>JAABUT010000443.1_pt1 | contig 61852 bp, 52 predicted proteins | sample 5559281 | NCBI WGS metagenome assembly JAABUT01 (sample SAMN10711880, study PRJNA513359) | rock metagenome | isolation source: Antarctica rocks | place: Antarctica: Victoria Land, Ricker Hills nord | collected 2016-01-04 | reverse complement strand
TAAAGGGCGGGCCGACGATTCCTGCGGGCGTACCGCCGGCCGACTCCGACGCCCGTTACGTTCCAGCTGTGGATTCATCTCTCGTGGAGCCGTTGTCGTCTTTCGTGTTCGATGCTCATGCGCACTTGGACGCGATGGCACAGCGGGCGGGCGTCGACGCTTCCCGCCAGTTCGTTGCGGACGTTCTTCGGGACGCTCGGGGGGTCGGGGTGGTCGCGGTGATCACGGTGGGGGACACCGTCGCGTCGTCGCGGTGGTGTGTCGACGCAGCTGCTGCGCATGCGGATGTGTACGCGGCGGTGGCCGTGCATCCGACCGAGATCAGCGGGCTGGACGACGACGGGTACGCCGAACTCGAGCGGCTCGCCGCTGACCCGAGCGTCGTCGCGATCGGCGAGACCGGGCTGGACTACTACTGGGAGCGCACCGAACCGGCCGACCAGCAACACCACTTCCGCAGGCACATCGAGCTGGCCAAGCGAGTCGGCAAGGCGCTGATGATCCACGACCGGGATGCGCACCAGGACGTGCTGCGCATCCTGCGCGAAGAGGGTCCCCCGGACCGCGTCGTCTTCCACGCATTCTCCGGTGATGCGGCGATGGCCCGCGAGTGCGCCGACGCGGGCTACGTCATGTCCTTCCCGGGGGTGGTCACCTTCACGAACGCTCCCGCACTGCGCGAGGCGGCGGCCGTCGCCCCGATCGATCAGGTGCTCGTCGAGACCGATGCCCCGTTCCTCACCCCGCATCCGCTGCGCGGGCGGCCCAACACGCCCCGATTGCTGCCGTTGACGGTCCGCGGATTGGCGGCCGCAGGCGCTCACGATCTCGACGAGCTGTGCGCGACGGTCGTGGCGACCGGACAGCGCGTCTTCGGCGTCACCGCTCGCTGAGCGCGCAGGTTCGGCCGCGAGCGCGGTCTTCCGAGGCCTCGTGGTGGCCCTCACACAGGACGGCACGGAAGCGCCGCACGCCCGGGATACCGGCCGTGCGAGAGCCTGGACACGGCGCCGAACCTCGCACAACGGTCATCGCCGAGCGGCCCGGTTTGGTGTCCCGCTTGACAGCTCGTTACCGTGCTGTGACCAATGAGTACGCGAAGTGTGCGACAACGATAGGAGCCCCGACTTGCGTCGCAGCCTCAAGTACGGCCTCTACGGTGCTGTGCTGGCCGGTCTCGTGGGTGGCGCTGCCGCCTTCGCCACCGCCTCCCACGGCACGCCGATCACCCTGGTGGTGGACGGCAGCAGCAAGAAGATCGAAACCTCTGCGAGCAGCGTGCGCGGCGCGTTGAAGGGCGCCGGGTACCGCGTCGGCAGCCACGACATCGTCGCCCCGTCGCTCAACACGCATCTGACCGACGGCGACAAGGTCGTCCTGAAGCGCGGACGCCTGCTGCACCTCACTGTTGACGGCAAGAGCAAGAACGTGTGGACCACCGCGCCGACGGTGAACGCCGCGCTGGCCGAACTTGGCTACTCGCCGATCAATTACGTCTCTGTCTCCCGCTCGAAGCGGCTGCCCCTCGGTGTCACCAGCATCGCGCTGCGCACGCCCAAGCAGGTGCGCGTCGTTGCGGACAAGCGCACCGTGCAGACCATCACGACGGCGCCGACCGTCGAGCAGGTCTTGCGCGATCTCAACATCCGCGTCGGCGCGCGCGATCGGGTCAGGCCGGCCCGCACGACCGTCGTCACCGAAGGGCTCTCGGTGCAGGTGCAGCGGGTGACGAGCAAGAAGGTCACTACGCACCAGTCCGTCCCGTACGGCGTGCAGCGCCGCACGGACTCGTCGATGTACAAGGGCGAGACCACGGTGCTCAAGGGCGGCAAGCAGGGCTCGGCCGCGCTCACCTACAGCGTGGTGTACATCGACGGCAAGGCAGCCGGGCGCACGTTCGTCAGCCGCGTCGTGACCACCGCGCCGAGAACCCAGGTCGAGAAGGTCGGCACGAAGAGTCGCCCGAAGCCGAAGCCGAAGCCGAAGCCGGCGCCGAAGCTGTCCAACAACGGACTGAACTGGGACGGCCTGGCGGCCTGCGAGGCCGGGGGCAACTGGCACATCAACACCGGCAACGGGTTCTACGGCGGCCTGCAGTTCGACTCGGGCACGTGGCTGGCCAACGGCGGCGGCCAGTACGCCCCGCGCGCAGACCTCGCCACCCGCGAGGAACAGATCGAAGTGGGCACGAGCCTCTACAACAAGCGGGGTTCCAGTCCTTGGCCGGTCTGCGGATCGCGCCTCTGACACGAAGCTTTTCACTCGTGATCAAGGCCTGACTACCACTGGACCGGGCTCGTCCGTTACAGTTCCGTGACCATCGCGCGACCAACCGCCCCGACTCGGGGATCCGAGGAGTTCGCTCAGTGCTGCGCAGCATCAAGTACGGCGTGAACGGCGCCATTCTGGCCGGCCTCATCGCCGCCCCGGTCCTGTGGACCACTGTCGACAAGTCCGTGCAGCTGGTCGTCGACGGCAACGCCCGCACTGTGCGCACGACGGCGGCGAGCGTCGGTCAGGTGCTCGACGGCCACGGTTACCGCGTCACCAGCCACGACCTCGTCGCCCCGAGCGCGAAGGCGCACGTGCGCGACGGCTCGCGCATCGTGCTGCGCCGCGGCCGCCTGCTGAACCTCGACGTGGACGGTCGGCGGATGCAGGTGTGGACGACTGCTCCCACGGTGAGGGCCGCGCTTGCGCAGCTGGGCTTCTCCGCGGGCGACTTCGTGTCGGTGTCCCGCTCGCGTCGTCTGCCGCTGGGTGCCACGAGCATCGCGATCCGCACGCCGCGCAACGTCTCGGTGATCCACGACGGCCGTACCGATCACGTGATCAGCACACAGGCCAACGTGGCTGGCCTGCTCACCGACATGCAGCTACGGCTGGACTCCGACGACCGGCTCTCGGCCCCGATGTCGGCCGCGCTGTACGACAACGAAGTCATCCGCCTCCAGCGGGTGGGCAAGAAGCTGATCAGCAAGACCGTGAAGGTGCCCTACGCCACCAAACGCAGCTCCGACGCGTCGCTGAGCAAGGGGTCGACGCGCATCGTCACCGCCGGACGCAACGGCAAGGTCAAGATCACCTACGCGCTCATCTACGTCGACGGCAAACTGGCCGGCAAGACGAAGCTCAAGGCGCTCACGCTGCGCGCTGCGCGTGCGCAACTGGTCAAGGTGGGGACGAAGACGAGCGCCCCAGGCCACAGCGCCGGATCGAACGTCGCGACCGCGCCGGCACCGAGCCCGGGTACTGCCAAGGACATCGCCCGCACGCTGCTGGTCAAGCGCGGGTGGGGCGACCAGTACAGCTGCCTTGTCACGCTGTGGAATCACGAGAGCGGCTGGCGGGTGCACGCGGAGAACTCCGGCAGCGGCGCATACGGCATTCCGCAGGCGCTGCCCGGCTCGAAGATGGCCTCGGCCGGTTCCAACTGGCACGACAGCGCCGAAACCCAGATCAAGTGGGGTCTGAACTACATCGCCAGTCGCTACGGCGACCCGTGCGGCGCATGGTCGACATGGCAGGCCCACGGCGGCTGGTACTAACCAGCACGCAAGTAGTGCTCCGGATAGCGTTCGCCGGATGATGCTGCTCGGCCCGGCGGAGATCCGAACGCTCGCCACCGAACTCCGGGTGCGCCCCACCAAGGCCCTCGGGCAGAACTTCCTGCACGACCCGAACACCATCCGGCGCATCGTGCGCACCGCCGAACTGGCCGCCGGCGAGCACGTGCTCGAGGTCGGGCCGGGTCTCGGCTCGCTGACGCTGGGCTTACTCGATGCGGCACACCGGGTGACCGCGGTGGAGATAGATCCGGTGCTGGCCGACGCGCTGCCACGCACGATCGCAGGGCGGCTGCCCGACGCGCCCCTGGACGTCCGGGCCGCAGACGCAATGCGGGTGACCGAGTTGCCCGCCGGCCCGACGGCGCTGGTCGCGAACCTGCCCTACAACGTGGCGGTGCCGGTCGTGTTGCACCTGCTGGCCACCTTCCCGGCGCTGCGGCACGGGCTGGTGATGGTGCAGGCCGAGGTCGGCGATCGGCTGGTGGCCGCGCCGGGCTCGCGTACCTACGGGGTGCCCAGCGCCAAGGTGGCGTGGTTCGCCGGGGCGGCTAGAGCCGGTGCCGTGCCGCGCAGTGTGTTCTGGCCGGTGCCGAATGTCGACTCCGCCCTCGTTCGGATCGTGCGACGGGAGCCACCACGCACGGACGCCACCCGCGCCGAGGTGTTCACCCTGGTCGATGCAGCGTTCGCGCAACGTCGCAAGACGCTGCGTGCCGCGCTCGCCGGCTGGGCCGGCTCGCCGGCAGCCGCAGAGGGCGCCTTGCGCGCCGCGGGCATCGAACCGTCCGCGCGCGGCGAGACGCTGGGCATCGCCGACTTCGCCCGGCTGGCTCAGTACCGCCCTGCCGGCTGAAGAGCAGCCGTCAGCGGTGAGAACGATCTTGCTAGGTCGGTGTCGACAATGCCGGTGAGCCGACCATGACCGGGCTTCAGGTGGTGGGCGCGTTCCAGTCGACGCGCTGGACGATAACGCCGCCACCCGGGTCGGCACCGCGCACGGCAGCGCCCACGATCCCGACCACGCCTACCACTTCGGCCTCGACCGCCTCTCGACGGCCTGGCCCACTGATCGACACCCACGGCTGAACCGGGACGAACACCAGCCCGCGGTAGGCATAGGCCCTTGATCGTCACCGGTCGTCCCTATGCTGACGTCCCGTGAACCTTGATCTCGTCGCACTCGTCGTTCCCGAGTACGACCCGGCGATCGACTTCTTCGTCAATGTCGTCGGCTTCGAGCTCGTCGAGGATTCGCCGGCGTTGACCAACGATGGCCGACCGAAGCGGTGGGTCGTCGTCCGCCCGCCCGGTGCCGGGACGGGTGTACTGCTTGCGCGTGCCGAGGGTGACGATCAGGGGGCCGTCATCGGACAGCAGGTAGCTGGCCGCGTCGGCTTCTTCCTCCGTGTCGACGACTTCGAGGCAGCCCACGCGCGGATGTCGGCGGCCGGAGTCGTGTTCGTCACGGCACCGCGCACAGAGCCATACGGCCGCGTTGCCGTCTTCCTCGACATCGCCGGCAACCGTTGGGACCTTCTCGGCCCGGTCGGCGAATCGCAGTAGGGATCTGCTCGCGAAACAGGCAGCGCAGGACGAGGGCGCCGTGGGCGGTAACGTCCGCCGCGGGCGTGGGAGCTGATAGGCGCACCGTCCGTCGGATAGGCATGAGATCGGCGCCCTGGTGCGTAATGATCATCGCCCGCGACGCCGCCGATGATGTCCGATGACGATATGACATACGGCATGGCGCCGAGCGACCAAGATCGTTCTCACCGCTAACGCCGCTCGGCTGTTCCTCAGCGCACCTGGCCGGAGTCAGGTCGGACATAGCGGCTTGCGGTACCCGACCGCGCGGGCGAAATGGCAGTCATGCCCTACGCTCTGCGCAACAGCGACGTCAATTTGGGAACGCAATCCCGTTGGAGTTAATCGTGAGCAGCCCGCAGGATCCGTACCCCTCGAACCAGCCGCCGCAAGGCCAGCAGCCCTACGGTCAGCCGGCACAGGGTCAACAGCTTGGTGCGGGCCAGTCCTACCCACCGCCGCCGAGCTTCGAGAAGCAGCAGCCCTACGGCGGCCAGCAGCCCTACGGCGGCCAGCAGCCCTACGGTAGTCAGCAGCAGCCCGGCCAGGGCGGTTACGGCCAGGGTGGTTACGGCCAAGCTGGTTACGGCGCGCCGCCGAACCCGTACGGCAACCAGTACCTGAACTCGGTGCAGAAGCCGACCGGCTGGTTCATCGTCAACTGGCTGTTCCTGTGGCCGCTGGCGATCTACTCGCTGACCTCCGCGTGGCAGAACATCGACCGTGCGCTGTTCGCCGGCGACGTGCGCGGCGCGCAATTCCAGGCCGACCGGGTGAAGAAGTTCGGCATCATCGCGCTGTGTGTCGGCATCGGCTGGATCACGCTGTGGATCATCATTGCGGTCGCCGTCGGATCGTCGGTGAACAACTGCTACGGCAGCTATTGCTGATCAGCTTCGCCCGCGGAACAGGCTCGTCACCGAGCCGTCCTCGAAGACTTCCTTGATCGCCTTGGCGAGCAGGGGTGCGATCGACAGGACGGTCAGCTTGTCGAACTGATGCTCGGCTGTAATCGGCAACGTGCCGGTCACCACGATCTCGCTGATCCGGCTGTTCTTCAGCAGGTCGGTGGCCGAGCCGGAGAAGATGCCGTGCGTCGCTGCGATGACGACATCGGTCGCTCCCTCGGCGTAGAGCAGATCGGCCGCATGGGTGATGGACCCGGCCGTGTCGATCATGTCATCGATGAGCAGGCAGCGGCGTCCGGCCACGTCGCCCACGACGCGGTTCGCGACGACCTCGTTCGCCTCGTCGATATTGCGGGTCTTGTGGATAAACGCGAGTTCGCGGCCGCCCAGCTCGTCGGCCCACTGCTCCGCGGTCCGTACCCGGCCGGTGTCGGGGGACACGACCACGAGGTCCTGCGCGCCGTACTTCTCCTCGACGTATTCGGCCAGCAGCGGCAGCGCGAACAGGTGGTCGACCGGCCCGTCGAAGAACCCCTGGATCTGCGCGGTGTGCAGGTCCACGGCCATCAGGCGATCGGCGCCGGCGGTCTTGAACAGGTCGGCGATCAGCCGGGCGGAGATCGGCTCGCGGCCGCGGTGCTTCTTGTCCTGCCGCGCATAGGGGTAGAAGGGCGCGACGACGGTGATCCGTTTCGCCGACGCGCGTTTGAGGGCGTCGACGAGGATGAGGCTTTCCATCAGCCATTCGTTGATCGGGGTGGTGTGCGACTGGATGACGAAGGCGTCGGTCCCGCGCACCGATTCGTTCGGCCGGATGAACAGCTCGCCGTTCGCGAACACCCGACGCGTGGTCGGGGTGACCGTGACGCCGATGTGCCCGGCGATCTCGTCGGCGAGCTCCGGGTACGCCCCGCCGGACAGCAGCACCAGGCTCTTACGCCCCGCGACCTGCAAAGTGCTCACGCGTCGTCCTTCTGGTCCCGAACCTGTTCGGCGGCTTCGGCGGCTTCGGCGGCTTCGGCGGCCGAAGCTGCCGGGGTGCCTGCTCGCTTGCGGCCCACCCAGCCTCGCACGTTTCGCTGGCTCGCGCGGGCCACCGCCATCGCCCCCGGCGGGACGTCCTGCGTAATCACCGACCCGGCCGCGGTGTAGGCACCGTCGCCCACCCGCACCGGCGCGACGAACATGTTGTCGGCGCCGGTTCGGGCGTGATCGCCGATGACGCTGCGGTGTTTCTGGACGCCGTCGTAGTTCACGAACACCGTTGCCGCGCCGATGTTGCTGTGCTCGCCGACCGTCGCATCGCCGACGTAGGACAGGTGCGGCACCTTGCTACCCGTCCCGATGTCGCTGTTCTTGATCTCTACGTAGGTGCCGACGTGCACGCCGTCGGCGAGCACGGTGCCCGGACGCAGGTAGGCGAACGGCCCGACGGTGACGCCGGTGCCGAGGGTGGCCTGGATGGCGACGGTGCGGGTGACGTGGCTGGCGCTGCCGACCGTGGTGTCGGTCAATGTCGTCTGCGGACCGATCTGCGCCCCGGCCGCGATGTGCGTGGCGCCATGCAGGTCGACACCGGGCAGCAGCGTGACGTCCTCATCCACGGTGACGCCGGCATCGATCCAGGTGCTCGCCGGGTCGACGATCGTGACGCCGGCGCGCATATGGGCATCGAGCAGCCGAGCGTTGTAGCTGAGGTGGGCGGCGGCGAGCTGGACGCGGTCGTTGACGCCGGCGGTCTCGCTCGCCGGCGCGAGCACGGCGGCGATCCGATGCCCGGCGGCGGCGAGGATCGCAACGACGTCGGGTAGGTACTCCTCGCCCTGCGCGTTGTCTGTGGACAGCCGCTCGACCGCGTCGCGTAGCAAGGCGTGGTCGAAGGCGTACACGCTCGTCGCGACCTCGGCGACCGCGAGTTCGTCGGCGGAGGCGTCCTTGTGCTCGACCACCCGCGTTACGCTGCCGTCTGCGCCGCGCAGCACCCGCCCGTAGCCGCTCGGATCGTCCAACATGCTGGTCAGCAAGGTCACCGCGGCGTCGCCGGCCACGTGCTGGGCAACCAGGCCGGACAGTGCGGCCGCGGTGAGCAGGGGAGCGTCGCCGGGAATCACCAGCACAGTGCCACCGGCGTCGTGCGGGACTGCGGCGAGCGCGAGACGCACCGCGTGCCCGGTGCCGTTCTGCTCGGCCTGCACGACGGGCTGGGCCGTGGGCGCGATCTGGGCGAGGTGGTCGGTGACCTCGTCTCGGCGGTGCCCGACAACCACGAGGGTCTGCGCCGCGTCGAGTGCGCCGGTGGCGGCCAGGACGTGACCGAGCATCGAGTTCCCGGCGAATCCGTGCAGCACCTTCGGCAAGGCCCGCGATCGCATCCGGGTGCCCTCGCCGGCGGCGAGGACGACGATCGCGAGTGGCGATTCGGTCACGCGCGGGCACACCTTTCCCAAATTCGCGGGCACTTGCTGGGGGACTCGGACTCGAACCGAGACTGCACGGCTCCAAAGGCCGGCGGGCTGCCGATTACCCCATCCCCCACAATCGTCGACCGCCGAGGACCGGGGGCCGCAGCCAGCCTATTTCATCCTGTGCGCACACCTACTCGACGTTGTTGGCTACGTCTAGGTAAGTTACGCTTCCGTAACCAGCCGGATTCGGAATCTGCGAGACTCTCCCGGCACGAACACTCGGTAAGCGCCCAGCACCGGCGCGACCATCTAGCTTCGAAGGACTCGTATGACGCTTGTCGACGACCGCCCCACCGGCAGCCTGGGCGCTGCGGCGAGCGGGCCCAAGCCAGTTTTCGAGGGCACCAAGCGGCGCGGCGAGCAATTCATGCTCTACAGCTTCGTCATCGTCCCGTTCCTGGCCTTCCTCGCGGTCGTCCCGGTTGCCTGGGGCTGGGGCCTCGGCTGGACGGACATCGTGCTGTTCGTCTTCTTCTACTACCTGACCGGCCTCGGCGTCACCGTCGGCTATCACCGGCGGTTCACCCACGGCTCGTTCAAGGCCAATCGGCCGTTGCGGATCGCGCTCGCGATCGCCGGCTCGATGGCGATCGAGGGCCCGGTGATCCGCTGGGTCGCCGACCACCGCCGCCACCACGCATACAGCGACCGCGACGGCGACCCGCACTCCCCGTGGCGCTACGGCGAGTCCACCGGTGCGCTGATGAAGGGTCTCGGTTGGGCGCACCTCGGCTGGTTGTTCGACGAGATGCACACGAACCGCGAGAAGTACACGCCGGACCTGATGAGCGACAAGGACATCCGCTTCGTCGACAAGCTGTTCCCGGTCTGGCTGCTCGTCTCGATGCTCGCACCTGCGCTCATCGGCGGCCTGATCGCGGGGTCGTGGGCCGGTGCGCTGTCCGCGTTCTTCTGGGCCTCGCTGGTGCGGGTGTTCCTGCTGCACCACGTCACCTGGTCGATTAACTCGATCTGCCACGTCATCGGTGAGCGTCCGTTCCAGACCCGCGACAAGAGCGCCAATTTCTGGCCCTTGGCGATCCTGAGCTTCGGCGAGAGCTGGCACAACATGCACCACGCCGACCCGACCGCGGCCCGCCACGGCGTGCTGCGCGGCCAGCTCGACGCGTCGGCCCGGCTGATCTGGATCTTCGAGAAGTGCGGCTGGGCGACGGACGTGCGCTGGCCGAAGCCCGAACGCATCGAACGCCTGCGCGTCTGAATTTCTCCGCCGGGCATGGATCCCCGGTCCAGACCGCTCCCGGTCGGCTAGGTGACGGCCGTGGCGCCCCGGGCAAAATTCGGGTCGCGCCACTCGCCGGACTCCAGGACCGTCCGCAGCGTGTCCATCGCGTCCCACACCTGCGTAAACGTCAGGTAAAGCGGCGCGAACCCCAACCGCAGCAGATCGGGCGCGCGGAAGTCGCCGACCACACCACGGGCGATCAGCGCCTGCGTCACCTCGTACGCGCCGGGTAGCTGAAGGGCGACCTGCGACCCGCGGCGATCGGGCTCCCGGGGCGTCACCACGGGCAGCTCCAAGGCGTCCGCGTAGGCGATCACCAGCGACGTCAACGCCTGCGACTTCGCGCGGACATCGACGATCGCGATGCCGTCGAACACGTCCAGCGCAGCGTCCAGCGCACGCATCGACAACACCGACGGCGTCCCGATACGAGCCCGTTCGACGCCGGCCGCGGCCCGGTAGGACGGGTCGAGCGCGAACGGGTCGGCGTGTCCCTGCCACCCGGTCAACGGCAGATCGGCCACCTCCTGGTGGCGGTGCGCCAGGTAGATCCACGCCGGCGCACCCGGTCCGCCGTTGAGGTACTTGTAGGAGCAGCCCACGGCCGCGTCCGCGCCGACCCCGTCCAGGTCGAACGGGACGGCGCCGGCGGCATGCGCGAGATCCCACATCATGGCCGCGCCCGCCGCGTGCACCGCGGCGGTGATCGCGGCAGAATCCCACAGCTCGCCGGTGCGGTAGTCGACGGCGCTGAACGCGACGACCGCGACATCCGCCGACAGCACCGACTCGAGCTCGCGCGGCGACACCCGCACCAGCTGCATGCCGAGCATGCGCGCCACCGACTCGGTGAGGTACTGGTCGGTGGGGAAGTTGCCGCCGTCGGTGACGATCACTCGCCGCGCCGGGTCGAGCCGGGCCAGCGCGACCAGCGCCTGGAACAGCTGGACGCTGGTGGAGTCGCCGCACATCACCTGCCCGCCGGCCGCACCGACAAGGGCGCCGATCCGGTCGCCGACGCGCGCCGGCAGCGTCCACCACCCGTTGCTGTTCCACGACGCGATGAGATCGCGACCCCACTCGCGACGAATCGTCTCGTCGACCGCGGCCGGGACGCCGACCGGCAGCGCACCCAGCGAGTTGCCGTCTAGGTACACCACGCCGTCGGGTACCTCGAAACGCGCCCGCGCGTAGGCCAGCAGGTCCGCCTCGTCGGCAGCCAACGCGGCCACCCGCGAAGTGATCGCCTCAGGCACCGGGGTCGCCCGCGGAATCGTGGAGCGTTTCGTGCGTCGCGATCTTGTGGGGCGGCTCACCGCGCACCGCCCACAGGTCGGGGAACGCGGGCCGGAACAGCGTCGAACGCAGGTACTGCGCACCGGCCGAACCGCCCGTCCCGATCCGCGCTCCGATGATGCGTTCCACCATCTTCACGTGCCGGTAGCGCCACTCCTGGATGCCCTCGTCGATGTCCACCAGCGCCTCGCACACCTCACCGGCCGCGCGCGCGTCGTCGTCGTACACGTCGGTGAGCACTTGCAGGATCGACGGGTCACCGCTGGGGAACGCCGTCGACGGGTCACGCTCGATCGCCGGCTGCGGCACGTCGAACCCCTCGGCGAGCAGATAGCGCAGCAGCGAGTCGAACACCGAGCGGCGTTTTAGCGCGACTGCGGTACGCGGATCCAGCGACGCATCGAGGTCGCGGCGGCCGAGCACGGCCTCGAGCTCGCGGAACTGGTCGGACTGGAACCCGCTGGACGACCCGAGCCGCGGGCGAAACGCTGCGAACTGCCGCGGGGTCATCGTCTCGAGCACGTCGAGCTGCCCGACGATCGTCTTCAGGATCTTGGCGATGCGCCGCGCGGTGTGCAGCGCCCCGGTCCCGCTGCCGGCCTCCAGACGAGTCTGCAGGAATGCCGCCTCATGCAGGATCTGCTTGAACCACAGCTCGTACACCTGATGAATGATCACGAACAGCATCTCGTCGTGCTCGTCGGTGGCCGGCGACTGGCACGACAGCAGCTCGGGCAGGCGCAAGTAGCTGCCGTAGGTCAGGTCCGCCGGATCCGATGTCGTGCGTTCGGTCATGGGATCATCATGGGTGATGAGTGACGGTGACGGGCGCACCCGGGTACGGATGACCGGACGCGAGCGCCGCGAGCAGCTGGTCCAGGTCGGGCGTTCGCTGTTCGCGGCCAAGGGCTTCGACGGCACCTCGATCGAAGAGATCGCCTCGCGCGCCCACGTCAGCAAGCCGGTGGTCTACGAGCACTTCGGCGGCAAAGAGGGTCTCTACGCCGTCGTGGTCGATCGCGAGATGAGCAACCTGCTCGACCGGCTCACCAACGCGTTGTCCTCCGGGCACCCGCGGGAGCTGTCCGAGCAGGCGGCCCTGGCGCTGCTCACCTACATCGAGGAGGAGACCGACGGGTTCCGCATCCTGTCCCGCGATTCGACCGCCGGCAGCACCGGCGCCTTCTCCTCCCTGCTCAACGACGTCGCGAACCAAGTCGAGTACGTGCTCTCGCGTGAGTTCGGACAGCGCGGGATCAATCCGAAGCACGCGGCGATGTATGCGCAGATGCTCGTCGGCATGGTGGCGCTGACCGGCATGTGGTGGCTCGAGGAACGCAAGCCGAAACGCGAGGACGTCGCCGCGCACATCGTGAATCTCGGCTGGAACGGCCTGGCCCATCTGGAGTCCGAGCCACGCCCGCTCAACCGCGGCGAGCGGTGAGGGCGAGCGGCGAAACGTGCCGTCCGTCCTGATCTACGGTGTGGATCTGCGCCGCCGCGTCGACGATTCGCCCCCAGCCCTCGCGGTGACCCGGTGCGGCCTGCGACGATAGGTTCATGCAGGGCGATTCCGCTGGCCAGGACGGCACCGCTCCGCTGCCTGAGCATGCCCTGCCTTCGCGCCCGGCGCCGTTCCGGAAGGGGAACGACGACGCGTCTGAGCGCTCGCGCCGGCCGGAGCCACGCTGGTCGCATCGGCCCGCTCCCTCGCCGACGCACGCGCCGACCGAACATGCTGACCCGTCTGCCCAGCAGTCGCCCCCCGAGGATGCCGGGCCGCCATCGCGGCTGAGCGAAGCCCCCGCGTTGCCTTACCACGATGCAGCCCCTGAGCCGCCAATGCTGCTCGACGTCGACGACCCGCCGCCGCCCACCGCGGCTGCTGCCGCGAACGGTTTCGCGCCCGCCGCAGAACCCGAACCGGGCGACCTGCCTGATCTGAACCCGTCGGCCGCCCAGTCAGGCGAGGTCTGGACGCTGCCCCGGCTGAGCCGGCAATCAGCGCGGTACGACCCCGAGCCCGATTCGCCGGCCATCGCAGCGCAGACCGGACAGCATGGCGACGAGCCGTCGGCTACTGAACGCACCGGACCACTGCACGGCTGGCGCGCGGGCGCGACGTCCGCCACCGGACGGCATGCCGCGCCGGGCGACGACCTGGCCGGCGACGATCTGCCCGGCGACGACCTGGCCGGCGACGATCTGCCCGACTACGACCCGCTCGGAGCCGATGCGCTGCCGCACAATCGCTCCTACGACGACGCACCGGCTGCGGACAGCCGCCCCGCCTTCGCCGCTTCGTCCGGCGTGCGCAGCCACGCGGAGCCCGATGACGCCCAGGCCATCGTCGCCGACGCCCTCGCCCAGGCGTCGCTGGTGGTGTCGCGTGCGGAGCACAGCGGCGAGGCCTTGCTCGCCCAGGCGCGCGAAGACGCCGAGCGTGAGGTCGAGAATGCCCGGGCCACCGCGGCGGTGCTCCGCGAGCAGGCCGAAGCCGTGGTGCTCGCGGCCCGCCGGCGCGCCGAGGAGGTGACCGACCAGCATGCCGAACTCGCTGATCGGGTGCGCGCCGAGTTCGCGAACGAGCGTTCGGCGCACGAGGACCAACTCGCCGCAGCCCGCAGCGAGCACGAGCGACAGCTCGCCGAGAGCGCGGCAGCCGCGCAAGCCCAGGCCGAAGAAATCATCGCGAACGCGCACCGGGGCGCCGACGGGGTCCGCGCCCAGGGCGCCAGGCACGTCGCGTCCTCGCGCGAGGAGGCCGAAGCGGTACTCGCGCAGGCGCACGAGCGCTGCGCGGCGATGCTCAGCGAGACGCGGGAGACCATCGCCGCCGAACTGGGCGAGGCGCGCGAGCAGACCGCCTGGACGAAGCAGACGATGGGCGAACTTCTCGCCGCAGCCGAGGCGGACGCCGAGAAGGTGCGGCAATCCGCCGCGGCCGACGCGTGGCGCGAGCTGCAGCGGGCACGTGACGAGGCGCAACGGGTCACGACGGCGGCAGAGGTACACGCCGCCGAGACCTCCGCACGCACCCGGCGCGAGCACGACGAACTGCAGGCGCAGGCCGCGGAGGCTCTCGCGCAGGCCGAGGCCGAGGCGGGTCGGGTGCGCGCGGACGCCGGCGAGGACGCCGAACGCATCCTCGCCGAGGCCGACGAACGGGCCGCGGCCGCCGAGGAACGCAGCCGCCGCCGCTTGTACGAGGCGGAAGGCGGCGCACGCGCTGTGCGCGAGAGCGCGGCCGACGATCTAGCCCGCGTGCAGGAGGAGACCCGCGAGCTGCGGCACAGCACCCGCGAGCAAGCGAACCGCACGATCGCCGAAGCGCGATTCGAGGCCGACGAACTACGCTCGAAGGCGCGCACGATCCTGTCCGAGGCACGCGCCGAGGTAGCGGTGCTGTCCGCGCACCGAGATGAGATCACCAAGCAACTCGGCGATATGTCCGGCGTCATCGAGGCGCTGGCAGTCACCGAACGGTCCGGTTCCCGCACCAGGGGCCGGTCCCCGAGCCCGAGAAGGCCAGAAACCGACGAGGTGTCGACCCAGTCATGACCGAACAGCCCGCGAACGCCTTCAAGACCGTCCGGCACGGCTACGACCCGCAGGAGGTCGACCGGCATGTCTCGGAGCTGTCCCGGTCGGCGGCTGATGCCCATGCCCGTGCCGAGCACCTCTCGCGTCAGGTGGCCGAGGTCAGCCAGGCGCACGAGGCAACGCAGCGACAGCAGCAGTCCGGACCCAAACCGCAGCCGCCGTCTGAGCCCACGTTCCACGACTTCGGCAAGCGCATCGGGCGCATCCTCGCGATGGCGGAGGAAGAGGCCGAGGAGATGCGCAACGCAGCGGTGACCGAGGTGCACAGCCGACTCGAGGAGACCGACAAGCTCGCGGGCACCACACGGGAGGAAGCCGACCACTACGCGCACGAGACCCGTACCGCCGCCGACCAGCACTCTGCGCGGTTGATCGAGGACGCCAAGCGCAACGCCGACCAGATGGCCGACGAGTCCGAGCGCATGGCGATGGCCCGCAGTGGCGAGGCCGAGGCGCTCTATGAGGAGCAACGCGCACGCGCGGCCAAGGCCGCAGCCGACTTCGAGAACACGCTCGCCGATCGGCGCGAGAAGGCCGAGGCGATGTTCCAGGACCGCACCGAGGCGGCGGAGAAGGAACTCGACGCCTCCCGCAACCGCGTCGCGAAACTGCGTGCCGAGGGCGATCAGATGCAGGCCGAGTCGGCCCGCCGCGCCGCCGCGCTCACCGCGGACGCCGAGCGCAAGGCCGAGCAGATCGTGGCCGACGCGATGGAGCGCGCCGACCGCATCCGCGCCGAATCCGATCGCGAACTGTCTGCGGCGGTCCAACGGCGCAACGCGATCAACGCGCAGCTGACCAACGTGCGGCAGATGCTCGCGACACTGTCAGGCACCACGCCGGCAGCGGTCGACGAGTCACCCGCCGCCGACGCTCAGCCGCCCCGCCCCTGATCGACTCAATCGGGTGACTCGGCCAGCGCCAACCACTCGTCCTCGGCCGCGCTGCGTTCGTCCACGACGACGCGTAACTGCGCGTCGAGTTCAGCGGTCTTCGCGTAGTCGGTGGCATGCGCGGCGAGCTGGTCGTGCAGGGTCGTCTCACGACGCTGCAACGTCGCGACCCTGCGCTCCAGCTTGATCAGCTCGCGTCGTGCCGAGCGGGTGTCGCCGCGCTTCGCGCGCCGGTCGTCGTACGCGCCGTCGCGGGCGTCGGCGCGACGGCGCAAGTACTCCTCAACGCCGCCCGGAAGTGCAGCCAGGGAACCGTCGCCGAGCAACGCGAGCGTGGTGTCGCAGACACGTTCGAGCAGGTAACGGTCGTGGCTGACCACCACGATGGTCCCCGGCCAGCCGTCGAGCAGATCCTCGAGCGCGGCGAGCGTGTCGGTGTCGAGGTCGTTCGTCGGCTCGTCGAGCAGCAACAGGTTCGGCTGGGTGAGCAGCAGGCGCATCAGCTGCAGCCGGCGCCGCTCGCCCCCGGACAGGTCGCGCACGGGCGTCCACTGCCGTTCGTTCCCGAAGCCGAAACGCTCGGCGAGTTGGCCCGCCGACAAGTCGACGCCGGCGAGCTCGGCGCTCGTGCGGACCTCGCTGACCGCCTCGATCACCCGTAGGCCGTCCGGCAGTTCGCGCACCTCCTGAGTGAGGTGCGCGGCGTGCACGGTCTTGCCGACGCGTACGAGCCCGGTGGTGGGCTCGACCTCCTGCGCGAGCAGGCGCAGCAGGTGCGTCTTGCCCGAGCCGTTGGCCCCCACCACGCCTATGCGGTCGCCGGGGCCGAGGTGCCAGCTGACGTCGTCCAACAGCATTCGCTCACCCACGCGCAGCGTGACGTCCTCGAGGTCGACGACGGTGCGGCCCAGGCGCCGCTGGGCGAGTGCCTGCAGCGCAACCGATTCGCGCGGCGCGGGCACGTCAGCGATCAGGGCCTCCGCGGCGTCGATGCGAAAACGCGGCTTGGACGTGCGCGCCGGCGGCCCGCGGCGCAGCCACGCGAGCTCCTTGCGCAACAGGTTCTGCCGCCGCGCCTGCGCGGCGTCTGCCTGCCGTGCGCGCTCGGCGCGGGCCAGGACGTACGCGGCGTACCCACCGTCGAACTGGCGCACGCCGCCCTCGCCCACCTCCCACGTCCGATCACAGACCGCGTCGAGGAACCACCGGTCGTGCGTGACGACGAGCAGGGCGCGACGCAGGCCACGCAGGTAGTCGGCCAACCAGGTGATGCCCTCGACGTCGAGGTGGTTCGTCGGCTCGTCGAGCAGCAGGAGGTCAGCCTGCTGAACGAGCGCCGCTGCGAGCGCGACCCGGCGCCGCTCGCCCCCGGACAACCGGTCCACGCCCGTGTCCAGGCCGACGTCGGCGAGGCCCAGACCGAGCAGGATCTCGCGCACGGCTGCATCGCCGGCCCACTCGTGCACCGCGGCGTCGCCGACGACCACATCGCGCACGCTCGAGGCGGCGGGCAGGTCACCGCGCTGGTCGACGCGCGCGATGCGTAGCCCGCGAGTGTGCGTCACGCGCCCGGCGTCCGGCGGCTCGTCGCCGCCGATCAGGCGCAGCAGGGTGGACTTGCCGCCGCCGTTGCGCCCGACGACCCCGACGCGTTCGGTGGCCTCGATGCCGAGCGAGACGGCGTCGAGCACGACGGTGGTGCCGTACGCCTTGGTCGCGCCTTCGAGGTTGACGAGGTTGACCATCAGGCCACGACCTGCGCGCCGGGCACCGGGCCCCGCGCGACGCGGGCGGTGCGGCAGACGCCGTCGGCCTCCAGCGCCGCGGCCAGCACGGTGGCGGCGGAGTCGTCGCGGCACAGGAATGCGCAGGTCGGCCCGGACCCGGACACGATGCCCGCGAGCGCGCCGTGCCGATGCCCGGCAGCGAGGGTGTCCGCGAGCGGCGGGGCGAGATCGAGCGCGGCCGGTTGCAGGTCGTTGGCGAGGGCGCCGGCGACGCCATCGACATCGCCCGCCTCGAGCGCGGCGAGCAGCGCCTCGGGTGGGCCGGCCGGTGCCGCCGCCGTGCCGTCCGCGCGCATCCGGTCGAGCGTGCGGTATGCGTCGCCGGCGGAGATACCGAAGCCGGCCAGCGCGAACACCCAGTGCAGGTGTGCGGCAGCGGCCGGGACGGAGGTGAGCAGCTCACCGCGCCCCACGCCGAGTGCGGTGCCGCCGATCAGCGGGAACGCGGAGTCGCTGCCGAGCCGGGCCGCCAGTGCCGTCAGCTCCGCGGCGCCGACGTCGAGATCCCATAGGCGGGCGCAGGCCAGCAACGCCGCGGCGGCATCGGAGGAGCCGCCGGCCATCCCGCCCGCCACCGGGATCGCCTTGCGCAGTTCGAGATGGGTGTCCGGCGCGATGCCTGCCGCCTTCGCAAGCAGCACAGCCGCCTGCCACGCCAGGTTCGTCTCGTCCTCCGGCAGTGCACCCGCGCCTTCACCGGACAGCGTCAGTGACGTGCCCGTGGCTGGGCTGGCGATCACCTCGTCCACCAGATCGACGGCGTGGAAGACGTTGACGAGCTCGTGATAGCCGTCCGCGCGCAACTCACCCACGCCGAGGTGCAGGTTGACCTTGGCCGGCACCCGTACCCGTACCCGGATGGCGCGGGAGGCGGCGGCGTCGGACACCCGCCCGATGCTACGGACGCGGGCTGCCTCAGAGTTCGCGCAGTGCCGGCAGCAGTTCCTGCCGCGACCACTCGAAGAACGGATCCTGGTGCTCGCTGCCGCCGCCGATCTGGACGAGCGCGACGTGCGTGAAGCCGGCGTCGGTGAACGCGCGGACGGCCTCGACGACCGCACCGGTGTCCGAACCGCACGGGATCGATTCGGCGACGTCGTCCTTGCGCACGAATCGGCTCGCGGCGTCGAAGCCGGCTGTGCCGGGGATGTCGGCGTTCACCTTCCAGCCGCCCCCGAACCAGCGGAACAGGTCGTGTGCCCGGTTGATGGCGGTGTCGCGGTCGGTGTCGTAGCAGATCGGCAGCTGCCCGATCCGCGGCTTGCCGGTGCCGCCGGCGGCGTCGAACATCTCGCCGAGCGAGGCGTCCGGCTCGACCGCGATCAGCGCGTCGGCCTTCGCACCGGCGAGCCTGCACGACTGCGGCCCGGACACGGCGATCCCGATCTGCGGCGGCGTCTCGGCGACGTCCCACAGCTTCGCTGCGGTGACCCGGTAGTGCTCGCCGACGTAGTCGACGTAGTCGCCGCCCAACAGCTCGGTGATGATGGCGAGTGCCTCGGCGAACATCTCCAGCCGGACGGAGACCGGTGGCCAGCCCTGCCCGGTGACGTGCTCGTTGAGGTTCTCGCCCGAACCGAGGCCGAGCAGGAATCGCCCGTCGCTGAGCAGCCCCACCGTCGCGGCCTGCTGTGCCACGACTGCCGGGTGATAGCGCATGGTCGGGCACGTCACGTAGGTCATCAGCTCGACGCGCTCTGTCGCCTGTGCGACTGCGCCGAGTGTTGCCCAGGCATTGGGCGCGTGTCCCATGCTGTCCAGCCAAGGGAAGTAGTGATCGCTCATGACCTCGAAGTCCCAGCCGGCGCGCTCGGCGGCCACGGCGTAGCGGACGAGGTCCTTCGGCCCGGACTGCTCGGTCATCAGGGTGTATCCGTACTTCGTCATGAAGGCGAAATCCCCAGTGGGCGCGGCGAACTAACTCCTCGACCGGCGTGCGGCGAGCCGGTGCGGAGCCGGTAAGCTGTGCTCATTGCCCCGGCGAGGGACCGTTCCCACGGAATCCGTCATCGACGCGGTGTCGATCGTCGACGCGTGTCCCGCGTCCGAGGCACCGCGAGCCACATGCACGAGAAGACGTGAAGGAGTACCGCTGTGTCCGAGGTTCGACTGTCCGCAGAAACTCGCACCGAGTTCGGCAAGGGTGGCGCGCGGCGCACCCGCCGGGCCGGCAAGGTGCCGGCCGTCATCTACGGGCACGGCGCCGACCCACGTCATGTCTCGCTGCCCGCGCACGAGCTCGCCAACGCCATCCGGCACGGCGGTTCGAACGTGCTGCTCACTCTCGATGTCGAGGACGGCGAGCAGCTCGTCATCCCGAAGTCGATCGTCCGGCATCCGATCAAGGGCTACTTCGAACATCTCGACCTGCTCGCGGTGCGTCGCGGTGAGAAGGTCACCGTCGACGTTCCGGTCCACATCGTCGGCGAAGTCGTGCCCGGTGGCCTGCTGAACCTCGAGAACACGACGATCAGCGTCGAGGCCGAGGCAACGAACCTCCCGACCGGCTTCGAGGTCAACATCGAGGGGCTTGAGATCGGCAGCCAGTTCTCCGCCGGCGATGTCGAGCTGCCTGCCGGCTCCGCGCTGATCACCGATCCCGAGTCCACCGTGCTGATCATCGCCGAGGCGCCGACCGCGGAGGAGCTCGAGGCCGAGGTCGCCGAGGCAGCCGAGGAGCTCGGCATCGTTGAGGACGCGCCGGATGAGCCCGCGGAGGGCACTGAGGGCGAGTCCGCGGAGGGCGAGCGGCCCGCCGAGGGCACCAGCGAGTGATGCGCTCGCCCGGACGTGGCTGACCAGCGCCCGCTCGTCGTAGGCCTCGGCAACCCTGGGCCGAAGTACGCCGCCACCCGGCACAATGCCGGGTTCCTGGTGCTGGACCTGCTCGCCGAGCGGGCGGGCGGACGGTTCAAGCGGCATCGGGGCAATGCCGACGTCGTCGAGGGACGGTTGGGCAGCGTGCCCGTGGTGCTGGCCAAGCCTCGCTCGTACATGAACGAGTCCGGGGGGCCGGTGGTGGCGATCGCCCGGTTCTACAAGGTGCCGCTCGAGTCGGTGACGATCGTGCATGACGACCTCGATCTGCCCTACGGTTCGTTGCGGCTCAAACGTGGGGGCGGCGACGGCGGCCACAACGGGCTTAGGTCGGCGACGTCGGCGCTGGGCAGCACGGAGTACGCGCGGGTGCGTTTCGGCATCGGCCGACCGCCCGGGCGGCAGGATCCCGCTGACTACGTGCTACGCGAGTTCAGTGCTGCCGAGCGCAAGGATCTCGGCTTCCACGTCGATCGCGCCGCGGACGCCGTCGAGGAACTACTGCTGCACGGACTCGAGGCAGCCCAGAACACGTTCAATGCTTGATTCGCCGGTAAGCGGATCTCGCTCTGGATCACTCGCAAGCTCGGGCCCGTCCCGATGTCCGCGGCGGGCTCTTCGCGCGAGCGCTCATCGCATTGCTGGTCAGCCGGAGGCGAACAGGCCGGCGTGCTGGGCTTCGTGACCGAGTAGCCAGCGTTTCGCGTCCAGGCCGCCGCCGTAGCCGACCAGCGAACCGTTCGCGCCGATCACCCGGTGACACGGGACGATGATCGAGATCGGATTCTGGCCGTTCGCCGCACCGACCGCGCGGCACGCGCTGCCCGGCGCGCCGATCGCCGCGGCAATAGCGCCGTAGCTCGCCGTCTCGCCGAACGGGATCGCCCGCAACGCCGCCCACACCCGCTGCTGGAACGCGCTGCCCGATGCGTGCAGCGGCAGCTCGAACTCGGTGCGCTCGCCGCCGAAGTACTCGGCGAGCTGAGCGCGGACGTCGTCGAACGCTGCATCGTCGCGCCGCCAGCTCGCGGGTGCCCCCCCGGTGTGCTTGCCGGTCGGCAGATACAGATGGGTGAGGCCGGCGTGGTCGCGGGCGACGAGCAGCATGCCCAGCGGCGACTCGATCGCGGTGTAACGGATCATGGCGTGACGCTCCAGAGGTCGGCGTACAGGTGGGCCCACAGGTGGTATGTGGCGTAGCTGCGCCACGGCGCCCATTCGGGTCGTCCGTCGGCGAGATCGATGTCGAGTGCGTCCGCGGCGCGGCGCACGACGAGGTCCGAGCAGAGCAGCACGTCCGGGTGCCCGACGGCGCGCATGCACAGGTAGTCGGCCGTCCACGGCCCGACGCCTGGCAGTGCCAGAAGCGTGGCGCGGATCGCGTCGCGGTCGGCACCCGGGTCCAGCGTGACCGACCCGTCCGCGAACGCGGTCGCCGCGGCGACGATCGAACGCCCGCGCGTTCGGGGCACCGGCAACGACGCGGGGTCGACGGCGGCCAGGTCCGCTGCGTTCGGGAACAGCAGCCAAGCCTCGCCGTCGATGGCCCGGGTGCCGTGTTCGGCGATGATCCGGCCGACGACCCGTCGCGCTCCGCTCACCGAGATCTGCTGCCCGACGATCGTGCGCACGACCGTTTCGAAGCCGTCGACGCAGCCCGGGGCGCGTAGCCCCGGACGCTTGCGCACGAGCGGTGCCAGCGCGGCGTCGGCGCCGAGCACGCCGTCGACCGCGACCGGGTCGGCGTCGAGATCGAGCAACCGCCGCACCCGCGCGACCACGGCCACGAGATCGCGAGTGTGCGTCAGCCGGACGCGGCACAGCACCGCGCCGTCGCCGGAGGAGAGCGCGACAAGCGCGGGCCCGCTCGGCGCGCTGAGCACGCGGGTGAGGACGCCGTCGGCGTAGGTCTCCAGCCCGGGGATCGCATGCGCGCCGAGGAAGTCGAGCACCCCGGACACGTTCATCGGCTCGCGGTAGGGAAGTCGCAACGCGAGGTCGCCGACCTCACCTGGCGGCCGTTGCGCGCTGCGTGCAGAGCGCAGCACGCTGGGGGAGGTGGCGAACACCTCGCGAACCGTCGCGTTGAACTGGCGCACGCTGGCGAATCCCGCGGCGAACGCCACGTCAGTGATCGGCAAAGCGGTGGTCTCCAGCAGCACCCGCGCTGTCTGCGCGCGTTGCGCCCGCGCCAATGCCAGCGGCCCGGCGCCGACCTCCTCGACGAGGGTGCGATGGATCTGGCGCTCGGAGTAGCCGAGGCGTCGCGCAAGCCCGGGCACGCCGTCGCGCTCGATCGCGCCGTCGGCGATCAGGCGCAGCGCGCGTCCGGCGAGATCACCCCGCACATCCCATTCCGGCGAGCCGGGGGACGCGTCGGGGCGGCACCGTTTGCATGCGCGGTACCCGGAGCGCTGAGCGGCGGCGGCGCTGGGATGGAAGGTGACGTTGTGCTGGTGCGGGGTGATCGCCGGGCAAGACGGGCGGCAGTAGATGCCGGTCGTGCGTACCGCGGTGAAGAACCAGCCGTCGAAGCGGGCGTCACGGGATTGCACCGCGCGGTAGCAGGTATCCGGGTCGGGGAGCAGCACGCATCCGATTCTGCTCCGCCTATCGGACAACGACTGGCGGTTTTCGGACATCACGCTAGGCAGTCCTGCGGCGGTCGGAAGTGGCACGATGCTGCGACGGCCGCCGCGATTGAGGAATCAGTGCCCCAACAGCTCGACCCGCGCACGCCGGTGATCGTCGGCATCGGCGAGGCGTCCCGAACGCATCGAGGATGCCGACTACCGCGGCCTGTCCGCGGTCGACCTCGGGGCGCGCGCGGCGGCCCAGGCGTTCGCCGACGCCGGGGTCGCGCCGGGTGATGCTGCGCCGAACGTCGTCGCCACCCTCCGCCAGTTCGAGATCTTCTCGCCGATCGGCTACGCCCCGCTGGCCGCTCGGACAACTACCCGCGCTCGGTAGCGCGTCGCCTCGGCATCGACCCGCGACCCGCGGCGCGCGGTGCTCGAGGCGTCCGGCGGCCAAGGGCCGCAGCATCTGCTCAACGAGTTCGCGGGGCACATCGCCGCCGGCGAGTCGCAGACCGTCCTGCTCGTCGGCGCCGAGGCAATCTCGACCGCACGGCACCTCGTCGGGCCGAAGAGAAGCCGGACTTCACCGAGACGGTCGGCGGGTAGCTCGAGGACCGCGGTTACGGCATCGGCTGGCTCGTCACCCGGCACATGTACGAGCACGGCCTGCTCGAACCGGTCGCGCACTACGCGAAGGCGGGCGGCATCACCATGCCCCCGTTCAGGGGCCCGATCACCAGCGGCACGCCCAACCTGGTGAGCGGTGAGGGCATGCTCGGCGCGACACCGATCGGCTGGTGCACTACGTCGATGGCGAGTTCGCCGACGAGGTGCCTGATCCTGCCGGCCATCGCGGGCTGTCGTTCGATCTGGGTCACTGCCCACGCCACGGCCCGCGGGCGGTCCGCCAGCTTCTCACCGTGCGTGAAGACCGGCGTCATGCCCGGCAGGCTCGAGGTCAGGATCAGGCGATCCGGTGCTGCGGTACCGGCTGGTCAACTCCTCGCGATTGCTGTCGTGCGCGACGAGCCACGCCTCCACGCCGCGTCGCCGCAACCCGTCGAAGATGCGCAACGGAACCGCCGCCTCGCCGCCCAACGTCTCCGAGGTGTAGCGAGACGCGAGGCATCGGCCGACGACAATTACACCGGTGTCCCAACGGTCGGGCATCGTCTCGTGACGGCGTGCGGCACGTCGGCTCAGCCGGTATTGCGCAGGCCGGCAGCCACCCCGTTGATCGTCAACAGCAGCGCGCGGCGTAGTTCCGGCGATACCGAGGTCTCGTCCGCTCGAACGCGCGAGAGCAGGTCGACCTGCAGGTACGAGATCGGGTCGAGGTAGGCATCGCGAACCCCGAACGTGCGCTGCAGCACGGGGGAGTCGTCGAGCAGCCTGGCCTCGCCGGTCACCCGCAGCACCTCGGACACCGTGCGCTCGTGCTCGTCGCGCACGACGTCGAACAGCCGGTGCAGGCGCTCGGGCACCAGCGTGCCGACGTAGTGCGCCGCGATGTCGAGATCCGTCTTGGCCAGCGTCATCTCGACGTTGGACACGAACGTGCGGAAGAAGTGCCACTCGGCGTGCATCTGTGCGAGCACGTCGTCCAGGCCGGCCTCCCGCGCCGCCGCCAGGCCCGTCCCGACACCGAACCAGCCCGGCACGATCTGGCGCGACTGCGTCCAGCCGAACACCCACGGGATCGCGCGCAGCCCGTCGATTCCGCCGCCGGACGACGGCCGCCGCGCCGGACGTGACCCGATGTTGAGCTGGCCGAGCTGCTCGACCGGCGTGGAGGCGAGGAAGTAATCCGGTAGGTCGCGATCATCGACGAGGGCGCGGTATGCCGCGTAGGCGGAATCGCTGACGAGGCTCATGCACTCGTCCCACTGTTCGAGCTGGCGGCCTGCCTGCCGCGGAGCGCGATGCAGTGACGATGCGCGCAGCGTGGCCGCGAGTGTGAGCTGCAGGTTCTCCCGGGCCAGTTCGGGCAGCGCGTACTTGTCGGAAATGACCTCGCCCTGCTCGGTGAACTTGATCTCGCCGTCGAGCACGCCCCAGGGCTGCGCAAGAATCGAGTCGTAGGTGGGGCCGCCGCCGCGGCCGACGGTGCCCCCTCGACCGTGGAACAGCCGCAACCGCACGCCGTGGCGCGCGGCGACGTCGCGCAGGGTGCGCTGCGCGCGGTGGATCTCCCACTGCGACGTCGCGATACCGGCCTGCTTGTTGGAGTCGGAGTAGCCGAGCATGACCTCCTGGACGTCGCCGCGCAGGGCCACGATGTGCCGGTAGGTCGGGTCGCCGAGCAGGTCGGCGAGCACCTCGCCGGCATTGCGCAGTTCGTCGACCGTCTCCAGCAACGGCACGAAGCCGATCCGGGCGAACGGCTCGCGAGCGCCGCTCGGACCGGCACCGTGCACGTCTACCAGGCCGGCCTCGCGGGCGAGCAGCACCGCAGCCAGCACGTCGTCGGCACCGCGCGTCATCGAGACGATGTAGCTCTCGACGACGTCGTCGCCGTAGGTCTCCAGCGCCTCACGGATCACCGCGAACACCGCGAACGTCTTGGTGCCCTCCTCGTCCAGGGGCGGCGGGGAACCTGCGAGCGGACGGCGCGAGCGCAGCTCCTTCGACAGCAGTCGCATGCGGACGTCTCGGGGAAGGTCGGCGTAGTGCCCCGGTTCCTCGGCCAGTCGGTCCACCAGTTTCCCGACGACGTGATGGTGGGCGTCGGCGTGCTCGCGGATGTCCATCGTCGCGAGGTGCAGGCCGAAAGCCGCGACCGTGCGCTCGACGCGGGCGAGCAGGCCGTCGGCGATCAGCGCGCCGGCGTGCGCCCGCAGCGAGTCGCCCAGCAGTGCGAGCTCGGCAAGCAGCTGGTCGGTACCCAGGTAGTCATGGGCCGGGCGGTGCTGCAGGCCGTCGTCTACGCGCTGCCGCGTGTTCGCCACCTTTGCCTTGATGCACGTCAGCTTGAGCCGGTACGGCTCGGTCGCGTTGAGGGTGATCAGGCGGGGCTCGACGTCGACGATCGCAAGATCGGCCTCGATGGATGCGGCCAGCTCTGCGGAGGCCGGCACGACCGCCGTGGAGGACGACAGCTCGGCGATGAGTGCATCCAGCGCCCGGTCGATGGCGCGTGCAGCGACGTGGTGCTGCATGCGCAGGACGTCACGGGTGACCGCGGCGGTGACGTTGGGGTTGCCGTCCCGATCGCCACCGATCCAGGTGCCGAACGTGAGGGGGTTCGACTCGGGAGGCAGCTCGACGCCGTGCCGCGCCGCCTCGAGCGCGAGGTCGGCGGCCAGCTCGGGCAGCGTCTCGTCGGCGAGGTCCTGCAGGTAGTAGACGATGTTGCGCGCTTCGTCGACCGGTGTCGGACGGTTCTGGCGCAGCTCGTCGGTCTGCCACACGAGGTCGACGAACTCGGCGAGCTCGCGGTCCTGTCGCGCGCGGACCTGGCTGCCGCTGTCGCTCGGGGTGGCCAGCACGTCGGCGATCCGCCGGAGCTTCGTCAGGATCGAGCGGCGGCTGGCCTCGGTAGGATGCGCGGTAAACACCGGCCGTACGGCCAGGCCGTCGAGCGCCGCTCGAAGTGCAGGCGCGCCCTTCTCCTTCGCCACGTCGGCCACCGCTCGCGAGAGCCAGTCCTCGTCGGCCGGGCGCGCCCGCAGGCCGCGTACGCGATGAACCTGCTCGGCGACGTTGGCCAGATGGAAGTACGCGGAGAACGCCCGCACCAGCACCGCCGCGCTCTCGATGGGCTGATCGGCGAGCAGCGTGCGGACCTCGTCGCGGGCGGCCTCGGCGCCGGCCTTGCTCTTCTTGGTCAGGGCCCGCACCCGCTCGACGAGGTCGAGGGCGTCCTGGCCCTGCTGGCGCACCAGCGATTCGCCGAGCAGGGCGCCGATGCGGCGCACATCGGCACGTAGCTGCGCGTCATCGATGCCTTCCGCGCCCACGTCGTCGAGGTGGTCAGGTGTGGATAGCTCTGACTCTGCTGGCTGCACCACTCGATTCTTGCGTATCCCTGGACCTTCTCCGACCGGCGCGAACGGTCCGTGGGGCTACCCTCGGCAGGTGTTCACGCGGGCTACACAGCACGGAGGACCGGTGATCGCAACCGGCCCCGCGGCGGCAACCCCGCCCCAGGACGCGGCCGCGCGCGAGGTGGCCGCCGTCGCCCGCGGCGGCTTGGCGAACCTGATCGGCGCTGCTGTCTCCGCGGTCGTGACCCTTGCGCTGGTGATCGTGGTCGCGCGGTTCGTCGATCCGGCGGTGGCTGGCGCGTTCTTCGGGGTCACGTCACTGTTCCTGATCGTCGAGACGCTCGTGCGGCTGGGCAGCGATACCGGCGCGGTGTACTTCGTCGCCCGCTGGCAGGCGACCGGTGCACTCGAGCGCATCCGACCAGCGTTGCGGGCCGCCATGGCCCCAGTATTCATCCTTGCCGTCGTGACCGCCGCGGTGCTGGTGATCGCCGCACCCAGGCTCGCGGACCTCGTAGCCGACGGCTCGTCGACCAGCACAGCTCAGCTGCGCCTGCTCGCCCTGCTGATTCCGATCGCGGCGATGTACGACGTGCTGCTCGCCGCCACGCGCGGCTTTCGCACGATGCGGCCCACGGTGATGCTGGACAAGCTCGCGCGCCCGATCATGCAGCTCGTGCTGGTCGTGCTCGTCCTGGCCGTCGGGTGGAACGGCTGGCTCGGCGCCGCCTGGGGATTGCCGTACCTCGTAGTTCTCGTGCTGGCCGCACGGGCGCTGCGAACGCTGTGCGCGACGCTGCCGAGCGATGAACTTCGGGCGCGCGACGTGGCCGGCGAGTTCTGGTCGTTCTCCGCTCCGCGGGCCATCGCCGGCGTCGCGCAGATCGTCTTGCAGCGCCTGGACATCGTGCTTGTCGCCGCGATGCGCGGGCCCGGGGACGCGGCTATCTACACTGCTGCCTCGCGATTCCTCGTGCTCGGCCAGTTCTTCAGCCAGGCCATCGCGGCCCCGGTGCAGCCGCGCCTGTCGGCGGCGCTCGCCGGCGGCGACACTGAACGCGCTCGTGGGCTCTACCGGGTCTCGACCGCCTGGATCGTGCTCGTCGGCTGGCCCACCTTCCTGCTCGCTGCGCTGTTCGCGCCGGAATACCTCGCGGTGTTCGGCCACCGGTACGGCACGCACGCGGCGATCGCGGTCGTCGTCCTGCTCGCCGCGTCGATGCTGGTGGCCACCGGTGTCGGCGTCGTCGACTCGGTGATCATCATGGCCGGCAAGACCTCCTGGAATCTCGCGACAACATTGCTCGCCGTGGCTGTCAACGTCGTCGTCGACGTCTTACTCATCCCCCCATACGGAATCTTCGGTGCGGCGATCGGCTGGTGCGCAGCCATCATTGCGGCCAATGTCGTGCCACTGGTCGTGGCCTGGAAAGGGCTGGGTCTGCACCCGTTCGGCGCGGCGCCGCTGCAGGCCTGCCTGCTGTCCTCAGGGGCGTTCGGAGCGCTGCCGTTCGGTGCTCGACTGGCCGCGGGCGTGCCCGGCGCGCTCGCCGGCGCGCTCGCCGGTTCGCTGCTGTACGTGGCGATTGTGTGGCGCCGGCGTGCTGCCTTCGACCTCGCCGGGATGCGCCGTCGCGGATCGGCGGTCCGCACGTGAGCGAGTTCGCCCCGACTGTCGGTTACATCGGCGGCCTGGGACGCAGCGGGTCGACGCTCCTCGAGACGATCGCGGGGTGCTTCGACGAGGTCTGCGTGCTCGGCGAGGTCGTGCACCTGTGGGAGCGCGCCGTACGCGACGACCGCTTGTGCAGCTGCGGCGAACGGTTCTCCCATTGTCCGTTCTGGCTTCAGGTCGGCGACCTCGCATTCGGCGGCTGGCGCTGCGCCGACGCGGACGACATGCGTCGGTTGTGGTTACAAGTCGACCGCACGCGCAAGATTCCCGTCACCGTCGCGAGCTGTGACGAGAGCACGCATGCGCGCGCGATGCGCGAGTACAGCGACCGGTTCGCCGCCGTGTACGTGGCCGCCGCGCAGGTCAGTGGCGCGTCAGTGGTCATCGACTCGAGCAAGCACGCTTCGACGGCTGTTGTGCTGCGCCGCCACCCCGGGTTAGACCTGCGCGTCGTGCACATGGTCCGCGACAGCCGAGGCGTCGCGTACTCCTGGGCGAAGGAGATCGCCGCGGAGCCGGACCATGCCGCCGATGACAACCCCTTTTACATGCACCGCTACCCGCCGTGGCTTGCGGCGATGCACTGGAATACGCAGAACGCCGCTTTCGGTGCGCTGGCGCGCACCACCATGCCCGTCTGGCTGCTGCGCTATGAGGACCTTCTCGCCGAGCCGGTCGAGACCACCCGTCAGCTCGCAGTATTCTTCGGACTGCCGGTAAGCAGGATCACCGAATTCCTGTCCTCGACGCAGGTGCTGGTCGGCCGGCGGACGCACCAGATAGCTGGGAATCCCATGCGCTTCAACACCGGGCCCGTCGCGTTGCGGCGCGACGACGCCTGGCGCGACAAGCTGCCTGCCGTCGACCGTCGCCTGGTCACCGCAATGACGGCGCCACTGATGCGCCGCTACGGCTACTTCGGATCTGCGCGCCGATGAGCGGTCTGCCCTCGGTCGAGGTCGTGATCCCGACGCACCACCGCCCGGAGCTGGTGCGTGCCGCGATCGATTCCGTGCGCGCGCAGGACTACGACGGCGCGCTGCGCGTGCTCGTCGTCTTCGACCGCGCCGAACCCGACGAGTCGCTCGTCACCGACGCTCGCGTGCCGGTTCGCGTGGTGCGCAACGCTCGCACGCCCGGGCTCTGCGGCGCGCGCAACACCGGCGTGCTCGCGAGTTCGGCGGAGCTTGTCGCGTTCCTCGACGACGACGACCGGTGGCTGCCGGGCAAGCTCGCCCGCCAGGTCGAACTGCTGCAGGCTCGACCGGACGCGCTGTTCGCGTCGACGAGCACGCGCGTGGAGTTCGACGGCGCACACACCGATCGGCTCGCCGGTACCGACAGCGTCACGCACGAACGGTTGCTCGAGTCACGGATGTCGATGCTGCACTCGTCCACCTTCCTGATCAGGCGCGCTGCGATGCTCGGTGTGGGTGGGCTGGTGGACGAAGCTGCGCCGCAGGGCCAGAACGAGGACTACGAGATCCTGCTGCGCTACAGCTCGCTCGCGCCGATCGCACACCTGGACGAACCGCTCGTGGCGATTCGCTGGGGATCGACCTCGCTGTTCGCACAGGCGTGGCAATCGAAGCTCGACGGCGCGCGCTGGGTGCTGGAGCGGCATCCGGATATCGAGACGAGCAGGATCGGTTACGCCCGCCTGCTGGGCCAGATCGCGTTCGCGCACGCGGCGCTGAAGCAACGGCGTGCGGCGTGGCGGGTGGCTACTGCGGCGGTGCGGGTGCGCTGGCGCGAACCGCGGGGCTATCTCGCGATGCTGGCCGCGGCGGGCGTGCGACCGTCGTTCATCCTCGAGACGCTGCACAAGCGTGGGCGAGGCGTCTGAGCAGCGCTCGATGAGCGCTCAGTGCGAGCGCGAGGCCGGCGACTGGCGGCCTCGGTCTCGTGTACCGGACTTGCCGCGATTGGCGTTCGGTGCATTTTCCGGCTGGCGTCGGCGCGACTGCGCGGTTCCGCTCTTGGCGGTCGGGGTGCCGGCGACGACGTCCTTGGCAGGCTCGTCCTCGGCAGGCTCGTCAGCGACGACGTCCTCGGCAGGCTCGTCGGCGACGACGTCCTTGGCAGGCTCGTCAGCGGGGGGGTCGTCGGCGGCGGCGTCCTTGGCAGGCTCGTCAGCTGGGGGGTCGTCGGCGGCGGCGTCGCCAGCGACGACGTCCTCGGGGCGCTCGTCAGCGACGACGTCCTTGGCAGGCTCGTCGGCGACGACGTCCTCGGGGCGCTCGTCAGCGGAAGCGCCGTCCTTAGCGCCGGCGTTCGTGCTCGCATCGCCCGCTGCTTCTTCTACTTCTTCCTTGGCTGGTCTTTCCTTCGCGGGCGCCGAGTGTTTCGCGCCGCTGCGCTCGTCCTTGCGCTTGGTGGCCACCTGGGCCGCAGCGTTCTTTCCTGCGCGCTTGTTCGGCGAGTTCTCCGCCGCCGGATCGTCCGGCTCGGTGGCTTTGCCCTTCGGCACCAGGACGACGCCGAGCATGGGCGCGCCCACCTCATCCAGGGCACGGACTGCGGCGCGGACGTGGCGGCTGCGGGTACCGACATCGACGACCAGCACGACTGCGTCGGCGAGCGCGGCAACCGCGGCCGCGTCGGCGGTGGTGCTGGCGCCACCTGCCGCGACGACGAGCAGATCATGATCGCCGCGCGCGCGGTCCAGTCCTGCCGCCAGCGGTTCGCCCGGCGAGACGGCCTCGGCGTTCGGCACGCTGAGCATCTCGACACCCCGTGGGCGGCGGCCGTTGACATCGGGGGCGTTGACCCGCAGCATCACCGTGCTCGTGCCGCCGCGCACCAGCGCGGCCGCGACCTCTGCGGCCACCTGATTGCCCGATGGTGAGATCAGCGGCGTCGCGAACACTAGTCGGCGAGCGTCGTGTACGGCCGACGTGCTGACGAGTGCGAGCCGCCGGTACTGCTCGGCCCGCGCTGCACTGCCTTTCCTCGGGCGCGACAGCACGGCCAGACACGGCATGTCGACGACGTGGGTGACATCGTCCGGGCGACGAACCTTGCGCCGGTAGCGCAGCAGCAGCCAGGCGGCGAGCAATCCCAGGATCAGGCCGAGCCCGATGCCGGACGCCAGGTTGATGATCATCGAGGGGCTCGAGGCCTTGACCGGCAGTGACGCGGCGGTGATCACCCGGCCCGGGGTTATCTGCACGGTGCCGAGCGTGACGATCTGCCGGTTTTCACTGTCGATCTGGTTCTTCACCAGCGCGATCCGGGTGCGCAGGTATCCGTTGGTCTTCGAGGCGGCCGCCTGCTGCGACACGTTCTGCAGCTCGCTGGTCAGCGCCGCGACGCTCTGCTGGGCGTTGCGCTTCTGCCGGTCGAGCACGTTCTGCGCGTTGCCCTGCCGGTCGGCGAGGTAGGCGGTGGCCAGTGCGTTCGCGCCTGCCCGTGCGACCTTTGCAGCATTAGCCGTGAAAGCGATCTCAAGCACCGTGGTGTTCGGTGGCACGGTCACGGAGATGTCGCTGACGAGATCCTCGAAGGTCTGCTTTGTCAGTGGGCGGTAGGTTTGGGTGGCGCGCTCGACGACGGCGGCGGACTTCACCAGCTGTGCTTCGGTGTCGAGGTTGATGCCGGTGTTCGTGCGAGCACTGGACTGGCTCGTGTTCTCCACGCCGGTCGCGCTGACGAGCACCCGGCTCGTCGCCGTGTAACGCTTGTGTAGCAGTGCGGTGACAAGCAGTGCCACTGCAGCGCCGATGAGCATGCCGACCAGCACCGGGACGACCCCGCGGACCAATCGTCGCGCAGCGCCTGGCCGCGGTGTCATGTTCGGCGCAACAGTCACGGCGTCGAGTTTGCCAGACTGGGACGTTTACTGCCCTTCGACGCGGCGCGGGAGCGCCGGAAAGTCTTTGCCTACTAGGACCAAGGGGTGACGCGACGTATGCCGACCAAGGCATTACTCAACACCGCGCCAACGAACCGCTCCCGGTCGCGCCTCCGTCCGGCTGCTGCGGCCTTACTCGCGGCGACGCTCGTCATCGGTGCGCTGCTGTGCATCCTCGCCGTCGCCGGTCCCGCGAACCTGTTCGCGACGACCACCAACAAGCAGGCGCTTACCGTCGAGCCGAAGCATCCTTCGTGCGGTTACAGCGCGAAGCTGGTGCCCAACTGCGGGCGCTGGTGGGGTGTGGCGCCGATGGCGCTGACGCGCCAGCCGCTGCAGATCGCGCTACCGAAGGAAGAGCGCTTCGCCGGTCGCCGGATGGACATCGTGCACGCCTACCACACCAACGGCCAGCTCTTCCCGACCGCGGCGGAGCGCGCCGTGGCGCGGGCGCCGGGCGCGAACCGGTTGCTGCTGCTGAACTGGAAGCCGGCCACTGATCTCTCGTGGCGTCAGGTCGCGCAGGGTGCTGCGGATGCGCGTATCGACCGCCTTGCGGCGCACATCAGGTCGACGTTCCGGCAGCGGTTCTTCCTCGCGATCTACCACGAGCCGGAGGACAACGTGCGGCAAGTTCCCGGCTCCGGGTACCGGGCCGAGGACTACGCGGCAATGTTCCGCCATGTCGTCGCGCGGCTTCGGGCGGACAAGGTCACCTGGGCCGTCACGGTCATGAACTACATGGGTTTCGTCAACTGGACGGCGCGGAGCTGGTTCCCGAAGTTGTGGCCGGGCAACGCCTACGTCGACTGGATCGGCATCGATCCGTATGGCACGGGGGCCGCGAAGACGTCCTACACCGCCAACACCTTCTCGACGCTGATCAACCGCACCGGCGGGTCCTTCCCCGGCTTCTACACCTGGGCGACGAAGACGCACCCCGGCAAGCCGATGATGCTCGCCGAGTGGGGCGTGGGATCGGCGAAGGGGAGCTATGGAGGGCAGGCCCGCTTCTTCGACAACGTGGCGGCAAGCCTGAAGGACTACCCGATGCTCAAGGCGCTGGTGTATTTCGATATACCGGCCCCGCCGCCCGACGGGATCTACACCTACCTGGCTGCCGAGAACTCCAGCTCGCTCACCGCGTATCGCAGGCTCGTGCACACCCCGAGCCTCGTCGGACCGACGGTCCGGTACTGACCGGCGACGGCAGCCTGCCCCTTCCGACATGTCCCGCGCAGGTCCTATCCCTGCCTATTCAGGTTGCCGGTGAGGATGATCTTCGGTCTGAGTGTTGATCTCCATTTTGGGTTCGCTGGTGTCGAGCTGGTTGGGCTCCCGGGTTCGGTCCCGGGCTGTCCGTGGCGGGTCGTAGTGGGGGGCTGGTTCAGGTCTGCGGTGTGGGCAGTGCGGTGAGTCGGTGGAAGGCGCGGGCGAGGGCTGGTGCCCAACGCCAGTATCGGTCGATCTTGAGCCGCAGTTTGCGGCCGCCGCGTACGAGTCGGACCGCGGCGTGCAGCATTCGGTCGCGCGGCTCGGCTCGGCTCGCGCGAGGTCGGGCTCGTCGTGGAGCAGGATGGTCTGGGTCCAGGCGAGCAGGTCGATCGCGGTCAGCGCGCAGGCCAACCACGCGGCGTTGATCGCGAACCGTTTGGACGGGACCGGTTCAGGGGGTGTTCAGCTCGTCGATGTCGGCAGTGGCGCACCAGTGATAGAACACGCTCAGGCGGTGGCGGATCTGGTCGCAATGTGCGCCGGTGCGGGCGAGCGCGATCAGCGCGCGGAGTTCCTCTTTGGCGATCCAGGCGGTGAGGATCTGCCCCGGACGGGTCGGAGTCGATTAGCGAGTTCCACATCGCCGCGAATCCTTTGTGCGACAGGCGTTCCCGCGCGCTGAGCAGGCGGCGGCGGTTCGCCCAGGAAATCGGGCGCACGTCGCTTCCCGGCAGCGCCACCGCGTCTTATGCCACCAGACCGCCAGCGGACGCTCGCCGTAGGGCAGATTGACCGGCCTGGTGATCACCTTCTCCTTCACCGAGCTCGACACCACCCCGCAGCCCGGGCAACCGGCCGCCGAGCCGCCCTCGGCGGTCTGCACGTGCACCACCCGGCCGCCGTGCTCGTCGAGATCGACACGCTGAACCCGGACTCCGGGCAGCCCAAACAGCACCGACGTATCGTCATTCAAGTCCGTGGCCTCTCTCGCCTGTTGCGTCGCAACAACAAGCGTCGAAGAGGTCACGGACACCTCAGCTCAGGCGCGCTGCGCCAAGCCAGAATCCGGGCCGTGCCCGGTCAACATCGAAGAGCCCAGCCCTCAAAGGTCTGAAGCCCTCACCAAGCTCAGAATCCCTTACCGGGCAGGCACTCTCGCTCATCTACACGCCGACAACACCACTCGATCTTGAAGCACCAGGGCGATCACCGGGTAATTAGGCAGGCCGCACCCATTACGACTCGAGAGCGAACGCCACGAAGCGGTGGTTGGTGATTCGCTCGCTTTCTGGCGGCAACCTGAGGTAATCACCGTAGAGCCTGGACAGCACGCCATCGGTATCGGCGGGTGCGGGGTACTTAGTTCCCTCGAACTGAATCCATTTCGGGCGCCCGTAGCAGCTGCGCGGCACGACCTCATGATAGCCCCACACGATCACTCCGGCGTCCGTGCTGGTCGCGAACTCAGCACGCCGTGCCGCCCAGGACAGACCGCGTGAAATTACGCGTGCGCGCAACGGCGAGAGCAACATCTTGCTTAGGGCGAGAGCAAGATTCCTTGCCCGTCCGCGACGCGTGCGCAGCGTGAGATGCTTGACGCGCATTGCGCCGGTCAACGCGTGAAGTGCAATCCGCTGCGCTTCGCGAGAGAGGCGCCCGTTGCACCAGCCGTCCAGTGGAAATACGTCGACGTATACGCCGATGTCCCGAACGACGTCGGATTCCACCCTGATCAGCGTTGTGTCGTCGCACACCTTGGCAAATGGAAAGCCGAAATGCGACGAGGTGGCCAGCGAATGCAGGGATAGCTGCTTGTGCTCGCCGACCGCACCGGGAAACGTCGCGCAGAATCGTTCGTAGTCCGACCGAGGGAACATAATATCGATATCGTCGTCCCAAGGTATGTAGCCGCTATGCCGGACAGCTCCGAGCAGCGTGCCCGCGCACAAGTAGAACGTGATTGTATTGGTCCTGCAATGCTCGGCTATTGACGCGAGAATGCCGAGTTGTCTGTCTCGCAGCTCGGCGAGCGTTAGTTCGCGCATCGGTAATCGCGTCACACGCCGACGTCGGTCAGCGTCGCCATGACGGGATCTGGCCCCACCATTGCGTCAATCGGCCGTCGCTGTCCGTGAATCGCTCCTCAAGCGTCCGGCGCAGAGCGGGCTCGAGCGCGGACCGTGGTCGTGCGTTATACCGCCTGAATTGCGGGTTGGGAGCCGGGGGAAGGCCGAGATGCCGAACAACGTCCGCCCAGACCGGGTCGGGATCTGTAAAGAAGTCCTCGGCGTCGATGACGAGCATGCGATCAGCGCCCACGGCAGCCTCCATTCGTGTTATCTGATCGACGAAGCGACCTCTACCGATATACGCGTGGTGCTGGTGAGAATGACTGCGATAGGTAGGCTCCGCGGCGAGCCTGGCTTCCTCCCCCGCAAGCCTGCTCCCCTCCAACTCGAGTGCGCGCTCGAACGATTCGCACTCGTGGCCTCGTGCGACCTCATGGCTGTAGGCGGAATAGGCGCGTTCTACCGGGTCGCGAACCAGCACGAGCACCTTGACGCCCGGCAAGTCGGCGGCTATGCGTTCGGCCGACAGCGGATGAAATAGGTAGTAGGGGCTGGACTCGAAGGTTTGCACCGCCATGCCCACCTTGTGCGCGTGCCGACGCGCCGTCACACCAAGCGGAAAATGACTTCGGTACCAACTCAGGCCGCGGTCGTAATGCACGTCGAAATAGTGCACGCCCTTGCGCGCCACCGGTCGCAGAACCGCCGGATGTTGGCGCAACGCCTGATACATGGATGTCGTGCCGCACCGTTGGGCACCACAAATCAGGAAGTCCGGCGTCATGCGCAATCTGGACGTCGCCCGACCGGTCTGTAGCGCGGCTTCCTGCACAATTGGCACAGCGGCCTGCTTTGCGCGATCGCGGATTGTGCTCATTCATTTTCCTTTTTCGTCGGCGTCAGCGTCGAACGGATGGTCGGGTAGGCCCAATCCTCGATACGGCTTCCTGCACTGCTGGGCCGGGCGCCGTCGAGAAGATATCTCAGGGACAGTTCGAGCATGTACAAGACGGCCGTCGCGCGGGCCTGGAACGGGGTGAGCTGCCAGGCGGATAGCAAGGTCGGGGCTTCGGCGACAAGCGCCCGCGACGCGCCTAGAAACCGATCCCGACCGTGGCCCACCGTGCCGTTGAAGACGAAGTGGAGTTTGTCGAAACCATGCGGGACGCCGACTGCACAGCGTTCCCAGTCCCAGACGCCGAGCCGGCCGCGACGTGCCGAGCAGTTCCACGTCGTCCAATCGCCGTGCCATGCGCCGAGTGGAAGACCCTCGGTCTGATGTGCCTCCACGGCCTCGTCGAATACCTCGAGCCAGCGACCGATCCGTTCCCGGTCAAGTCGCTCACCGGCCGCGACAGCCGCGTTGCGGGTCGCCGCGAGGTAGTCAACCTGGCCGGTGGACGAACACGAGATCTCATACATCGCATCGTCGAGCGCATGCGAGCTGGCGCGCACAGGCATACCCACTGCCAGCGCCGTCGTCACTAGGACGGCGCTGTGCTTCCACCTGCCGTGATGGAGAATCTGCGGAACCTGAATGTGGTGCAACCCGGCCTCGCCGAGGCGCCGGAGCACCGCTGCTTCGCCGTCCACCAGCGAGCATGTCAAGGGGTTGATGCCGATCTTCGCGAAGGCGAGTGTCCGGCCGCTTCGATCGAACACCTGAAGCACGGGTTTGCGGTTGTTACGGGCAGGAGTGAGCGGCAACGAACTCACTGTGGGCACACCGAGCACTTCCGAAAGGTGATCGTCGATCGACTCGGCGTCACCGATGACTGTCGCGCCCGAGCGCTTGGGCGCCAGCGCCGAACACAACCCTGCTCTAACGGCGCCCGCGATGGCAAGGCTGCCTATTCGAAAGCGCAGGTCCTGCTGCGCCGAATAACGAATCGTCGCTGCAGCCGCAGCGCGGCGCGGCCGTACAGGGACAAGCAACCGAGGCATGTGGGGGCTGGGCAACAGCACCATCTGCGGGGCATCCACGCGGCTGCCCATGGCGGGCCAAAGCAACTTGCCCATCGCCCGCGCGTAGTCCAGCCGGGACTCCGCCTCTGCAGCCGGGCTCACCGCCGGCCGAGCCTTGGCTGCGCAGCATTGCACGATTCGTCGCCATGCGATCGCCAGAGCACTCCGACCGCGATCATCGTCAACGTCGGTGCCACCGGCATCGCGCTGTAGAAGAACATGTAAACGAACACCAGCGCGACCGTGACCAGCGCGGCTTCGTCGAAGATCCCGCGGCGACGCCAGTAGACGCAGATGATCGTCGCGAAGAACCCGAAGTACAGCAGGGCGCCGACGACACCCTGGTTGAACAGCACCGACCACAGCTGACCGGTGCTGCCCGTCGCGACGTCACCGCACCTCGCGCAGTCAGGGGTCTTGCCGATGGCGATCGAGGTGGGACTGCCGTCGGAGTGCCTGGTCCCGCCGTATCCCACGATCGGCGAATGCTCGGCGGCGACGATCGACAGGTTGGCGACAAACCCCCTGATGTTGTCGCTCAGCCCGCGACCGAGTCGGCTCGAGATCACGCCGGCCGCCGGCGACAGGGCCACCGCAGCGGCGGCGAGGCCGACGCCGGTGAGCACGCAGAGCACGATCCCGACGCGACCCTGGAGCGTTTGGCGCACGAGCAGCCACACGACGGTCAATACGATGCCGATCCACAGCCCGCGGTTGAGCGACAGCGTGACCGGCACGATCGTCGCGACGGCGACGCCGGCCCATAGCACGCGGCGCCACCCGACGGCAGGAATCACCCAGGCCGCCACGAACCAGATGAGCAGTATCGACACCGCGTTGCCCCAGGTATTGGTGTAACCGAAGGGCGCGGCGGGGCGCGCGTCGGCGGTGCCGACGACGTTCTGAACCTGCGCGGCCACGGGATGCACCAGGGACTGGACGAACGGATCGGCGGCGATCGAACGAGGCAGGAGTGACTCCGTCACCGACTTGAACTGCACCGACGACACGAATGCACCCAGGAATCCGCCCGCGCAGACGGTGAGGAAGAACCACCCCATCCACCGGGCGATCGCGGTTTGCGAAACTTGCGAGCGCGGCAGGTTGCCGACATAGAGCAGCGTGATGGTGACGCCCGCGTATTCGGTCGCAGTGAACCCCAGCGACAAGACCCGGCCGGCGATCGATCCGGGATGGGTGCCCGGCGGGCTGACGCCGAGCACGAGCAGGCCAAGAAGCTGCCACGCGAGGAACAGCGTCCACAGGATGAAACCGGGCGGCAACGCGATGCGTCCCGCGCGGCGCAGCTGCAGGAGCATCGGCACCGCCAGCAACGGGAAGATCAGGGTGCTGAAGCCCAACACCCACCACAGCGGAAATCCGACCAGCAGGAACTTCAGCGGCCAGCCGGCAGAGAACAGCCTCGACAGCAGCGTCGAGCCGGTGCGGGTTCTCGCCTCACGCAGTAGCCGGATGCGCGACGGCGCGGCGGGGCGAGCGGGCGCCGCAATGAGCCGCACGGGCTCGAGGGTGCTGCTGTCGCGACGCTCCCGACGCTGCGGGACAACCCTGACGCCGGCGGTGCTCGCCGTCATCGGCCCTCCAGTCCGGCATGTCGGTGCGACCCATTTGGGCCGTTGTCGATGCGCAGCCCGGACATCGTAATCGAGCGGGACGGCGCGACTTATCCACAATGTTAGATCTGAGTTTGCTTGGACGGGGGATGTGCTCTTATGCTTGCCCCCTAGCCGGGCGGCGGAGGTGGGCCGTCCAGTCCGGCTTGTACGGCTGGGGGAGTCGTATGAATACGCGCGCGCTATTTGTCGCTTCGAGCGGTGGGCATCTAGACGAACTCGTTCAGTTGCGTCCTTCTCTCGTCGATTCACAAACCGAAATAACCTGGGTCACCGTCGAGTCCACGCACAGCCGCCTGTTGCTGGCTGGCGAGCCGCGGGTGATCTTCGTGAACAACGTCGGTCCGCGGGCGTGTTTCGCGCTGCTGCGGGCTGTGCTGCCCGCGCTGCGCATCCTGCTCCGGGTCCGGCCGAGCGCGGTCTACAGCACCGGTTCGGCGATCGCCATGGCCTTCTTGCCGCTGGCCTTCCTGGTTCGTGCGCGGGCCGCGTACATCGAAAGCGCCGCGGGCGTCGACGGCCCGTCGCACACCGGTCGATTGTTGCGGTTGCTGCCGTGGATTCGTCTGCGCCCGCAGTACGCGACCCGTGCCGAGCGCCGCTCGCAGCACGACGGTTCGGTGTTCGACGGCCGGCGTGCACGGCCCGCCTCGGGCCTGCGGCGACGTGTACTCGTTTCGTCTGCCGCCGTCATCGCGATGGTCGGCTCCGGCGCCGTCATCGAGTCGGCCGGCGCGGTCGGGCTCGCCGCCGCGCAGAGCACTGCGGTGTCTGCGGTCCCGTCCAAGGCCACACCGAACGTCACGAACGGCACCGTTTTCGCGATCACCCAGGTCGGCGGCCTGACCCTTCTCGGGGGCACCTTTACGACAGTCCAGGACCCGGGCTCGAGTACCACGCTGACCCGAACCTACGTCCTTGCCTTCGACGCCGCGACCGGCAAGGTCTCGACCACCTTCGCGCCGACTCTCGACGGGTCGGTCCAGGCCGTGGCCCCCGGCCCGATCGCCAACACCGTGTACGTCGGCGGATACTTCAACACCGTCAACTCGGTGGTGTCCAAGGGCCTGACGCTGCTGGACACCCGCACGGGTGCCATCGTGTCCGGCTTCAAACCGCCGGCGCTGAACGGGGCCGTCTCGACGCTCGGGGTAGCCGCCGGCCACACCCTCGTCGGCGGCGGTTTCACGGCCGCCGGTTCGGCGGCGCGAGCGGGCCTGATGTCGCTCAACCCGACGACCGGTGCCCTGGACAGCTACCTCACGGTGGCGCTGAGCGGGCACCACAACTACAACGGCACCACCGGAGCCAATGGCGCGGTGGGTGCGCGAGCGCTGAGCGTCAATCCCGCGGGCACCCGCGCTGTCGTGATCGGCAACTTCAAGACCGCCAACGGAGCATTACGCGACCAGGCGGTGATGCTCGACCTCGGCGGGGCGGCGGCGACCGTGGACAGCTGGGCCACCGGCCAGTACACCGCACCGTGCGCCAGCAACGCGTTCGACACCTACGTGCGTGACGTGCAGTATTCGCCCGACGGCTCGTACTTCGTCATCGTCGCCACCGGCGGCGGTGGGACCACGAGCTTTAATACCGACGGGTCACACTCGCTGTGCGACTCGGCCGCGCGCTGGGACGCCTCCAGCACGTCCAGCAACGCCATGCCGAGCTGGGTCGACTACACCGGAAACGACACGCTGTGGTCGGTGGCGCTGACCGGCACGGCCGTCTACGTGGGCGGCCACGAGCGGTGGCTGAACAACCCGAACGGCATTGACGCAGCCGCTGCCGGCGCCGTCCCGCGCCCGGGCATTGCAGCCCTGGACCCGGCCAGCGGCGTGCCGCTGAGCTGGAACCCGGGCCGCAACCCGCGCGGCGCCGGCGCGTACGCGCTGTTCGTGAATGCGAGCGGCCTCTACGTCGGTAGCGACACCGACTACATCGGCAACTACGCCTACCTCCGGCGCAAGATCGCCTACTTCCCGCTGGCAGGCGGCGCGGCGACGGCATCCACGGCTACGGCGTCCTTGCCGGCCAACGTGTATGTCGCAGGCGCCGGCAGGCCGGATGCCCCGTTCACGTCGGCTGATCTCTATTACCGGGCCTACGACGGCACCCGCGTGGGCGCATCGACGGGAGTCGCGAACACCGGCGTGAACTGGGCCGATACGCGCGGCGCGTTCATGGTCGGCTCGACGATCTTCTACGGCACCTCGGCGGGCACGTTCAACCGGGCGGCGTTCAACGGCTCGACGGTCTCCACGCCGGTCGCGCTCGACCCGTACAACGACCCGAAATGGGACACGGTACTGACCGGGTCGAAGCCGGCGATGGACCCGAACCAGACCTACCGGGGCCTCACGTCGGACTTCTACAGCGAGATCCCGAACGTCACCGGGGCGTTCTACTCCGGCGGCAGGCTGTACTACACGCTGAAGGGTCAGCCCGGGCTGTACTGGCGCTGGTTCAGCCCGGACAGCGGGATCGTCGGCGGGGCGCAGCCGAGTTCGACTGCATTCGACTTCAGCCAGGTGGCAGGCATGTTCGCGTCGGGCTCGTCGATCTACTGGGCGAGCGCGGCCGACGGGACTCTGCACCGGGTGTCTTTCGCCGCCGGCGTTGCCGACCCGGCAACGGCCACGGTGGTGGGTGGTCCCGCTGTTGACGGCAAGGACTGGCGCGCGCAGGGCCTGTTCGCCTACGGTGCGCCGAGCTTCCCGAACGCCGTCCCGACCGCGTCGGCGACGGCCTCGTGTGCCCAGCTGACCTGCTCGTTCGACGGCAGCGCCTCGACGGATTCCGACGGCACGATCGCGTCCTACGCGTGGTCGTTCGGCGACGGCACGACCGGAACTGGCGTGAAGCCGGCTCACGCGTACGCCACTGCCGGCAGCTACTCGGTCAGCCTGAGGGTGACGGACAACCGCGGCGGCGTCAGCCCTGCCTGGACAGGGCAGGTCACCGCTACGGCGGCGTCGGCGTCGGTGGGCTTCGTCGGCACATCGGGGGCGAACGCGTTGACCGCCGCACCGTCGGTGCAGGTCCCCTCGAACGTCCAGGCCGGTAACACCGAACTGCTGCTTGTCACCAGCGGCACCGACGGCGTGACGACGTCCGCGCCCAGTGGCGGAGGGTGGCAGCAGGTCGCGCGGCGCACGAGCAGCCCGATCGAGACGACCGTGTTCCAGCGCACCGCCGGGGCAGCCGATGCCGGCAGCACCGTGACCGTCCCCCTCGCTGCATCGAGCCGGGTCGACCTGCGCATGCTCGTCTACTCCGGCGTCTCCTCGGCGTCGGTCACGACGGCTGCGGACAGCAACACGGCGGCGCACGTGACGCCCGCAGCGACGACGAGTGTCGGCGGTTCCTGGCTGGTGTCCTACTGGAGCAGTCGCACCAGCAGCACATCCACCTGGACGACACCTTCCTCGGTCACGATTCGGGGAACCGGTGTCGGTGCGGGTGGTGGCCATGTCGACACGGTGGTCGGGGATTCTGGTCCGCTGGCCAGCGGCACGTACGGCTCGCTGCCGGCCAATTCCGGTGTGATCGGTGGCAAGGGCGCGATGGTCAGCGTGGTCCTCGCCCCGACCGCCTGACCCGGGCCTCGATGCCCGTCCTGATCCTGGCGTTCCTGGTCGCGCTGATCGTGCCCGTCGCCGTCGGCGCCGTTGCCCATCGGCGGGCGTGGTCGGTGCGTGGTGGCCCGCAGGCCTGGGGTGCGGCTGCCGCGGCCCGCTTCGGACCGCTGTTCGGCTCGGCCCTCGTGCTCGTCGTCGGCCTTCTCGTCACTACGGCCGTCAGTCTCGGCCTGGGCTTCCTCGCCAAGTCGATCGAGCGTCCCGTCGACGAACCGGTATTGCGCTGGGTGCTGCCGCGCGCCTCCGGTAACGCCTTCACCAGGGCCCAGGAGAAGCTGACGCTGCTGGGCAACAACCCGATCACGCAGCTCGTCGCGCTGATCTCGGTAATCATCTTGATCTTCGCCTACCGGCGCCGTCGGTGGCTGCCGGTCTTAGGCGTCGGCGTGGCAGTCGTCGCCGAGAAATACCTGCAGAAGCTCCTGGCGAAGGTCGTCGATCGCGGGCATCCGCCGACAACTCTCGGGACGTTCCCCTCCGGCGGCGTCGGACGAATTCTTGCCGTCTACGGCGCGATCATGATCCTGGTGATCTTGTTGCAACCGAACTTGAGCCGGGCCTGGCGAGCAGGGCTGTGGACCGGTGTGGTCACCGGCGCATGCGTGGAGGCGTTCACCCGCGTGTACCTGTCCAAACACTGGCTGACCGATGCGGCGTTCGGGCTGCCGTTCGGTGCACTGCTGCTGCTCACCAACGTGGCTGCGATCTGTGCATTGGCCGGTAGGCGGTTCGACGCGGCCGCCGCAGCTCCACCCGTACCTGCGCAGGGCCGCGGCACGCAGGTACCGCAGGCCCCTCGTTCGTAGCCGTTACGCTCGCCGGATGCGAGTGCTCGTCACCGGCGGCGCCGGATATATCGGCAGCGTCGTCACCGCCCAGTTGCTCAGCGAAGGGCACGAGGTCATCGTGGTCGACGACTTGTCGACCGGGCATGCCGACGCTGTGCCCCAGGCGGCCACCTTCCACGAAATGTCGATCACCGCTCTGGACCCGGTGCTCGGCGACTGGAATATCGACGCGGTGATGCACTTCGCCGCGAAGTCGCTGGTGGGGGAGTCCGCGCAGAACCCGGCGCTGTACTGGCGCAACAATGTGGTCGGGACGGTCGCGATGCTCGACTCCCTGCACTCGTTCGGCATCGGGCGCATCGTTTTCTCGTCCTCGGCCGCCACCTATGGCCAACCCGACCAACAACCGATCCGTGAGGATGCCCCCGCGCGCCCGACCAGCCCCTACGGCTCGTCGAAGCTCGCGATCGACCTCGCCCTCACCGACTACGCGAGCGCCTACGGCATGGCGGCGGTGAGCCTGCGGTACTTCAACGTCGCCGGGGCGTTGCATGCGACTGGTGGGCAGAGCTACGGCGAGCGGCACACCAGCGAGACGCACCTTGTCCCGCGAGCCCTGCGTGCCGCGACCGGCACCGGCGAGGAGTTGTCGCTGTTCGGCACCGACTACCCGACCGACGATGGCACCTGCATACGCGACTACATCCACGTAGTCGATCTCGCCGACGCACACCTGCGCGCGCTGGCCGTGGCGCAGCAGGGCGATCACCAGATCATCAACCTGGGCAGCGGCAACGGCTCTTCGGTGCGTGAGGTCCTCGATGCGGTGCGCGTCGTCACCGGCCGCGACGTGCCCGTCGTGGAGGCGCCGCGGCGGGCCGGCGACCCGGCCGTGCTCGTCGCCTCGAACGAGCGCGCGGCGCAGCTGCTGGGCTGGGTACCGCAACGCGACCTCATTCAGATGATCTCCGACGCATGGGACTTCGAACAATCCGGCATCGGTCTCTGAACCTCCCGTTACGCGATTGCTACTGAAAGTAAGCAATTTGTGCGCAGTTATTACGCTCAGTCATATCGGTGCATTGTTCAGCTCGAATAGTTGATCCACCAATTCGCATTGTGACGTGAATTCGGGGTAGGGTCGCAATACGCCCAGGGCACCAAATTGGTTGCCCTCGGCCGTCGCCATCGGGGGATGTCGACGACACTCTGGGGGAGTCGTCTTGACAGGGCAAGCTACAGCTACTGCAACCACGCCATTGATGTCTGCTGCCGCACCACCCAGCAGACGCGGGGCCAGCACAGCCGCCACGCACACTCATCGGCGGCACCCGATTGCCGGACGGCGTGCGCGATCACGCATCCTCGGTGTGCCCATCGACGTGGTGACCGCCACCGGACTGCTCACCGCGGTCGACGATGCCGTGACGTTGCGCGCGCCGACTGTATTCGTCGGCCTTTACGCCTCGCTGTTTCGCAGCATGGCCCGCGACGAAACATATGCAGACCTTGTCTGCCGCAGTGTGACCTACCCGGATGGGCACGGCGTCGTCACCGAGTTGCAGAAGCGAGGCGTCCACGAGGCCGAGCGGGTGGCGACGACCGACACCGTGCATCCGCTGGCACGCCTGGCAGCTCAACGCCAGTGGCGTGTGGGCCTGGTCGGCGCAGCGCCCGGCGTCGCGCTACGGGCCGCGGGTGCCTTGGCTGACAGCGCGCCCGGTATAGATGTCGTGATGGTGCGAGACGGTTACAGCGGCATACCCGACGCAGCAGATCTCGAGTATTACCAGCTCGACGTCTTGCTGGTCGGACTGGACGCGGCCCAGCAAGAGGCCTGGGCGCACGACGTCGCGGTGCACAGCGGCGTGCCGGCCGTGCTCACCTGCGGCGGCCTGTTCGACTTCTTGGCCGGCGACCGCCGGCGCGCGCCCCGCTGGATCCAGCGGGCCGGGCTCGAATGGGCATTTCGCGTACTGCTCGAACCGCGCCGGCTTTGTGGACGTTACGTCCTGGGCAACAGCTACTTCTTGCGCCGCGCACGCGCGGACCGTTGCGAAACGGCGGCCCTGGACATTCGCACTGCCTGGGCTGCCGGCAGCCGTCGCGCGGCTTAGTGCGAAGCCGGTCAAGCCGGCACAGTGCGTACCCTTGGAGTAACCCCCTCCCTTTCTCGGTCGGGGGACGTTTGTGTTGCGCTCGAGGGGTTTCCGCGTGTCTTTGTCCGGCCTGCTGCGTGCCGCGCTGACTGATCCCGCGCTGGCCGCCGCCGCCGATCCGTCCGGTTCGCCAGCTCGCACTCTGAGCGGGCCTGCGGGTATGCAGCCCTTCGCCGTGGCAGCGATCGCGGGTGCGGGACGCACCGTGCTGGCGGTCACCAGCACCGGGCGCGAAGCAGACGAGCTGGTGGATGCACTGCGCTGCCTGCTCCCCCCGGACGAGGTAGCGCTCTATCCGGGTTGGGAAACGCTGCCGCATGAGCGGCTCTCGCCCCGCGCGGACACCGTGGGTCAGCGTCTCGCCGTCCTGCGCCGCCTCGCGCATCCCTCTGCCGAGGATCCGAGCTCCGGGCCGTTGTCGGTGGTGGTGGCCCCGGCCCGCGCCCTGCTCCAGCCTCAGGTGCCGCGTCTGGGCGAGCTTGTCCCCGTCGAACTGCACGCCGGCACGAGCGGACGTGAGCTCTCCGACATCGTCACCGATCTGGTCGCCGCGGGGTACACCCGTGCGGAGCTGGTCGAGAAGCGCGGCGACTTCGCCGTGCGCGGCGGGATCCTCGACGTCTTTCCGCCGACGGAGGAGCACCCGCTGCGCGTCGAATTCTGGGGTGACGAGGTCGAGGAGATCCGGTACTTCAAGGTCGTCGACCAGCGTTCGCTCGAGGTGGCCCAGTACGGGCTCTGGGCTTCGCCCTGCCGCGAATTGCTGCTGACACCCGATGTCCAGCAGCGCGCTGGAGAGCTGATGGAAAAGCACCCGGAGCTCGCCGAGCTGCTCGACCCGATCAGCCGCGGCGAGGCCGTGGAAGGGATGGAGGCGCTCGCCCCGGTGCTCGTCGACGACCTCGCGCTGATGTTGCACGAGTTGCCCGCCGGCTCGCATGTCGTCGTCTGCGATCCCGAGCGCGTGCGGACACGATCAGCCGACCTGGTCCGGACGTCGCGGGAGTTCCTCGACGCTTCGTGGGCGGTTGCGGCAGGCGGCGGAACCGCGCCGGTCGATCTCGGCGCTGCCTCCCTGCGTGATCTCGAAGATGTCCGCGACGAGGCAGCCGAGCTCGGCCTGCCCTGGTGGGGCCTGACCGCGCTCAGCGATCCGGAATCTGTTGCCAGCACATTCACGCAGGCGCCCGCCTACCGCGGCGACACCGTGGCGGCGATGGCCGACCTGAAGAACTGGACGCGCGAGGGCTGGCGGGTCGCGCTCGTGTTCGACGGCCACGGTTCGGCCAAGCGCGCGGTCGAGCGGCTCGCCGACGCCGAGGTAGCCCCACGGCTCACCGCGGACGCCGAACTCGAACCCGGGATCGTCGACGTGACGACCGGTTGCCTGGGCGGTGGCGTACTCGCCCCCGAGCTCAAGATCGCGTATCTGACCGAGGCAGATCTCACCGGCCAGCGCGGCTCGCTCACCCAGGACACCAGGCGGATGCCGTCGCGGCGTCGCAACGCCATCGACCCGATCCAGCTGAAGTCCGGCGACTACGTGGTGCACGAGCAGCACGGGGTCGGCAAGTACGTCGAGATGGTGCGCCGCACCGTCAACGGTGGCGAGCGCGAGTACCTGATCATCGAATACGCGCCGTCCAAGCGCGGCCAGCCCGGCGACAGGTTGTTCGTCCCCACCGATGCACTCGATCAGGTCACCAAGTACGTCGGCGGCGAGTCGCCGTCCCTGTCGCGCCTCGGCGGTGCCGACTGGGCCAGGACGAAGGGGCGCGCCCGCAAGGCGGTCAAGGAGATCGCCGCCGAGCTGATCCGCCTGTACAGCGCGCGGATGGCGACGCGCGGGCACGCTTTCGAGCCGGACACCCCCTGGCAGCGCGAGCTCGAGGACGCGTTCGCCTATGTCGAAACGCCCGATCAGCTGGCCGCGATCGACGAGGTCAAGCAGGACATGGAGAAGCCGCTGCCGATGGACCGCGTCATCTGCGGTGACGTCGGCTACGGCAAGACCGAGGTCGCGGTCCGGGCGGCGTTCAAGGCGGTGCAGGATGGCAAGCAGGTGGCCGTGCTGGTGCCCACCACATTGCTGGCACACCAGCACATCCAGACCTTCGGCGAGCGCATGGCGCAGTTCCCGGTGAACATCAAGGAGCTGTCCCGCTTCACCCCGGCCGCCGACGTCGACGCCGTGGGTCGGGGCATCGTCGACGGTTCGACCGACATCGTGATCGGCACGCATCGCCTGCTGCAGCAGACCGTCCGCTTCAAAGATCTCGGTCTCGTGATCGTCGACGAGGAGCAGCGCTTCGGCGTCGAGCACAAGGAATACCTCAAGGGGCTGCGCACCGCCGTCGACGTGCTGACGATGTCGGCGACACCGATCCCGCGCACGCTCGAGATGTCGCTGACCGGCATCCGGGAGATGACGACGATCCTTACGCCGCCGGAGGAGCGGCACCCGATCCTCACGTTCGTCGGCGCCTACGACGCGCGCCAGATCGGCGCGGCGGTGCGCCGTGAGTTGATGCGTGACGGGCAGATCTTCTACATCCACAACCGCGTGGAGTCGATCAATCGAGCGGCGGCCAGGCTTGCCGAGATCGTGCCGGAAGCGCGCATCGCAGTGGCGCATGGCCAGATGCCGGAAAGCGCGCTCGAGCAGATCATGATCGGCTTCTGGGAGAAGCGCTATGACGTGCTGGTCGCGACCACGATCGTCGAGTCGGGGCTGGACATCCCCAATGCAAACACGCTGATCGTCGATCGCGCCGACACGTTCGGGTTGTCCCAGCTGCACCAGCTGCGCGGTCGCGTCGGGCGCGGCCGCGAGCGTGGGTACGCCTACTTCACCTATCCGCCCGAGCGTCCCCTGACCGAGACCGCCTACGACCGGTTGGCCACCATCGCGCAGCACAACGAGATGGGCGCCGGGATGGCCGTCGCGATGAAGGATCTCGAGATACGCGGCTCTGGGAACCTGCTCGGCGGCGAGCAGTCGGGGCACATCGCCGGCGTCGGATTCGACCTCTACGTCCGCCTCGTCGGCGAGGCGGTGTCCGCCTATAGAGACGATATCAGCGGCGGCGAGGCGCAGGACGAGCAGACAAACGTGAAGGTCGACCTGCCCGTCGATGCGAACCTACCGGTCGACTACCTGCCCGGCGAGCGGCTGCGGTTGGAGGCCTACCGAGCGCTTGCGTCTGCCTCGACGGACGAGGCGGTGGACGCGGTGTGCGCGGAACTCGTCGACCGGTACGGGCCGATCCCGCCGCCGGTCGAAAACCTGCTCGCGGTGGCCCGCTTCAAGGTTCTGTGCCGGCGTTTCGGCGTCACCGAAGTGTCGCTGGGTGGAAACCTGGTGCGCTTCTCACCGCTCGACCTTGCCGAGTCGGCGCAGCTGCGCCTGCAGCGGCTCTACGAGCGGACGAACTACAAGCCGGCAGTAGGCACGATGTCGGTGCTGCGGCCCAAGGGTGTTATCCAGCCCGACGGCACCTTCGCCGTCACCACGTTCGGCGGCGACCCGATGCGCGACATCCCCTTGCTGCAGTGGTGCGGTGAGGTGCTGGCCGCAGTCACATGACATTGTGGTGTGCGTCGAAACCGCACGACGGGAGATCCGATCGCCGTGAGAGTCCGCTCGTTGACCGCTGCAGCACTGGCGACCCTCGCGATCGCCGGTATCACCGGGTGCCGCAGCAATGCCGGCAATGCCGCGACGGTCAACGGTGAGCGCATCAGCGACTCCAAGGTCAGCGCATACATCACCCCGTCAGCCCAGCCTGTCGCGGTGAGCCAGTCCGAACGTGTCGCCCCCAAATCGTTCGTCGTGCAGATTCTGATCAACGTGCGCCTGTACCAGGCTGTGATAAAGAAGGCGCCGAACGGTGGGCCCAAGAAGGGCGATCTCGCCGCCATCAGCAGGCAGGCGCTGGGCGGCAAGAGCCCGAAGGCGTTCGCCGAAGCGCAGAAGATCATCGGTTACACTCCGGCCTTCGATCGTGAGGTCGTGAGCTTCCTGACCTACCAGTCGGTGCTGCAGACCTATCAGCGGCAGGGCGTCGACGTGAAGGCGCTGGTGGCCAAGACCAAGGTCTCCGTCTCGGTGAATCCCCGCTACGGCAAGTGGGACAAGAATCGGCTGACCCTCGATGGCAGCGTGGGCGCCGGTGTCCCGGGCTTCGTCAAGCTGCAACCGACGACGAAGCCGATCGCCGTCCGCACCCAATAGCTGCGTCGATGGCGTCGTCGCTGCAACGTGCGGTAGAGATCATGGACCGGTTGCGCTCACCGGGTGGCTGCGCGTGGGATGCGGCGCAGACCCACCAGTCGCTGACCCGCTACTTGATCGAAGAGGCGTACGAGGTCATCGAGGCCATCGAGACGGGTGATCTTGCGCTGCTACGTGAGGAACTCGGCGACCTCCTGCTGCAGGTGCTCTTCCATGCGCGCATCGCGCAGGAATTGCCGAGCGGCCGAGCGTTCGGCATCGAGGACGTCGCTGCGGATCTCGTGGACAAGCTGGTGCGCCGCCACCCCCACGTCTTCGCCGACGCGCGTGCGGATAGTGCAGATCAGCTCAACGAGGCATGGGAGCGACAGAAGATCACCGAGAAGGGACGGACGTCCAGCGTGGACGGCGTTCCTCTCGACCAACCGGCGCTCGCGCTCAGCGCGAAGCTCATGTCACGTGCCCGGCGGGCCGGTCTGCCGCCGCCCAGCTTTGCCGACGAGACAGCCGATCCGGCAGCAGACCTTGGCCGGCGATTGTTCGCGATCGTCGAGGAGGCTGTCACGGCCGGGATCGACCCGGAAGCTGCACTGCGGGCAGCCGCGCGTGCGTATCGGCAGGCGCTGATCACGAGTGAGCGCACCGAGACAAGTTGAGTCCCGACCGGGGGCACGGGGGGAGCCACCGGTCGGGACGGAATCAGCATAACTCTGAGTAGCCGTTCACTACAAGCCGTGACGAATCGACCTCACGCGCACCTAACGTTGGGCCCGGAGCAGCTCAGCGACCGCTTCGGCAGCCATCGGCCTGCCTAGGTGGTGGCCCTGCGCCCGGGTGCACCCGAGCTGTAGCAGCATCGCGGCCTCACCCTCGGTTTCGACCCCCTCGGCGATGACGCCGAGGCCGAAGTTCATCGCCAGGCCGATGAGTGCGATGACGATCGTCTGGGCGCGCCGGTCGGTATCGATGTCGGAGACCAGGCTGCGGTCGACCTTGACGAAGTCCACCGGCAGCGATCGCAGGTGGCTCAAGGCGCTGTAGCCGGTCGCGAGGTCGTCGATGGCCGAGCTGACGCCGAGCGCCTTGAGCCGGCGCAACGCGTCGGCAACTTCCTGCACGTCACCGAAGGGCACGTTCTCGGTGAGTTCGATGCAGACTTGCCGGCCGGGCACGCCATGCCGGTCGAGGGCGGCGGCGATAGGTGTGGCGATGTCGTCGCCGATGGCCTGGGTGGGCGAGATGTTGATCCGCATCGTCACGTCCAGGCCTGGGAGGGCGGCATTCCACGACGCGAGCGTGGCGATGGACGCGTCGATCACCCAGCCGCCGACGAGGTAGATCAGATCAGAGCGTTCGGCCAGCGAGATGAACCACTCCGGGCCGAGCTCACCGAATTCCGGATGCTGCCAGCGCACGAGGGCCTCCACCGCCGCTATCCGTCCGGTGAGCAGGTCGACCTCGGGCTGGTACACGAGACTGAGCTCGCCGTTGGCGACGGCTGCCCGCAAGCCGGTGGCGAAGGCGTCGTCGATCCGCGTCGATGGTCCAGCCGTAATGATCATTCTCGGGTCGAGCCCTGTCGTATGTGCCGCGAGGGCGAATCGGAACAACGCACGTTCGCGCTCTGTCCACGGTCGGTTGGGATCCCTTGCCGCGACGACTACTCCCAACGCGCCAAATGCAGGCGAAGACACGGGAACGGTGAGGAGGCCCGGGGGGTCGGATTCCGCGGCAGGAGCGGGACTCGGACGCGTGCTGGCGCCCTTCGCGCTGAGCCACGCCCGCGCGACCCGTTCCGCTGCCTCGCGTCCCGGACCCTGCACGATTTGCCACGCGCCCGCATCGAGCCCGGGGAGGTAGATCACCGATTCGACCCCGAGCTCGCGCGCAAGGCCCTGCACGAATGCGATTCCGGACTCGATGTCCCGGCTGCTCACGCGGACGCTCGCGCGCGATTCGCGCTCGAGCAGGCCGGTGGAAAGGGCACCGTCCACGCTCCTCTGCGTCGGGTCGGATGCAGACAACTTTTCACATCGCGGCCCGCAGGAAAACCTGAAACGCGGACCGTCGGACACCCGACCCAAGAGCCTCGCGCTGAGTTGATGTTGGACTACGCTCGGTGACCATGGGGGATAGGGCAAAGGCAGTCGAACTGGACCCGCGCCTGCCTCGATTTGTTGATCTTCTGCGCCTTCGCGCGTTCTCCGTCTTGTACGCGGCCGAGGCGCAGTCGGTAGCCGGTGACCAGTTGGCGCGCATCGCGCTGGCTGTGCTCGTCTTCGACCGCACCGGAAGTGCCGCGGCGACATCTTTGACCTACGCGACGACGTTCCTGCCGGCGATCCTCGGCGGAGTCGTGCTGGCCCGCATCGGCGATCGATTGCCGCGGCGCGCTGTCATGGTCGGCTGTGACCTTGTGCGCGCGTCCCTGTTCGTCGCGATGGCGTTGCCCGGTCTGCCGCTGTGGTCGCTGGCGGCATTGCTCGTCGTCGCGGTGTTCCTCGGGCCGGCCTTCTCTGCGTCGCAGGTGAGCTACCTCGCCTCGGCTTTGACTTCGGAACAGTTCCGCACGGCGACCGGTGTGCGGATGGTGACCAACCAGGCCGCCCAGGTCGCCGGCTTCGCCGTCGGGGGCGTACTGGTCGGTGTGCTGCAGCCTCGAGGTGCCTTGCTGGTGGACGCGGCCACCTATGTGCTGTCGGCTGTCGTGATCGGAGCGCTGTTACGGACCGCTGCCGCCGGCTCACGATCACCTGGGGATTCGAGCGCCGCGTCGAAAGACACCGCCAACCGGGCGTTCGCCGGTCTCTGGCGCGATCGGCAGGTGCGAGTACTGATCGCGCTCAGCGCCCTGGCGGGCTTTTTCGTCGTGCCGGAGGGTCTGGCGGTCCCGTTCGGCGACGACATCGCGGCGTCGACGACCGTCACCGGCCTGCTGCTTGCTGCCATCCCCCTCGGCGGGGCGGTGGGGGCAGTGCTGCTGGTGCGGCTCGTGCCCAAGCGGCGCCGGCGGCAAGTTGCCGGCTGGATGGCGATCGCCTGCGGTGTGCCCTTGATCGTGACAGCGTTGCGTCCGCCGTGGCCGGTGGCGCTGGTGGCGTGGTTTGTCTCCGGCGCGCTGGCGGCCTACCAGATCGAGATCATGACGTCTGTCGTACAGCTGATCCCGGACCGCCTTCGGTCGCACCTTGTCGGGGTGACGAGCGCGGTGTTGCTCGGTGCCCAAGGGCTCGGCTTGATCGTGTTCGGCGCGGTCGGCGAGTGGTCCAGCCCCGGAATCGGTATCGCCTTGGCCGGCGCCGTGGGCAGCCTGCTCGCTTGTTGGACGGTGCATCGCCTACGGGGAGTGACTGGTGCGGAGACTCGCCACGCCGCTACTCCGCGTCATCGAGCCGGCAACCGCAAGCTAGGCGCAGTCGCGTCGCACTCAACCGGGTACGGCGGAAAACTTGAAAAGAAGTGAGTCACGGCATCGATCAAATGCGAACTGACTTCGTTTTGCGTATTCATCACTTGACGGAAACCTCACGCCTAAGATCATGCAAATACAGTGCGCCTAATGCAGTCGAAATATCGGAGACAGCTGAATGCGCTACGTGACCGTTAGTCACGCTGCGTATCGCTTATTGACGAAGTGTTAAAGGTTCCAGTGCTGCGCCATTTCATTCCCTTCGGATAGTGACCGCGTTCGCTGGTGCTGGCAGGGTCAGAGGTTCCAGTGCTGGGCCATGTCGTCCTCCTCGGGTCGCGGCAGCAGTAATTCGTCGGCGAGGCGTCACCGACTTTAAGTGGCCGCTGCCTTAGCTTCGAGTAACGGGGGTCAAATTGGCGTAAAGAATGCACCTGAAGGTGCAGTCATTCGCCGGAACCGGCATTCCGAACCATGTGGCGTCGCCGACTGTACCCCGTGTCGATGCACCTTAACTAGCTAAACCAAAGCTGCGCGAGCGCAGGGCGCGCTTCCCGATCGCGAGGGTGAGCGGCGCGTACGCGAGATGGCGGAATCTCGGCAGAGGACTGCCGCTCGAGGCTGGCACCTACTAGGATGGGGATTGCTCCAACTCGGGGCACTACCAGACGGGGCAATGTTGATGCCAGGGGTCGGCCGCGTACGCGCCGATCTGGCGCGCCGCGATTGGCCTGTCGCCGGAGCACGGACCCGGGTGCTCGCCTACTTCCTCGCTGTGGAGTTGGTTGCGGTCGCTTGCATGGCTTGGGCGCTGACCACGCTGTCCGCCGAAGCCGAGGTTTGGCTCAAGATGTGCCTGCTCGTCGGGCTGGCCATCGTGTTCGAAGAGGGCACCAGACGCTCGGCACGCCTCCAGCTTCGGATCAGCGATGAGTTGAAGCACGACATGACCTCTGTGTGGTCGTTTGCCGCGGCCATCGCTTTGCCGCCCGCGATGGCTGTCATCGTTCTCGGCGTCGTGCTGACCTACACCTGGTTCCGGCAGCAGCGGCCAGCGGGCGAGGCGCTGTACCGCAAGCTGTTCAACACAGCCAACGCGATGCTCGGCTGTCTAGCCGCGAGCGCGGTAATGCAAGCCGGCTCCCAAGGTTGGGCAGCGCTTCCGCTCGGGCTGGCGGAGTGGCTGCCCGTCCTCGCGGCGATGCTTGCTTACTCGATTCTCAACCGTGTGCTAGTCACGGGCGGGTTGCTCGGGATGGGGGTTCGCGGCCACGCGCTCATAGGCAGCCGCGACGACAACCTGATCGAGTTCGCAACGTTTTGTCTCGGTGGGCTCGTCGCTCTGGCGGTCGTCTACCAGCCGTGGCTGGCCATACTCGCCTTGGTGCCGATGGTGTCGCTGCAGCGCGGCGCGCTCGTGCGCGAGCTGGAGTTCGCGGCGACGATCGACTCGAAGACCGGCCTGTTCAACGCGGTGGCCTGGGAGCGGGTCGCGCAGCGCGAACTGGCGCGTGCCATTCGCGAGGGCACGTCACTGGCGGTGCTGCTCATCGACATCGACCGGTTCAAGCTGGTCAACGACCGCTACGGGCACCTGATCGGTGACGCCGTCCTGCGGGGGGTCGGTCGCTGCCTCGACGCCGAAGTGCGCGAGTACGACTCGGTGGGCCGCTTCGGCGGTGAGGAGTTCGTGGCCGTGCTGCCCGCAGCCGGCGACGCAGATGCCCTCGTCGTGGCTGAGCGATTGCGCTCACGAATCAATGCCCTGCATGTCTCGCAATTCGACGCGCACATCGCCGCCGACGACCACACCGTGCTCGCAGTGTCGATCGGCGTGGCATGCACGCCCGCCGACGGCACCGAGCTGCCCGATCTGCTGCACGCAGCCGACGGTGCGCTGTACCGCGCCAAGGCGGCCGGGCGCAACCGCGTCCTGCTCGCCGGGCGTGGTGAGGGCAGCGCACCCGACCGGCTTTCGCTCAGCTGATCCACTGCGGCCCCGGGCGGCGGGGCACATCCACGGCTGGTTACTGCGCCGTTAGGGTTGAAGACCCGATAGGCGAGAGGACAACCCTGTGGCGAGTATCGATGCTGTTGGCGCGCGCGAGATCCTCGATTCGCGTGGCAACCCGACCGTCGAGGTCGAGGTCGCACTCGACGATGGCACGCTATCCCGTGCCGCCGTGCCAAGCGGCGCGTCGACCGGTGCCTTCGAAGCAGTGGAGCTGCGCGACGGAGGCGGCCGCTACGCGGGCTTGGGCGTCGCGAAGGCGGTTGCGGCCGTCATGGACGACATCGCCCCCGAGGTGATCGGCTTCGAGGCCAGCGAGCAGCGGATCCTCGACCAGGCGCTGCGCGACCTGGACGGCACCACGGACAAGAGCAAGTTCGGCGCGAACGCCATTCTGGGCGTCTCGCTCGCGGTGGCCAAGGCCGCAGCTGCGTCCGCCGACCTGCCCCTGTTCCGTTACCTGGGCGGCCCGAACGCGTACCTGCTGCCGGTGCCGATGATGAACATCGTCAACGGCGGCGCGCACGCCGACTCCAACGTCGACGTGCAGGAATTCATGATCGCGCCGATCGGTGCGCCGACGTTCGCCGAGGCGCTACGGCACGGAGCCGAGGTCTATCACGCGCTGAAATCGGTGCTCAAGGCGAAGGGCCTGCCCACCGGCCTCGGCGACGAGGGCGGCTTCGCCCCGGATCTCGAATCCAACCGGGCGGCGCTCGATCTGATCGTCGAGGCCGTCGGCCAGACCGGCTTGACGCCCGGCGTCGACATCGCGCTCGCGCTCGACGTCGCAGCCACCGAGTTCTACTCCGACGGCGGCTACCAGTTCGAGGGCGCGGCCAAGACGGCGGAACAGATGGTCACCTACTACGCCGCGCTCGTCGAGGACTACCCGATCGTGTCCCTCGAGGACCCGCTCGCCGAAGACGACTGGACAGCCTGGGAAACGCTCACCGGTCAGCTCGACGACAGTGTCCAGCTCGTCGGCGACGACCTGTTCGTCACCAACCCCGAACGCCTCGCCCGGGGCATCGAGAGTGGCGCCGCGAACGCGCTACTGGTCAAGGTGAACCAGATCGGGACGCTCACCGAGACCTTCGACGCGGTCGACCTCGCCCACCGGCACGGCTACCGCTGCATGATGAGCCACCGCTCCGGCGAGACCGAAGACACCACGATCGCCGATCTCGCTGTCGCGTTGAACTGCGGGCAGATCAAGGCCGGTGCTCCGGCACGCAGCGAGCGCGTCGCCAAGTACAACCAGTTGCTGCGCATCGAGGACGAACTCGACGATGCCGCGCGCTACGCCGGCGCGGGCGCCTTCCCCCGGTACCTGCCCGCCGCGTTCACTGCCGCCGGCGAGTGATCGCCGGTGACTCGTCCGCGTAGGTCTGGGGCGCGTCCGGTACTGACCGGGCGAGCCCTCGTGCTCGGCGGCATCGTCGTCCTGCTTGTGGTGCTGCTCGCGTCGCCGATCCAGCGCTACCTGGGCAGCCGAAGCGAAGTCGGCAACGCCGCCGGCAAGCTGCACGCCGACCGCACGCAGTTGGCGCAACTGCGCGCGGAGAAAGCGCAGCTGTCCGACCCCGGCTACATCCAGCGGCAGGCCCGGACCCGTCTGCAGTTCGCGATGCCCGGCGACACGGTCTATGTCGTCGTCGACAAGGGGCAGCGCTCGGATATCGAGAGATCCGCCGGGACGATCTCGAAGCAGGCCACCGGACGAGGGTGGAACACCCGGCTGTGGGACAGCGTGCGCGCTGCCGGGAAGTGAACGCGCCCGACGTCGAAGCGACCGACCGCGCCGTGGTGGCCGCGCAGCTCGGTCGAGCACCCCGCGCGATCCGACAGGTTGTGCATCGGTGCGCATGCGGCAATCCCGACGTCGTCGAGACCTCGCCGCGATTGCCGGACGGCACTCCGTTCCCGACGCTGTACTACCTGACCTGCCCGCGGGCAGCTGCCGCCATCGGCACCCTCGAGGCCAGTGGGCTGATGCGTGAGATGACCGAGCGGGTGCAGACCGACGACGCGCTGGCCGCGGCCTACCGACAGGCGCACGAGGGCTATCTCGCGCGCCGAGCACAGATCCGCCAGGTGCCCGAGATCGCCGGGATCAGCGCTGGCGGGATGCCCAACCGGGTCAAGTGCCTGCACGTGCTGGTGGGCCACGCGCTGGCAGCAGGGCCGGGCGTCAACCCGCTGGGGGATGAAGCGCTGGCGCTGCTGCCCGACTGGTCGGTCGGCGGCCCGTGCGTCAGCCTAACGGTCGTTGATCAACAGGGTTAGATGGCCTCGGGGGCGACCATTGAGCGCTGTTGATCACGGAGAGGGGGCGGCCGGGTGATCCCGACGGGCACTCCCGCAGCCGCCACCTCGCGCGTGGCGGGAATCGACTGCGGGACGAACTCGATCCGGCTGTTGATCGCTGACCTCGGGGACGCAGGCGGGGCCGCGCTCACCGACATCGTGCGCGAGATGCGCATCGTTCGCCTCGGCCAGGACGTCGACCGCACCGGACGGCTTGCACCCGAGGCGATCGAACGGACCCGCGTCGCGTTGAGCGACTACGCCGCGACGATCCGCGAGCACCGGGCCGAGCGGGTCCGGATGGTCGCGACCAGCGCCACCCGCGACGCCGAGAACCGGGCCGCGTTCGTCACGATGGTGCGGGCGGTTCTCGGCGTCGATCCAGAAGTGATCACCGGCCAAGACGAGGCGCGGCTGTCGTTCACCGGCGCGGCAAGCGTGCTGCCGTCGGCAACCGGCCCGCTGCTGGTGGTCGACATCGGCGGCGGCTCGACGGAACTCGTGCGCGGCGGCGACGGCAGGCTGCGTGCACACAGCATGGACGTCGGATGTGTGCGGCTGACCGAGCGTCACCTGCACGACGACCCGCCCTCCGCAGCGCAGATCGACGCGACCGTCGACGACCTTCGCGCGGCGATCGCCGCTGCCCGCGCCGACGTGCCACTAGACCCGGACGTCACGTTCGTCGGCGTGGCAGGCACTGTCACGACGGTCGCGGCCATCGCGCTCGGCCTGCAGCGTTATGACGCGTCGGCGATCCACGGGTCGACGATCACCGCCGGCCAGGTACACGACGTGACCGATCTGTTGCTGCGCATGACGCGCGACGAGCGGGCTGCCCTGCCGGTGATGCATCCCGGACGCGTCGACGTGATCGCCGGCGGCGCGCTGGTGCTGCGCACCCTCGTCGACGAGAGCGGGGTCGACGCGGTCGTGGCCAGCGAGCACGACATCCTGGACGGCATCGCGCTCAGTCTGCGCTGAGCGGCGGGTGTCAGTCGTCGGTCGCCGGTGACTTCTGCGAGGCCTTCGAGAGCTTCTTGTGCGCCTTGGACGGCTTTCCGGGAGGTGGCGGGTTACCGGTGAGTGCCTGGTAGGCGGCCTCCGCGCTGCGTCGGGTCAGCAGGTCGGCAATCACGATGCCGACGGCCGACAGTGCACCCCAAGCGATCGCGTCGCCCCACTGCACACCCTCATCGGTCGGCTTGCGCGGGCCTTCGCCCGGCCGCGCGGCCTCCCACGTGCGCTCGACGACCTTCCGCGTGGCGATGCCGACCGGTATGCCGATGGCGATGGTTATCACCTTGATGCTGATCTTCGCTCCTGCGGCCATTCGAGCACTCCCGTCGGATCTGACGACCAGTAGGCAACCTTGTTGCGACCTGGTTGCGACCCTACCCAGGACCGCGTCGCCCGCACCCTGCGAGGCTGTCGGAATGGTCGGCGACGTCGGGGCAGCGCGACCGGGCGCAGGCTGGCCAGGCGACCCGGCCACGAACCGGACCCCGGTGGCACGAACGCCGCGCCAGGTCACCGAACTGTCCGGGGCGCAGTCGGTGTGCGAACTGCGCGCGCGGATCAGCGTGTGCCGCGCGTGCCCCCGGCTCGTCGAGTGGCGCGAGCAGGTGGCGCGTGAACGGCGGCGCGCCTTCGCCGGGCAGGCCTACTGGGGCCGCCCGGTGCCCGGCTTCGGGGCCGCCGAACCGAAGGTGCTGATCGTCGGACTGGCGCCGGCCGCACACGGCGCCAACCGCACCGGACGCATGTTCACCGGCGATCGCAGCGGCGACTGGCTCTACGCCGCGCTGCACCGCGCCGGGCTGGCGAATCAGCCCACTTCGGTTTCCGCCGAGGACGGCCTCGCCCTGCGCGCCACCTACATCACCGCGCCGGTGCACTGTGCGCCGCCGGCAAACAAGCCGACGCCCGCCGAACGCGACGCCTGCCGGCCGTGGCTGGCAGGCGAGCTCGAGTTGCTGTGGCCGCAGCTGCGAGCGGTGGTGGTGCTCGGCGCGTTCGGCTGGGCGGCGCTGTGGCCGGCGCTGTCTGCGGCCGGAGTTGCGATGCCGGTCCGCCCGCCACCCTTCGGGCACGGTGTCGAGGCCGATGTCCAGGGCCGCACCGTCATCGGGTGCTACCACGTCAGCCAGCAGAACACCTTCACCGGACGACTCACCGAGCCGATGCTGGACGCGGTGCTGGCACGCGCCACGGACATCGCCGGGCTCAGCGCAGATGGGCTCATTTGAGCAGGGCGCGGACGCCGTCCGGCAAGGGTTGCGGGCGCCCGTCGGCGGCCAGGACGTAGGTGGTGTCGACCTCGCAGCACGTCGCCGTCCCCACGCGGACGTCGAAGTGCATCCCGAAGCTCGACGTGCCGAGACGCACGCAGCTCGCGTCCACGTGCACCACGTCGCCCCACCGTGCGGGGGCGCGCCAGATGAGCGTCGAGGACACGAGATGTACCCGCTCGGCCAGCGACAGCAGGCCGCGTTCGGCGCAGTAGGCACCCATCGCCTCGTCGCAGTAGAGCAGGTAGTGCGAGTTGAAGACCACGCACTGCTGGTCGACCTCGCCGTAGCGCACCGGCGCAGACCACGTGGTCATGAGCCCAGCCTCTCGCGCAGGCCGGCGAACAGCAGCTCCACCGTCGCCCAGTCGAACAGGTCGAACAGTGGCTCGGGTGAGACGGCGTGTGGCTTGATCCGCGCGCGCAGGCGCAGGTGCAGTCGCGTGTGGGCGACCCCGGCCGGGCGCAGGACGATCACCCAGCTGATCGCCAGCACTCCGTCGCGTTCGGCGCTGCCGTCCAGGGGCCACTGGTGTCCTGCGGCTTTGTCGCGTAGCGAGTGGTAGACGATCGCGCGCTGCGCATCCAGTTCGACGACGCGCAGCACCGGGGCGCCCGGGCCCCAGTCGGGATGGTCGTCGCCCACCTGCACGTCCTGCAGCGACGCGTCGACGTGCCGCAAGCCGCGACGGCTCGGCGGAGTGATGCGCTCGAGCCACTTGGGGAAGTACCAGCCGCCGCGTCCCTTGCCCAGCTGGACGAGCCACGGCCAGATCTCGGCCGGCGGCGCGGCGAGCGTCGTCGCACGGTCGAAGGCGGCGGTGGCGTCGGGGACCAGATCGTCACCGGGAAGTGCCGCTGCGATCTCGGCTCGGGTGGGGCTGCTGGTTGTCGGCACGCCCCTCATCCTGCCGGGCGGCAGAATGAGGCAGCGCCCCCGTAGCCCAATGGCAGAGGCAGACCCCTTAAAAGGGTTCCAGTGTCGGTTCGAGCCCGACCGGGGGTACTAGCCGCTCTTGCGGCGGAACGTCCGCTTGCCGCCCGCTGCAGCGTGCGAGTCGGCCACCTTCGAGTCGTTCTGTGACGCCGACTCGTGCGGATGCTGCTTGCCCTTCTTGCGCTCCAGGGCCTCGCGGAACTTGTCTTTGGCGGTGTCGGCTTCGTGCTCGTCCTTCGGGCTCATGCGTCTGAGCGTGTCATGCCCGCTCGAGGACCACGACCGGAATGTTTCGGCTCGTCTTCTGCTGGTAGTCCGAGTAGGCCGGCCAGACGTCGATCATGTGCTGCCACATGCCCGGTTTCTCGCTCGGCGTGGCGGCGCGTGCCTTGGCCGCAAACTTGTCGTCCTTGATCTGCACCTCGACGTCGGGGTCTTCCTGGAGGTTGAGGTACCACTCGGGGTCGGCTTCGTCGCCGCCCTTGGACGCCACGACCAGGTAGTCGTCCTCCCACTGGCGGAAGATCAACGGGTGGATGCGTTCCTTGCCCGACGTCCGGCCCGTGGTGTGCAGCAGCAGGATCGTCGTGCCGTTCTCCCAGTCGTAACCCTCCTTCCCGTCGGTCTCCTCGTAGCGCTTGACGTGTTCCTTGCCGTAGAGCATCTGCGTCCTCGTCCCTTGGTCCGTTCGCCGTCGCGGAATAGCCTGCCCGGATCTCCGGTTGGCCAAGCAGTTGCATCCGCAATCAATTCGAGGAGAGTGGTCCTGATGGCTGCCGTTAACGCCGACACGCTGGTGCTCCCGCGCGTCAAGGACGCCGGCCTGGGCGACACCGAGCGTCCCGTGCTCGCGATCTCGACTGGCCCGTCCGGCTTCGAGGGCGAGGGCTTCCCGGTACGCCGGACGATGGCCGGAATCGCGTACAAGT
>JAABUT010000493.1_pt1 | contig 61910 bp, 55 predicted proteins | sample 5559281 | NCBI WGS metagenome assembly JAABUT01 (sample SAMN10711880, study PRJNA513359) | rock metagenome | isolation source: Antarctica rocks | place: Antarctica: Victoria Land, Ricker Hills nord | collected 2016-01-04 | reverse complement strand
CGGCCCGATGGTCACCGAGAGGGTGTCCAGCCCGGACCGCCAGGCGGCGACGTCGGTGGGGATCGGCGGGTCGGAGCCGCGCTCACCCGGGCTGTGCGGGGGCGTCCGCCGGAAGCGCCGCAGCCGCCGTCGGAACTCGAGCAGCCCCGGCCCGAGCGCGTGGATCATGAAGATCGTCCCGCTGGCCGTCGCGATGAGCGCCATGCCGAAGAAGATGTTGGCGGTCACTCTGGCGTTCGCCCCGAAGCCGGCGGCTGCCTGCAGGCTGAGGCGATGCACGGCATACCCGACCCAGAACCACAGGAGGAGCTGCGGCAGGAAGCGCCACCAGAGCCCGGCGGTGGCGCGCACGAGCGCCGTGACCTCCGCCCACGTCCCCATCGCCCGATCGTATGCCGTGTGCTCACGCGGGAGGCCTACGCCGGGGCCGGCGTTGGACACCCTTCCGGGCGTGGTGGGGGGGACCGAGGAGTACTACGCCCGCGTCGAGGTGACGTTGCGGCCAGGCCGACGGCTGCGGATCTCCGCGGGCGAGATTCCCTGCTGGGAGACCTTCCCCTTCGAGTCAGAGGGACAGCTGCTCAAGGCCGTCGAGCTGCTCGTCGACGCGGAGGAGGCACGCCACGGTGAGGGTGACGCGTCGTGCCTGGGCGGCCGCACGTGAACCGGTGGAATGACGCAGGCGCCCACCCCAGGTGCGCATGGCGACGATGCTGGCAACGGCAGCCGGCTCGCGGTGGTCTGCGTCGGAGGGATCCGCTGGCCCGATAGAGTGGGAGGCAACCCAGTGAACCGGAGGACACCCGTGAGTCCGCTCCACGTCGAGCTCGTCGCCGCCGACCGCAAGGTCTGGTCCGGCGAGGCCAGCATGGTCCGGGCGCGTTCCGTGGAGGGCGAGCTGGGCATCCAGCCGGGCCACACCCCGTTGCTGGGGGTCCTCGTCACCGGCGACGTGACGATCCACGGAGACGGTGGCGAGCACACCGCCAGCATCGACAGCGGGTTCCTGTCGGTCGAGCACGACCGGGTCACCATCGTGGCCGACAGCGTCGACGCCGCCGGGATCCGGGGCTGACGGATCTCTCCATGCCGACCGTCCTCGTCTCTGCGGAGATCCTGGTCGGCGTGCTGGTCGGGGTCGTCTGCGTGGCGCTCGCCAGCGTGTTCATCCGCAGGCGGGCCATTGCCGGCGGCAAGCTGCTCACCCTCTGCGGCTACCGTCGTCCGGCGGGCGGGCGGTGGCGGCTCGGGCTGGCCCGGTTCGGCAGCAACCGGCTGGAGTGGTTCAGCCTCGTTGGCCTGACCCTGCGGCCCCGCCACAGCTGGGACCGGATGGGCCTCGACCTCGATGCGCCGCTGACGTTGCAGGGGCTCGACCGCATCGACCTGCTCCCCGACGCCGTCGGCGTGCGGTGCTCCTACGGCGACGTGGAGTTCGACCTCGCCGTGCAGCCCCCGGCATACACAGCCCTGCGCTCGTGGCTGGAGGCCGCTCCTCCCGGGTCGGGCGCCGACGTCGCCTGAGCGCTAGAGCTTTTCGGCGTCATCGGCGTCATCGGTGCCTTCTACGTCCTCGGCGTCACCCGCGCGTCGCCGGCCCGCTTGCGCTCCGGTGCCTGCACCCGGCCGCCGCCGGGCTGCCACAGGACATCGCCGCCGATGGGGAGGTTGGCGACCCGGGCGAGGATGAACAGCAGGTCGGAGAGGCGGTTGAGGTACTTCGCCGTGAGGACGTTGACCCCCCCGAGCCCCTTGCCGTCGCCGGGCTGGTCGCCGTGCGCCTCGATCGCGGCCCACGCGGCTCGCTCCGCCCGGCGCACGACCGTCGTCGCGACGTGGAGGTGGGCAGCACCGACCGTGCCCCCCGGGAGGATGAAGGACCTCAGCTTCTCGAGCGGCTCGAGATAGCGGTCGCAGTCGGCCTCCAGGTCGTCGATCCACGGCTGGCCTACCCGCAGCGGGGGGTAGTCGTAGGTCTCCCGGAGCGGGGTGCACAGGTCGGCCCCCACGTCGAAGAGCTCGTTCTGGACGCGGGTGAGCGTCGCGACGACCTCCTTCGTGAGGCCGCCGGCGGCGACGGCCACGCCCACCGCGGCGTTGGCCTCGTTGGTGTCGGCGTAGGCCAGCAGGCGCGGGTCGGTCTTCGACGTGCGGCTGAAGTCGCCGAGGGCGGTCGAGCCGTCGTCGCCGGTGCGGGTGTAGATCCTCGTGAGGTTGACCATGAGGCAAGACTGCCACCACCCTCCGCGGCACCCCGTTAGGGTTCTCGGGTGAGAGAGCGGTTCCGGGTCGTCGGCGGCACGTCCCTGCAGGGGCGCGTTCCGGTGGTGGGCGCCAAGAACAGCGCGCTCAAGCTCATGGCCGGCGCCCTGCTCGCGGTCGGCCCGACCCGGCTGACCAACGTGCCGACCATCGTCGACGTGACGATCATGGCCGAGCTGCTCCGACGTCTCGGCGCCCGCGTGGACTACGACGCCGGGCACGCGGTGGTCGACATCGACGTCCCCGAGGTGATCGGCCACCGTGCCGACTACGAGCTGGTCCGGGCGCTGCGGGCCTCGATCTCCGTGCTCGGCCCGCTCGTCGCCCGCTGCGGGCAGGCGGACGTCGCCGTGCCCGGCGGCGACGCCATCGGCTCGCGGGGTCTGGACCTGCACGCATCCGGTCTCGAGACGCTCGGGGCCAAGGTGCACGTGGCCCACGGTTACCTCATCGCGTCTGCTCCGAGCGGGCTGCATGGAGCGGACATCCTGCTCGACTTCCCCAGCGTCGGAGCGACCGAGAACATCCTCATGGCCGCGGTCCTCGCGCCCGGGACGACCCGCATCGACAACGCGGCCCGCGAGCCGGAGATCGTCGACATCGCCGAGTTCCTCGTCGCCATGGGCGCCCGGATCGCCGGAGCCGGCACCTCGGTCCTCGAGATCGAGGGCGTCGACACGCTGCACCCGGTCGAGCACGCCGTCGTGCCCGACCGGATCGCGGCGGGCAGCTGGGCGTTCGCTGCCGCAACGACCCGCGGCGACGTCGAGGTCGTCGGTGGGGTGGCTGAGCACCTCGAGCTCACGCTCGAGCTCCTGACCGCGGCCGGCAGCACCGTCTCGAGCACCGCCGACGGCTTCCGCGTCGTGGCTCCGCAGAGCAGGCCGCGCTCGATCGACGTCGCCACCTTGCCCTATCCCGGCTTCCCCACCGACCTGCAGCCGTTCGCCCTGACCTACAACTCGGTCGCCGACGGCAGTGCGATGATCACCGAGAACCTCTTCGAGGCTCGCTTCCGCACCGTCCAGGAGCTCGCCCGGCTCGGCGCGGACGCCCGGGTCGACGGGCACCACGTCATGGTCCACGGCGTCGCCCAGCTCTCGGCCGCGCCCGTCGAGGCGAGCGACATCCGGGCCGGTGCCGCCCTCGTCGTCGCCGGCCTCGTCGCCGAGGGCGTGACGACCGTCAGCGGCGCGCACCACGTCGACCGCGGCTACGCGAGCTTCGAGACCCTGATGCGCGGCCTCGGCGCGGACGTCACCCGCGAACCGGACGACACGCCCTACCCCGACTGACCTTCCGCGTCCGGGTCCGAAGGAACGGCTCTCGGGACGACTGCTCCTTCGGCCGCGACGGTGAGGTGGTCGGATGGCCGGCCATCCGGCATACCCGGTCCTCGCCGTTGCGCACCATCTCGAAGCCCGGCTCGGCAGGGTCATGCGCCGGGGGCTCGAGCAGCCCACTGTGTCGCCTCTCACCGCCTGAGGGCCTGCCCCCCTCCTCCCGCCGCCGGTACCGTCGGGCGGTATGGCCGAGAACCTCGACGAGGTGCCGGGACGACCCCCTCGAGACCGCCCGTGGGTCATGCGCACGTATGCCGGTCACTCCAGTGCCGCGGCGAGCAACGCGCTGTACCGCCGCAACCTCGAGAAGGGCCAGACCGGCCTCTCCGTCGCCTTCGACCTGCCCACCCAGACCGGCTACGACCCCGACCATCCCCTGTCACGCGGCGAGGTGGGCAAGGTCGGTGTCCCGATCAGCCACCTCGGCGACATGCGGGCGCTGTTCGCCGACATCCCGCTGGGCGCGATGAACACCTCCATGACGATCAACGCCACGGCGATGTGGATGCTGGCGCTCTACCAGGTCGTGGCCGAGGAGCAGGCCGTCGCAGCGGGGCAGGACCCGAGCGAGTGGGTCCACGCGCTGGCCGGCACGACGCAGAACGACATCATCAAGGAGTACCTCTCCCGGGGGACCTACGCCTTCCCACCGCAGCCGTCGCTGCGGCTCATCACCGACCTGGTCGCCTACACCGTGCGGGTGATGCCGAGGTGGAACCCGACCAACATCTGCAGCTACCACCTGCAGGAGGCGGGGGCGACGCCGGTCCAGGAGATCGCCTACGCCATGTGCACGGCCATCGCCGTCCTCGACGCCGTCCGGGACTCCGGCCAGGTGCCCGTGGAGGAGCTCGGGGAGGTCGTCGCCCGGATCTCGTTCTTCGTCAACGCCGGTGTGCGCTTCGTCGAGGAGATGTGCAAGATGCGCGCGTTCGTCCAGCTCTGGGACGACCTGACGCGGGAGCGCTACGACGTGACCGATGCGAGGCAGCGGCGGTTCCGTTACGGCGTCCAGGTCAACTCGCTCGGGCTGACGGAGGCCCAGCCGGAGAACAACGTCCAGCGGATCGTCCTGGAGATGCTCGCGGTGACCCTGTCCAAGGACGCCCGGGCGCGAGCCGTGCAGCTGCCGGCCTGGAACGAGGCGCTCGGCCTACCCCGCCCGTGGGACCAGCAGTGGTCGCTCCGGCTCCAGCAGGTGCTGGCCCACGAGTCGGACCTGCTGGAGTACGACGACCTCTTCGCAGGCTCCGCGGTCGTCGAGGCGAAGGTCGCCTCCCTGGTCGCCGGCGCCCGGGCGGAGATCGACCGCGTGCAGGAGATGGGTGGGGCCGTGGCGGCGGTCGAGTCGGGCTACCTGAAGTCGGCGCTCGTCGCCTCGCACTCGGCCCGTCGGCACCGGATCGAGACCGGTGAGGACGTCGTCGTCGGGCTGAACAGGTTCACGACGACCGAGCCCAACCCGTTGACCGCCGACCTCGATGCCGTCATCCAGCGGGTCGACCCGCATGTCGAGGAGGCCGCCGTCCGCGCGGTCCGTGCCTGGCGCGAGGCGCGCGATGGGGACCCGGTGAGCAGGGCCCGGGCCGAGGCGGCGGTCGAGCGCCTGCGGTCGGACGCCGTCTCCGGAGCCAACCTCGTGCCTGCGACGCTCGAGTGCGCCCGCGCCGGGCTGACGACGGGGGAGTGGGCCCAGGCGCTGCGCGAGCAGTTCGGGGAGTATTGCGCCCCGACCGGCGTCTCCGGCTCCGTCGGCGTGCAGGGGAGGGGAGCCGAGCTCGCCCGGGTGCGTGCCGCGGTGGCCGCCACCGGCGATGAGCTGGGGGAGCGGCTGCGCGTCCTCGTCGGCAAACCGGGGCTCGACGGGCACAGCAACGGCGCGGAGCAGGTCGCCGTCCGGGCCCGCGACGCCGGGTTCGAGGTGATCTACCAGGGCATCCGGCTGACGCCGCAGCAGATCGTCTCGGCCGCCGTCGCCGAGGACGTCCACCTCGTCGGGCTGTCGGTCCTCTCGGGCTCGCACATGGAGCTCGTGCCCGAGGTGCTGGCCGGGATGAGGGCGGCCGGGGTCGGCGAAGTGCCGCTCGTCGTCGGCGGGATCATCCCCGAGTCCGACGCGGCCGCCCTCAGAGCCCAGGGAGTGGCAGCCGTCTTCACCCCGAAGGACTTCGGCCTCGACGCGATCATGGGAGAGCTGGTCGCCCTGATCCGTGCGGCGCGGGGGCTGCCCGCCGAGACGCCCGGGACCGCACCGGCCTGAGGCTCGGCGAGGCAGTTGTCGAGCAGGGGGCCGGTCCCGGGCAGCATTGCGCCAGGGCCGGATCCGGAGGACGCCGTGATCGCACCGGCCGTGCCCTCGTCGACCACCGAGACGTGGGCCATGGACGACGAGGTCGGCAGCCCGGGCAGACCGTGCCGCCCCGAGCCGAAGCCCGCAGCTGCCGGGCCCGAGCCGGGGTCATGAGTCGCCAGGCCCGAGCCGAAGCCCGGAGCTGCGGGTCGTGAGCCGTAGGGTCGTGGTGTGAGCGACCTGTTCTGCCCGGCCCGGATCCTCGTCTGCCGGCACGGCGAGGCAGGTCACGAACGAGCCGACCTCATCCGGGACGACGACGGCTGGCTGACCGGTCGCGGCCGGGAGCACTCCCGCGAGCTCGGTGCCCGGCTGGCGCCGGAACGGGTTGCCGCCGTCTACAGCAGCACCCTCGGCAGGGCCCGCGAGACCGGTGAGATCGTCGCTGCCGCCCTGGGTGTGCCGGCGCAGGTGATCGCCGGCGTGCAGGAGTTCTCGGTGGGGCAGTTCGCCGGGCGTCCCTCGACCGATCCCTGTGTGAAGAACGTCTTCACGGTCTGGATGACGGGCGATCTGTCCGTCGGCTGTCCCGGTGCGGAGACGGGTGCCGAGGTGGTGGCCCGGTTCGTCGATGCCCTCGACGCGCTGGCCGACCAGCACCGCGGCGAGGCCGTCGCCGTCATCAGCCACGGGGGCGCCATGTCCCTGGCCATTCCGCACCGCTCGACGAACGCGACCACGGCGCGGTCCCGTCAGCGGCTGCTTCCCCCGTGCGCCGTCGTCCCGGTCGAAATCGACGGGGACGGCTGGCGCCTGGTCGGGGACTGGCCGGGGACTGCCCCGGGCTGAGCTCGCCCTCAATCGGGTTCGGTGCGGATGCCCTCGAGCAGCGTGGCGAACGCCTCGACGTTGCCCATCGAGTCGTTGACCGGGTTGTGGTCGTGGCGCGTGCGCCGCAGGCGCTTCCAGCCCTGGGTCTGGGTGAAGTCGCGCTGCAGTCCGGCATAGAAGTCGCTGATCCGTCGGGCCGAGTGCCCGAACGGGTTGCGTCCGAGCGTGCGGTCGAAGCCGAAGTTGATCCACTGGAAGTCGTATGCCGGGTTGTCGCTGACCATCACCGGCCTCCCCCGGGACACCTGGGACAGCCACGCGTCGAAGCGCTCGAAGACCTCGCGTGGGTGCGGCCGGTGTGGCAGCTGCGGCAGCCGGCGCGGGCGAGGTCGTGTCCATGGCTCCAGCCCAGCACATCCACGAGCTCCATGCCGAGCTCTGTCCACAGGACTCGCGATCAGAAGAGCCGCGAGCCGACGTCGTCGATGCCGCGCAGCGCGTCGTAGTCGAGGACGACGCAGCGGATCCCGCGGTCCTCGGCCACGACGCGGGCCTGCGGCCTGATCTCCTGCGCGGCGAGGACACCGGTCACCGGGGCGAGGTGCGGGTCACGGTTCATCAGCTCGAGGTAGCGGGTCAGCTGTTCCACGCCGTCCATCTCCGCCCGTCGCTTGATCTCGACGGCCACGTGCCGGCGGCCGTCGTCGCGGGCGAGGATGTCCACCGGGCCGATCGGCGTCATGTGCTCCCGACGCACCAGCGACCAGCCGTCGCCGAGGGTGTGGATGTGCTCGGCGAGCAGCTTCTGGAGGTGCGCCTCGACGCCGTCCTTGACCAGGCCGGGGTCGACGCCGAGCTCATGTCTGGAGTCGTGCAGTACCTCGTGGATCCGCACCCGCAGCCGGTCCTGCGACTTCGCCTGGTGGACCACCCAGACTGACTGGACCCCGTCGGCGACCTCGAGCTCCTGCGGCTCGACCTCTGCCATGGCGCACGGCGGCGACATCCAGTTCAGGGGCTTGTAGGAGCCGCCGTCGCTGTGGACGAGGACCGACCCGTCCGCCTTGACCACCAGGAGCCGCGTGGCCAAGGGAAGATGGGCCTGCAGCCGGCCCTCGTAGTCGACGGAGCAGCGGGCAATGACGAGTCGCACCGGCACAGCGTAGTGGCGGTAGCGCTCAGGTCCCTCTCGGCAGGTCGAGCTCCATGACCAGGCTTGGCGGTCCCGGCTTCGGTCGCCGCGGCTCCCGGACCCCGGCGAGCCCGCCGTCGTCGCGACCCTCGCCCGAGCCGCCCCGGGAACCGACGACGAGGGCGTCCCGCCAGCCGCGCCGCTTGCGCACCACCAGGACCTCACCACCGCGGGAGGTGTCGACTGGCGACTCCGCAAGCTCACGGCATACCCGCTCGAAGGCGCCCTCGGGAGAGCGCGCGCGCACCGTGCGGGCGGAGTGCCATCCCTGCGCCAGCCGGACGTCGACGACGTAACGAGCCATGGGTCCATGGTGTTACCGAAGACACCACGTTGTCGAGGATGGGCGCGCGGGCCACTGTGACCACCGTCGCGTCCTCGGCGGCCCCGGCGCGTCGGGCACGCTGGCAGACTCGCCGACATGTCACGGGAGTTCACCAAGGTCGGGGTCATCGGGCTGGGCACGATGGGTGCCGGCATCGTCGAGGTGTTCGCCCGCAACGGGGTCGAGGTCGTGGCGGTCGAGGTCGACGACGCCGCGGTGGCCCGGGGGCGGGGCATCCTCGAGCACTCCACCGCCCGCGCCGTGAGCCGCGGGAAGCTGACCCCCGAGGACCGGACCGCGCTCCTCGGGCGGGTGCGGCTCAGCTCGGGGCTCGATGGGCTGGCGGCGCTCGCCGACTGCCAGCTCGTCGTCGAGGCCGTGCCGGAGGACCTCGAGCTGAAGAAGCAGATCTTCGCGCGGGTCGACCGGATCGTCACGGAGGACGCGATCCTGGCGACGAACACCTCCTCGCTGTCGGTCACCGAGATCGCCGTTGCCACGTCGAACCCCAAGCGCGTCGTCGGCATGCACTTCTTCAACCCGGCCCCCGTCCTGCAGTTCGTCGAGGTGATCCGGACCGTCGTCACGCAGGACTCCGTCTTCGAGGACGTCAGGGCTCTCGCGGAGCGACTGGGCAAGCGACCGGTCATCGTCGCCGACAAGGCCGGGTTCATCGCCAACGCGCTGCTCTTCGGATACCTCAACCACGCGGTGTCGATGTACGACGCGCGCTATGCGACCCGCGAGGACATCGACGCCGCAATGCGACTCGGCTGCGGGCTGCCGATGGGGCCGCTCGCGCTGATGGACCTCATCGGTCTCGACACGGCATACGAGATCCTCGACACGATGTACCGGCAGGGGCGCGACCGTCTCCACGCACCGAGCCCCATCCTCCGGCAGCTGGTGTCGGCGGGTCTGAAGGGGCGCAAGGCGGGGCGTGGGTTCTACACCTATGCCGAGCCCGGTTCGTCGCAGGTCGTCCGGGATGCCTTGACTCCCAACGGAGTCGGCGTGCCAGGCGCCTCCCTGCGGCCGGTGGGCAAGGTCGGGGTGGTCGGCTCGGGGACGATGGCGACCGGCATCATCGAGGTCTTCGCCAGAGCGGGGTATGCCGTGACGTTCGTCGCCCGCACCCAGGAGAAGGCCGCGGCGGCCGCGGCGGCCGTCGCCAGGAGCCTCGGCAAGGCGGTCGACCGGGGCAGGCTGCCGGCCGAGGACGCCGCCGCCGCGGCGGGTCGGATGACCGGTTCGACGTCGCACGCCGACCTGGGCGACGCCGACCTCGTGGTCGAGGCGGTCGTCGAGGAGCTGGCCGCCAAGCAGGAGCTGTTCCGGACGCTGGACACGGTGTGCCGGCCGGGGGCCATCCTGGCGACGACGACGTCGTCGCTGTCGGTCATCGACTGTGCCGTCGTGACGTCGCGGCCGGAGGACGTCGTCGGGATGCACTTCTTCAACCCTGCGACGGTCATGAAGCTGGTCGAGGTCGTCTCCACGGTCTCGACGTCCCCCGACGTGGCGGCCACCGTCGTCGAGCTCTCGACGAGGGTCGGCAAGCATCCCGTGGCCTGCGGCGACCGGTCGGGCTTTCTCGTCAACGCCCTGCTCTTTCCCTACCTCAACGACGCGGTGAAGATGCTCGAGGCGCACTACGCGAGCGCCGAGGACATCGACACGGCGATGCGGACCGGCTGTGGCTACCCGTTGGGGCCGTTCGAGCTGCTCGACGTGGTCGGCCTCGACGTGTCGCTCGCCATCCAGCGGGAGCTCTACCTCGAGTTCCGCGGACGCGGTTTCGCACCGTCCCCGCTGCTCGAGCAGCTCGTCACGGCCGGTTACCTCGGCCGCAAGACCGGCCGCGGGTTCCACACGTACGGCTGAGCGCTCGCGACCAGCGCCTCGCGGCCTGATGGTCCGTCCGACGGAGCGCTTTCTGCCGCCTCGCCGGGAGGAACGCCGCGTCCGTGCCGATGGGAGACGCCTTCGGACGCGGCCCAGCATCCCGCTCGGCATTCCGTGCGCCCCCGAGAGTGCGGGAGGATGGAGCCATGCCTCGCGCCAACCGCCGCCGCCGCGACGACGGGCCGCTCGACCTCGGGCGGGTCAGCGGTGGCACGACGAGCACCGAGCGGTATGCCGGGGGGCAGTGGACCGTGCGCCGCGTGTCCGGGGCGACGGGAACGCGCGACTACCTCTGTCCCGGGTGCCAGCAGGACATCCCCGTCGGCACGCCCCACGTCGTGGCCTGGCCGGCCGAGGGCGTCGGGGGAGTGGGGGACCGACGGCACTGGCACGCCGGGTGCTGGCAGCGGCGGGACGCCCGTCCCGCCGGCAACCCGTATCGGTAGCCTCCTCGGATGAACCGCCGGCCCGACGAGATCCGGGCGAGCTCGATCCTTCCCGTGCGCCGTCATGACGTGCAGCTGCACACCGGCGACGGGTTGACCCTCGTCGGTGAGCTCGCCCTGCCGGCCCGCAGGGACCCGGTGGGCACGCTCATCACGCTTCACCCGCTGCCGACCCACGGCGGCTTCATGGACAGCCACGTCTTCAAGAAGGCCGCGTTCCGCCTGCCCGCCCTGGCCGACCTCGCGGTGCTGCGGTTCAACCTGCGCGGCGTCACGTCGCCGCGCGGCACCTCGCAGGGCAGCTTCGACACCGCTGTCTCCGAGCGCTTCGACGTCGCTGCGGCGATCGAGCTCGCCGAGTTCCACGAGGAGCCCGAGCTGGTGAACCGCTGGCTCGTGGGGTGGTCCTTCGGCACCGACCTGGCCCTGATGTACGGCAACGACCCCTCGGTGGCGGGGGCGATCCTGCTGAGCCCGCCCCTTCGGTTCGCCGGGCCGGAGCACCTTGCGGCGTGGGCGGAGTCGGGCAAGCCGCTCGTCGCGCTCGTCCCGGAGCACGACGACTACCTGCGCCCGGACGAGGCCCGCGAACGGTTTGCCGTCGTGCCCCAGGCGGAGGTGGTCGCCGTCGCCGGGGCCAAGCACCTGTGGGTCGGCGAGTCCTACGTCCGGCGCGTCCACGAGGAGATCGTGGCGCGGGTCAACCCCGGGGCCCTGCCCCTCGCGCCGACGTGGCCGGCCGCCGAGCAGCAGCACGAGCCGAGCCCGGCCCAGCGGCTCAGTCCTGCTGCGGCCCCCCCGCTCACGCGGCACCACCTGCCCTGAGCCGGGTGACGCACCACCTGCCCTGAGCCGGGTGACGCCGTGACGCCGTGACGCCGGGCTCAGGGTGGGCCCAGGTCCCGGCCGGGTTCAGACTCGGAACCGGGCCAGGACTGATGTCAAGGAATCGCGGTTCCGTGTCCGAAATGGGCGTTTCTTTGACATCTATAGCCCTCACCAGGAGGTGTGCCGGGGCGCCCCCTCGACGAAGCCCGCCGTGCTCTGCAGGCCGACCACCGCCCGCTCGTGGTACTCCGCGAGGGTGCGCGCGCCGGCATACGTGAACGAGGAGCGGACGCCCGCGGTGATCGCGTCGAGCAGGTCCTCGACTCCCGGGCGCTCCGGGTCGATGAACATCCGGGCGCTGGAGATGCCCTCCTCGAACAGGCCCTTGCGGGCCCGGTCGTAGGAGGACTCCAACGCCGTGCGGCTGCGGACCGCCCTCGAGGAGGCCATCCCGAAGGACTCCTTGTAAGGCCGCCCGTCACTCGAGACCTGGAGGTCGCCCGGTGACTCGTGGGTGCCGGCGAACCACGAGCCGACCATGACGTTGGCTGCACCCGCGGCCAGCGCGAGCGCGACGTCGCGCGGGTGCCGCACGCCGCCGTCAGCCCAGACGTGCTTGCCGAGCTCGCGCGCCGCGGTCGAGCACTCGAGGACCGCGGAGAACTGCGGGCGCCCCACGCCGGTCATCATCCGGGTGGTGCACATGGCCCCCGGGCCGACGCCCACCTTGACGATGTCGGCCCCGGCTTCGACGAGGTCGCGCACCCCGTCGGCCGACACGACGTTTCCGGCAGCGATCGGGATGTCTGCGGCCACCTCGCGCACGGCGGCGAGGATCTCGAGCATCTTCTCCTGGTGCCCGTGGGCGGTGTCCACGACGAGGACGTCGATCCCGGCCGAGACGAGGTCCCTGGCGCGCCCGACGACGTCACCGTTGATGCCGACGGCGGCGGCGACCCGGAGCCGGTTGCCGGCGTCGACGTTCGGCTGGTAGAGCGTGGCCCGGAGCGCTCCCTGACGGGTGAGGACCCCCACGAGCCGGCCGTCCCGGTCGACGGCGGGCGCGACCCGGTGGTGCACCTCGCCGAGCCGGCCGAACGCCTCCTCCGGGTCGACCTCCTCGGGCAGCGTGAAGACGGTCCGTGACATGACGTCCTTGACCTGGGTGAACCGGTCGACCCCCGAGAGGTCGGCCTCGGTCACGACGCCGATGGGGTGCAGCCGCTCGTCCACGACGATTCCCGCTGCGTGGGAACGCTTGGGCAGCAACGTCATTGCCGCACCGACGGTGTCGGTGAGGCTGAGCGTGATGGCGGTGTCGTGCAGGAGGTGGCGCGACTTGACGAAGTCGACCACCGCCCCGACGACCTCCGCCGGGATGTCTTGCGGGATAACGGCGATCCCGCCCCGGCGGGCCACCGTCTCGGCCATCCGGCGCCCCGAGATCGCCGTCATGTTGGCCACGACGATGGGGATGGTGTTGCCGGTGCCGTCGGCGCACGAGAGGTCGACGTCCATCCGCGAGGCCACCGCCGAGCGGTTGGGGACCATGAAGACGTCGTCGTAGGTCAGGTCGAAGCTGGGCTGCAGGCCGTTGAGGAAGTGCACCGCACGAGGCTAGACGAGGCTAGACCCGACGTTGCCGCGGGACGAGGACCTCCTCGTAGAGCAGGAGAAGGCCGGCCGCCGCGGGGATCGCGAGCAGGGCCCCGAGCATCCCGAGCAGGGTGCCGCCGGCCAGCGCGACGACGGTCACGGCGCCGGGGACCGAGACGGTGCGCTGCATGATCCGCGGCGCCACGAGGTAGTTCTCCGACTGCTCGTCGTCCGGCTCGGGCGGCGTCATAAACGGCGGCCGGTTGCACGCGCGCAGCCTTCTGGCGCTGTCGCCTCCGGAACGCGAGCCACCGACCGAACATGGCCAAACCCTGACCGGGTCAGTCCCTTCGGCCGCTCCGTCGACGCGCTGCCGCGCCGCGCACGTCCTGCCCCGAATCCTGCCGTGACCCGGGTCAGACGTTGCGGAAGCGGCCGAGCTGCTCGGCGAGCGTCAAACGCTTCTCGAGGTCGGTGACGCCGAGGCCCTCCTCGGGCGAGAGGGTCAGCACGCCGACCTTGCCCTGGTGGAGGTTGCGGTGGACGTCGTAGGCGGCCTGCCCCACCTGTTCCATGGGGTAGGCGCGGCTCAGGGTGGGGTGGACGAGGCCCCGGCCCACCAGCTCGTTGGCCTCCCACGCCTCGCGGTAGTTGGCGAAGTGCGAGCCGATGATCCGCTTGAGGCTCATCCAGAGGTAGCGGTTGTCGTACTCGTGCAGGTAGCCCGACGTCGATGCGCAGCTGACGATGGTGCCGCCCCGACGCGCGACGAAGACGCTCGCCCCGAAGGTCTCGCGGCCCGGGTGCTCGAGGACGATGTCCGGGTCCCTGCCGCCGGTCAGCTCGCGGATCCGTGCGCCGAGGCGCTTCCACTCGGAGGGGTCCTGGATGCTCTCGTCCGTCCAGAACCGGTATCCCTCTCCGGTGCCGACGGACCGGTCGATGACGAGCTCCGCCCCCATCCGTCGGCAGAGGTCGGCCTTGTCCGGCGACGAGACGACACAGACCGGAGTCGCGCCGCCGGCGAGGGCCAGCTGGGTCGCGTAGGAGCCGAGCCCGCCGCTCGCCCCCCAGACGAGGACGACGTCGCCGAGCTTCATCGCGGCGCCGTTGCGCGAGATGAGCTGCCGGTATGCCGTGCTGTTGACCAACCCGGGGCAGGCGGCCTCCTCCCACGTCAGGTGCCCGGCCTTGGGCATGAGCTGGTTGGTCTTGACGACGGCCAGCTCCGCCAGACCGCCGAAGTTCGTCTCGAAGCCCCAGATCCGCTGCTCCGGGTCGAGCATCGTGTCGTTGTGGCCGTCGGCGCTCTCGAGCTCGACGGAGAGGCAGTGGGCGACGACCTCCTGGCCGGGTTGCCACAGACGCACCCCCGGGCCGGTCCGCAGGACGACGCCGGACAGGTCCGACCCGACGACGTGGTAGGGCAGGTCGTGGCGCTTGGCATCCGGGGAGGTGCGGCCGTAGCGCTCGAGGAACCCGAAGGTCGCCATCGGCTCGAAGATCGAGGTCCACACGGTGTTGTAGTTGATCGCGCTCGCCATGACGGCGACGAGGGCCTCTCCCGGTGCGAGATCCGGCACGGGCACGTCGTCGACGTGCAGGGACCTGCGCGGGTCCTTGTCCCGGCTGTCCAGGCCGGCGAACAGGTCGACCTCGTCCCGGTGGACGGTGACTGCGCGGTAGGTCTCGGGGACCGCCAGCCCGGAGTAGGTCTGGCGGGTGCGGTCTCCTGACAGGATCGCGTCGCGGATCTCCTGCATCACCAGAACTCCTCAGCCTTCACGGGTCGAGCACGGCACGTGGCTGCGCCGAACCTAATGGCCCGTCACGGGTCACCCGATGGCGTGAGACTCCGGTCACCCGGTGACCTGGCTCACCAAGGGGCCTGCCGGCAGGTCGCACAGGCTCGAGACGGTGACGAGCTGGTAACCGTCGCCGTGCAGTGCGTCGAGGATGGCGTCGAGGTGGCTGATGGTGATGAGGCGGTCGGGCGAGCCGCTGTCGTGCGCGAGGATGATGGCCCCCGGGCGGCCCTGGGCGCGGATGTCGTCGACGATGCTGTCCGGATGGCTGAGGTACCGCCCCTCGTGCATCTGGGCGCTCCACATGATGGTGGTCAGGCCCAGCTCGGCGGCGGCGAGCACCGACGAACCGGCCAGGTGCCCGTAGGGCGGCCGGAAGAGCGTCGGCCGGTGGCCCATGACCTGTTCGATCTCGTCGCTCGTGCGCTGGAGCTGGTCACGGGCCTGCGCATACGTCGCGCGGCCGAGGTCGTGGTGGTCCCACGTGTGGTTGCCGATCTCGTGCCGACCGGAGGCGTCCCGGAGGATGTCGCCGTGCGCCCTGAAGTGGTCGCCTCGGACGAAGAAGGTGGCGGGCACGCCGTGCTTCTCGAGGACGCCGAGCACCCTCGGGGTCCAGTCCGCGTCCGGCCCGTCGTCGAAGGTCAGTGCCAGGCGCTTGACCGACGACGGTGCGCCGGCCCAGACAACGGTGCTGTGAGCCGCCCCGGGGTAGGACTCGTCGGGTCGCACCGCCGAGACGGCGGACCCGTAGAAGGGCAGCGGCGTCCGCTCCTGCTCGGCCGCGAGTGCGCCGCCTCCGCCGATGGCGCCCACCGCCCCGACGACGGCTCCGCCGAGCCCGACGAGCACGCCACGGCGCTTGAGTGTCACGGAGCGTGAGCATAGGGCCGGTGGCTGGACGCCGGCGGGGGAATACGGTTTCTCGTCAGCCTTCTTGGCGGTTTCATTCTGTCTGTGACAGAATCAGCTAGTGACGTCTCGCTCCTTCGACCTGGGGCCGCTGGCAAGGGAGTCCGCCCGACCCCAGTGGCTGCGGCAGCATCCTCGGGCTCCCTGGGCGGCGGTCGCTGCGGTCTGCGTCGGCGCCTTCATGGGGCAGTTGGACGCGAGCATCGTCACCTTGACGTACCCGCGGCTGCAGACGGAGTTCGGGGCCACGCTCGGAAGCGTGGAGTGGGTGTCCCTCGGCTACCTGGTGGTCCTTGCCGTGCTGTTGGTGCCCGTCGGTCGGTGGGCGGACGCGCGAGGCCGCAAGCTGCTCTACCTCTACGGGTTCGCCGTGTTCGCACTGGCCTCGGCGGCGTGTGCGCTCGCGCCGAGTCTCGGCTGGCTGGTGGCCGGACGGGGTGTGCAGGCGGCCGGTGCCGCGCTTCTGCAGGCCAACAGTGTCGCCCTGGTCGTCCTTGCCGTCCCGGGGCCGCGGGTTCGCACCGCGTTGGGCCTGCAGGCGGCCGCGCAGGCCGTCGGCCTGGCGCTGGGCCCGACGTTGGGCGGGGTGATGGTGCAAGCCTTCGGATGGCGATCGGTGTTCTGGGTGAACGTCCCGGTCGGGGCCGTGGCCATCATCGCCGGGCACTATCTGCTCCCGCGCAGCCGCGAGCTGAGCCCACGACAGAAGAGCGACGTCGCCGGCTTCGCTACTCTCGCGGTCTTTGTCGGCGCGGGCCTACTGGCCTTGAGCGGGCTTTCCGGGATGCCGTTGTCCACGGCCGTCGTCATCGGGCTGGTGGCGCTGGCCACGGCGGCGGCGGTCCTGTTCTGGCGGGTCGAGGGCAGGGCTGCGGCGCCCCTGGTCGACACGGCCCTGCTGGGCCGCGGCGGCATCGGCGCGGCGCTGGTGGGAGCGCTGCTCGCCTATCTGCTGCTGTTCGCCCCTCTGGTGTTGTTCCCGACGTTGTTCGCCGCGTGGGGCATGAGCGGTGCCGGGGGTGGCCTGGTGCTGTCCTGCCTTCCCGTCGGGTTCGCGCTGTCTGCGGTGGGCGCCAACGTTCTGGGCCTGCGGGGATCGCATGGTGTCCGGGTCCTGCTGGGCGCGTCGGGGGCTTTCGCCGCCCTGGCGGCGGGCATCGGCTTGTGGCGCTCACCGGCGGCGGTCGCCGTGGTCCTGCTCGTGCTGGGGGTGTCCTTGGGGGTGGCCATCCCCGCGAACAACGCGGCCGTGATGGCGGCGGTGCCGGCCGAGGCCGCGGCGGTCACCGGGGGAATGGTCAACGTGGCCCGCGCGCTGGGCACGTCGCTGGGGGTTGCGATGACCGCGATGGGCGTTCACCTCGCCAAGGGCCACGGGTGGGACGCGGCGCCGGTGGTGCTGTCCGTCCTGTTGGTGTGTGCGCTCGGCCTGGCGGCCACAACTACGGCTTCACCCGGTACCCACGGCGGGAGCGCGGCGGGGTGAGCGTCATGGAGCCCATGGCCGATCGGTTGTCGCTGTCCGGGGAGGCGGCCGACCTGGTGGCGGCGCTGCGCCGAGCCATGCGTAAGGCGGCCCGAGCTGGCCAGCCGGCGATGCCACTCAGCGTCGCGCAGCTTGAGCTGCTCAGCCTGGTCGAGGAGAACCCTGGGGCACGGCCGGGCGATCTGGCCGACCTGCTGCGGCTGGCCCCGAACTCGGTCAGCACGCTGGCCAACGCGATGGTGGGAACGGGCATGCTGGCCCGCGCACCAGGAACAAGGGACCGGCGCACGGTTGAGTACACCCTGACCGCCGAGGGCCTGGCCATGGTCTCCCAGTGGCGCCGAACCAACACCCTGCTGCTCGCCCGTGCCGTCGCCGAGCTGAGCCAGGGAGAGCAGAAGACCTTGGCGTCGGCTTTGCCGGTCCTCGCGCACCTCATCGAGGCGATCAACGCGCGGACCGAGGACGTGGCCCACGTCGAGGAGGGCGCCACCACGGTCTGACCTGCCGGCAGCAAACCAGTCTCGTCATTGGCGCAGGCGCACACCCGAAAGGCAGCACGGCCAAAGATCGGCTAAAGGCAGCTGGAGGGGTGGGCGGTGCCCGCAGGCTGGACGAGCTCGACGAGGACTCCGCCGGCGTCCTTCGGGTGGATGAAGTTCACCCTGCTGTCCGCCGTGCCACGACGCGCACCGTCGTAGAGCAGGCGCAGGCCGCGCTCGCGCAGCACGGCGCTGGCCGCCTCGATGTCCTCCACGCGGTAGGCGACCTGCTGGACGCCGGGGCCGCTGCGCTCCAGGAAGGTCGCGATCGTCGAGCCGGGCGCCAGCGGGGCCAGCAGCTGGATGCACCCGTCGGAGTCGCCGACCGACATCATCGCCTCGCGGACCCCCTGCTCCTCGTTGACCTCCTCGTGAACGAGGCGCATGCCATACGTGTCGCGGTAGAAGGCAATCGCGTCATCAAGGTCGTGGACGGCGATTCCGACGTGGTCGATGGCCGTGAAGAGGTGCTGGAACTCACTCATCCGTCGAGCGTAGGGCGCGTGCTGCCGGCATACGAGCCGGCGGGCCGGTGGCTCGACCACTCCGGGGCCGAGCATGCTCTGGACGAGCCGGCGCGCGAGACGGTGCGCTAGGCGACGGAGATGGCTCGGGCGTCGGTCTTCGAAGGTGGCGGCGCGCCGCTCTCGAAGAGGCCGGGCCAGGAACGCGATGCCCCTGCACTGGCCACTGTGGGTCAGGTCGACTCGCCGGGTCCTCAGCCCCAGCGCCGGGAAACGGCATACCGACGGGGTATGCCGTGCCGGCCGGGTGTGGTGCCCGCCACCTGCCGCTCGGGCCGGGAGCCGGCGGGCCGCCGGTAGACTCTGGGGGTCGCTCGACGACGTCGCAACCGCTTTCAGGAGGCTGAAGAATGAGCACGAACACGTCCGTCATCGTGGGGGGGGCCCGCACCGGGATGGGCCGCCTGCTGGGGTCCCTCAAGGACTTCTCCGGCTCCGACCTCGGCGGCTTCGCCATCAAGGGGGCCCTCGAGAAGTCGGGGGTCGCGCCCGAGCAGGTCGACTACGTGATCATGGGGCAGGTGCTGCAGGCCGGTGCCGGGCAGATCCCCGCCCGCCAGGCGGCCGCGAAGGCGGGGATCCCCCTGACGGTCCCGGCGCTGACGATCAACAAGGTCTGCCTCTCGGGCCTGGACGCCATCGCACTGGCCGACCAGCTCATCCGGGCGGGCGAGTTCGAGATCATCGTCGCCGGCGGCCAGGAGTCGATGACCAGCGCGCCGCACCTGCTCGAGAAGTCGCGGGTGGGCGTCAAGTACGGCGATGCCGCGCTCAAGGACCACATGGCGGCGGACGGACTGTGGGACGCCTTCACGGACCAGCCGATGGGGCTGCTCACCGATCAGGCCAACACCGGCGACCTCGAGTTCTCGCGGGGCGAGCAGGACGCGTTCGCGGCGCGTTCGCACGAGCTGGCCGCCAGGGGCTGGAAGGACGGCCTCTTCGACGACGAGGTCATCGCCGTCCAGGTGCCGCAGCGCAAGGGTGAGCCGCTCGACTTCAGGTCCGACGAGGGCATCCGCGCCGACACGACGGCCGAGACCCTCGCTCGGCTCCGCCCGGCCTTCTCCCCCGACGGCACGATCACGGCCGGCTCGGCCTCACAGATCTCCGACGGCGCTGCGGCAGTCGTCGTTATGAGCCGGGCCCGGGCCGAGTCGCTGGGTCTGAGCTGGATCGCCGAGATCGGCGCGCACGGCGTCGTCGCCGGCCCGGACTCCTCCCTGCAGTCCCAGCCGGCCAACGCCATTGTCAGGGCGTGCGCCCGGGAGGGCATCGCGCCGGCCGACCTCGACCTGATCGAGATCAACGAGGCGTTCGCGGCCGTCGGCCTCGCCTCGACGAAGCAGCTCGGCGTGGACCCCGACAAGGTCAACGTCAACGGCGGGGCCATCGCCGTCGGCCACCCGATCGGCATGTCCGGAGCCCGCCTCGTCCTGCACCTCGCCCTCGAGCTGGGACGTCGCGGTGGCGGTGTCGGCGCGGCCGCGCTCTGCGGTGGCGGCGGTCAGGGCGACGCCCTCATCCTGCGCGTGCCGAAGAATTAGCACCCCCGCATTGGCCTCGCGGTCTGTCGACGTCCCGTCCCTGGTCGCCTCGGCCAGGGACGGTTCGCCGCGCGCGGTCGCCCGCCTGATCTCCCTCGTCGAGGACGCCCACCCGGCGCTGCGCGAGGTCATGGCGGCGCTGGCCCCGCACTCGGGTCACGCCCACGTGATCGGGCTGACCGGGTCGCCGGGGGTCGGCAAGTCGACGGCGACGAACGCGATGGTGGGGGCGTTCCGGGCCCGCGGAGAGCGCGTGGGGATCCTGGCCGTCGACCCGTCGTCCCCGTTCTCCGGCGGGGCGCTGCTCGGTGACCGGATCCGGATGCAGGACCACGTGCTCGACCCCGAGGTCTACATCCGGTCGATGGCCTCCCGCGGCCACCTCGGCGGGCTGTCGTGGACGACGCCACAGGCGCTGCGCGTGCTGGACGCCGCGGGGTGCGACGTCATCCTCGTCGAGACGGTCGGCGTCGGCCAGTCCGAGGTCGAGGTGGCCGGGCTCGCCGACACGACGGTCGTCCTGCTCGCTCCCGGGATGGGAGACGGGATCCAGGCGGCCAAGGCCGGGATCCTGGAGATCGGGGACGTCTTCGTCGTCAACAAGGCCGACCGGGACGGTGCCGACGCGACGGTCCGCGACCTGCGCCACATGATCTCCCTCGGCGACCGCACCGAACCGGGACTGTGGCGTCCGCCAGTCGTCAAGACCGTCGCCGCCCGCGGCGAGGGCATCGACGAGCTCATGGAGGCGGTCGACAAGCACGTCGGGTGGCTGGCCGACAGCGGTGCCCTGCGAGAGCGGCGCGTCAAGCGGGCCGGGGAGGAGATCGAGGCGATCGCCCTCGTGGCCCTGCGTTCCCGGATGGAGAGCCTGCGCCACGACGCGAGCGTGGACCGGCTCGCCGCGGACGTCGTCGACGGCAGGAACGACCCCTACGCCGCCGCCGACCAGGTCGTCGACGCCCTGACCTGAGCCCCAGCCTAGGATTGGGCGCGGCCGCGCCAGTGACGTCCCGGTCCATCCCGCGGCACGGTGTCGCGGGACCAACCTGAAAGGGACCCATGCAGACCTGGCCCGGCCAGCCCTATCCCCTCGGCGCCACCTACGACGGCACGGGGGTCAACTTCGCCCTCTTCTCGGAGGTCGCCGAGAAGGTCGAGCTGTGCCTCATCGACGACGCCGGCGCCGAGGTCCGGATCGCGCTCCCCGAGGTCGACGGGTTCGTCTGGCACGGGTTCATCCCCGGCATCCAGCCGGGACAACGCTACGGGTTCCGGGTGCACGGCCCCTACGAGCCCGACCACGGGCACCGGTGCAACCCGGCCAAGCTCCTCCTCGACCCCTACGCCAAGGCCGTCGACGGAGAGATGGACGGCGACCCGTCGCTCTTCTCCTACGAGTTCGACCACCCCAACGCCGGCCTGGACGGCGTGGCAAACGACCTCGACAGCCTCGGCCACACCCTCATGGCGGTCGTCGTCAACCCCTTCTTCGACTGGGGACAGGACCGGCTGCCCCGCCACGAGTACCACGAGAGCGTCATCTACGAGGCCCACGTCAAGGGCCTGACGATGCTGCACCCGGAGATCCCCGAGGAGATCCGCGGCACCTATGCCGGCATCGCCCACCCGGCGGTGATCGACCACCTCACCTCGCTCGGGGTCACGGCCATCGAGCTGATGCCCGTCCACCAGTTCGTCCAGGACTTCACCTTGCTGGACAAGGGACTGCGCAACTACTGGGGCTACAACACCATCGGCTTCCTCGCCCCCCACAACGCGTATGCCGCGTACGGCACGCGCGGCCAGCAGGTCACCGAGTTCAAGGGCATGGTCAAGGCGCTGCACGAAGCGGGCATCGAGGTCATCCTCGACGTCGTCTACAACCACACGGCCGAGGGCAACCACCTCGGGCCAACACTCGCCTTCCGCGGCATCGACAACAACGCCTACTACCGTCTCGTCGGCGACGACCTGGCGCACTACTACGACACGACCGGCACCGGCAACTCGCTGCTGATGCGCCACCCCCACGTGCTGCAGCTGATCATGGACTCGTTGCGCTACTGGGTCACGGAGATGCACGTCGACGGGTTCCGCTTCGACCTGGCGGCGACGCTGGCCCGGCAGTTCCACGAGGTCGACCGGCTCTCGGCGTTCTTCGACCTCGTCCAGCAGGACCCGGTCGTCAGCCAGGTCAAGCTCATCGCCGAGCCGTGGGACGTCGGCGACGGGGGATACCAGGTCGGCAACTTCCCGCCGCTGTGGACGGAGTGGAACGGCAAGTTCCGCGACACCGTCCGCGACTTCTGGCGGGGTGAGCCGGCGACGCTGGGGGAGTTCGCCTCCCGCTTCACCGGCTCGTCCGACCTCTACGAGCACTCGGGGCGCAAGCCGATCGCCTCGATCAACTTCGTCGTCGCCCACGACGGCTTCACGCTGCGCGACCTCGTGTCCTACAACGAGAAGCACAACGAGGCCAACGGGGAGGACAACAACGACGGCGAGAGCCACAACCGCTCCTGGAACTGTGGGGTCGAGGGGCCCACCGACGATCCGGCGGTGCGCACGCTGCGGTCCCGCCAGCAGCGCAACCTGCTGGTGACGCTGCTGCTGTCCCAGGGCGTGCCGATGATCGCCCACGGGGACGAGCTCGGCCGCACCCAGGACGGCAACAACAACGCCTACTGCCAGGACAACGACCTGGCGTGGGTGGACTGGGACCTTGACGTGGACGCCGCCGAGCTCCTCGGCTTTGCGCAGCGGGTCGTCCGGCTGAGGCACGACCACCCGGTGTTCCGGCGACGCCGCTTCTTCGCAGGCCGCGCCGAGCATGGTGGCGAGAGCGAGCTGGGTGACGTCGCGTGGTTCACGCCGCACGGCGACCACATGGAGGACGGCAGCTGGCACGACGGCTTCGCCCGGTCGGTGATGGTGTTCCTCAACGGCAGCGCCATCCGCGAGTCCGACCGGCGCGGCACAAGGATCGTCGACGACTCGTTCCTCGTCATCTTCAACGCCCACGCCGAGTCGATCAGCTTCACCATCCCCGAGGAGTCCTACGGCGCCGAGTGGTTCATCGAGGTCGACACCGCCTCGACGGAGCCGGCGGCCCACGCCGCGGCCGGGGCCCAGGACCTCTCCACCGCCGCCACCGCCATGGTGACGGCGTCGACGGTCATCGAGCCCGGGACGCAGTTCGCCGTGGAGGGCCGCAGCGTCATCGTCCTGCGCAGCCCCCGGGAGAGCTCCGGATGAGTGGTGCACGACGGGTGCCGAGCGCGACCTACCGGCTCCAGATCCGGCCCGGCTTCGGGTTCGCCCAGGCCGCGGAGCAGGCCGACTACCTCGCCGCGCTCGGGGTGAGCCACGCCTACCTGTCACCGATCCTGCAGGCCGTGCCCGGCTCGACCCACGGTTACGACGTCACGGACCCCACCCGGCTGAGCGACGAGGCGGGTGGGCGCGAGGCCTTCGACCAGATGACCGCAGCACTCCAGGCTGCCGGGGTGCGGACGGTGGCCGACGTCGTGCCGAACCACATGGCCGTGCCGACCCCGGCCCACCTCAACGCCCCGCTGTGGTCCGTGCTGCAGGAGGGACGCGGCTCGCCCTTCGCCCCCTGGTTCGACATCGACTGGGCCGCCGGCGACGACACGGTGCTCATGCCGGTGCTGGGCTCCCCCCTCAGCGAGGTCATGGCTGCGGGGGAGCTGGCGGTGGCCACCGACGGAGGTGCCGGCGGGGATGAGACGGTCGTCCGGTACTACGAGCACGAGCTCCCGGTCCGCGTCGGAACCGCCGACCTGCCACTCGGTGAGCTGCTCGCGCGCCAGTGGTGGAGCCTGGCTGACTGGCGCACGGGGACGACCGACCTGAACTACCGGCGGTTCTTCGACGTCACCACCCTCATCGCTGTCCGCGTCGAGGACGAGGACGTCTTCGACCAGACCCAGGCGCTGCTCGTGGCGCTCGTGGCGGACGGCTCCCTCGACGGCCTGCGCATCGACCACCCGGACGGGCTGGCCGACCCGCGGGGCTATCTTCGCCGTCTCGCCGAGGCCACTGGGCAGGCGTGGGTGGTCGTGGAGAAGATCCTCGAGGGTGAGGAGGACCTGCGCCGGGACTGGCCGTGCGCCGGGACCACCGGCTACGACGCCCTGTGGCGGATCGGCGCCGTCTTCGTCGACCCCGCCGGCGAGGAGGCGCTGACCGACTTCCTCGCGCTCGTCACCGGGACGCGCATCTCGCTCGCGGACACGGTCAGGCATGCGAAGCAGGAGGTGGTGGACCGGGTCCAGGTGCCCGAAGTGGCCCGCCTCGTCCGTCTTCTTCAGCGGATCTGTGACGTCCCCGGAGCGCCCGTCCCCGGCGCCGACTCACTCGGCCGTGTCGTCCGCGCGCTGCTCGTCGCGATGGACCGCTACCGCGCCTACGTCGTGCCGGGTGAGCCGGCACCCGAGGAGTCGGTCCGGGCCCTCACACAGGCGTGCGTGCGGGCCGCGCAGGACCTGTCACAGGAGGATCGCGCCGTCCTCGACCTGGTCCGCGACACTGCCCTGGGGAAGGCCACGCCGGAGGCCGTTGGTGACCGTGCCGGCGACGTCGCGGACTTCATCACGAGGTTCCAGCAGACCTGCGGTCCGGTCATGGCCAAGGGGATCGAGGACACCGCGTTCTACCGGTGGCACCGCCTCGTCAGCCTCAACGAGGTGGGGGGTGACCCGGGCCGCTTCGCCGTGACCCCCGACGAGCTGCTCGAGCATGCCGGGCGGACCTCCGCCGCGTGGCCGGAGGCGATGACGACGCTCTCCACCCACGACACCAAGCGCTCGGAGGACGTCCGGGCCCGGCTCGCGGCGATCTCCGAACGGCCGCGCGAGTGGGAGACCTGGGTCCGTCGCGCCCAGGAGCTGGCCCGCCCCTTCCGGGACGAGCGTCTCGACGGGGCCACGGAGTACCTCCTCTGGCAGACCGTCGTCGGCGCCTGGCCCATCGACGAGGAGCGGCTGATGTCCTACGCGCAGAAGGCGGTTCGCGAGGCCAAGCAGCACACGACGTGGACCGACCCGGATGCGGCATACGAGGCGGCCGTCGCCACCTTCGTCTCCGGCGTCCTCTCGAACGAGGCGCTCGCCGAGCACATCGCCAGCTGGGTGGCCGACACGGCGCCCCTGGCCCGGGCGGCCACCCTCGGGCAGAAGCTGCTGCAGCTCGTCCTGCCCGGAGTCGCCGACGTCTACCAGGGCACCGAGCTCGTCGACCTCTCGCTCGTCGACCCCGACAACCGCCGTGACGTGGACTTCGGAGAGCGACGCGCGCGTCTCGACCGGCTCGACGCCGGCGAGGCGCCGGGTGACCTGAGCGACGAGAAGCTGCTCGTCACCTCGCGGGTCCTGCGGCTGCGCCGCGAGCACCCCGAGTGGTTCCTCGGCGCCGGCTCGACCTGTGCCCGGGTCGCGACGAGCAACGAGCACGCCCTCGCGGTCGCACGCGGGGACGCGACCGGTGTGCACGTCGTTGCGGTCGTGACCCGGCTGGCCGGCTCGCTGACGGGCTGGGACGACGCGACCGTCGACCTCCCACCGGGCGAGTGGGACGACGTCCTGACCGGTCACCGGTTCACCGGTGGAAAGGTGCCGCTGGCGACGCTGCTCTCCGAGCTTCCTGTTGCCTTGTTGTCGAGAAGGACCGATGTCTGACAGCGAGATCCGGGTCTGGGCGCCCGCGGCCAGACGCGTCGACATCGACGTCGCCCCGGTCGGCGGCGTCGTGACCACCATTGCCATGAGCCCGGCCCCGGGCGGGTGGTGGGTGTGGCGCGGCGACGGCCACCCGGCATACCCGCTGGACTATGCCTTCCGCATCGACGGTGGACCGCCGACGCCCGACCCGCGCAGCCCCTGGCAGCCGCAGGGAGTGGACCGCCCGAGCCGGACCTTCGACCCGAAGAGCCATGTCTGGTCTGACGCTGGGTGGCCGGGTCCGCGGGACGGCCGAGGCGCGCTCGGCGGCGTCCTCTACGAGCTGCACCTCGGCACCTTCACCAGCGAGGGCACCTTCGACGCGGCCATCGCGCGCCTGGAGCACCTCGTCGCCCTCGGCGTCGACGTCGTCGAGGTGATGCCCGTGGCCGCCTTCCCCGGCCGGTGGGGCTGGGGCTACGACGGCGTCGACCTGTATGCCGTGCACGAGCCGTATGGCGGCCCGGCGGGCTTCCAGCGGTTCGTCGACGCGGCCCACGAGAAGGGCCTCGGGGTCTGCCTCGACGTCGTCTACAACCACCTCGGACCGAGCGGCAGCTACCTGTCCCGGTTCGGGCCCTACTTCACGGACGCCCACACGACGCCGTGGGGCGCGGCCGTCAACTTCGACGGTCCAGGCTCTGACGTGGTCCGGCGCTTCGTCGTCGACAACGCGCTGCGCTGGCTGCGCGACTTCCACGTGGACGCGCTGCGCCTCGACGCCGTGCACGAGCTGCGCGACGACTCGGAGCAGCACGTCCTGGCCCAGCTCGCCGACGAGACGGCTGCGCTGGCGCGCGATCTCGGGCGCCCCCTGACGCTCATTGCCGAGAGCGACCTCAACGACCCCGTCATGGTCACGCCGACCGCCGAGGGCGGCCGGGGCATGGACGGGCAGTGGGCCGACGACGTGCACCACGCCCTGCACACCGCCCTGACGGGGGAGGCGCAGGGCTACTACGCCGACTTCGCGCAGCCCGGCGTCGTCGACAAGACCCTGACCGAGGTGTTCCTCCACGACGGCCGGTGGTCGAGCTTCCGGGGCGCCGAGTGGGGTGCGCCGGTCGACCGAGCCATGACGCCCGGCAGCCGGTTCGTCGGCTACCTCCAGACCCACGACCAGGTGGGCAACCGGGCGGTCGGTGACCGGATCAGTGCCCTGGTGACGGAGGGACAGCAGGCCATCGGAGCGGCGCTCTACCTGACGTCGGCCTTCACGCCGATGATCTTCATGGGGGAGGAGTGGGCGGCGTCCACGCCGTGGCAGTTCTTCTCCGACTTCGACGACCCGCAGCTCGCCGACGCGGTTCGGGAGGGGCGGCGCGGAGAGTTCGCGGCCCACGGGTGGGACAAGGACGACGTCCCGGACCCGCAGGACCATGCCACCCGGGACCGCAGCGTCCTGGACTGGGCGGAGGTCGGCCAACCGGAGCATGCCCGGATGCTCGAGTGGTACCGGTCGCTGGTTGCGATGCGGCGCAGCGAGCCTGACCTTGGTGACGACCGCCTCGACGCGATCCGGGTCGAGTCCGACGAGGCGGGCTGGCTCGTCGTCTCCCGGGGGCGCCTGCGGGTGGTGGGCAACCTCGGGGTCGCGCCCACCATGGTGCCCGTCGGGGACGCCGCAGCCACCGAGCTGGTCGTGGCGTGGGACGCCGCGAGCACCCGGCATACCAGTTCCGGCGTCGAGCTCGGCGGTCATGGCGTCGCTGTCCTCCGGACCTCCTGAGCGCTGAGCGGCGCATCGGTGGAGGCACGGGCGGAGGTGGATGCGTCACGCAGGGAGCCAGTCTCCTTGCCGCTCCCGTATGACCTTGGTCTTGAAGTACGTCGGCGCCTGCGCTGAGGCAGCGGGGGTAGCTGAACCACGCGTCCTACCCACATGGGTCGCGAGTCACCAAGCCGCCTCGACCGAGGGTGAGGCCGCGGGCGACGCCTGGTGAGGCCGCGGGCGACGCCTGGAGCTGGGCCAGGACTCATCGGTCGACGCGGCTGAGGAGCGGACATCGTCATGGCAGACGCGGATGGGCCGCCTCTCTGGGGCGACCCACCTCAGACATCATCGGAACTCTCTTCCGCGTTGGTGCTCACGCCAGGGCGGAGTACTTGCGGACGATGGCCTGGTTGCTCCACCAGTGGCCCAGGCCGAGCCGGGAGCCGGTCGCGTAGAAGGCGAACACCACGCCGATGACCGCGTAAGCCAGGTGGTAGTCCATGAACGGGTTGGATGATGCCGTGGGCGAGCCGTCGGCAGCCACCTTGGCCATCGGCCACTCAGCCGCCCACATACCAAGCATCAGCAGGACGGTGCTGACTGCCGCGATGCGCAGTCCGGCGCCGAGGATCATTGCGACTCCGATACCGAGGAGCGACACCATGAACAGCCAGTCGGCGATGCCGGTGCCGGCGATGGAGTGGAAGAAGCTCTGGAACGGTCCGACATCGACGTGGGAGAGGAACCCCTTGGTGGGGGACCCACCACTGAGCACCGACTTCGCCGGCGTGGTGGAGTAGCCGAGCCCGAACATCTTGTCGAGGAAGGCCCACAGGAAGATGAAGCCCACACCGATGCGGGCGACAGCGAGCGAGACCTGACCGGCTCCGGAGCGATGCGTCGTGGGCGGTGCCTCAATGGCGTCCGGCGCCCGACGGGTGATGGTGGCAGTCATGATGACGACCTGCTTTCGAGTGCGGTGTGTTGCTGGATGAGTTCCACTGTGTTCCTTGCGGTCCTTGACCGGCAGGGCCCTTGGTCCCGACTTCGCCAAGGCCGTCGACATTCGAGGACTGGCTGCTCTCCTCAGGCACACGGCGGGCGCGACCATGGACGCGCCCGCAACGTCACCAGCGCCTGCCGGCGCCGCTCAGCCACCATGGCCGTTCGAACGCACGACGACGACGGGGCAGTGGGCCTGGTGGAGCACGGCCTCACTGACGGAGCCGAGCAGCACGCCACGGAAGGGGCCGAGACCCCGGCTGCCGATCACGAGGAGCTCCGCCTGCTCCGACTCTGCGACCAGTGCCTCGACCGGCGAGGTGCGGGGAACGGTGATCCGGATCCTGACGTGTGGATACTTCTCCGACCAGCCGACGAGGGACTCCTCGGTCAAGATGCGCTGGTGGTTGGCGGCGGCCGCCCATACTTCGTCGGCGACAGCTGCGGCGACGCCGAGTGCAGCAATGCTCTCTCCGCTCCACGCGTGCACCACCGTCAGGGGCAGGTGTCGCTCCGAGGCCGTGGCGAAGGCGTACCCGACGGCCTCGCCCGACAGTGGCGAGCCGTCGACACCGACGACCACGTGGGGTCGGGCCCTCGTGGGTCCGACCGCCTCGCGGACGACGACGACGGGACAGCCGGCGTGGGTCGCCACCCGAAGAGAGGTCGACCCGAGGAGGGCACTGCCGATGACGCCGCGACCCCGAGCTCCCACGACGACGGTGTCCGCGTGCTCGGAGGCGGCGACGAGAGCGGATGACGCCGGCGACAGCTCGTCGTCGTCCGTGACAACGAGCTCTGGAGCCCGCGTGGCCACGTGTTCGCGAGCCTCGCGGACCACCCACTCGGGATCGTCCCAGCTCAGCGGTGCGACAGCGAAGGATGAGCCCATGCTCCGCTCGTCTCGCGGGCGTGCACGAGATGAAGAGGAAGGTTGCGTCTGCGGGCTTCGTCGATCGCCCAGTCGAGCGCGGGTCCGCCCGGGCCTGAGCCGTCGACGCCGACGACGATGGGACGGAGAGTGGGAACGGTGGTCATGGCGAGCTCCTTGGGCGGGGGAGCGCCACGAGCGGCGCTCCGAAGACTTTCGTCTCCCAATCTGCGCCATCATGGGCTCGGAGGGCAGGGCACTTGGTCCCGCCTTCGTTTGCTCCGCTCAGTGCAGGGCGACCGTGAGGAGCACGACGGCGTCGGTCAGGGATGTCAGTGCGTGACGGTGCGGGGGGATGTCGGTGATCTCGCCGTCTCGCAGGAGAGCCTCTTGGTCGCCCCAGTGCAACCGGACCTGACCGCTGATGACCTGGAGCGTCGCCGCCGGAGGTGACTCGTGCTCGGCGAGCTCGGCACCCGCAGCCAGGGCGATCACCGTGGCGCGCATGGACGAGCCGGAGTGGATGGTCTGCGCGGCGCGTTGCGACGGGTGGGCCTTCGCCTGGCCCAGGAGCTGGGCGGCCAGGTCGGTCAGCCGCACGATGTCGGTCCCCTGCGGTCGGGCGTTGGTCTGTTCGGTCATGTCACTTTTCCCATCCGCGCCGCGGGGCTCGGTTGCCGAGCTGGTCGTCGCGGCTGCGATAGACGATGTAGGGCCGGGTGAGGTAGCCCAGAGGAGCACTGAAGACGTGCACGAGCCGGGTGAAGGGCCAGAGCGCGAAGAGGGCGAAGGCGGCGAGTCCGTGCAGCTTGAAGCCGATCGGCGCGGCAGCCATGAGATCCGGGTGCAGCGAGAAGAGGAAGATACCGCGGAACCAGACGGACACGCCCTCGCGGTAGTCGTAGTTGCCGAAGATGTTGGCCACCACGGTGTTGGCGAGGCCGAGGACGATCACCGTCGCCAGCACGGCATACATCGACTTGTCCATCCGCGTCGTCGCGCTGAACACCGGCCCGACGGTGCGCCGCCGGTAGATGAGGATGAGCATGCCGGCAACGGTGCAGACACCGGCCACCGTCCCGACACTGACCGCGAGGAAGTGGTACAGCCCCTCGGACATGCCGGCCGCCTCGGTCCACGACTTGGGGATGCCCAGGCCCATGACGTGGCCGCCGAACACGAAGAGGATGCCGAAGTGGAAGAGCGGGCTGCCCCACCGGAGCAGCCGGTTCTCGTAGAGCTGGGACGAGCGGGTGGTCCAGCCGAACTTGTCGTACCGGTAGCGCCAGACGTGCCCGACGACGAACACCGTGAGGCAGATGTAGGGCACGACGACCCAGAGAAAGACGTCGAGGCCGGAGGCAGTGGTCATGGCCGACCTCGGGCGGAGGGCGAGAACACCGGCAGGGGAAGGGCCACCGGACCACGTGCCGGCTCGGGCATGTACTCCGGTGGGGCGAAGGGAGCCAGGCCGACCTCTTCGGCCGGCGGTCCTTGTGCGGCAAGGCGCATCACGGCCTCGCGGTCGTCGCCCTTCAACGGCGGCAACGTCGCGCACACGCCCTGGACGACTCCGGCCCACGGTGAGCCGGCATCACTGAGGGCCAGTCGCAGCAGCTCGACTCCGGCCCGGTGCTCGATGAGCAGCTCTCCCGCCGCCCGCACGTCGGCGGTTGCCCCGAACTCCAGCAGGACCGCGAGGTGGTCAGGCAGCTCGTCGTCGCCGAGCTCCATGCCGCCGGCTCGGTATGCCGTCTTGAACCGCAGCAGGGCAACGCCCCTGTTGCGGGTGTCGCCGTGCTGGAAGTAGGTCAGGTAGGGACAACACCTCTTCTGGTGGTCGAACGTCGTGACGAAGGCTTCCGTCAGCTCCGGGACCGGCGTCGACCCGAGGTAGGTCAGGAACGAGCGAAGCGGGTCGGCCACCGGCGCAGGCAGGCGCGTCGTCGCCTCGCGCAGCAGGGGGACGAGCCGGGTGAGCGGCTCGTCGGGGTAGCCCAGCAGGAGGGACGCACTCTGCCAGGCGATCCGCAGCTGCCCGTCGTCGAGCTCCTGACGCTTTCGTCCGAGCTTCACCCGATCTTCTCCGAGCTGCCGTCCGGGGCGTCGCGGGAGGCAGCACCATCCTTCGGGAAGAGTCCGTCGGGACGGCCGCGACCGTCCCAGTTGAGCAGGTTGACCCGGCCGCGCTTGCTGTCGACCACGGCCACCGTGTCGCTGGTCTGGCGCTCCTTGAGCATCTGGAAGTTCTCCACCGCGATGGGGACGGGGCCACCGGATCCCTCGCCGAACGGCCCGGACCCGCCCATACCCGGCCCGCCGTCGAGGTCGAGACTGCACTCCGTGGCCAGCTCCTCGAGCGAGTGGGCCTGCTCCGCGTGAGCGGGCGGGATGACGTAGCGCTCGTCGTACTTGGCGATCGCCAGCAGACGGTACATGTCCTCCATCTCGGCGCCGGTCATCCCGACGGCGTTGGCGAGGGACTCGTCCGGGGGCCGTCCCATGTTGATCTCGCGCATGTACGACCGCATCGCCGCGAGCCGCCGCAGGACGGCATCCACCGGTTTGACGTCACCGGCGGTGAACAGCTCGGCGAGGTACTCGATGGGGATCCGCAGGGCGTCGATGGCCGCGAAGAGGGTGCCACCGTCCTCGGCGTCGAAGCCGGTGTCGCGCACGACGTCGACGACGGGAGAAAGCGGCGGGATGTACCAGACCATCGGCATGGTCCGGTACTCGGGGTGCAGGGGCAGCGCGACCTTGAAGGTGTTGATCAGCGCCCAGATCGGCGAGCGCTGCGCCGCGAGGACCCAGTCGCGCGAGATCCCGGCCGCTTCGGCTGCGCGCACCACCTCGGGGTCGAAGGGGTCGAGGAACACCGTCCGCTGCGCCTCGTAGAGCTCGTGGTCGTCCGGGACGGACGCTGCCTCGAGCACCCGGTCGGGGTCGTAGAGGATCAGGCCGATGTAGCGCAACCGGCCCACGCACGTCTCGGCACAGACGGTCGGTATCCCGACCTCGATCCGCGGGAAGCAGAACGTGCACTTCTCGGCCTTGCCGGTCTTGTGGTTGAAGTAGATCTTCTTGTACGGGCAGCCCGAGACGCACTGGCGCCAGCCACGGCAGCGGTCCTGGTCCACGAGGACGATGCCGTCCTCTGTCCGCTTGTAGATCGCTCCGGACGGGCAGGACGCTGCACAGGATGGGTTGAGGCAGTGCTCGCAGATCCGGGGCAGGTAGAACATGAAGGTCTGCTCGAACTCGAACTTCACCTTGTCGGCGATCTTCCGGAGCATGACGTCCTTGTGCCCATGGTCGACCGAGCCGCCGAGGTCGTCGTCCCAGTTGGCGCTCCAGGCGATGTTCATGGCCTTGCCGGAGATCAGCGAGATGGGCCGCGCGACGGGGGTGTGCTCCTGGGCCGGCGCGTTCGTCAGGGTCGCGTAGTCGTAGGTCCACGGCTCGTAGTACTCCTGGATCGACGGCAGCGTGGGGTTGGAGAAGATGTGGAGCAGCCGGTTGACCCTCCCGCCGCCCTTCAGCGCGAGGTTGCCTCGTCGGTTGAGCTGCCAGCCGCCCTTCCACTTCTCCTGGTCCTCGTAGCCGCGCGGATAACCTTGACCCGGACGGGTCTCCACGTTGTTGAACCACACGTACTCCGTCCCCGCGCGGTTGGTCCATGCCTGCTTGCAGGTGACCGAGCAGGTGTGGCACCCGATGCACTTGTCGAGGTTCATCACCATCGCCATCTGGGCCATGACTCTCATCGGTGGGCTCCGTTCGCGGCGTCAGGTCGTGGCGTGGTGGGCATCAGTACTGCACCTCTTGGGAACGACGTCGGATGATGGTGACCTCGTCGCGCTGGTTGCCGGTGGGGCCGAGATAGTTGAACGCGTAGGTCAGCTGCGCGTAGCCGCCGATGAGGTGGCTCGGCTTGATCATCAGCCGGGTCAAGGAGTTGTGGATCCCGCCCCGCTTGCCGGAGGTCTCGGCGATGGGGACGTCGATGAGCCGGTCCTGCGCGTGGTGCATGTAGACCGTGCCCTCCGGCATCCGGTGGCTGACGATCGCCCGCGCGACGACGACACCGTTGCGGTTGACCGCCTCGATCCAGTCGTTGTCGCAGATGCCCACCTTGGCGGCGTCCTCCTTGCTCATCCAGATCGTCTGACCACCGCGGGAGAGGGAGAGCATGAAGAGGTTGTCCTGGTACTCGGAGTGGATCGACCACTTGCTGTGCGGCGTCAGGTAGCGCACCGTGATGCCGAGCTCGCCGGTGTCGCCGATGGCCGGCTCGCCGAAGAGCGCCTGCATGTTCAGCGGAGGCCGGTAGACCGGAAGCCCTTCGCCGAGCTCCGTCATCCAGTCATGGTCGAGGTAGAAGTGCATGCGGCCGGTCAGGGTGTGCCAGGGCTTGAGCCGCTCGACGTTGATCGTGAACGGTGAGTAGCGCCGCCCGCCGGCCTCGGTGCCGGACCACTCCGGCGAGGTGATCACCGGCACCGGCGGCCCCTGGGTGTCGGCGAAGGTGATCTGCTTCCCCTCGTGCTCGGCGGCGAGGTCGGCGAGCCGGACCCCGGTGCGCTTCTCCAGGGTGCGGAAGCCCTGGGCCGCGAGGTGGCCGTTCGTCGTGCCCGACATCGCGAGGATGGCCTCGCACACCTGGCTGGCCAGGGCCAGGGACGGACGTCCGTCGGCGGGCCCGCCGCGCACCGTGCCGTTCTTGTGCCCCAGGTAGTCGACCTCCTTGGCCAGGTCGAAGGTGATGCCCTTGGTCGTGGCCCCGAGCGAGCCGACCAGTGGGCCGAGAGCCGCCATCTTGGCGCCGACGGCCCCGTAGTCGCGTTCCACGACAACGAGATTCGGCATCGTGACGCCGGGCACGGGCTCACACTCTCCCGCCTTCCAGTCGGCGACGACGCCGTGCGGGTTGGCCATCGCGTCCGCCGTGTCATGGGTGAGGGGGACGGCGACGACGTCGTGCCGCACCCCGAGGTGCTCCGCAGCCAGCTCGCTGAAGCGTTGGCCGATGGTGAGAAAGGCGTCCCAGTCGGTGCGGGTCTGCCACGGCGGGTTGATCGCCGGGTTGAACGAGTGCACGAACGGGTGCATGTCGGTCGTGCTCAGGTCGTGCTTCTCGTACCAGGTGGCGGCCGGGAGGACGACGTCGGAGAAGATCGTGCTGCTCGTCATCCGGAAGTCGAGGGTGAGCAACAGGTCGAGCTTGCCCGTGGGTGCCTCGTCGTGCCACTCGACGTCCTTCGGCCGGGCTCCGACGGGTGTCTCGGTGGCCCGCACCGAGTGGTCCGTGCCGAGCAGGTGCCGCAGGAAGTACTCGTTCCCCTTCGACGACGAGCCGAGGAGGTTGGCCCGCCACAGGGTCAGGACACGCGGGAAGTTCTCCGGCGCGTCCGGGTCCTCGCAGGCGAACCGCAGACGTCCCGCCTTCAGCTCCTCGACGACGTGGTCCGGCACCGACCGGCCTGTCTCCGCGGCTTCGTCGACGAGGTCCAGGGGGTTGCGGTCGAAGGTGGGGTAGGACGGCATCCAGCCCATCCGGGCCGACTGCGCGATCACGTCGGCCGTCGTCTTGCCGGCCAGCTGTCCGCCGGCCGTGGCGGCCGCCAGGGTGTCCGCGCCGAAGTTGTCGTACCGGTACTGGTCCGTGTGCAGGTACCAGTAGGCCGTCTGGATCATGTTGCGTGGCGGCCGGGACCAGTCCAGCGCGTTGGCCACCTGGGTGTACCCCGTGAGAGGGCGGACCTTCTCCTGCCCCACGTAGTGTGCCCAGCCGCCGCCGTTGACCCCCTGGCAGCCGGTGAGGTTGGTCAGCGTGAGGAACGCGCGGTAGATCGTGTCCGAGTGGAACCAGTGGTTGGTGCCGGCGCCCATGACGATCATCGACCGGCCGCGGGACTCCTCGGCGTTGGCGGCGAACTCGCGTCCGACCCGCGCTGCCGCCTCGGCCGGGACTCCGGTGATGGCCTGCTGCCAGGCCGGCGTGTAGGGCTCGGCGGCGTCGTCGTACCCCGTCGGCCAGGTGCCGGGCAGTCCGTCGCGGCCCACGCCGTACTGTGCCAGCATGAGGTCGTAGACGGTGGTGACCAGGTGCCCGTTGACCCGGCGTACGGGGACCCCACGGCGCAGCACCGCCGCGGACCCGTCGGGTTCGTCGAACCGTGGGAGATGCACCACCACAGGCGGTTCGCTCCCGCCGGCGGCACTCAGCAGCGGGACGACGTCGCCGAGGTCGAGGTTCCACCGGCCCACTCCCTCCTCGCCGTAGCGATGGCCGAGCGAGCCGTTGGGCACCACCGGGTCGCCCGACCCCGAGTCGAGCAGGACGGTCTTGAACGCCGCGTTCTCGCTCGTCGCCTCCTCCCCTGCGAGGTCTTCGGCGGTGAGGAACTTACCGGGCACGTATGCCGGGTGCTCACCGGCATACCCTGACTCGCCTTCGCTTGTGGCAGAGGCCAGTTCGAGCTTGAGCAGGAATGGCAGGTCGGTGAACCTGGCGACGTAGCCGGTGAAGTACGGCACCTGCCGGCGGACAAAGAACTCGGTCAGGATGACGTGGCCCATGGCCATCGCCAGCGCCCCGTCGGTGCCAGGGCGCGCGGGCAGCCACTCGTCGGCGAACTTGACGTTGTCCGCGTAGTCCGGGGCGACCGCGATGACCTTCTGGCCGCGGTAGCGGGCCTCGACCATCCAGTGGGCGTCCGGGGTGCGGGTGACGGGCAGGTTCGACCCCCACATGATGAGGTAGCCGGCGTCCCACCAGTCGCCCGACTCCGGGACGTCGGTCTGGTCGCCGAACACCTGCGGCGAGGCGACGGGCAGGTCGGCATACCAGTCGTAGAAGCTGAGCATCGACCCGCCGATGAGGTTGACGAACCGGGCTCCCGAGGCGTGGGAGACCATCGACATCGCCGGGATGGGGGAGAAGCCGGCGACCCGGTCCGGCCCCCATCTCTTGATCGTGTGCACGTGGGCCGCGGCGACGATCTCCGCCGCCTCGTCCCAGGTGGCCCGGACGAGCCCACCCTTGCCACGGGCCGCCTTGTAGCGCGCCGACCGGACCGGGTCCTGGACGATGTCGGCCCAGGCCAGCACGGGGTCACCGAGCCGGGACCTGGCCTCGCGGTACATCTCGAGCAGGACGCCGCGGACGTATGGATAGCGAACCCGGGTGGGGGAGTAGGTGTACCAGGAGAAAGCCGCCCCGCGGGGACAGCCGCGTGGCTCGTACTCGGGGCTGTCCGGACCCACCGACGGGTAGTCGGTCTGCTGGGACTCCCACGTGATGATGCCGTCCTTGACGTAGACCTTCCACGAGCAGGATCCGGTGCAGTTCACGCCATGGGTAGAGCGGACGACCTTGTCGTGCGACCAGCGGTCCCGGTAGAAGCTGTCGGCCTCGCGGCCGCCGGACTTGGTGATCGTGCGCAGGTCGTCCGAGACCTTGGCCCGGGTGAAGAACCGCCGGGTCCCGACGAGCGCGCGGGTCAGGGGGTCATCCAGCTCTGATGCGGATCGGGCGTCGGTGTCGGTCACGTTGGGCGTCCTTCCGGTCGTGGGTCGTGCCCTTGTCGTGGTATCGCGTCCGGAGCCGCGACGCGTCCGACGCGGGCGCTGCCTAACTGTCGCCCGATGTCGCCGACGGGGTCGACCACCACGTCGTGCTCGCGGGTCAGCTCCCGGATCGTCGTGATGCTCTGGCAGCGGCAGTACTCGCACATCAGGCCACGCCCGTGGTCATCGGGGCCGGTGCCGGCTGCGCGGCAGTGCCCCGGTCCACTCCCGGGTGGGCTGCAGTGCCGGCGCCACGGCGGACGACGGTCAGCGTGAGGACCAGCGTTCCGATGGCGACGACGGCCAACAGGGCCAAGCCGAGTCCGTAGGACCCGGTGCGACCGTGGACGAACCCCATGACGAGGGGCGGCACGAAACCGCCGAGACCACCCGCGGCACCGACGAGTCCCGTGACGGACCCGACCTTGGCGCCGGGAGCTGCTCGGGCCACGAGGGCGAACGTCGCACCGCTGCCGGCGCCGAGAGCCGCCGCCATGGACAGAAAGGCGATCGTCCCCACGGGCATCAGGCCCGGTGTCAGCGACTGGACGGCGGCGCCGAGAGCGACGACGGCGAAGGTGCCGGCGAGGACGGCAACCGGACCGACACGGTCGGACAGCCATCCGCCGACGGGCCTCATCAGGACCGCGACCAGGACGAACCCGGCCATCCGGTTCGCCGCGTCGGACGGCTCGAGTCCGTATGCCGTCCTGAGGTAGGCGGGCAGGTAGACCGAGAACGCGACGTAGCCACCGAACGCCACGGCATACAGGATGCTGGCCTGCCAGGTGATGGGCAGCCGGGCCGTCGCGGCGAGGCGGACACCGAGCGGCTCGGTCGGCACGACTCGGCCGGGTGCGTCCCGCAGAAGCAGCCAGGCGATGCCGGCATACAGGGCCAGGGCGGCCGCGGTGATGAGGAAGGGGGCCGCAGAACCCCTCGAGGTGACGAGCCTGACCGTGGTCAGCGCGCTGATCGCCGTGCCGCCCATGCCGGCACCGAAGACCCCGATGGCCAGTCCACGCCGCGCGGGAGGGAACCATGCCGTCACGAAGGGGACGCCGATGGCGAACGACGTGCCGGCGAGCCCGAGGAAGAAGCCGCCGACGAGCAAGGCAGCCAGTGACATCTGGCCGGCGAGCCCGAGAAAGAGCACAGGGATGATCGTGGCGACCGAGACGAGGGGGAACATCACCCTGCCGCCGAAGCGGTCGGTCAGGGCGCCGACGGGGATCCTGCCCAGCGAGCCCACGACCACGGGAACCGCCACGAGCAGGGCCTGCTCCGAGCCGCTGAGCTTGAGCAGGTCCTGGAAGCGGGGTCCGAGCGGGGAGAGCAGCGCCCACGCCCAGAAGTTCACCGCGAAGCCGGCAGTGGCCAGCACCAGCATGGTCGATGCCGACCGGGCAGGGGACTGGCGGCTGGGGACGGTGCTCATGTCGAGCCTCTCGAGGAGGGGGCCAGAGGCCATGGGAAGAAGCTGGCACGCACCTTCTTGGGCGCCGGCACCCCCCAGCATGAGCCGTGCAGAGAGTGCCGGCTAGGGACCAATGGCCCCTGTTGCCGCGGCGTCAGTCGTTTGGCGGCGCTCGAGCAGCACCGTGTCCTGCCACACCCCGTCGCGCTGGCGATCCGCTCGCGGGTGCCGACGACGCGGTAGCCACACGAGGTGTGAAGGGCGATGCTCGGCTCGTTGACGGCGAAGATCGCCGTCTGCGGCGTCCAGATCCCGCCCGCGTCAGCCTCCGTGACCTCACGCCGGTCCACATCCCCTCCGCGTAGATGCGGAGGACGTCGTCCCAGTCGGCATCGCTCATGGCCCGCGTGGAGACCGCCAGCCAGCCGGCGCCGTCAGCGCTCCTCATCGCGCCACCTTATCCGGCGGCAACGTCCCGGCAACGGCGTCCAGAGCTGCGCCGAAACTCGGTGGCCCCCTCGGGTTCGTCGCCCTACCGTCGAGGCATGCGAACCCATCTCGTCGACGTCCACGACGACGCGCAGTGCTCCCGGGCCTACGCGGTCATCGTCGCGAGCAAGAAGTTCGGGAGGCCCTGGAGCCGGCCACCCTCGCTCGAGGAGTCCGTCCTCGAGTGGCGGCACGTCGACAAGGCCGAGCCCATGGAGATGTGGGCCGCGAAGGAGGATGGCGAGGTCCTCGGCATCGCGTCGATCTGGCTGCCCCAGCAGGACAACACCTCGATGGTCTGGTTCGAGGTCCAGGTCGACCCCGGGCACCGACGTCGCGGGGCGGGCAGCGCCCTGATGCAGCGGCTCGTCGAGCGGGCCAGCGAAGAGCGCCGGACCAGGCTGGTCACGGACACGCTGGTCCCCGTGGGGTCCGAAGGCCATCCCCACCGCCGCTACCTGGAGAAGCACGGCTTCACCCTGAGCAACACCGAGATCATGCGCCACCTCGCGCTCCCGGTGCCCGAGAAGCTGCTGACCGGCCTGGCGGAGCAGGTCCGCCCGGGATACGAGGGCGTCTACCGGCTCGAGACGCATGTCGACGGGGTGCCGGAGGAGCAGCGCGCGTCGCTGACCGCGGTGATGAACCAGCTCGGCGTCGACGCGCCCACCGGCGACATCGAGTTCGAGCCGGAGACGCTCGACCCCGCCCGCTACGCCGAGCACCTGGAGCTCGAGCGTGACCAGGGGCGCACCCGCCTGACGACGGTCGCCATCCACGAGCAGACCGGTGACGTCGTCGCCTACACCGACCTCATCGTCCCCGCCGGAGTCCCGGACGTCGTGTGGCAGGGCGGCACCCTCGTCCACAAGGACCACCGGGGCCACCGACTCGGCATGGCGGTCAAGGTCGAGAACCTCCGCCGCCTCCGAGACGACCACCCCGGCCGTGAGCGCATCGTCACCGGCAACGACGACACCAACCGCTGGATGGTCGAGATCAACGAGCGACTCGGCTTCGCGGTGGTGGAGCTGTGCCCGGCCTACCAGCGCAGGCTGACCTAGTCGCACGGCATACGGTGGGGCCATGCTCTTCGCCTTCTCCGTCGCCCCTGCCGTCTCCGAGGACACCACCGGGTCGGTGAGCAGCGCGGTCGCCGCCGCGATCGCCGTCGTGCGAGCCAGTGGGCTGCCCAACCGCACCGACGCGATGTTCACGACCATCGAGGGCGAGTGGGACGAGTGCCTCGTCGTCATCAAGGGCGCCGTCGACGCCATCGCCGAGGTCAGCCCGCGAGTGTCCCTCGTCCTCAAGGCGGACATCCGTCCGGGCTTCACCGGCGAGCTCGACGGCAAGCTCGAGCGGCTCGAGCAGGCGCTCGACTCCCGTCCGAGCCGTGCCTGACGAACGCCGGTATGCCGTGCGGTCACTGCGCGTCGACGACGCCGACTCGGCGGCCCAGGTTCACGGGCAGGTGTGGCGGGAGACCTACGCGGACGACATGTCGCCGGAGTACCTCGCCGGGCTCGACCCGCAGAACAGCGCACGCCGGTGGAGGCTCCGGGCAGAGGTCGAGGATCCCGAGGCGCTGTGCTTCGTCGCCGTCGACGGGGACGGCACCGGCGGCGAGGTCGTCGGCATGGCGGCCGCTGGAGCGACCCGGGACCAGGACGCGCCGACGAGCTGGGAGCTCTACTCGATCAACACTCTCGCGAGGGTGCACGGCAGCGGGATGGCCGACGACCTCCTTGCGGCAGTGGTCGGTGCGCGCGATGCCTCGCTCTGGGTCCTGACGACGAACGCCCGCGCGCAGGGCTTCTACACGCGCCACGGGTTCGTCGTCGACGGTGCTCGCAAACCACACCCGGAGACCGGCGCGGAGGAGATCCGGATGGTGCGGCGCGGTCACGCGCTGCCGGCCTGACGGATGTCACGTCATGGCATCAACCACTCTGCCATGACCCCGTCACCCTCCCGCGGGACGGGCAGCCGTGGCAGGGTGGCCGGGTCGTCCGGGAGTTTCTGACAGGGGGTTCGTGGAGTGTGGGCTGCGATCCGCTACCGGCGCGCGCAGGCCCTGGCCCTGGCGCTGCTTTCGGCGCTCATCACCGCCTGCGCGGTCTTCGCACCGCTCTACGAACGGTCGCTGGAGCAGTCGCTGCTGCGCGAGGGGCTGAAGCGCAACGACGTCGTCGCCACCTCGGTCTCGCTCGACACCGTCGCCGTCAGGGGAGTGCCCCCGCTCGCGGCGCAGACCCGCAAGGTCTTCCCCGCCGGCCTGGCCACCCTCTACGACCAGGGCAGTGAGACCTGGAGCGGGCGCGTCCGCTACACCGGCCTCGCGGGTAGACCGTCCAAGATCCAGGTGGTCGGGTCTCAGGACACCTGCCGCGGGCTCCAGGTCATCACCGGTGCGTGTCCCACGAAGGCCTACCAGGTGCTCGTCAGCGAGGCGGAGGCCAGGCTCCAGCGCTGGAGCGTCGGCACGGAGCTGACGCCCGTGGAGGACATCCTCGCGACCGAGTTTCCGGCGCCCTTTCCCTCGAAGTTCACCGTGGTCGGGATCTACCACCAGGTCGCCGACCCCGCGCACTGGCTCGGGATCGGCCTCGAGGGGCGGGCCGGGGTCTACTCGCCTGGGCTGTACCTCACCGCCGAGCAGGGACGGCTGGTCGCCGTGACCGGTTCGTCGGGGGCGGGCCAGTCGACGCTCCTCTGGGTCATCGCCGGCGCGGTGCGACCGACTGCAGGCGAAGTCAACGTGGGGGAGGTTCGCATCGACCACCGGGGCCGGGCCATTGGCGAGCAGGTCGGTCTCATCCCGCAGGGCAACGGGCTGGCGACGGTCCTCACGGCACGCGAGAACATCTCGATCCCGTTGCTGGCGTCGGGGCCGGGGCCGACGACGCGCGCCGGCGAACGGAGGGTGCCCTGGCGGCAGTCGGACTGGACGAGTCAGGTGACCACCTTGTCGAGGAGCTGTCGGGTGGACAGCAGCAGCGGGTGGCGGTGGCCCATGGTGTGGCAGTCCGCTCGCGCGTCCTGCTCGCGGACGAGCCGACGTCGGAGCTCGATCACGGCAACCGGGAACGGGTCCTCGCGCTCCTGCGTGCGCAGGCCGACCAGGGGGCGGTCGTCATCATGGCGACCCACGACCCCGAGGCGGCCGCGTCGCCGATGCGGAGGTCCGGCTCGACGAGGGTCGACTCACCGTTCTCCGGTGAGGATCGAGCTGCGGTCCCCTCACGCGCGTCCGTCGGGGTCAGGGGCTCTCGCCCACCCGGTCCCAGATGGAGCCCATCTCGAGCAGGGCCTGCTCCATGATGCGCATCATCGCCGTCCTGGCTCGTTCGCCGTCCTTGTGCTGGATGGCGTGGGCGACGTCGGCGTGCAGCTGGAGGGCGTCCTCGTGGGGGTGGTGCGGCATGAGCCCGTAGTGGTGACGGCCCGCGAGAACCTCGGCGACGAGCTCGTGCAGCTTGAGCAGCATGTCGTTACCAGAAGCCTCGAGGACCAACCGGTGGAACTCGATGTCCAGGCGCAGGAACTCGGCCTGGTCGCCGCCTTGGCCGGCCGCCCACATCCTCGCGGCCAGCCCGACGAGCTGGCTGGCGACGTCTGGCGTGGCCCGTTCCGCGGCATACAGGGCTGCTTGCGGCTCCACGGCGGTGCGCAACTCGGTGAGGGAGCGCAGCTGTTCCTTGCGGCCGTGGGTCGCCAGCCGCCAGCGGACCACCGCCGGGTCGAAGAGGTTCCACCGCGTGGGCGGCAGGATCAGCGTCCCGACCCGGCGCCGGGAGGCCACCATCCCCATGGAGGACAGGACCCGCAGCGCCTCGCGCACGACCGAGCGGGAGACGGCATACCGCTCCACCAGGTCGTCGATGTAGAGCAGCCGTCCGGCTGGGGGGTCGCCGGCGCAGATGGCGAGCCCGATCCGGTCGAGCACCCTGGCGTGCAGGCCGGTGAGCGCGCCGCCGGGCGAGGGCACCTCGAGGGCGTCCTCCTCCGCTCCCGTCATGTAACAAAGCATACGCATGGGCTGGTTGACCTTGCATAAATCGGATTTAGGGATCTAGCATTCGGAGGTCGACGGATGACTCGCCGGCAAGGTTGGCAGCCTCAACGGCGGGGTGGCCACGACAGAAGGAGTCGACGTGGTGCGTCAGTCAGCAGTCAGGGCAACCGGGATGTCAGTAGCCCTGGTCGCCGCCCTGGGCCTGTCGGCCTGCAGCGGTGGCGGCGGTGGTAGCGATGAGGGCGCCGGCTCGAAGACCGTGCGGGTCACGCTCGTCAACCACGTGTGGACCGACAACATCAAGAAAGCCCTGCCGGAGTTCGAGAAGCAGACCGGCCTGAAGGTCGAGGTCACCCAGCTCGGTGAGGACCAGCTCTCCGACCAGTACAACGTCAAGCTCAACGCGGGCACCACCGACATCGACGTGATGATGTACCGCCCGCTGCAGGAGGGAAAGCTGTTCGCCAAGAACAAGTACCTCTCCGACCTGTCCGAGCGGGTCAAGTCCGACCCGGCCTGGGACTGGAAGGACTTCCAGCCGGGGCCGGTCAGCTCGACGACCTACAAGGACAAGGTCGTCGGCGTGCCGCTGATCACCGAGCAGGAGGTCCTGTACTACCGCAAGGACCTGCTCCAGAAGGCCGGCATCGCCAACCCTCCGAAGACCCTCGACGAGCTCAAGGCTGACGCCGAGAAGATCCAGGCAGCCAACCCGGGCGTCGCCGGCTTCGTCGCCCGGACCGGCAAGGCCGCGGCGGTGACCCAGTTCTCGTCCTTCCTCTACAGCTTCGGCGGCGACTTCGACGACGCGAGCGGAAAGTCCACGGTGAACACCCCCGCGGCCAAGCAGGCCTACGCATTCTACGGCGGCCTCCTGAAGGACAACGGCCCGCAGAACATCAGCACCGACATGAGCTGGCAGCAGGCCATGGCGATCTTCACCCAGGGCAAGGCGGCCTTCTACACCGAGGCGAACTCGCTCTACAAGAACGCCACCGACCCGGCCACGTCCAAGGTGTCCGACACCGTGGGCTTCGCGCCGTTCCCCGCCGGCCCGGCCGGATCCAAGCCCTACAACGTGCCGTCCTGGGCGCTCGGCGTCAACGAAGCCTCCAAGAACCAGACCAACGCCTGGAAGTTCATCGCCTGGGCGACCAGCAAGCAGCAGACGCTGGCCAACCAGGCGGCCGGTGTCCCGGCCGCGCGGGCATCGGTCTGGGCCGACCCCAAGGGCGTCGAGACCTACCCGAAGGACATGGCCGAGGCGATCGCCATCAGCACCAAGGAGGGCGTCGGCCATGACCGGCCGCAGGTCGTGAAGGTGGCCGAGGCCCGCGACATCGTCGGGCAGCCGATCGTCGACACCATCACCGGCAAGGACCCGGCCGCGTCCGCCGACGCCGCACAGGCCGCCTTCCAGAAGCTGCTCGACGACGAGAAGTAAGAGCCGGGTTCATGGCTTCATCGACCCTGACCAAGACGGCCATCACCACCTCGGCCAGCACACCCGGCTGGTCGCGGTGGGCGAACAACCACCGAAAGTGGCTCTTCGCCGGGCCGGCCATGACTTTCGTGGCCGTGCTGATCGTCTTTCCCGTCGCGTGGACGGTCTACCTCAGCCTCACCGACGCGGAGGGGTCGGTCCGCGCTGACTCCCAGTTCATCGGGCTGGGCAACTACCTCGACGTCCTCGGCGACACCGGCCGGTTCTGGCCGGCGGTCGCGCGCACGGCGGGCTACACCGGGGTCGCGCTGCTGTTCGAGGTCGTTCTCGGCATGGCGATCGCGCTGCTCCTGTGGCGTCCCTTCCGCGGCCAGAAGTGGGTGCGGGTCGCGATCCTGCTGCCGCTGGTGGCCACGCCGGTCGCCGTCGGCATGATGTGGCGGCTGATCTTCGACCCGAACATCGGCCTGGCCAACCAGGCGCTCGGGTGGATCGGAATCTCGCCCCAGCCGTGGCTGGCCGGCCGCAGCTCGGCCCTGGCGACCACCGCCTTCATCGACGTGTGGCAGTGGACGCCGATGGTCGCGCTGATCCTGCTCGCCGGGCTGACGTCGCTGTCCGAGGAGCCGCAGGAGGCCGCCCGAGTCGACGGCGCCACCTCCTGGCAGCGTTTCCGCTACATCACCCTCCCGCTGCTGATGCCGACGGTCATCGTCGCGGTGCTACTGCGCGGGATCGACGCCCTCAAGACGTTCGACATCCTCTACGCCACCAAGGGCAAGGGCGGCGGATCGTTCCACGAGGTCGAGACGCTCAACGTCTACGCCTACGGCCTGAGCTTCGACTACAACCAGTACGGCGTCTCCTCGGCCGTGCTCATTCTCTTCTTCCTGCTCATCGTCGGGTCGATGTGGGCCCTGACCTCGCGCCGGAAGAACGCGTCGTGACGCGCCGCCGCACGCCGTACCAGACCTTCCGCATGGTGGCGCTGGCCGTCGTCGTGATCGGGCTCGTCGGGCCGCTGGTGTGGATGGTGACGGCGTCCTTCAAGACCAACGTCGACATCTACGACACCGGCAAGGCCATCCTCTTCACGCCGGTGACCGAGAACTACACCAAGGTGCTGCAGCAGGCCAACTACCTCCAGTTCGTCTGGAACAGCTTCTGGGTGGCGTTCGTCTCGACCTCCCTCTCGCTGGTGCTCGGCGTGCCGGCGGCATACTCGATGAGCCGCTTCTCCATGCAACGCTCCGCCCTCGTCGTCCTCATGGCCCGGGTGATCCCCGGCGTGTCCCTGCTCGTGCCCTGGTACTACGTCTTCTCGAACCTGCGGATGGTCGGCGGCTACACCGTGCTGATCCTCAGCCACATGTTCGTGGCGCTCCCGCTGGTGGTCTACATCATGATGGGGTTCTTCGACAGCATGCCGCTGGAGCTGGAGGAGTCCGGGCTGATCGACGGGCTCACGCCCATCGGGGCCTTCCGCCGGATCACGATGCCGCTGTCAGTGTCCGGCATCGCGACGGCCGGGATCCTGTCGTTCATCTTCTCCTGGAACAACTTCATGTTCGCGCTGGTGCTCTCGGGCGCGAACTCCAAGACGCTGCCGGTGGCAATCTTCGACTTCGTCGGCTACGCCAGCATCGACTGGGGCGGCCTGATGGCCGCCGCGACGATCGTCACGCTGCCCATCATGCTCATCGCGCTGTTCACCCAGAGGTACATCGTCTCCGGCCTGACCGCCGGTGCCACGAAGGGCTGAGCGATGACCCGCCTATCCCGGGTGGAGACCTTCCTGGTCGCCCCGCGCTGGCTCTTCGTCCGGATCGAGACCGAGAGCGGGATCGTCGGCTGGGGCGAGGCCACCTGCGAGGGCCGCTCCGAGACCGTGCGCACCGCCGTGCACCAGCTCAGCGAGCTGCTCCTCGGCCAGGACGCGCTGCGGATCGAGGACCACTGGCAGGTGATGACCAAGGGCTCGTTCTACCGCGGCGGCCCCATTTTGGCCAGCGCCGTCAGTGGGCTCGACCAGGCACTGTGGGACATTGCCGGCAAGCGGTATGCCGTGCCGGTCCACCAGCTGCTCGGCGGACCGGTCCGTGACCGGATCCGGGTCTACGGCTGGGTCGGCGGGGACGAACCGGCGGAGGTGGCCGACCACATCCGTGAGCAGGTCGAGGCCGGCCTGACCGCCGTGAAGATGAACGCGAGCGGCCGGATGAGCCCGGTCGCCACCGTGGCCGAGATCGACGGCGTGGTCGAACGAGTGGCGGCCGCCCGCGAGGTGCTCGGGCACCACGCGGACGTGGCGGTGGACTTCCACGGCCGGCTCACCCTCGCCAACGCCAGACGGGTGGCGCCGCTGCTCGAGCCGTACCGGCCCTTCTTCCTCGAGGAGCCGGTGGTGCCGGAGAACTCGCACCTGCTCGGCGAGTTCGTCCGTTCCACCAGCACACCGGTCGCGACGGGCGAGCGCCTCTACAGCCGCCAGGAGTTCCTGCCGGTGCTGCAGGCCGGGATCGCCGTGGCGCAGCCTGACCTCTCACATGCCGGCGGGATCACCGAGGTCCGCAAGATCGCCGCCCTGGCAGAGGTCTTCGACGTGCAGCTCGCACCGCACTGCCCGCTCGGGCCGCTCGCCCTCGCCGCCTGCCTCCAGGTGGGCTTCGCGACGTCGAACTACCTGATCCAGGAGCAGAGCATCGGCATCCACTACAACCAGGGAGCCGAGGTCCTCGACTACCTCGTCGACACCGGTCCGCTGGACTTCGTCGACGGCCACATCGAGCGGCTCACCGCCCCCGGCCTCGGCATCGACATCGACGAGCAGGCGGTCCGCAGCGCGGACCAGAAGGGCCATGCCTGGCGCGGACCCGTGTGGCGCCACTCCGACGGCTCGTTCGCGGAGTGGTGACCGGCATGTCGTTCGTCGACGAGCTGGCTACCGCTCGCCTGGTGGCGATCGTCCGCGGGTCCGATCCCGCGGCCGTGGTCGAGGCGGCAGTGGCGTTGGCGGAGGAGGGCGTCCGCTTCGTGGAGCTGCCGCTCACCACGCCGGGCGCGCTGGAGGCGATCGAGCAGGCCGTTGCCCGCGTTCCCGACGGCGTCGCCGTGGGGGCGGGGACGGTGCTCACGCGGCAGGACGTCGCCGACGTGGCCGCGGCCGGGGCGAGCTTTGTCGTCACGCCCGCCGTGGTGGAGTCGATCGAGGCTGCGGCCGGCAGAGGTATGCCGGTGGTCGCGGGAGCGTTCACCGCCACGGAGGTGATCGTGGCGCGGGCCCGCGGGGCCGACGTCGTGAAGATCTTCCCGGCGTCGACGGGCGGCCCCGCCCACCTCAAGGCACTGCGGGACCCGCTTCCGGACGTCCCCTTCATTGCCGTGGGCGGCGTTGGCCTGGACGACGTGGCCGGCTATCTCGCGGCCGGGGCGATCGGCGTCGGTGTCGGCAGTCCCTTGCTCGGCGATGCGCTGGCGGGCGGCGACCTCGGCGCGCTTCGAGCGCGTGCTCGCGCGTATCTGCTTGCGGTAGATGGGTTTTCGCGGTGAGCCAACTCGAGGTCCTGACCATCGGCGAGTCGATGATCTCCTTCCGTGCGGCTGGGCCGCTGACCCTCGGCGGCACGTTGACCAGCCACCTCGCCGGCGCCGAGAGCAACGTCGCGATCGGCCTCGCCCGGCTGGGCCACGCCGCGGCCTGGGTGGGTCGCGTCGGAGCAGACGAGTTCGGGGCGCTGGTGCTGCGTGAGCTGCGCGCCGAGGGAGTCGACGTCTCGCACGCCGTGCGGGACGAGACCCTCACGACCGGCCTGATGTTCCTCGAGCAGCGCACCGCCGACGTCACGCGTGTCGACTACCGCCGAGCCGGCTCCGCCGGATCGGCCCTGACGCTGGAGGATGTCCGCGCTGCCGTCGACCGCCGGCCTTCGCTGCTCCACCTGACCGGCATCACGCCCGCGCTGTCCCAGACCGCCGCCGCGGCGACGCTCTGGGCCGCCGAGACCTGCGCCGCGTCGGGCGCCGTCGTGTCTCTCGACGTCAACTACCGGGCCCGGCTCTGGGCACGCGGAACGGCCCGGTCGACGCTCGCCGGCCTCGTCGAGCACGCCACTCTCGTCCTTGTCCCGGAGGACGAGCTCGACCTCGTCGCCGACGGCGACACCGAGGCCGGCGCCGTTCAGGTGCTCCTGGACCGGGGGGTCGAGCAGGTGGTGGTCACGCGCGGCGCCCTCGGCGTGAGCGCCTGGAGCGCCGACGGGCGGGTCGACGCCCCAGCCGTGCCCGTGCCGGTCGTCGACGTGATCGGTGCCGGCGACGCCTTCACCGCCGGGTACCTCTCGGCCCTGCTCGACGGGGAGCCGGTGGCCGAGCGGCTGCGCCGGGGCACCGTCCTGGGCGCCTTCGCCGTCTCCGGCAGCGGCGACTGGGAGAACCTGCCACGCCGCGACGAGCTCGACCTCATCAACCACCAACCCGGGAGCGCCCTCCGATGAAGATCACCGCCGTAGACGTCGTCGTCACCAGCCCCGACCGCAACTTCGTCACCCTGAAGATCACCACCGACGACGGGCTGGTCGGTCTCGGCGACGGCACCCTCAACGGGCGCGAGCTGGCCGTCGCGGCATACCTCGAAGAGCACGTCGCCCCCCTGCTGGTCGGCCGCGACGCGCACAACATCGAGGACGCCTGGCAGTTTCTCTACCGCTCGGGGTACTGGCGACGGGGACCGGTCACCATGGCGGCCATCGCCGCCGTCGACGTGGCGCTGTGGGACATCAAGGCCAAGGCCGCCGGTATGCCGCTCTACCAGCTGCTCGGCGGGGCGAGCCGGACCGGGGTCATGGCCTACGGCCACGCCTCCGGCCGCGACACCGAGGAGCTGTTCGACTCGATCCGTCACCACCTCGAGCTGGGCTTCCGCTCGATCCGGGTCCAGACGTCCGTGCCGGGCATCACCGCGGTCTACGGAGTGGCCGCGCAGCCGAGCTCCGCGGGGACGCGCTACGACTACGAGCCGGCCCAGCGCACACCGCTGCCCGCCGAGGAGGACTGGGACACCCGGGCCTACCTGCGCCACCTGCCGACGGTGTTCGAAGCGGTCCGCTCGGAGTTCGGTCCCGAGCTGCCGCTGCTGCACGACGGCCACCACCGGATGACCCCGATCCAGGCGGCCGGGCTCGGCAAGGCCCTCGAGCCCTACGACCTGTTCTGGCTGGAGGACTGCACGCCGGCGGAGAACCAGGAGGCGCTGAGGCTCGTGCGCCAGCACACCACGACTCCGTTGGCGATCGGCGAGGTCTTCAACACCGTCTGGGACTACCAGACACTGATCCGTGAGCAGCTCATCGACTACGTGCGCTCCGCCGTCACCCACACGGGCGGCATCACCGCCATGCGCAAGCTGCTCGACTACGCCGCGCAGTACCAGGTCAGGTCGGGCATCCACGGGCCCACGGACATCTCGCCGGTCGGCATGGCCGCCGCGCTGCACCTCGACCTCGCCATCCACAACTTCGGCATCCAAGAGTACATGCAGCACGGCGCCCTGACGAACGAGGTGTTCCGGCAGTCCTTCACCTTCGAGGACGGCTACCTGCACCCGGGGGAGCAGCCCGGGCTCGGTGTCGAGCTCGACGAGTCGGCTGCCGCCCGCTTCCCGTACCAGCGGGCCTACCTGCCGTACAGCCGGCTCAAGGACGGCACCGTCCATGACTGGTGACGCCCCCGTCCGGGAACACTCCGGCATCCGCGGACTTGGCCATCCGATCCATCGGGGTTGCGTAAAATGTCGGCATGAGCACTGAGACGTCGGGCGCAGCCCGCTGGCAGGCCCGCTACGACGCCGCCCGGGCCAAGGGAGCCGTCCGCGACGTCGACTTCACCACCCTCTCCGGCGCCGAGGTGGAGCCGGTCTACGGTCCGGGACTTCACGGCATACCCGAGGAGACGACCCCTGAGGGCCGTGAGCGGATGGAACGCATCGGCTGGCCGGGGGAGTTCCCGTTCACCCGGGGGCTCTACCCCACGGGATACCGCGGGCGCGCGTGGACGATCCGGCAGTTCGCGGGGTTCGGCAACGCGGTGCAGACCAACGAGCGCTACAAGATGATCCTCGCCCGGGGGGGTGGCGGCCTCTCGGTGGCCTTCGACATGCCGACCCTCATGGGTCGCGACTCGGACGACGCGCTGAGCCTCGGGGAGGTCGGGCACTGTGGCGTGGCGATCGACACGGCGGCCGACATGGAGACGCTCTTCGCCGGCATCCCGCTCGGTGACGTCACGACGTCGATGACGATCTCGGGTCCGGCCGTACCGGTGTTCTGCATGTACCTCGTGGCCGCCGAGCGCCAGGGCATCGACCCCCGGGTGCTGAACGGGACGCTGCAGACCGACATCTTCAAGGAGTACATCGCCCAGAAGGAGTGGCTCTTCGAGCCCGAGCCACACCTTCGCCTCATCGGCGACCTCATGGAGTACTGCGCCGAGAAGATCCCCAACTACAAGCCGCTGTCGGTCTCCGGCTACCACATCCGCGAGGCGGGGTCGACGGCTGTGCAGGAGCTGGCCTACACGCTGGCCGACGGGTTCGCCTACGTCGAGCTCGGCCTCTCGCGCGGTCTCGACGTCGACGTCTTCGCCCCGGGACTCTCCTTCTTCTTCGACTCCCACCTCGACTTCTTCGAGGAGATCGCCAAGTTCCGGGCGGCACGCCGGATCTGGGCGCGCTGGCTGCGCGACACCTACGGCGCCAAGACCGACAAGGCCCAGTGGCTGCGCTTCCACACCCAGACGGCGGGTGTCTCGCTGACCGCCCAGCAACCACTCAACAACGTCGTCCGCACCGCCGTCCAGGCCCTGGCCGCGGTCCTCGGCGGCACGAACTCGTTGCACACCAACGCCCTCGACGAGACGCTGGCCCTGCCGACCGAGCAGTCCGCCGAGGTTGCGCTGCGCACCCAGCAGGTGATCATGGAGGAGACCGGCGTCGTCAACGTCGCCGACCCGCTCGGCGGCTCGTGGTACGTCGAGGCGCTGACCGACAAGATGGAGGCCGAGGCCGAGGCCATCTTCGAGCGGATCAAGGACATGGGCGTCGTCGGTCGCGAGCCGGCAGCCAGCGGTGAGATCGAGCACGAGATCGGACCGATGACCTCCGGGATCCTGCGCGGCATCGAGGAGGGCTGGTTCATGGCTGAGATCGCGGACGCGGCCTTCCAGTACCAGATCGCCCTGGAGAAGGGTGACAAGCGTGTCGTCGGTGTCAACGTCCACACCGAGTCGGTCAGCCACGAGCTGGAGATCCTTCGGGTCAGCCACGAGGTGGAGCGCGAGCAGGTCCGTGCGCTCACCGAGCGCCGGGCGGCTCGCGACGAGGCAGCGGTCACCGAGGCGCTGGGCCGGATGGTCGAGATCACGCGCACGTCAGGCAACATGATCCCGGCCATGCTCGACGCGGCTCGGGCCGAGGCATCGCTCGGCGAGATCTGCGACGCCCTGCGTGCCGAGTGGGGCGTCTACCGGGAGCCGGCCCGGTTCTGACCCGGTTCGGACCAAGCCAGCCCGCCTCTGACATCGAACCGGCCCGAGATCGCTGTCAAAGAATCGCCCATTTCGGACGCATATGGGTGATTCTCTGACACTGACTCCGGATCTGAACGACGTCCGAGCCTGGCCTCGATCAACGGGCTCAGGTCGGGAGCGAGTGGTGCCGTGACCGTCACGGATTGGGTCGGAGCGCAGCCCTGTGACATGGTTGACCGGCCTTCCGGCGCCTCCATCGCGGTGTGCTCCGGCGCCGCTCCAGACCGACAAGGACACCGCTTCGTGCCGCACGCCCGTCGCCTCGCCGTTGCCCTCGTGGCCCTGTTGGGGCTCGTCGTCACGGTGCTCGGTGCCTGGTTGGCCTTCACTCTCGGCACGAGCGGCACGGCGAGGTTCACCGCCACGGCGAGCGAGCCGCTGGTCATCGGGCCCTCGACGCTGAACCGCGTCGCCGTGCCGGTCACGGTGTCCGCGACGTCGCGAGGCGGCCCCGTCTTCCTCGGGGTGGCCTCACCGCAGGACGCGGCCGAACTCATCAGCGGCGCGAGGCACCAGCAGGTCGTCGTGGCCGAGTTCCCGGCGCGGACCCTCAGGCTCGCCACGTCGGGGGATGCGACGCTCGCAGACCCGACGAACCTGCCTCTCTGGCGCACCACCGGCCGGGACACCCTCGTCGTCAGCCAGGACAACGCGCCGGAGTCCGTCGTCATCTACCCGGGGTCCGCCGGCCCGGTCGACGTCACACTGACCTGGACGCGGAACGCGTGGTTCCTCCAGTCCGTCGTCGTGCTCATCGCCGGGCTTGTCGTTCTGGCGCTCGCCGCTGGTTGGCTGTGGCGCAGCACCCGTTCGCGCGCCGGCCGACAACAAGGACGAGCTCCCCGCACCTCAGGGCGCCGGAGCGACCTCGAGGCGCAGGCATGAGGCAGCGCGGAGCAAGCCGGCTCGTCGTCGCGCTCGTCGCGGGAGCGCTCAGCGCACTGCTCACGGCGTGCGCTGGCCTTGCCGGGGTCAGTGATGCTGCGACGCAGACGGTCGGTGGCGCGGTCCGTCCGACGCAGGCCCAAACCATAGCTGCGAAGGTGATCGGGGAGTCGGAGAGGGCGGCGGCGGCGCCGGGGCCCGAAGGGGACGCCCTCCGGGCCGAGGCATACACCGGCGATGCGCTCGTGGCCGCCACGGCTGACGCGAAGCTCGCCGCGACGCTGTCCGCGCAGGTCAAGGGCGCCCGGACGTCGGCGACGTCCCCTCCTGTGGTCCTGGCCGTCTCCCGGGGCCCGAGCTATCCCCGATCGATGCTCCTCCAGACCACCCGCGCCCAGTCGGGCCTGCCGGTCCTGCACCTGCTGAGCACTCCCGACGTGCGCACGCCCTACCGGATCGCGGCGAGCACGCCCATGCTGCCGAGTGCGTCCGTCAGGGCGTTCGAACCGGTCACGCAGGGGTCGACGGCCCTCGGCGACGGGAATGGGCTCGTGCGCAGGCCAGAAGAGCTGGCCCAGGCGTATGCCGCCTCCCTCGCCTTCCCAGCGCCGGGGCCCGCAGCGGACCGGCCGTTCGCCCCGGACACCTTTGCCGCCGGCGTTGCCGCGGGCGCCAGCTCGCAGAACCAGGACCTCGGAGGCGTCGGAACCTTCGCGCAGCAGCACGAGGCGAAGGACATCACCGGTGGACTTCGCGTCCGGGGCAACGCCGGCGCCCTCGTCTTCGCCGTGCTCGACCGCACGGACACCCTGCTCAACAAGACGCCGGGCACGTTGAAGCCGTCGGCCCCGTTCACCGCGCTGACGGGGCTGTCGACGGTCAAGGCGGAGGCCCAGCTCCGGACGCTGGAGTTCGTCGCCTTCCTCGTCCCCGATGCCGGCCAGGTGGTCGTCGTCGGCGCCGACGAGCACCTGTATGCCGCGTCCGGCACCTGAGCAGGTCGAGCCGGAGCAGGGCACCCGAGAGCCCTGACGAGCGCCCGGCTCGCGGAAGCGGCGTCGAGCTCACGAGGGCCGTTCCCGTCACCGGACGCGATCGGAGACAATAGGAGCATGAGTCAACAGCCCTTTCCCCCGGCCGCCCTCCGCGGAGCAATCGACCTGTCCTCACTCAAGCGCCCGGCGGGCCCAGCGAGCACTGGCGGTCCAGCGAGCACTGGCGGCCCGGCGGGCCCTGGGGCCGGTTTCGCGGGCGGCGCCGGTGCCGTATCTCCTGGGCTCGTCGTCGCCGGCACCGATGCCACCTTCCAGGAGGTCGCCACCGACAGCGTGCGCTTCCCCGTCGTCGTGGTGCTGTGGTCGTCGCGCCTGGCCCAGTCCGAGGACTTCGTCAAGGTCATGGCCGGCGTGGCCACGGCCAACGAGGGACGGTTCCAGCTCGTCTCGGTCGACGTCGACGCCAACCCCGGCCTGCTGCGCGCCTTCTCTGCCCAGTCGGTGCCGATGACGCTCGGCCTCATCCAGGGCCAGCCGGTGCCGCTCTTCGTCGGCCCGCTGCTCCCGCAGGAGATCCAGCCGTGGGTCGACGAGCTGCTCAAGCTCGCCGCCCAGCACGGCGTCACCGGCCGGGTCAGCGCGGACGGCGGTGCACCGAACGAGATCGAGACGGACGGCCCCGAAGCGGAGCCGGAGCTGCCGCCGCTGCACCAGCGGGCCTTCGACGCCATCGACGCGGGGGACCTCGGGGCCGCCATCACGGCATACGAGCAGGCGCTCAAGGAGAGCCCGGCGGACGTGGAGGCGAAGGCGGGACTCGCCCAGGTCCGTCTCATGCAGCGCACCGAGGGCCTGGACCTGCCGGCCGCTCGGGACGCCGCAGCCGCTGACCCGGCCAACGTCGACGCCCAGCTGCGGGTCGCGGATCTCGACCTCATGGGGGGCCATGTCGAGGACGCCTTCACCAGGCTCATCGACACCGTCCGGCTCACCGAGGGAGAGGAGCGCAACCGCGTGCGCCAGCACCTCCTCGAGCTCTTCGAGGTCGTCGGCACGGGCGACGAGCGCGTCACCAAGGCCCGCAGGGCGCTGATGACCGCGTTGTTCTGACCCTGGATGCGGCCTGCACCAAGTCACGCCCGCCGGGCGGCCTCATGTTGAGGCGGGCAGGACCGGCCACATGTTGCGGCTGAGGCCACCGTCTGCTCCCGATGTGCGCCTCGGGATGGTGGTCGAGCCGCACAGGAGCAGAGGACAAGCCGCTCGCCACGACGGCGACCGCGGTACTTCAGTGCTCCTGGGGTGGAAGGTGCCGGCCGGGTGCGGAGACGGCGAGGCCCGCGTCCAGGGCAGCGACTGCGAGTCGGTGGTCATACGTGATGAAGGTGGTCAGCACCTCGCCGAACAGCACGGCTGAAGCCAAATGCAGCGCGTCCAGGGTGCGCAGAAGTGGACTGGCGATGTCGCTGGCGAGGTCCTGGACCGCGCGGTCGAGAGGGATGAGGTCGAGGTCGCCGACCATTGCACGGGCCTCTGTCAGGACTTGACCACCGACTCGCCGCGCGGCGCGCAGAACCTCGACCCTTCCCAGTTCGCTGGTGACCACGGGTTGCTCAGGGCGCGCACTCAGCCACTCACGCAACGGGGAAGTTTCCCTTTCCTGCCTCACCAGCTTCATCAGCGCCGAGGAGTCCAGGTAGATCAGAGCCGTTCCTCGCGCTCGGCGTCGAGTAGCTCTTGGTTGGTCGGCTCGCCGATGGCGACCGGCACCGGCCGAGATGACCGAAGGCGCCCGGACGGGTTGGCTGCAGGAATGAGCCTTCCGGTCGCGACCAGTCGATCTCTTGCGGTACGGCAGCGTTGCGGCGAGACCAGCAGGGCGACCAGTGCGCCGCGTTCGGTCACCTCCACGGTCTCGCCAGCCTTCACCAGGGCGAGATACCGCGACGCGTTCTGGCGAAGCTCCCGCACACCGATCCGTGTCATGAGGTCGTTATAGCACATGAAGTGCTTCCGAGCGTCCAGCCTGCCGAGCACGACCACGTGCCACGTGATGCGGCTGGGCCGCCGAATGTTCACGATGTGCGCCTCCAGATGGTGATCCAGCCGCAACACGTGGGAGGAGGTTGTGGATCGCCCGCGGAAGGCGCGCTGCCACGGCATACGCGACCGTCGTCCTGCCCGCGGCCTGCGCTCCCGTCACGACGATGAGCCGCCCGGGCGGCTGGTCTCCGTCGCTCACTCGACCCGGTCCGTCACGAGCCCAGGGCGGCGCTGACCAAGTCCTGGGCCTCGGCCTGCACCTGCTCCAGGTGCTCGGGCCCCCGGAAGGACTCGGCATAGATCTTGTAGACGTCCTCGGTGCCGGACGGACGGGCGGCGAACCACGCGCTCTCCGTCGTCACCTTGAGTCCCCCGATCTTCGCGCCGTTGCCCGGTGCGGAGGTCAGCTTGCCCGTGATCGCCTCTCCCGCAAGGGTTTCGGTGGTCACGTCATCCGGGGACAGTGCGCCCAGCTTGGCCTTCTGCTCCCGGCTCGCCCCCGCGTCGATGCGCGCGTATGCCGGGTCGCCGTGCGCCGCCGTCAGCTCGCCGTAGTGCTGGCCGGGTGTCCTGCCCGTGGCCGCGAGGATCTCCGACGCGAGCAGCGCCAGGATGATGCCGTCCTTGTCCGTCGTCCAGACGCTGCCGTCGAAGCGGAGGAACGAGGCCCCCGCCGACTCCTCACCACCGAAGCCGACCGACCCGTCGAGCAGGCCGGGGACGAACCACTTGAAGCCGACGGGCACCTCGAGCAGGGTCCGGCCGAGGTCCGTGGCGACGCGGTCGATCATCGACGAGGACACGAGGGTCTTGCCGATCGCCGTCGTACCGGGCCAGTCCGGACGTCCTCCGCCGTAGAGGTAGCGGATCGCGACCGCGAGGTAGTGGTTGGGGTTCATCAGGCCGGCGTCAGGGGTCACGATGCCGTGCCGGTCGGCGTCGGCGTCGTTGCCGGTCGCGATGTCGTACTCCGACCGCCGGTCGATGAGCGAGGCCATGGCGAACGGCGACGAGCAGTCCATCCGGATCTTCCCGTCCCAGTCGAGGGTCATGAAGCGCCACGTGGGGTCGACGTCCGGGTTGACGACGGTGAGGTCGAGGCCGTGCCGCTCCGCGATCTCGCCCCAGTAGGCGACCGAGGCGCCGCCCAGCGGGTCGGCGCCGATCCGGACGCCGGCTCCCTTGATCCTCGCCAGGTCGACGACGTGCGGCAGGTCGTCCACGTAGGTGCCGAGGAAGTCGTACTTCCCGACCTCGCCGAGGGCCTGGCCCAGCGGCATCCGCCTGACGTCGCGCAAGCCGGCGACGATGATCTCGTTGGCCCGGGCCGCGATCCAGCTCGTCGCGTCGGTGTCGGCCGGACCGCCGTGGGTCGGGTTGTACTTGAACCCGCCGTCCGACGGAGGGTTGTGCGACGGGGTGACGACGATGCCGTCGGCCAGGCCGTTGCCACCGGTGCTCGCCCCGAGCTTGTCGCGGTTGAGGCGCAGGATCGCGTGCGAGACCACGGGCGTCGGCGTGTAGCCGTCCCGGTCGTCGACCAGGACGGTGACGCCGTTGGCGACGAGGACCTCCAGGGCGGACTTCCAGGCCGGCATGGAGAGGGCGTGCGGGTCGCGCCCGATGAACAGCGGTCCGTCCACTCCGGCGGCCGAGCGGTACTCGCAGATCGCCTGTGTCGTCGCGAGGATGTGTGCCTCGTTGAAGGCGGTCCGCAGGCTCGACCCCCGGTGCCCCGAGGTGCCGAAGACGACCTGCTCGTCCGGGTTCGTGGCGTCGGGCACGAGGTCGTAGTAGGCGTCGACGAGCCGGCCGACGTCGACGAGGTCCTGCGGCTGGGCGGGCTGTCCGGCGCGTGGATGGCTCATGACGTGACTCCCTCGGTGGCTGCCTGCGACCGGGCCTCGGCGTCCGGCACGACCCAGACGGTGGACAGCGCCGGGACGGTGAGGTTCACGGCATACGGCTGGTTGTCCCAGGACTGCGACTCGGCGCTGAGGACGACCCCGGCGGAGCTCGGTGCCTCGGGCCGGTAACCGGCCGTGTCGAGGACGACCCGCCATCGGCCACCACGGGGCAGACCGATCCGGTAGGCCTCGTGCGTGCGGCCGCTGAAGTTGACGACGACGGCCATGACCGGCGCGTCCGTGGCGCGCTCGCCCGAGCCGAAACGCAGGTAGGACAACGTGTTGTGCGGCGCGTCGTCGGCGTTGAGCCACGCGAAGCCAGCCGGGTCGGAGTCGTACTCCCACAGCTGGCGGTGGCTCGTGTAGATCGCGTTCATCTCCTTGACCTGGGCGTGGACGCGGTGGTGCGCCGGCTGGTCGAGGAGCCACCAGTCGAGGCTGCGCCCGTCGGCCCACTCCGACTCCTGGGCGAACTCGCAGCCCATGAAGATCAGCTGCTTGCCCGGGTGCGACCAGAGGTAGGCGAGGAAGGCGCGCAGCGTGGCGAGCTGCTCGTCGCGGGTGCCGGGCGACTTGCGCAGCAGCGACCCCTTGCCGTGAACGACCTCGTCGTGGCTGATCGGCAGGATGAAGTTCTCGGTGAAGGCGTACACCAGCGAGAAGGTGAGGTTGGTGTGGTGGTGGCTGCGGAAGATCGGGTCCTGAGCGAGATAGCGCATGGTGTCGTTCATCCAGCCCATGTTCCACTTGAACCCGAAACCGAGGCCCCCCTTGTCGGTCGGCGCTGTGACGCCCTCCCACGACGTCGACTCCTCGGCAACGGTCACGATCCCCGGGACCCGCTTGTATGCCGTGCCGTTCACCTCCTGGAGGACCCGCACCGCGTCGAGGTTCTCGCGTCCGCCGTAGGAGTTGGGGACCCACTCCCCGGGCTGGCGGGCGTAGTCGAGGTAGAGCATCGACGCGACGCCGTCGACCCGCAGGCCGTCGACGTGGAACTCCTCGAACCAGTAGATCGCGTTGGCGACGAGGAAGTTGCGCACCTCGTTGCGGCCGAGGTCGAAGATGTAGGAGCCCCACTCGGGGTGCCAGCCCTTGCGCCGGTCGGGGTGCTCGTAGAGCGCCTGGCCGTCGTACTCGGCCAGCCCCCAGGAGTCGGTGGCGAAGTGACCCGGCACCCAGTCGAGGATGACGCCGATCCCGTTCTGGTGCAGGCGATCCACGAGGAAGCGGAACTCGTCGGGGGAGCCGAACCGGGACGTCGGGGCGTAGTAGCCCGTGACGTGGTAGCCCCACGACGGGACGTAGGGGTGCTCCATCACCGGCAGCAGCTCGACGTGGGTGAAGCCGAGGTCCTTGACGTAGTTGACGAGGTGCTCGGCCAGCTCGACGTAGCTCAGGCCCTGGCGCCACGAGCCGAGGTGCACCTCGTAGGTGCTCATCGGGCCGGTGTGCGGGTTCTCGTTGGCCCGCTTCGCCATCCACTCCTGGTCGTCCCAGGTGTAGTGCGACTCGGTGACGATGGCGGCGGTCTTCGGGGCGACCTCGGTGCGCCGGGCCATGGGGTCGGTGTGCGGTCGGACGACGTCGTCGGCTCCGCGGATCGCGTACTGGTAGTTCATCCCCTCGCCGGCCCCCGGCACGAAGAGCTCCCAGATGCCGGTGGTCCCGAGCAGGCGCATCGGATGGGAGACGGTGTCCCAGCCGTTGAAGTCGCCGACGACGTGGACGGACCTCGCCCGGGGTGCCCACACGGCGAACGAGACGCCGTGAACCGGACCCATCGGGCCGCCGTAGCTGCGCACGTGCGAGCCCAGAACGGTCCACAGCTGTTCGTGCCGACCCTCGTTGATGAGGTGCCGGTCGATCTCGCCAAGGGTGGGGGCGAAGCGGTAGGGGTCGTCGTGCTCGTGCTCGAAGCCGTCGTCGTAGGCCACGAGCAGCCGGTAGTCCTGGGTCGTCGACACCCCGGCGGCGGTGCCGGACCAGATGCCCCCCCGGATGTGGTCGAGCTCGAAGGTCGTGCCGTCGGCGAGCCGGGTGCGCACCGAGCGGGCCAGCGGCCGGTATGCCGTGACCGTGAGGCCTCCGGGGCCGAGGTGGTGGCCGAGGAGGTCGTGCGGCTGGGAGTGCCGGCCCTCGAGGAAGGCCCGGACGGCACTCTCGTCACCGATCTGCGGCGTGGACGGGACGCTCGTCATGGCGAAACCTTGCTGTCGGCGATGAGGCGGTCGATGGCGGTGGCCGGGATGGCCAGCCAGGTGGGGCGGTTGCGGGCCTCGTAGACGACCTCGTAGAGCGCCTTGTCGAGCTCGAGGGCCCGGATCATCGTGGCGGCTGACGGAAGGTGGAGACGGGTCAGGCCGGCGTAGCCGTCGAGAAAGGCGGCCCGGCAGCCCTCCACCCAGCCTCTTGCCGAGGTGCCCGGACGGGCCAGCTCGACAGAGCCTCCGGCGTAGTCGAAGGACCGCAGCATCCCGGCGACGTCGCGCAGTGCCAGGTCGGGGCGGACCCGTTCCGACAGGGGCCGCAACGGCTCTCCCTCGAAGTCGACGGCGACCCAGCCGCGGTCCGCGACCTGCAGCACCTGTCCCAGGTGGTAGTCGCCGTGCACCCGTTGCAGCTCGGGCCAGCTCAGCGCCGCGAACGCGTCGAGTATGCCGTGGACGGCACGTTCGTGGGCGGCCAGGGCGGGCACCTCCCCGAGGGCGGCGACATACCGGGTCCTGATGGAGTCCAACACCGCCCGGCGGGCGTCGTCGGAGGCCGCCTCGGTGCCGAGCGCCTCGGCGAGGCTGACGTGGATCCGTGCCGTAGCCTTCCCGAGCTCGCGGGCCTGCGCCGAGAAGTCGGTGCCGCTCCCCGCTGCTCGCAGGGCGACCCGCCAGGCGTCCTCGACGCCGGGGAAGAAGCGCTGGGCGAAGGCGAGGTGGCCGCCGACGACCTCGGGGACGAACTCCGGGAACTCGCCGCGGCCCGGGATGCGCGGCAGCTCGCGCCTCGGCAGGGCCGGCACCGGCACAGCGTCCGGGTCGGGCAGTCCCTCGGCGTCGATCGTCCGCTCGAGCGTCTCCTTGTCGGCGAGCAACGCCTCGTGGAGCGTCGGGCGCACCGCCTCGCGGCGACGCTTGACCTCGAGGGCACGCTGCTTGGACACCCGTGCCTTCTCGCCGACCTGGGCGGCGGCAGCGGCCTGGCGGTCCTTGTGGATCTGGTTGACGACTCGGGTGCGGGCAGCGACGGCGGCCTTGAGGCTGGCGTCGATGTCGCCCTCGTGCCGTGCCCTGGCCTCGACGTGGTCGGGCGCGAGCCAGTGTCCCGAGACGTAGCCGATCGTCTCGGGGACCTGGGTCGAGCCGGCCCCGGTGAGCGTGGACTGCACGACGACGTCCGGGTTGTCGCCCGGCTGCAGCGTGCGGAAGACCTTGATGATGATGGGCTCGGCCGGCCTGCCGGACGGGTCGTGGACCGTGCAGATGATCGAGGTGTTGGACTGCTCGCCGCGCAGGACCGACGACGTGGTGAGGACGACGTCGGTGGGCCCGCTCGTGTGCATCCCCCGCGCCACGGCGCCCCCGCCCTCTGTCCCTCGAGCCGGGTCGGAGGACCCCGAGCCGAGGACGAGCTTCAGCAGGGCCGTGACGTAGACCGGGTCGTGGGTCGCGTCGTAGACCCAGCGTCTGCCGAGCCGGCTGTGCTCGGTCGTCGCGACGAGGGCGTGCTCGGCGCCGGCGAGCGGCGCAGCGCGATAGGACAGCGGCACCTGGTAGACCACGGGGGGATGGACCGACACGTCGGCGGTGACGTGCGTCTCGACGCCGACCTCGCCGTCGGGGTCCTCGAAGCGGAAGCCCCCCAGACGCCGCAGCACCGGTCGCCGGCCCTTCCCGGCATACCAGCGTTGCTCGGCGAGCCAGGTGGGCAGGAAGTCCTTCAGCGCGGGAGCGAGGGCGGCGGCCGCTGGCTGCTCAGCCGCCATGGTCCGTCCCCCGCACCCGGAGCCAGAAGAAGTCGCGTGAGCCCATCGTGATCAGCACACACCCGTCGGCGTCGATCTTCGGGAAGCCGTGCCCCCCGAAGAGGTCGACGAGCTGCGCCCCGGCATACTCCTGCGGCAGGTGGATCGTCGTCGCCTGCGGACGGGAGGACAGGTTGTTGACGCACAGCACCGTCTCGGGCAGCTGGTCCTCGCCGCCACTGACGCTGGAGCTCTCGGCACTGCGGACGTAGGCCAGGACCGTCTCGTTGTCGGCCCGGCAGACCCGGAAGTCGCCGAGGCCGAAGACCGTGTGCCGGCTGCGGACCTGGAGCATCCCCCTCAGCCAGTGGAGCATCGAGGACGACGTCGCCATCTGCGCCTCGACGTTGAGGTTGTTGTAGTGGTAGACGAGGCT
>JAABUT010000492.1_pt1 | contig 62089 bp, 65 predicted proteins | sample 5559281 | NCBI WGS metagenome assembly JAABUT01 (sample SAMN10711880, study PRJNA513359) | rock metagenome | isolation source: Antarctica rocks | place: Antarctica: Victoria Land, Ricker Hills nord | collected 2016-01-04 | reverse complement strand
AGTAGCTTCGGATTGGAAGGTCTCACACCAGCATCTACCGGAACCTCGCCTACCACAGCGGAGTGCAAATGAACATAAGGTGAGGCCTGGGGAGTACCAGAGTCTCCTCCAGAACAAATCCAGAACCCCCCTACTCCGGCAGGGGAGCATGACGCCGCTACAACGGCTCGGAGCAAGTGCGTTGACCAGAACCCAGTCATGTGTGGCGTCTCTTGGCTCCAGTCCAAGCGTTTTCAAGAAGTCTACGGAGCTTACCACAGAGAACGTTAAGAAAGGTGTTCTCACAGAAAACCCCACCGTCTCCAAACCTCTTTACAATGCCAGCCTAGACTTGTCGTCCACCAAAGGTAGCGAGGACGCCATGATTCCGGACTCAGAAGCGGAAACTGAAGACGTGATTTCAGGCTCGGAGTTGGACGGGCCCGAACGACCAAAGCTCAACCTTGGGCGATTTGCTTTTTCTGGGTAATTGTCCGCAGTAATGCTTGGAGTGAGCGTGGAGTTGAGTGTCTGGGGATTTTTTGGGTCCAATGCGTAGTGGAGTTTTTGGCATGATGTGGAAAGGCTAGCATGGGCGGTTGTCTGGTGGGTTTTGGACGACATGAGAATGTTACTCTAGTGATACCAGAGTAGAGTTACGAACTTAAGTATCGTTACATCCAGGTCTCTTCAGTGACTGTAGCCCGTGCTTTCAGCTGAATACGCCGGGGATGCCACTGTAGCGACTAAAAAATAGTAAACCCTCTCCAAGCGGAGTTTATTCACCTAGGAATCTTCCAATTAGAGCTCTCACTAATAATAATATATACTTTTAAATAAGGATATTTTATATTCAATGACACTTTGGCCGAGTGGTTAAGGCGATAGACTTGAATGACTTTCTCCAACCCGTTGGTGGAAGGTCTTTTAGACATCTATTTTCTTCGGAAGCGCAGGTTCGAACCCTGCAGGTGTCGTTTCCTGTTTTGCTTTTTGCGATGTTGGTGGGAGAATGATGGAGGGAGGGGAGGATTGGTGGAGTTCTTTGAGAGGAGGTGGTGGAGGGGATAAATAGGTTGGGTAGTGGGATTTTGTTGTATTGAAGGATGTATGTATGTAGGGAGGGGGATGATAGTAAATGAATGTAGGAAAAATGTTCATCCAGATATCAAGTACAGTGCTATAATTGATTCTAGCATCGACAGTAAACGTCAACGCCCCTATGCTACAAAAGCCCGATTCCACTTCCAAACCATCTAAAGCTACATCCAAGAACAACCCCCAAACGCCTCGCCCATGCCTTCCCTAAGGGAACCCACGAAACTGAAAGCCGCCTCCAAAGCCTCCACCGCCTCCTCCACCACTCTGTCGAAAGAAGAACTGCTGCCCGCCGGGTCCTTGCCCAAATGGACTACCATGGAACGGCTGACCTTGCTGCTCCTGGCTGTTGGGATCGTCGCCTCTGTCGAACCTCGCCCGCAATTCTGGATCGCTCAGGACTTCGTAGGCTTCGTTGATACCAGCCATTTTCTTCTCCGCCTCCACCTTGGGCACATGCGGGTTCTTGTCCGGGTGGTGCTGTCTCGTTAGGGTTCTGTAGGTGCGCTTGATCGTGCGATCATCGGCATCTGTAGAAACGCCGAGGACTTTGTAATAGTCCTTTGTCTTCGAGCGTTTGAGGAGTGTGTGCGCTTTCTGGAGTAGGGTTTGGATTCGTTCGGAGCCGCCGTGGTGTTCTTTGGCGAGGTTGAGCGTCTGGATGCTGGCTTCAAAGTCTTCTTTCTCAAGGTGGCGGTTGGCTTCCGCGAGGAGGCCGAAGAGGGAGTGTGGGTTTAGAGCGAGAGCTTCGCTGCAGTAGGGTGCAGCTTTCTTTTTGTTGTTCATCTGGATGGAGTTAGTTGAGATTTTAGGATGCGTGAAGGGTCAGTGTGCTTGCCTCTGTGTACAGTTCGCAGGTCATCTCCAGCAGACTGGCATAAAGATCGTTTGGAGAGTTTTTGTGAATGGTTCGAGATTCTTTGCCTTGAGCAACATCCTCTTTCACGTCCTGGATCAAGCCAATATCCTCTCCTGTCCGGACCAGAAGCTTGACAGCGCTGTTGTATTGCTTCTTTTCTTTGAGCGCCGAGATCTGTTTCATGACCTTATTGAGCTGCTTCTCGCGCCTGTATAATTTGCTGCAGGCTCTGGAGTCGGGATCTGAGCGCAAGCACTTCTGCATCTGCTCAATCCCCTTGTCCAAATCCCCAATCGAATAAAACAGCATCGACGAAATCTGCAAATGCGGCTCTATTGACTTCGGATTTATTTGTATTGCGTGCGCCAGATCGCTGACGCCCTCTAGCACTTCTCCTCTCTCGAATCTACACCGGGCTCTCATTTGCCGTAAACTCAAAGCCGAACTTGCGACCATAATGGCTGTTCCAGCATGCACGACACATCCTTCCCAATCTCCAGCTTTCTCTGCATCGGTGGCTAGTAGGGCTGCCCCTTGGGCCTCCTCAAGTTGTGTGACCTCTGCGCTACCAGTTTTGCCAGCAGTCAGGTAGTCCTGTCTTGCCCCTTTCCAGTCCGCATTCCTGCTCTTTATTCTCGCTCTTTGCAACAAAGCTCCCTCAAAGTCAGGTTTAATCGACAGTACTCTGTCAAAGTCCTGGCCTGCTTGTGCATTCTTCCCTAGAGAAAGGTATGTTGCGCCCCGTTGAAAAATTGTGAGGTAGTTGTTTGGGTCTCGCGACACCGCGACATCAAAGTATATAAGAGCATTGTTTGCATTGCCTGAAGCGAGGTTGGTTTTGGCGGAGGAGACAAGGGAAGCTATTGGTGTATCGGAGGGGATCTCGGAAGGTGAAAGGCAGAAAACGAAGGGAGAAGTGAGCAGAGCGGTTCCTAGAGCCAGTGAGGAGATCCGAATAATCATGGTGAATGCGTAACAGCTTACTCGCTTCGTAAAGGGAAGCCCATCAAAAGAGAAGGTGGTGAGGAGAAAAGTGAAATGTGTCCAAATGCAGATCTACCGACAGCCCTATCGTGCTCTAGTACCAGTACTGCCGAAACCAGAAGCGCTGCGGCAAGGTTATTGATTGGCGCATTGCCGAGATTCCCCGCGGTTCTTTACAACGCTCACCTTGATCATTCCTACTGAGACCACTACTGCATCTCAAGAAGACCACTCGATCTATTGTGAGGCTTTCATCCTTTCAAAACAACCACTAGCTTTCAAAAGCCAGTTCAATGGAAGCCTGACCACCATCTTATGGACTTCTCCCCCAACCCTCTGATCTCACCCTCTAAAGCCGCTCAAGCAGCCTCACTCTCACGTGCCTGGTCCGAAGTCACCGCTTTCCTTGGCCCTCTATTTCACCCAAACCCTATCCCCAGTTTCGAGCGGAACGAAGCTACTCTCTCCGCTTTCCTCACCTTAGCCTCGCAGTCGACATCTCAGACCGAACAAAACGCTCTCCTTGCATCTACCCGTGCTCAAGCTCTCAAGGAACTAAGGGAGACCGAACGAGAAGAGGATCCTACATCATCCATTCTAACTTCAATAAAAGAATCTCTCACCCCCGCAGGCCGTCAAGCTCTTGAAAAACTCGCGTCCCTCTCCGTAGCCCTAGGTTCTGTCTCTACCAACCCAGAAAGAATGGCCTCTCAGCTTGCCAACCTCACCCGTTCGGAATGCGAAGTCGAGCAACAACTCCAACGCGTTGAAATACTCCACCAACAACTCAAGTCCGAGCACGCTTTGGCTCTCGACCTCCTCTCCAAACTACGCTCCTCTACCAACACCACCTCAACCTCAGCCACGGACGATTTCCACTCTCACCATCGCAACACCAACACCAGTACTGCTAACCTCGCTCAAAAAACCTCCGATTGGAACCGTGGCACCAAACAAATCGGCCTCAAAATGAATGAGTACAAATCCCGCACCAAAGCCCTCGAGTCCACCCTCACAGCTAGCAAAAAACCCGACTTCGGCCTCCCCGAAATCAAAACCGAGGAGCGCGAACTCAGGGACTTGGAGAAGAGGGTCCGGGGATTGGAAGGCCGGGTTCGAGGATTTGATGGATTGCCGCCGGATAGGGAGATGGCATTGATGGAGGTGGAGAGGATGAGGAGGGAATTAGAAGGGCTGGTGAGGAGGCGGGATGGATTGTTTGAGGGATTGGTGGAAGGCTGTGGTGGTGAGGGGGGCAAGTGAAAGTCGAGCGCAAGCGGCTGTGGCGAAAGGAGTGTTTTATGCTCAAAGAGTGGGAATGGTGCTGATGAAAGGGTTACGGCTTCCTTTCCGAACAAGGCGTGCGAGGATGGCTTACTCTTGTCTTGTGCAGCATTTTCTCTGACAGACTCTGTCTATTTCAGATTCTGGTATGGCAGGGCTTCCTCTCCTATTCGGCGTTTTCCTACTCGAACCTCTGTCCACTTAGCAATCCCATGTTGTTCCGACTTTGACTACACAAAATCCACGAACATTTAGTCTAGAATTGAGATCTTTCTAGCTAGCTAAATAACCGTTTGCGGCGAAGATCGAGTATGCTCGTAGATGATAGAGCACAGTATTGACAAGACAACGTCGCCAATTAAGAGATCCCCAGAATCTAATCAAAGGCCAATATGGGTATAACGCTCCCTTGAAAACTGTCGGAAAGAGGTCCTGAATATCTCAGTCCTTCTGACATCCCACACCGAGATGCCATCCGCCTCGAAAATCTGGAGGAGATCATATCTCTCTACCGCCTGGGGTTCCTGAATCGGTAGCCCGCAGTCAAAGTCCTCAACACATGGGACAAGACATACTCCTCCCCCATGGAAGTCCATCTTTAGAGCTCCATAGCTTTCCTGGAAAGACCTTCGTATCAACACCCATTCTCACAAGGCCCCAGCCACGCCCTCTCAATACCGCGGATCGAAGTCATCCAGAAAAACCGTGGGTCTCAGCAGCTGCACCTTCCTGGATTCCTTTTTCTTCCTATCTCTCTCCTCCAACACCTCGTTCTTCGCCCTCACTTCCTCCCGGCCCTTCGCAAGCCTCTCCTGCTCATACTTCATCCCTTCCTCCCAATTCTCCCCATACAGATTCTTATAGATCGTCTCTGTGCCCTGCTCCACCTGCTCGATCCATATCCTCAACGCTCTATCCCTCAGCTCCGGGACTTTGGACAAGACAGCCGGGTCAGTGGAGAGCTTTGGCTTCTTACGCGGGGGCTCCACGTCTTCTTCTGGCTCTTCGGGAAGGCCGCTAGCTTTTCGTTGCTCCTTCAGGGTGATATTGCGGCGAAGTTTCTCGGCAAGATAGCGGGCGGTGTGGCCAAGTGCGGAGCCTTCTTTTACCGGGGGAAGAACGTCAAGAGGGGGTGCGGTGAAGAAGAGGACGTGGCCTTGATCATCACGCTGGAATTGCTCGCGGATATCTTCGGGTATGGAGGCGTTGGCGGAGGAGCTGAGGTGAAAGACTTCGTAAGGACGCTGGCCACTGCTGACGCCTGGGATTGCGGCGGAGCGGTGGACGGCTGAGGGTTGGGAGTAACGGCTTTGGGGAGTAGAGTAGTGGTCAAGATGGGAGGAGTGCTGGGACGAGCTGATGGAGCTGTGGGGCACTTGGGAGTAACTTGTGGTACTTTGATGACCGTATTGGGGTTGTGAGACTGGCGCCGGGGAAGCCGAGTTTTGGTGGTGTTGCGGGAGTGGAGCTGGGGTGTAGGAAGATTGAGCGCCGTGGGAGGGTGATGGATTAGAAGCAGAAGGACGGGCAGCTCCTCTATACACTGTGTCCATTTCGCTGTTCCTTCCGTAGTTCGGTGATTCATGATTTGCTGCACTGGAAACTTGTCTTGGAGGTGGGGGTGGAGGCTGTGGAGGTGGGGATGGAGTTGGTTCTGGAGGTGGAGATTGCTTTACTCATGTTAGTGGTATTTCCCACATCGAGTCACACCGCACTCACATTCTCATCCCTCGACCCTTTATACACCGCACCTATAATGGGTGGCGCGTTTTCTGCACCCCACTGAGGTTTTGGTAATTCATCCGTCTCTTTGGCGTCCTCTTTTAAAGTATGCAAAATTGGACTCGGTACCTTCTTGACTTTCTTCAACCCATCGAAAAGATCCATCTCGTAGTCTTTGTCCCGAATCTCATCAGGCAAGCAGCTGGCCCAAGTCTTGATCTTGTTGAGCTTATGCTTCTCCTCGTTGTACCTCGAATCGCATACGTACACTTCTTTATCAGTTGGAAAACCCCGGGGTCGGCCCCTACTGTATCGCGTGCAGAACATGACAAAGCACCGGTCCACGATTTCATCGACCTGATGGTCCCTGTATTGCCCAGTCTTCACAACCTCGCTAGGATAGAAGTGCTTCTCAAACTGGTGGACCGTCTGTTCCGGTCGATAGTACCAACATGCGTTCACCCACTTCTGGCCTTCACTATCTTGCCAAGTACGGTAGATCTGGGCAACGATGGGCTTCGTCACATCGTTAGGATTTTGGATGTGAATCCAATCTCCGACCTTCCACAATTCGCCGTTGTGCAGAATGCCGTTCGGCAAGGGTAAACGACCTTCTTCCATTACATAGTCTGTATCTGGCTTACGCTTTTCCGCATCGGCGAGCTTGTGTGCTTCATTCTGTTATATGCGTGAGCAAAAAGGATGTCAAGAACGCAAATTGCATGAGCGTACCTGTAGATAAGACGCCTCTTTGTAGATCTGGCTCTCATCTGTGTTATACGTCTTCGCATTGTTGAACATCGTATCTATGTCTCGCATAAAGTGGTCCACAGACTGATACTTTTTTCGTTTTTGTTTTCGCTATACCAAATGAGCGGCTATCTCCAGTAACGCCGAGGCCGATTGACTTACCTTGATCATTTCTATGGCAATAGGTTCTTTGATCTCTTGGTAATACTCTGGCATCGTAGTTTTGTCAGGTAATTTCTCAAATTGATGGATCATGATCTGTCCCATATCGTTCTTATGCTTCCGTATCCCTTTCAAAACAGCTTTGATCCGTGACTCCATAGGTGTATCGACGCGAGGAGGTCGGCCTCTCTTCTTCCTCGGATCGTCTTTCTGGCCCACATCTTCTTTTGAACCTCCCTCACGCTTGGTGATAGCTGCGACAGACCGTGGACCGCGCTTTCGCTTTCGCTTACCTCCCTCGTCGTCTGAATCGTCGATATCGTCGTCATCGTCATCATCGTCATCTTCATCATCTTCGTCTTCCTCTTCTTCGACAATGCGTAGCGGAGATGCTGGCGGTATCTCTCCAAGGTCTGGGAGGGAGGCTTCGTCGGCGGTAATAATATTTTGATCTGCAAGCTTCTTAAACTCCTTCTCCATAAGGTCTCTAATGACGATTGCATCTTGGTAAGCCCCCGCTTCTGGCCGATTGTATGTCTGAGCATTGTGAGGGATCAAGGCACAGTCTCTGACAAACTCCGCGAAATTCTTGTATTCCCGGCCATTGACCTTTGCCTTGAGGGTACTCAAAGCAACAGGTTCTTTGATCACATCATAGTAATCTGGAAGTGCCCGCTTGTTCGGTTTCCGATGGAATACTTTCGACGGATCGTGACCACTATAGAACGTTAGTTGAATCGCTAGGAATCGTTGCGAGAGCAACCTACTCGGGTTGCCTATGTTCGTAGGTAGTGTCTATAAGACTCTTCATAGCTCGCCATTGCTCATCCCTAACCGTACCTTGGCCGCTAGGTATGGTATTGCTTTCACCCACTTCCACGAGCGCAGGGCTTTTAGATTGATTTGCATCTGCCATCTTTGCGATATGCTATAGATTACTTGATTATTTGGGCGTCGGCCAGGTCGAAGCTTCCCACATCGTTCATACAGAATGCCAAACGACACGGTGGAAAGTTGATATGGTTCCGAACGCGACGCATTTAACATTTCGCAGTCCGTCCAGCGGGTGATCGACACTCAGTACATATCCGGGTTAGCGCCGGGATATCATTCTTCCAGATCGAGCCTCTCCTACTACGAATTTCTCCGCCCTACGCTGCAAGCGTCTAGGATTCCGAGCATCGATGAGGATCAGACTGCGTGGTCCTGGGGGCCAGTCTACAATATCACTTCCTGAGATCGCCACAGTCGCAGAACTCCAGACGCAAATATCAAGAAAGACGTCAATCTCGAAGCCGGACATAAAGTATGGCTATCCACCCAAGCCATTACCTCTGGATCAGTACTCAGCATCAACCAAATTGAGCGACCTTGAGACTCGGCTCGATGGCGAACAGTTGATAGTCAGCGAGAAACCCATCAAGCCCGCAGAAACACCCAAGACAAGTTCTTCAGCCACCCAAGTACAAAACCCCGCCACCCAACCAACACTACCAAACGGAACCTCTGCCTCGTCAAATACCCCCATACCATCTCCCTTCTCCTTCGCCGGCATCGGCACATCCCCTGACCAAACTATGACTGGCAAACCCACCAAACCCCTCTCCTTATCCCGCAAAGCTACCACCTCCTCCCTTGAACCCCCCGAACTCCCTCTCCCCGTTTACGCTTCTACGCTCCTTCTTCGCATTATGCCTGACGATAACAGCTGCTTCTTCCGCGCATTCGGTAGCGCCTTTTTCGGCGCAATGGACAACATGACGGAGCTTCGCTCCATCATCGCGCAGCAGATACAAGCGAACAAGGACGTGTACAGTGCGGTGGTGCTTGACAAGGAACCAGATGAATATTGCCGGTGGATACAGACCGAGGACGCATGGGGCGGAGCCATAGAGTTGGACATATTGAGCCGGCATTTCGAGATCGAAATCTGCAGCATCGATGTACAGACACTTCGGGTCGACAGATTCAACGAGGGAAAACCAACACGCTGCATACTCGTTTACTCGGGCATACACTACGATACCATCGCCTTTTCGCCCTCGGATCCGCCATACAAGAGCTCGTACGCGCCACCAGAGTTCGACACCAAGGTCTTTGACGCCCAGGATAGTGTCATCCTAGATACGGCCGTGGAGCTGTGCAGGGTGCTACAAGGGCGACACTACTTTACGGATACGGCCAAGTTCAGTGTCAAGTGCAATCAGTGCGGAGGGAGTTTTGTGGGAGAGAATGGTGCGTTGGAGCATGCGAAACAGACGGGGCATTGGGACTTTGGAGAGGCTGATTGACTCAACGACGATTGAATGATTCCCCAGTAGCCAGCTTCGATAGCGAGCATTGCGTTCTGGTGGCGCTTAGGCGCTTCTTCGTTTGTACAAAGATCTTTACATCAGACAGGGATATTTACATTTTGGCCTAATAGATGGTTTACCTAATAACTATACATTTAGTATAGCTAGTAAGAAGCGTGTATTCGGGACCGTATACAGTACTCGATGCATTTGTACATAGCTTTTGACTAGCCCGAGATATCCTATCTCTTGTGCCAACATAAAATTGTATCTACATATCCTATTAACGCCTTGCAAAATCGAAACCAATTGCTCATAAAGTGCCTTCCTATTCCTTGCTCTTGCTCTTCTTGCTCTTCTTTCTATCCCCACCAAGCTCCCCATCCCCGTTCATTTCACTATGCCTCCTCTTCTTCTTCTCGTCTTTACTCCCTTCCTTCTTGTCCTTCTTCTCCTTTTTGTTTGTCTTTTCTTTCTTGTCCTTCCTCTGCTTTTCCTGTTTCTGTATAGCTCTTGGCGCTACATCTGCCATGTCTTCATCGCTGTCGATATTTTTGGTAGGGTCGTCAATGTTGATGTCGGCAAGGACGGAATCCATTGCGTTCTTCTGTGGGATGTTGTCAGCATAGATTGCCCGCAAGAGCAAGGGAACGGAAGAAAGGGAGGGTGAGATACCATAGCTAGTTCATTCTTCGTAGGCGGCGCCCCAGAAGCATAAAAGTTTAGCCGCTCCTCTACTTGCATCCTGAGCGCATCCCCGAATTTCGTCGTAGGTGCCTCTGAGAAGTTATCTATTCGTGAGGCGATAGAGCACTTGTTTGCCAGGAACCTCGAGATACGACCCTTGTTCTTTTGCCCCGCTCTGCCAATGAACGAGGAATGGTATATTAGGCCATATTTAGGCGTGTTACCCTTGGTTTTCAAGGCTCTGAATAATGCCTTTTCTGCGCCGAGGATTTGTAGAGTGGAGGCAGGGTATTTGCATAAGCTTGTTAGACTGCCTGCATGTGATATTAGGCGCGCTCCAACGATTTCTCCGATCAGAGCGGCGAGGTTGGGAGCTACGATGCCCATTTTAGAGATGAGGTAGGCGTGGAGGGTTTTCCGGTACTTTGAAAGGCTGACGACTCGTGCGGCGAAAGTTGTAACGTTCTCCATGTCCGCTTCGGAAATGTCTTGACCCATGCTGACTCTTGCTGCGTCAATGATACTCTGTGCAATGCCGGCATCATCATTGACTTGCTCTGCTAAGGAATGCAGGTCTGCGTCCGAAAGACGCTTTTTGTCACCAATAAAGAGAGCCAGGCGGGCGTATTGCTGATTCTCAGAGACGATGCGGATGAGTTCAGGGAAGTGCCATGAGTACCATTCTCGTACTCGCATTGAAAATGTATTGATAGCTTTGTCGAGGTGATCTAACGTTGCAATTGCCTGGATTATGTGGTTATCGTTCTTCTGTACGCTGAACTTGACCCTGGCTCTTGAGTAGGCGTGTCCGAGACCTAATTGTGCTCGCTCGACATCTCCTTCTTGCAATTGCTTTAGGAGCTTCGGCGCATGTTGTCTAACGCCCCGAAGCATGTCCGCTACTATTCCACTCGTATCCCCGGTTTCGCACTCAATGCCTGGGAATGCTGCTTTTATGCTGCCTGCAATGTTCTTCTCTGAGACCCCCAGCGTAATCTTGTTTTTCTTCCCCGCCTTTGGCAGGTTGACTTCCAGTAGTGAAACCAGATACTCCGAAGCAATGCCCTCGGATATGTCATTCACGTTCTCCAGAGCTTGAGCCGCTCCTCTACGACACAGATTAATGTTATTCTTCTCTAGTCTCGTACCTAATACACTCACTGAAATGGCGCAAAGCTGAGAAGCTTGACCATCTTCCCGAATTTCGCAAGATCCTGAGTATCATTAGCGGTGTCGCTCAATCTGCCCTCCAAAATTCCCATAGTATACTTGGACAGATTCTTGAACTTCTTTCAGCCGATTGCCGACCGTATCAGGTTGGTGAACGACCTGGAAGACCGCATAGCCCACTGGAGATTCGTGGAGCAGATAATTGACCGACATCTTGAGTCGCTCTGAGGATGCCGAAAGGCCTGAGGTGCTGTGAAAGTGCTATAGTGGCTATTTATACTATTGTCTTCCCTCAAGCTGTCGTTCCGAGTTTAGTTGCACAATGGAGAAATCCCAGGCTCGCTAAAACTAAGTTTGTCTGTCAGCCCTACGGAGCTTGGAGGTCGGGCCGACAGGCAAAGCACCGCGTGTATAAAATATTCCAACGCGCTTGATCAATTTCCACCACAAAATCTCACAATAATATTGCGCATGAGCACCCTACCGGCCAGAACATTGTGACTGTTGAGATACTCTTTCAGTTCAGACCATGTCGGCCGCTCAGCTACTGAACCCTAAAGCCGAGTCAAGGGTGAGCGCTACTTTCAACATGTGAAAAGAGCCCTGTACTAATGGATCCAGCGACGAGGTGAAGCTCTGAAGGTTAACATATCGGCTGGAGAAGGGCTTCAAGATGTTCTCAAGTCAAATCTGGGGCCTCTAGGGACTATCAAGATGTATGTTCCGCCCAAATCTCACCCAAAGCATACGGCTTACCCATGGTTTCAGGCTCGTTGACGGAGCAGGAGCGGTATGTGACCGCTCATCACACCTACTAGTAGACCATAGAGATTATAACTATCACAGATCAAATTAACGAAAGATGGCAACGTTCTACTAAGAGAGATGGTAACCGCTTCCAGAATTTTGGTTGCAAAGGCAAGGCTAACGTATCCCAAGCAAATCCAAAATCCAACAGCAGTAAGTTCAGTTCTTCTTGATACGCCGAAGATGCACTGACATGGAAAGGTCATGATTGCCAGAGCAGCGACAGCACAGGATGATATCACAGGGGATGGGACAACCTCGGTGGTTCTCATGGTTGGAGAGCTTCTGAAACAGGCGGATAGATATATATCTGAAGGCCTACATCCTCGTATCATTACCGACGGTTATGAGATCGCAAAGACAGAAACTCTCAAGGTAAATTCCCTGTTTTGGTCTAACGTGAGCTGACATATCACGGTTAGTTCCTAGATTCATTCAAGCTGCAAAAGGAAGTTGATCGAGAACTGCTGCTCTCGGTTGCCCGAACATCTCTTGCCACTAAGCTTAACGCCTCACTTGCTGAAAAGCTTACGCCGGCGATTGTTGACGCTGTACTCTCCATTTATCATCCTCCAGAAAAACCCGACCTCTTTATGATCGAGATCATGAAAATGCAACACAGAACCGCCTCAGACACCTCCCTTATCAAAGGGCTCGCACTTGATCATGGTGCTAGACACCCTGATATGCCTAAGCGTGTGGAGAACGCTTTTATCTTGACCCTAAACGTTAGTCTCGAATATGAAAAGTCAGAGGTCAACTCGGGCTTTTACTACTCCAGCGCGGAACAGCGTGACAAGCTTGTGGAGAGCGAGAGGAGGTTCGTAGATGACAAGCTTCGCAAGATTGTCGAACTCAAAAAGGAGGTTTGTGGCAATGATCCAAAGAAAGGGTTTGTGATCATAAATCAGAAGGGTATAGATCCGCTAAGTTTGGATGTATTGGTCAAGAACGGAATTTTCGCACTTCGGAGAGCCAAGAGAAGGAATATGGAGAGACTACAGCTTGTTTGTGGCGGTACAGCGCAGAACAGTGTGGATGATTTGACCCCTGACGTCCTCGGATGGGCTGGACTTGTCTATGAACATCAACTGGGAGAAGAAAAGTATACCTTCATTGTAAGTAGTTGCTAAACCTCTTTCGAGTTTCAGGTGCTAAACCACCATTCTTAGGAGGACGTCAAAGATCCAAAATCAGTGACTCTATTAATCAAAGGCCCAAATACACATACGATAACGCAAATAACAGACGCTGTCCGCGATGGTCTACGAAGTGTGTATAACATGATTGTAGATAAAAGCGTAGTTCCGGGAGCAGGAGCATTCCAAATCGCTTGTGCTGCCCACCTTTCAAGCGAATCGTTCAGAAAGCAGATTAAGGGCAAAGCAAAATACGGTGTCTCGGCTTTCGCAGATGCTCTTTTGATAATACCGAAAACGCTAGCTGCAAATGCAGGGCATGACATCCAGGATTGCTGTAAGGACCTTGTCTTCGGACCTGACCAGAAGAATGCTAATATTTGCTACTAGTGGCTGCACTCCAAGATGAGCAGGTTGAAGGTAATATTGTTGGACTAAATCTGACTACGGGTGAGCCAATGGATCCAATCCAGGAGGGTGTGTACGATTCGTTCCGGGTGCTACGAAACTGTATTGCGTCAAGTTCAGGGATAGCTTCTAACCTACTGCTATGTGATGAGCTACTAAAAGCAAGACAGATGGTAAGTCAAAGCTAAAGTGAATACACGTCGAGTACTGATTGGAGACAGGGACGGCCGCAAGGCCCAGGACCAGGGGAAGGAGAGGGATGAATGAATCAAAGTATTTCCGATTGAGCATCTGGGGCGCTGCGTGGTACCGTGGTAGACTACTGTACGTTGTGCTGTATGCACCCCAAAATCTGCTAGATATCAGTATTGAAAAGGGTGTAATTGATGAATCGTCTTGATCGTTGAAGTCCGAAGCCGGAAGAACATGCTGGGACCCTGTAGCTTACGTGTGACTTGCCTCATAATTCCGTTGCATCCCGTCTTGAACAAAACAGTCAAGCTAGATTCACTATACTCGCATATGTCGACGGTCCTGATTATATCGTGGTCTACGAGTATGGCAGTCAAAAAACCGCAAACGGCCCCTGGCCCCCACCTCCTTCCCCTCCCCCTCGCTGCTCGGCGACTCAAGTCTGCCGATGCCAAGAAACTCTGCCAAGCAAAGAATAGGAGCACGCGAGGCGGACAGCTTGATATCTAATACTGTCGACGCCTGCTACGCTGCTCACGCTAGAATTGTTTCTGTGAAGCTCGAGGTCGGATCTCAATGACAACACGGTTGGCCAGGCTGCCTACGAGTCCTAGAGGTTCTATCACGTTGGCCTCCGCCTTGTCTCCTCTTGGTTCATGAGAACCCTTGTCCACCACCATGCTTCGATTGCGCCGGTATAGGGTTTTCCTGGTTTTTGCCGTTATCGCGCTTGGGGCATTCTATCACTTCAGTTCTCTAGAAGGTCTAGAGAGCGCTGGGGCTTCCAGCGTAGAAGGATTGAAGAACTTTGGTGCGAAGAACAAGGAGCTACAAGATCAGGAGGCCACCACCTCAACTTCAGAGTCTGCAACCAAAGAGACGCAACTCGTTATCAGCACCAGTGATACGCGACCTACAACCATTTCAGATACTGTTGCAATCTCACCAAGCCCTTCAGTAACCCCTACGGCTAATAGTTTAGACATCTCAACCCCAAGCAAGTCCATTAGCAGTAATTCCATCAGCAAAGCATCCACCGCTAGCACCTCTGCAAAAATTGTTCATGGCACTGGTGTGCCAAATGCCAAGAACGCTTCCACTACTACTGTGCCCGCTAAGGCTGGGTCGGGCCCTGCAGCCCCTGTACTAGATCCAGGTAGAGGAGATGGTAGACAGGAGGTGATTGAGGATCATGAGAAACCAAAGATTTATTGGAAAAGGTTTCCTGAGCACTTCCCGATCCCCTCGGAGAGCCTCATACAATTGCCCACAGGAAAACCCAAGGCCATACCGAAGATCCAGTATGAATTTCCCGAGGAGTCCGTAAAAGACAAGATCGATCGGAAAAGGAAGCTTGAACAAATCAAGAAGACTTTTGAATTTTCTTGGGAGGGATACACCAAAAACGCTTGGATGCAGGATGAGTTATCCCCAGTCTCAGGGCAATATCGCAACCCTTTCTGCGGATGGGCTGCAACTTTAGTAGACACTCTGGATACTCTATGGATGATGGGCATGATTGATCAATTCGAAAACGCCACGGCAGCAGTCAAGGATATAGACTTCACCATGAGTCCAAGGAGAGACATCCCCATGTTCGAAACGACTATAAGATATCTTGGAGGTCTCCTTGGCGCTTTTGATATCAGTGGAGGCAAATATATGGTACTTCTGGATAAAGCTGTTGAGCTGGCTGAGATACTGATGGGAGCCTTTGATACTCCGAACCGTATGCCCATGACATATTATCTCTGGCAACCTGCTTTTGCGTCCCAGCCACATCGGGCCCGTACAAGGGTAGTACTAGCGGAACTGGGCTCCATGTCTGTAGAATTTACCAGGCTTGCACAGATCACAAAGGAACCCAAGTACTACGACGCAATAGCTCGGATCACCAACGAATTTGATATGTGGCAGAACAATACCAAGATGCCCGGCTTGTGGCCAAAATCGGTAGACGCTTCCGGGTGCAAGAAGCCGAGTTTGCTGTCAACACCCGTGGATAAATTCCTCGCAAATGGACCTGGAAACCTTAAAGCCCAGTCTCCCCAGATTGCTACCTCCCATGATCTGAAAGACGGAGAATGGATCTGGCAAAATAAGGAGGATGAAGATACGGCAACCATTCAGAAAGCTGTTTCCGAAATCTCAACAGACAGTGCAGAGGCGTTCAAGTCTTCAGGCTCCGATGATACCACTCGGCCATTGGCTGGTTCACCCGAATGGTTAGCTTCTAAGAGCCAAGGTCATTCGCATGGTTCAGAAGAATCTACGGACACGCACGAAACGGCCAAGGACTCTCCGAAGCAATCTTCAAAATCTAGCCCTACTTCGCGATCGGACCCCAGTGCTAAGAAAAGACAGCTGCAAGATAGCACTCTTCCTTCGACTAGTAAGCCACCAGATTGCGAACCGCAGGGATTGGCTTCACCACCGAATGTTTACAATGAAGAGTTCACAGTCGGTGGTCAGGCAGATTCTGTTTACGAATATCTTCCGAAAGAGTACATGTTACTTGGCGGTCTTGAAGACCAGTATCGAACCATGTACGAAGCGACCCTAGAGCCCATCGAGAAATATCTGCTATTCCGACCTATGATCCCTGATGGAAATCGAGACATCCTATTTGCAGGCTTGGTAACTACAACTGGCAAGTTGGAGGACCCTGCAGACGTAAATTTGAAGCCAGAGAATACACATCTGACCTGTTTCACTGGTGGAATGTATGCCATTGGTGCTAAGATCTTTGGTCGGGAAAGCGACATCGACATTGCGAAGAAACTGACTGACGGCTGCGTGTGGTCCTACGAAGCGACGGCAACCGGCATCATGCCTGAATACTTCCTGGCAGTACCCTGTGAGAGCTCGAAGGCCTGCCCATGGAACGAGACGAAGTGGTATGAGGCACTGGCGCCTAAAGGCTCGAGGCAATTCCGGGTTGATGATACCCATGCAACACCCGCCCAGCTCGTGATAGATGGGGAGACTGACGTGCCTGACACGAAGAAAGAAACCGAGGCACATCAAGCTACACCACTTGTAGACAAAGCAGATAAGCTCCCTCAAGAAGAGAAGGCGACAACAGTAACCACATCTACAATCAAGCCAAGCGTTGCCAAGGCGGCCGTGGAATCTACTTCGGCGCCAGGGTCTTTGAACAAGAGGCAATTCGACATGGCGAAGGAACTAGACAAGATATCAGACAGCAAGGTCCCTGAGCCTCCAAAGCGAGAGCCAAGTAAGACAGAGGTAGACTCCGTTATTGTGAATCCTAAAGGACATGACAATCTTGGAAAGAGTGCCGCAACAGAAGAAACTATGGCTACCGATGAAGAACAAGTCAGCAAACCGATTGAGCCAGACGTCCCTGAGTACACGCAGCCACCAATGCCTACACGAGAAGAGTATGCCAAATCCAGAATAAAGGATGAGAGATTGCCCAAAGGAATATCAAGACTGATAGATAGTAAATATATTCTTCGGTAAGGCCCATGTGTCCGTTCTGCTTCATATGCGCATGCTGAAATTTACTTCAACGCAGACCGGAGGCCATTGAGTCCGTCTTCATCATGTACAGGATCACTGGTAACAATTATTGGCGCGAGAAGGGGTGGGAGATGTTTTCCTCGATTCACAAGTACACTGCCTCCAACTTTGGTGCATCTGCCATTACAGACGTTACAAGCGAGACACCACAGCAAAAGGATGAAATGGAATCATTCTGGTTAGCTGAGACTTTGAAATATTTCTATCTGTTGTTTAGCGATCCCAGTGTCGTCAGCTTGGACGACTATGTATTGTGAGTAACTGCTCAGAAATCCTAGAATGATATTAGCTAACTTTATTAGGAATACGGAAGCGCATCCTTTCAAGAGACCCAAGTAGACAGGGTGCATGGGACGGCGTTTGTCTTGGAGAGTCTGATATCCCGAGACCCGAGGTGGTGCAGAAACGAAATGCCTTGTATTGTATATATTCGGCGCTGACGAGGCAGTTCTTTGCACACTATGAATCTTTCTGAGTATCCTTGGACAGTAGCACATCATAGTAACGTGCCACCATACAACGGGCTGTTCCATAAGTGATGATCTACAACATGAATATCAGAATCTTGTAGAAGCGATCCCCACAACACGACCAATCCATCTCCTGGCATGGTACCCGTGACCTCTACTTCGACGAATATTTAGGAGAACAGCTGAAAAATCCAGCCATGCTATTGAAAAGATATAGCGATACTTGAGATGGAGTTTGAGGTCTTGTACACCCTAGAAAATGAGCAGCAGTTCTGGGACGGTGTGTAAGCCAGCGTCCACAAATAAGCCTCTAGACCATTGCACTGACAAGCCACGCCCAGAACTCGACGACATTGTTTCCGCACATTGCCAGTCGCACGACCTTATCGATAACGCCCTTAGATCCTACTTGACATTCACAACACAATACAAAGGTAACTGTGGCCCCAGCACCGCTCCCCCACTTGTACTGACGAACTTGTACCAGGCGAGTACCTACATAGTGAAGATGAAATTGCTCGCTGCTCCTACAAGCTTTTGGCATCCGCTCTATTCGATGCGCACAGAGACTATGTCCGCAGGCAGATTGTCTATACTCTTTTACAGGTAGATTAGCAGCTTTTTGATGTGTCACTGCACTGCTAACGTTGCCCTCACAGGAAGACTCTGCCGATACCCTTCACCTCGTCATTACGTTTCTGCTCCTTGATGGCCGGCAGAATGAGACAACGTTTAACATGATGAACGAGGAGGGTGCTTTCATAAGATTAGTCGAGTTGATCCAGGAGAGAAAGGACGACGACGCCGGGCTGCATAGACTGCTGCTAGAATTGCTTTACGAGATGTCACGAATACAACGATTACGGATAGAAGATTTAAGTGAGTGCGGTAGTACTCTGGGTTGCCAATCGACGGTTCTGATGGGCACTGCAGTATTAATCGAAGACGAATTCATCACATACATGTTTGAAATTATCGAGGGTCTTTCCGACGACGTTGACGACCCATATCATTACCCTGTTATACGAGTCCTGGTATGGCTTGCCCCATGTCAAAGTCAAAGAAACCCTCGCTGACAACCCCGTCATCCAGCTCATATTGAACGAACAATACATGGTCACCGCCCACGCCCCTCCGGACCCGGACCACTCTCCCACCGCGCACCTAACAAACAAAGTCATCAAGATCCTCTCCCTGCATGGCTCGGCGTACAAGACCTTTGGTGAGAACATCATTCTCGTGCTCAACAGAGAAAGTGAAACCTCCCTGCAACTCCTCATCCTCAAACTCCTGTACCTCCTCTTCACCACGCCGAGCACATACGAATACTTCTACACCAATGACCTGCGCGTCCTCGTCGACGTCATGATCCGCAACCTCCTTGATCTCCCTCTCACCTCCAACCCTCTCCGCCACACGTACCTCCGCGTCCTCTACCCGCTTCTCGCACACACCCAGCTCAAATACACCCCCCACTACAAACGCGACGAGCTGCTCCGGCTCCTGAACATGATGACCAGCGCCGGCAGCGCAGGCTCGCACTTTGGCGCCGTCGACGAAACCACCGCCCGTCTAGTCGCGCGCTGCGCAAAAGTCCCCTGGCTCAAAGAAGAGGAAGACGGAGAATCAATCCCCAGCACGCTCGTCGCAAAAAACCTACTCAGCGTCCAGCAACCCTCAGCAATGGCGAGCGCGCTAAGTGTGGTGGAGGTGGCAGCGCACATGGAAAAACCCGGGGTGCAAACGCCGAGTTTGCGGGGGGATTCCCATGGCGACGGCCACTCGCATCGACAGGAACAGCAAGCCGCGCAGAGCGCAGCGGATCAGAGTGTAGGGGACGGGGTTACGCTGCGGCTGAACGACGAGGTCTTGGAAGCGGCGGAGAAAAGCCCGTTTGATGTTGAAGGCGAATCTTGAATTGTAGCGCTTGTACCATATTCGATTTGAGCCCTCATCTACAGAGTCGTCTATCCATGTAGGGAGGGGAGGGGAGGGTCTCAAGCCTCTTGTTTGTATCATCTTACACTCAGCCGAGCCACTTGTGCAATTTCAACACCCCAAAACAAAATTCCGGGCATGTTGACAAGTTTGTTTACACCAACTAACTACACGGTTGGGATCTTGGTTCTTTTCCCCATTTGCAAAAACCCCCCCTCCTACACGTACAACGCCCCTGCCCGCAACGCAGATAGAGATCCCCCCCTCCCTTCAACCCCATCTCCCATGAATCAAACCCCAACCTCCCACGTCCCACGCTCCCACATTCCCACATCCACACGCTCCTACCTCCCACCTCCCCCCCTCCCTCATCCCTCATCCCTCATCCATTCATCTCAAAAGAAGATACAAAAAGGGGATAATACTGTAGCATGAGGTTGCTCTTCAACCCAAGACCCAGAAAGGGTACTCTCCCCCCTTCGATCCCATCTCCCATGAATCAAACCCCACATCCCCACGCTCCCACGCTCCCACGCTCCCACGCTCCCACCTCCCCCCTCCCCCCTCCCTCATCCATTCATCTCAAGAGAAGATACAAAAGGGGATATTCCGTACTGTAGCATGAGATTGCTCTTCAACCCAAGACCCAGAAAGGGTACTCAGTCAGTCACAGATACATAGATAGGTATAGAGCTGGCTCATGTGGGAGGTCAGTCAGTCAGTCAGGACAGGGAGGAAAGGGACACGCAAACGAGGCACACGTTTGCCAAAGCCCTACGAACCCGCGAAGTCTTCGAGCAAACAACGATGGCTTTCCCACACTTGGCCCACTCAAGACATCAAGACACCCGTAGCAGATTCAAGAGGAATAAATGATGCTAGCGCCCTATCGTATGTACAAAGAATCGAAAGAATCGAAAAATCCCCATTGCGAAAAAAAAAGACCAACGCTACACCCCCGCCGAATGATTCGAAGAAACGATCGGTTGTATCCAGATTACCACTGAGCAATCATCATCAAAAAGATGTAAAGATTACCTCCAAGGCAATCATTATTGGACAAGTCCCCACGTGTATGTGCATGCTTTAGTACCAATACACTCGCATGGCCCTTTGTTCAACAAAGGGAACGAGGTAGAGAAGAAAAAGGAAAAGACGCGATCCACGCCCGGCCTAAGCAGGCGCGTCCCCATGAATCCCCCAAAACTTCTCCGCCCCAAACGTAGTGGCACTATCCTTCTTCCACGCATCATTGAACATGTTATACAAGATCGCGTTGCTCGAAAAGCTGGTCTTGATCGAATCAAGAGCCTTCTGCTGATTCTCCTTTGACGGCACAGCCTTGTTGTTAGTATTTCCTTGTGTGGGCCATCCTGTCTCGGTGATCACCACGTTTTTCCCGCCCGCAGCCTGAGAGACCTGTTTGGCCCAGCCTTGTACAAAGTCGCCGGCATTCTGGGGAAGTACGTTGCCGTCGAAGAAGGCGTGGCAGTTGATGGCGCAAAAGTCGGAGGCTTGGCAGAGCTCGGGGTGGGCTTTCATGGCGATCATGGTGTCCACTGTGACCACAGGACCATTGTAGCCCGCGGCTTTGAGTGTAGATTTAACTTGGCCGATAGCTGCAGTGACCTGACCGACTGAGGCTCCACCGTTGTTGACCAATTCGTTGCCGACGCTGACTGTATTGACAAGGCTCCAATCACCGTTGACGGCGCTGGTAATTGTTTTGCATTCATCTGCGATGCTGCCGAGATCAAATATGCCGAGGAAGAGCTTGACGTTTTTCCCCTTTGTTGCAGCGATTGCGTTCGCGACTTGGTTGCAGTCCGTGCCATATAGGCGGATTACATCGTAGCCGCTGACACCCTGGAGATCGGCTGCTACTTGTGATGTTGACTTACAGGTTTGGTCGCCATTATACGGTGAGTAAGAAACTCCAGAGCTGAAACCAGGTCCGCCACCACTCGGACCACTAGGGGGCGAGCTTGAATGGACAGGGGCCGATGAACTAGTTGATGAAGGGGCCGGATTCGGTGGTGCTGGTCGGGAAGATGTTGGGGGAGGGGGCGGGGGTAGAGGAGCAGAGTATGATGGAGCTGGCGGCGGCGCAGCTTGTGACGATGGTGGCGATGCAGGAGCCGACGACGGAGGAGGTGGCGGTAGCGGACTGCTTACAGCAACTTTAGAAGCTGGCGGTGGGTTTGAAACCGCTTTTTGAGTTGACGCTGGCGCGCTTAGCGGAGACGGAGATGGGGTCGTAGTAGGTCCATGGTGGTTGCTGTACTTAGTCAAGGTAGAGATAGGTTTGCCTTTTTGGTCCACGTAGACGACAATGTCCTCGGTGTCCATAGTAACATAAGCCACGTTTGTGACAACATCCGTAACGACGTCTTGGCGTTTCCCGTGTTTGTGTTGCTGCTGACCTATCTTTACTGTCAAACCATGTCGACACGAAGCAAGCCAATAGATTTCTTACGATGAGGCTGCGATACAGCAAGCTGGACCACGGATAGAGCAGCGATACAGAAGAATACAGTCTTCATCTTGCAAAGATAACTGTGGCTGTTGGAAAGGTTGTGTACTCGATACGGTCAAGGTGTGAACTGTTACCGCTCAGCGGTGTTAGAGCAATGTTGAGATCGAGAAGCAAGGGGTTGGAGGTTTAGGGTCAAGGGATATGTAAATAATGAACACGCACGTGTCTTTGTTGTAACCAACAATGGAAGCTGCAATTAAATTCTTTCCGTCACACGTATGGTACAATGACAACGGAATGAGAGTGAATCTGGCCACTGAGTAGAGGATTAATGCGTAGTTACGGCTGCGGCACTTGAGGAGGCGTGGTCTGAAAGGATCGTTGGTGAGAAACAGTCGATGTTCTCGTGTTGTGTTTCCAAAGGAATGTAGAAGATCAATGCGTCCCTGACGCTTGCAACAGTGTTTCTCGTATGATGAAGGTAAAGGTGGTGAAGGTGGTGAAGGCAATCAAAGGAAGAAGAAAAGAAAAGAAGAAGTAGATGTCAGATGTGTTAAGGTAAGGTAAGGTAGGTACCTTAAGATAGTGAATGGATAGAGTGGTGTGGGGGGGGGGGAGGGCGGGTGAAATGTTTCACCGAAAGGCGGCAAGAGCAGTGAAGCCCTAAGTACTCCGTACCTAGGTAATTCTGAATCTCATACCCCACGATGCAGGAAGGATAGAACGTCTAATGCCCATTCACCTTCCTGGCCGGGCCGACCAGGTACCTTGGTAAAGCCCTTGAAGAAGACGGAAATGAAGGAAACATCAAGTCGAAGTCAATCTGCTTCACAAAGAAGGCGCAAACAAGAGTCCAGGTTTCCTGATGCACGATGGCATTGGGGCATTGGATGTGAGCGCATCCTGACGCGAACGCGGCGATCCACGGCCTCGACTTCGCAGCCATGGACGGCGTGGGATTAATCCAATCATTCAATCCGGACGCGAGAGGTGCTTGTCGTTCAGATTCGAGGTATCAGGAAGGAGAGGGAGTTGGGGCTCACATGGGGTCGTCCTACAAATGGGCGCTTATCGTCAGATTGGCAGTACCCCTCCCATGCCTCCGCCTCTGATTGGCTGCACTTTCCCTTTCCCTTTCCCTTTCCCGCTCCGCATGGCACAGTTCTGTCAGTGCCCATTGTGTACCTTACCTGTACCTGTACCTGTACCTGAATATAGGGCTTGATCTAGAGTCTGTATCACTACATCGCAACCCACAACGAGGAGTCCAACGCCCGCACACCCAGCATGAATACCAAATTTACACGGAGTACCGGGTTCCAGAAGGATTCCTGGTGGAAACAGCGAAACTACCATCCCTAAAGTAGACAGACATATGCACGTTCCTAAAGCTATGCCACAGGACCAGACAGCTACATACCTTATCGTGGTGGATCATTCGTGATAGCTGCACTGCCTGCGCTTCCGGAAGGAAGGAGGGAGAAGTTTTTGTAATTGGAACTGTTTTGGGCATTTCCTCGAGAGATAGGATTCTACCGGGGAATCGTTCAGTGGACGGACGGGTGTGATATATAAATGGAACCCAAGCCTCGAGTCGCGCTCGGGAGACGCAATGGCCTTACGGTCGGGCGATCGCTACCGGAGAGATATGCTCCATATTAAGATATTACAATATTGTGTAGGAGCCTTCATTTCCGCCTATTAACTATCTTGGTGATCGCATGCCTGATTGTAATCCCAGCCCTCTCCATCTCTTTTTTCGTCAGCCCGGTAGTAATACAAACTTTGAGTGCTGGTTGTAGTTCCCAACCAATTTCCTTCGTCGTTGCGTTGATGGCACGAGGCATACTCTTTAACCTTGTGATCAATACCCCGTTTACCAACGTCTAAAAGTCCGCGTCAGCTGGCGGTCTTCGTGTTTGATATCGTGCCATGTCATCAACTCACCTCGTCAACGACATCCTGCAACAGCTGCTCTTGATCGCCTGTGCTTAACTTCTTGTTCGCAATCACATCCGGCTTCAGGGCAAGAAGCATGATGGGATTCTCAATGGCGCTGGTACAGTGCACCCAATCGCTCCTCGGATCCAGTTGCGCCCACATAGTCTTGATGTTTTCCCGTGCCTGGGACAGTATCTCGGGGTAATTCTGCAACATGAGCAGCGCCTCACTGGCTGTCGTGGCCAGCATTGCAGGTAGAGCGGCGGAGAAGGTATAAGACGCAGCCGATATGCGTTGGTGCTCACAGATCTCTTCGGAACCGGCGCAGAAACCACCGCCAGCACATAGAGGCCCCGCTAGTGAGCCAATGATCATGTCAACACCAGTAGCGTCCACGTTCTGGTGCTCGGTGATCCCCCTACCGGTTCGTCCCAGAACCCCATAGGACCAGGTCTCGTCGAGGATGAGTCGGAACTTGTAACGGAGCTTGAGTTCGATCTGTTCCTAGTCATGAGTTTCAGGAAAGCAGTAGTCAGATGAAACGTACGAGTTTCGGCAAATCCACCATGTCCCCCACGTTCTCGAACAACGCTTCGGTCACAATGAACCTTCTGGTCAACGGCTTCTTTGCCTGCTCTTTCGTCACCCTCTGCAGCACTCTCTGCATGTCCTCCATATCATTGTGTTTGTACCACCGGACAGTGCTCCGGGATATTTGAATGCCCTTCCGGATCGCATAGTTGACCGCCTCATCAGCGACAATGATGTCCCCTCTCTTTGAGAATGCGGGTATGACACTCGGTATTGTAGAAAACGCTTGCGCGTATACGATGCAAGCAGGAGTCCCGAGGTGCGTAGCTATATCGGCCTCTGTCTTCATATGTACATCCTGCGTCCCATAGAAGCCTGGAGGACCACATGGGCCTACACCATATGTTCTTAGGGTCTGGATGGCTTTCTCTTTGAGGGCTTCGTTTGCGACAAGATTGTAGAAGTTATATGACGCAAGGTTTGTCACCGTTCGCCCGTTCGATAGCTTCGACTTGGGCCCGGTAGGCCTGGAGCGCGATCAGTATTCTAGTAGTCATATACCTCTGATGGAATAGCTAATACTTACCCAATGATGACTGGCCGTTTCTCATTCTCGGCTTCCTCGAACGTAGTTTGAGACGCAACTAGGGGATCAGGAGTCCAGTCTTCCACCAGCTCGTCGACCTCCTAGTTCAAAGTCAGAAGGTCGCAATAGCGACAGGAGTGGTTCACAAGCCTCTTCCGACAATGTTACGTAGCTCTTCTTCTGCGTCGAGTACTTAGGTGCAAGTAGGTACCTAACGGCGAAGAGGAAGAGAAAGAGCTCGACCGCAGAGCGCACCGGATCGTTCTGGTAGCTTGACTTGATATATCTTAGGAGAATTGCTGAACCAGGGACCTTTTGAAATTGGACGGATACCTCATTCAAGACGTCTACGAGCCAGCTTTGAGCGTCTTGCAGATCCATTGCGCCATTGAAAGTCGGGACTTCGCGGAGCTCCAATTGCCTCATGTTCTCAGACGTGTCGCACTAATCCCGTTAAGGCAAAGCTCCAACTTCCAGCTGGATATCCTGACTAAGCAGCAATTTCTGCCACTTGTGTTTCTGATTGGTCCATATTGATAGCTTGCGCTTTATGACAGAACGCGGATGTAGAAAGTTCATCATATCAAGCATCGTACATCTTTTACATTTACAAGTCGAAACACTCTATCATGAACACGTATGCATCAGTACGCCCAAGGTCTATTGCAGCACATCTGACCACTCAATATCAGCATCAAATTCTTCTGGTTTCTTACAGCGTTTACTCTATACCTTAATCAAGGACGAGTTTGACTTTGCAAAACTACAAGGCTTGTCACCATCAGCCGTGTCGTCTGGGCGTGCGTTTCCGTTGAGAAATCGGATAGGGCGTACATTAAGAGCTCTGAAGGGGTCGTCAAAGTACGGTCCCTCAGGGCAGGATGCTTTCCTTGTGCCGTCAGGACCTGTTCAAAAAGATCGATTTCTGTTTGAGAAAAGGCTCGGTACTGTTTTCCATATGATAGAAGCATGCGGCACGCCCTCTTCAACTTTTCGACCTACTTCATTAGAATATATCCTCGTAATGTGATATGGCTGTCTTCTCAGCCGGACCTCCCTAATGCGAAGGGCAGCCAGCCCAAAATCTATGTATAAGCGACTTTCATTTTGAAAATCATCTCAACGAGCATGAAAGTCATAAGTAAGGTATCCTTAGGAAATTGTTTTGTCACCGTAGAGCGAGCAGGCCCTGCTCCCAGAAATAATATAGCCCTTTTCTCTATTTCGCAGATATTCCGAGGGACGGGGTTTGGATGGCTCTCTTACAGCTTCCTTATCAAGGATGGCAACCTGGGCGTGGGGTCCACGGATGGACATGGCCCCCTGCGATCAAGACGCGTGCTTTAGACTATGGGCTCCTCATAAAGCCACTATCAGCTGCTGTTGCATCTGAAATTCCCTAAAAGTTACATGAGTCAATCAATCCCTCGCTGATTACCGTTACTGTTGTTCATGGACCACAAAAGTATCCTGCACCAGGGGACACCGGTTCCTGTAATCCCTGAATTGATGTCGGCAAAACTCAAAGATCAGTGGCAGAGCGTCGCGTTGTGGACCTCGAGATGGTCCCGACTGATTGAGGGCCCAAACGTACTATCAGCGATGGTTTCTTCTATGGAATCCGGTCTGATGATACCGTGAACTATCAGTGCGGCCCTAAGCTTGGGAGCCATTTAGCGATCAATTGTTCTTGACTTCTGCACAATCCTATACAAATTGTAATCTTCCATGATTGATTGGGAAGGTCTGCAAGCAGATCAACTTGAGAAGGGCGTTTCGGTGGTACAGACTTTCTTTTCGAGCAGGTCGGAAGTGGTGAACTCGTCGCAACAGAGGATCAAATTCGGTTTCAGAAGAATCAGCGACCTTACTATTTGAGGCCCAGGGTTAAAAGAATCAGTCAATAATGAACCAAGCACTTAGCCAAAAGCACATAACAACGATCAAATATTGGTGAACCCGAATAATAACCCAGCGATTGCTGAAGCGAGTACATTCTTCTAATTGCTCTATGGCTTTCGTATTCATCAGACCACAATAAAACCACAAAAAACCCCAGACTACTTCCAATATGCGACATGCTAAAAAGTATCATCCATTAATGCTGAAACGCTTCCTCGTCTCCCACCAAACAAGCCAAGATTCAAGATTCGCACCGTGTCGCTCTGGAAAGTTACAGTTGCGTCTTGTATACGCAGCACGATGAATGAATGATGCAACAGTCTGTCTATGTTCCTAGACGCCGTGAATCCCTCACCACGAAAGGAAAGAACATTGGAGTTTTGCCGGGTGGGAAGTCGAGGTCCTCAATCTCGCGGCTGAGGGTTTGTACAATGCGTGTTGCACCTCCTCACTTCCTCTATATTAGAATCTAGCAGGAAATGTCAACAGTCTAAGCGGTACTCGATGCCGACGACGTTGCCGCTGCTGAAGATCCACCTGAGGTAGCCGCAGCTCCTCCCGTCATGCCCGGGAGACTGATCAGGGCGGATCCAGTGTAGCCTGTTGTGGTATCATTGTTGTTTTGGCCCGTAGGCTGCATGAGTTGCATGGGAATCGACGGTAGTTTGATTTTCAACTTGCCAATGACCGCTGGTCCAGCAATGAGGGCAACAAAGATGATGAGGGCTAGGAAGTAGAGAATAGCGAAGCGGATGACTCTGCGCTTTCGAAGCTTAGATTGCTTCAACGAGTATATAGGAGGTCTGATTTGACGGCTAGAGTACAGTCAGCGAAAAGCGAATGAGCAGGAAATTTGACTTGTATCATACCTTGGTCGGAGCCAGAATAGCATCACGGAGTGGAGCTTGTCGATGTATGGGATGGCGATCACCGGAAGCATGATGAAGAGTATAACGTGGCCAAGAATAAAGTCCGCGGCGAACATGCCAAGTTCAGTAATCTTGCAGAGGAACTCTCTCCCAGGCTGCGAGAAGCCTTGCCATCCCATAGAGTACCACTTCCCACTCCACCATGCAATGTTTGAAGAGTCTCCCTTGAACTCACGTGTAAGAGCGAGGGCGATGATGAGCTTATAGATGAATCGTTGCAGCGCAACGACGGCAATCATGCCCAGAAGAGCCCGCGAGAAGACCCATCCCTCGAGGAAGAACATAACCTCGAAGAAAGCTAGTAGCATGAAAACAGCTACTCCGTGGGCAATTGCGGCCAAGACTGATCCAAACTTCTTGCAACACATGCTTAGAAGAGGACCCATACAACATGCCATTCCAAACAGGCCCGCCAGAACTCCGGCGTTGATTGCAACTGGTGCGAATGCAACTGCCGCGACTCGGATTAGAGAATTGGTGGGTTTCGGGTTGTTTTGGACGCCAGTCTGAGAGTTGATGAAGAGGTAGGGTATGAGGGTGGCCGCGACAAGCAGTAGGGGTGCAATGATTTCGCTGAAGAAGATATTGGAGAAATGTGCACGAGGGACATCCCCGGACATTTTCGATGACGGATCGCCAAGATTCTTCCGCTTGTAACCAGTAATGCGTGTTCGCGACAGGCGGCAGAAAGCAATCCACGAAGAGGCGTGAGATCTTGAGTTGCCACGGGAGAGCCATCTTAGGAAATCACGGTAGTCAATAAAGAAGTCGTTCCACGAAAATTGGTGAGGGTTGAATATGAAAGGCGATACGCAGAATGCGAGCAAGGATACCCAGAAGTACACTTGCCACACCCCCCAAATAGTCAGGGTCGAGAAGAGCAACATCATCATCAGGCGCGAACCTAGATAGATTGATGGCCCCGCAAATCTTGAGTACAAAACACCGAAAGGAATCCGCGCGGTTGCAAATCCACGACCGGTACCGATGTAGCGAGCACCACCATATGATAGATCTTGGCTGAGGGAATTGGCGTAGATCTGGCAGACAAACACTTCGAATACAGGCAACAGCGAGGCGAAATGCTTACCCAGACGGGTGATGGCACGCCAAAAGCCTCGCTCTGTGAGTTCTTGGACCAAGAGGGGAAGGAAAGAGATGATCAGGACGATGAAGATAGACACAACACATCGATACACCCAGTCCATCACTGGAGTAAGATTCGCACATCCTGTGGGTCGTAGCGGGTCTGTCGGAGGCTTGTTCGGATCGTAAGTGCAGATGATGGTCTCATGTCGTAGTGCGCCAAGGTTAATCATACAAAGCATAAAAATCTGGACCGACATGATGATGAACAAGTTGTTAATGTGGAAGCCAGGGTGGGCGTAGTAGAAGGACAAGAAGCGGTCCAGGGGTAATTGAGTGCCGAGGTAGTAGTACTCCCGTGAAAGCATCTGCTCTCCCATTCCTGTGCCAATCTTTGTCGTAAAGTTTAGTATAGACCCAAACCCGAGATCACGGCCTTTCCCGCATTGATAGTACTCGCAATGTTTTATCCGTCCGCCACGAAGCAAAGCGTTCATACCAGCATAGATATCTTCGTTTAAGTGCAATCCTTTCTGCGCTTTGGACACACCACCACGAGTTGTCATGAAAATACCGTTAAGGAAATCTGGGTGACCATAATGCAACTTGCCTCCGATTTGCGCAAGAGTACGGGCAAACAGGGTACCGAATGTTTGTTCTTTTCCGGCGGCAGCGTCACCAAGAATACCTATATTTTCCGAGAAAATGTATTCACGAGCACCGAGGATAGCTACAGGATTAGTCTTAGTAGGAGCAAGCCCAGGAGCATAGGGAGAGACGTTATCAGTTGTCATCTCCTCGAATTCGGCGAGAACACTTCGAATCTTCAGGCATTCCTCGAGATAATTGTCCTGGTTAGCGTCAATAAGTTGGATGTACTCGCCGCGGTAGAAGATAAGCGAGTGGTTCTGGTTATCTGATTTGCCATCACCTAGTATGGGATTGCCAGACAACTGAATGCGGAATTTAGGCCGACGCATACCGTTGTCCATAAGTTCAGAGTGACCATCTATAAGAGCAGAGTACAGTCGAGGCTCGTCGCCTTCAGTCGCTGGAGGCTCTTCGTCAAGATATGCGATTTGCAGATCTGGATATGCTCTTAAAAGGAATTCGGTATTCTCTCGCTCCTCTTTATTGAACTTGGCATAACGCTGCATCGATACTATGATCTTGAATTTGCGCCGAGCCATACGCTCAAGCTCACGTTCAAGCTTGTCAGAGTTACCGCCAAACATTTGGACAACTTCTGGATTCTCGACACGGTACAGAAGCTTTATCGCACGACTGTAGTTCATAAATCCAGAAATTGTTCTGTACAGCGTTTGAGATCGAAGGGAAGCCCATATCCGTGTTCGCAATGTGTATTCAGGGGCAGCAGATTTGAAACCAATGCAGTAGAAAGGAAGGTCATCTATCTTGCTCTTCGCAGTATCTTTCTCGGTTTTTTCGTAGTCACCGTTAAACTGAGAAGTTTCATCGGCGAGGATTTTGGTGTCCTTGACGAAGCAATCCCACTCGTGGGGGTGCAACTGTTTGAGGTACTCCAGAAGCGTTACTCGCGAATATGGCTCATCTTCACGAATGATTTCACGAAGAGAAAGCAGTATCTTCTCCCCGTAGTGTGGTATCAACACCGTAAAGGTTGGCATGTTGTCAACCGGTAGAGGCTCGGGAATAGGTGTTGACAAGGACTGAGCAAAGAATGATATTCGGCGTTCTGCCTCGCTTTGTGTTGGGAAAAACTCGGTCTTGAATGAGTGATCTTCTTGAGAAACGAAGAACGTCGGTGCGCGCAGCGTCCGCTTCCCTTCTTGTTCCGATGGGACTTGATGGTAGAGCAGCTTTTGTACATGGTCAATGGCCAGTAGATGCTCTCGGTACATAGATATGACAATGGCATTCCAGATCTGGGAGATAAGCACCTTTGGTTTGTACTTGATCTCCATATCCGTGGTAGCCAGGACCTTTGAGTAGATGCGCTTTGGCAATCGGGAGAAGATGTTTCTCCACGGGGTCCAGATGGATACACCGAGGTAGAAAGAGCGGGCGACTGAGAAGGTGGTGTTCCAGATAACGTACCACAAATACGTATCAAGGAAGAACAAGCAAAGATCAACGACGAACATCAAGCCGAGGAGGATTCTCGGTTGGTGTTTGCAGAGAATGTCCTTGATGATCGCATCGCCAGCGCACCTGCTAATCTTCATTTCCGACAGAATCTTGATAGAATCACGGAAAGACAAAGCCAAGGCAAACCAAGATTCCGCGAGCTTTGCCCCGAACACCAAGACCCACAGTCCGTAGGACATCCACATATCGTTACCAAGTAGACGTGGCCAACTCGCGGTGAAAGTTTGGCTGGCCACGTATTGCCGCGTGTTTTTCTTGGTGAGGTAGCTGCCGAAGAGAGCACCAATGGGCATGATAGAGAAGAAGAAAAACGTTGCAAGGGCGACCAGGAACTGTACTATGCCGAGGGTTTTGGCGATCTTTGCGTTGTAGATAGTCTTGTTATTGGCGAATCCGAAAATGTATACACTGGGTGCAAGATTGATCAGGAAAATACCGATGAGGAACAGCAGGCGCCTGGTCAAGTGCTGAGCCCCAGCCCATCGGCGCGGTACGTAAGTCCACTCCGCACAGGTTGCCGCAATCATGATCAAAGAGGCGAGAGTACCACCCAGGGCAATCGCAGAGAACTGAGCTGCCGCTGTTGGCTTCGTGCCTAGTTGCTGCTGATAGTGAGGAGTGTAGAAAGTGATCGCGTTGTAGGCTGTGTAGAACCAAAAGGTTGTGACGTGAATGACCCAGATACGGTTGAAATTGACGAGCATGTGGCCCCATGATCGAGTTTCTTTGTATGTCTTGAAGAAGACCTTCTTCCAGTTCACTTCTTTTAGCTTTAGGTAGCGCTCCGACGTTGGTACATCGACCATTCTCGACTTGTCTTCGAAGACGATCCTTTCAATGCCCTCAGGGTACCAAAACAGCTGGTTGATGTCGTCGTAGCCAATGATTTGATTATGGTCTCTCTCCCTGCGAACATACTTGCCATCTTCAATCTCGTAACCCTGGTCTCTGCAATATTGATACAGAGGAGTTATCACGTTGTTGAGATAGGTCAACTCTTCGACTGGCTCGACCCGATTCTGACAATTGGGGGACATCAGGTAGTCGAGAGCGCACTTGAAGATGAAGCACATACACTCAGGCATAAAACGCACCTGGTTGGCTTCTCCCCAGCAGAGCAAGTACAAAGCGATTTGTCGGACGCGGTCATGCTGAGGCATACGATTCATGCGAGTTTTCCATCGATACTCTGCAGCCTCCAAACTATTGTCGCCTTCTAGATTCTCAAGGGTTTGTTCTTCGTTTTGGGGATCCTGTTGATTCTTCTTGGCAGCTTTACGCGCTTTTCTAGTCCTACGATTCGCTTTTCCAAGTTTCATGTTGGCAAATCCGACAGCGTCATCGAGGTCAAGGTGTGCTGCGAAGTACCAACGCCTGTAATTGGCGTTGTCGCCTCCGATGTAATCGGCATGAAGTGATAGCAAAGCTTGGTTGGGGGTCATACGAGATGCCCGAGAATCTAGCAGGGTCATGAAGTGATCATACATGTTCCTCATGCTGTCTCTCTGGAAACCGAATTTGGCCGTTAGATCCATGAAGATGTCTTCGACTTCCTCTTTTGAAAGGGGAATTTGAGCATCAGAAGTCCATGCAGGATAAGGTTCTCGGGATCGTTGCCCAGCTGGAAGCACGTTTCCGTAATCCATGCCATACACAGGTGTCGATGCACCAGAGGATCGGTTTGCTCCATAAGAGATTTGGGACGATGGTGGCCGGTACCCACGACCACCAGGTTGGCCTTCGTTGTAGCTGTTGTAGCGCTCATCGCCCCGGCCGTAGTAGTCCATTTCAGCGGCCCTAGCCATATCCGATCTCATGGTGAAATCGCTAAACGTCTCGGAATCCTCCTCTGAGTCGTGACCGCGACGTCTAGGTTTGGCCCTAATAGATGTTAATGTTACTGGAAGCCGTTCATTCTTCTCATTGTACGAACCCATAGTTTGCTTGCCCGTGTTGAGGTTGCTGACCAGCAGCCGGTGTACCTTGGTCGTAATATTGATCATTGTAATACTCATCTTGATAGCCTTGATGGCCCTCATAGTATCCTCCATCTTGCTGATGCGGATCATGCGCGTCGGCATTGTAATAGCCACTACTGAACGTGAGCGGAGTAAAAGATAATTTCATACATAAACTTACGCCTCGTCGTAATAACCGGCACCTCCATGTTGCTGTTGGTATTCTTGCTGTTGACCACCGTGATAGTCTTGGTGCTGATCATAGTAGCCTTGGTCGTGTTCGTCTTGATAGTACGAATCTGTCGCCTGGGGTTGATGGCCATAGCCATCGTCGTACTGACCTTGTGGATGGCCGGACATGATTAGGAATAGGTGAAACTTTCGTGCTGCTGCTCATTGTCAGTCAAAGAGAGAGACGAGGGGAATTGCGTTGTTGCGGCGTGCGTAACAAGAGGGCTGTGCAAAGTGTGAAGCCAACAAAATACAGTCTCTCAAAAGCATCAGAATGAACTTACATCAAATGTTTTCCATTGACAGGATTGCCAGTTCTACTATTGTGAAGAAGTGCCAAGCCAGGCGGTTCGGTGTCGTGAACTGGAAGCCGTCGCGTGAAAACTAGTTGATCTGGTGAAAGAAAGAAACTCGATGTATAGCCGTTGATAACCTCCAAAGATTCCCGACGAGATTATATCGGTTTGATCGGCTCCCTATTTCCGTGGCCGTAGATGAAGGATTGTGATTGTTGATTCTGACTTGCAACGAGAGTGAAAGAGGAAAGCGCGCAGTTGCTGTTACGACCGGCTGTAATATCCACTGCAATTAGTACTGCACCGTTTCTCGTACTCAGTGACACCTGAAGCGAGAGCGAGATGTCGCCAACGACCAGACTGATGGGTTGAGGATCAAAGTAACGAAAGACGTGAAACGCTGAGAGTATTACCTCGATGGGAAGGAAAAATAGGAGAATCAAGTAAGTCACTTCCCCTGGTGTAATTGACTGGGTTACGGCTTACGAGATCCACTGTTGGTATTTAATACTGACACGGACTAGCTCCGTACCATAAATTCAAGACCCTTTTCGCAGGGGATTAGGGTAACCGCTGGTTGTTGTTCATGTCTCCGAATCAAAAGGCCGTACACTAAACATCCAGCTCTACGGATATGCTCTGGCAGAACTGGCAAGTATAGAAAGTTGAGGAATCACTGTATTGCTGGGTAAAGAATATCCCAGTATCCCAGGTATGATAAATCATGTACGCAACTCCTTCCTACGCCAAGCACTTAATCTCCTAGACATCCGGAGAAGACAGAAAGGGCTTGACGGGTGGCGGTTGTGGGTAAAGGACATACAACGACCATGACCGCATCCTCCAACCGCAATGATAATAATAATAATACCAACGGCTTTGCTTGGGAGCTTCGAGACGCCGTGTTGCTATTAAAACCCTGCCATCTGCGAGTCTATTTTTTTATATTCTTTGACGATCTTCTAGACCTGATGTACTACTATTCGCATTGGAATATCACCATTATTTCATCGAATGCCTACACCAATCATGAGTTTTATCATAGCATCATCGCTGGCCGAAGAGCTTTGCAAGCCAAAAATAGCTGCAGCGAGCTTACCTAGTGGCGAGATGGCCGCGAACGGTTTGGTCTGGAGCACTAAGCATAAGGATATGCCTGAACCGGCATGGATCTTCGAGATAGTCGTTTAGGGGGGAAAAGGGGGACAGGCCGGCGGTTCTGCCGCTGTAGCCCCCGATAAATTTACAGTATTCCGTATTCCGTACTTCCGTACGGAATACTTCCACTGTAATCTCAACAGGTATTTTATTATATTAACTCGCGGGTTTCCCGTTGGTTCCGCCAATTCTGCGAAATCTTGGAAGGATAGGAATAAGGATGGTAATTAATCCCTGGAGTGAATATCACGACCGTGTAAAGACCGCCGTCGGAGTTGCAATTGCCGGGTTCGGTTTGCGACTGCGTTACTATGTGGTGGCAGCTGGTGGTATTTTCCTGAGTGTGAAATCGACCAGTGTACGAGTGAGGACCTCACCTTACTTTATGGAAGGAACAGTGAGGTGATGCCAGTTATGAAACAGTAGAGGATTACTCTGCCGGCTGCGGCACATCACGTGATCCCGGTTTTTTTGATTGCGCGGCATCGGGTAATGCCAGGTAGAGTCCGTACACACAGTAACAACTTCAAGGAGCCAACACCGTGTCAACGCCCAAACATTCTTGCCTTCGTTGATTGTCTTCTCTCATAACTGGGATCAGTATTGATCGTTCACATTCGTTCAAGAAGGTCGCTTTGTTACCTGCTTGGTCTCCTGACTCCCTTTATCCTGGACCGCGACTTCCTGTTTACTTCCTGAACTGTCCTTAACCTGCCGGGCCATCATCTCTGCGTTCAGCAACCCAGCATAGTTACACCAGAACCTGGCTGCTTCTTACAATACATACCAATATTCCATTTCAGCTTTGATCAAGATGAAGGGCCTCGGGTGCACATCAGCTGCCATCGTGGCAGCGGCCCTGTTCACTTCATCTGTTGTTGCCCAGCTTGATCCCATTGTTATCAAGGTTCGTGGCCTTTTCAGTTGATAAATGTTACCCTGTTTCTAGCTAACCTATCTCGACTTTTAGGGTTCCAAGTTCTTCTACAAGACCAATGGGACGGAATTGTAAGTTTGGGAGTACGAAGATGTGTTTGTATCATACGCTGATAAACGGTCTGTATAGCTTCATTAAGGGTGTGGCATATCAGCGTCAGTATCCTAAAACTATCACGATAGACCGGAGATCTAACGTGCAATAGAGGATTTCTCTGCCAACGGAACGATCAGTGGTAGTACCAATTACCAGGACCCGCTGGCCAATCCTTCGAATTGCGCGCGAGATGTCCCACTTATGCAACAGTTACAAACGAATACGATCCGTGTGTACGCCATTAATCCCACACTTGATCACTCGGGATGTATGAAGCTGCTCCAAGATGCTGGCATCTACGTTATTTCAGATCTAGGAGAGCCTGCAACTTCCATAAATCGGGATACACCCATGTGGAACGAGGAGTTGTATTCCCGGTACAGTGCAGTTGTTGACTCTCTTGCGAACTACCCAAACGTCATTGGCTTCTTTGCAGGCAACGAAGTTTCGAATGCCCCAAATAACACTGTCGCCAGTGCTTTCGTCAAGGCAGCGGTACGAGATATGAAAGCGTATATTGTCCAGAAGAAATACCGACCTATGGGAGTTGGATATGCTACCAACGATGATGAAACGCGAACCGAGCTTGCAAACTACTTTGATTGCGGCCCACCAGAGCAGGCTATCGACTTCTGGGGATACAACATCTATTCGTGGTGTAAACGTACCGACACCTACGAGACCTCAAAGTACGATGTCCGAACAACGGAATTTGCCTCCTATAATGTGCCAGCGTTCTTCGCTGAATATGGTTGCAACACATCGCCACCGCGGAAATTCGAAGAAGTCCAGGCCCTATACGGATCCAACATGACGAAAGTGTGGTCTGGTGGTATTGTTTACATGTACTTCCAGGAGGCTAACGATTTTGGTGAGTCTATGTATGCTGCAGGAATATACTGTGGAGTTTATTGATACCGATGGAAGGTCTTGTCTCCGTGGGCACCGACAACAAAGCCACCAAGCTTCCTGACTTCACAGCATTTTCAAGCCAGATAGCCAAGGTCACCCCGACTGGCGTTCAATCGGCGTCATACTCCCCAACCAATAGCCCTCAAGCTTGCCCGAGTGTCGATGCCACTTGGAAGGCTAAGAGCGACGTACTACCTCCAACCCCAAACACACAGCTGTGCGGCTGCATGATGCAGAACCTGACCTGTGTTGCCAAATCCAACCTCGACAACACCACTTCCACGACTCAGTTCGCCTATGTCTGCGATCCGCACAACGGCAATTACTGCGAGGGCATCAACGCCAACGCTACCACTGGAGCGTATGGGGCATACTCAATGTGTAACTCTACTGAACGACTTTCCTGGGCTTTCAATCAGTTCTACCTCAACCAAACCACGAATAATAAGGCAAACACCAATCCCTGTGACTTCAATAGTGCCGCTACAAAGCAGAGCCCCAAATCCAACGGAAATTGTCAAGCGTTGGTAAGCCAAGCTGGTCCGGCAGGCACTGGCGTCGTCACTTCCAGCCCTTCAGGCACTGGCTCCAGCAGCTCCTCGAGCAGCACGAAGAGTTCAGCGGGTTTGGTTACTGTCCCCAGGTTTGATTTTGGTATGCTTCAACTTGCGGTATATGTCACGGTAGCTGCGCTGGTTGGTGCGGGAATGGTTTTGCTGTAAATTACAACGTTCTCGGATCAGTTCAAGTTGCTGGCGGCCGGAGTACTGTTTCGAAAGCCCTTTGTCTTTTCGCATAGATGGTGCACTATGGACGCATAGGATGTGGTCTTTCTGATGGCCGTTGGTTATGATTGTTAGTATTGTACAATTAAACTACATTGTTTTGGCATTTGTGTGCATATTGGGGCCAGAGAAGCTTGCACGTGAATCATACAAGCACTATCAAAGCAACTTGTATATGAAGGACCTGCCGTATTCTAAAAGTTAACTCTGCAGAAGTAAGCGTTGCCCCTAGTAACGCCTCTTTGTTTACTTTTGCACTCTACTCAACGACATCCCTTTCTTTGGCAGGCAGGTCTCAATGGAGCGCTAACAACGTGATCGGGATACGAACATAGATCCATGAGATGGCTAGGTTGAATGCAATTTACGACAGTGATGAGGAATTCCCAGACGTCTCGACAATTCTACGCCGGTCTAGGACAGATATTCCGAAGATACCTAGAAAGGTATTAACGAAAGAGCATGGGAACAAAGTGCCTCTTGGGTACAATGATTCAAAGCGCATAGTGGAGAGCGCTGCTGCTCATGAATATCATGGTAATATGTCTAAGACCGTCACCGATGTCTCGTGCAACGAAAAGCAGTCCCGCCGTCAGCGACCACTCGGAACTGCTCAAGTCAATTCCCTCATACTTCCAATTACCGATGGACGGCTCGTAAAGGCCAAGAACCCTGGGCTAAAGACGAGTACTGGCAGTCTCAACGATGTCAGACAGGTACGTTCGAGTCCGAGAAGGACGGCGAGGCAACCTATAAATTACAGAGTCTTTATCCCTCAAGGGAACGCATCTGGATCAGATGACGAGAGCTATTTTGACGATCTTTCAGACTTTGTTGTAGACGAATCTGCTAGTGAATCAGAAATGGTATCAACGAGGTCACCCAAAAGAAGTGTCCCACAGACTAGGGAGGTGTCTACGCCTTTGTCCAGGAAATCTCACCCCTTTGTCATCGACGACTCTACCAGCGATGGAGAAAATATGCCCCTGCAGAAACCTGAAGAAGACCCTCAAAGACCTTCAAGCAAGCTCAAATTACTGATAGGAAAGCCCTATCTGCCAGTCCCGTCTGCACGAAACCCGTTGACTGAAGTTATCGACTTGACATCCCCAGCGAAAGCCGTGCCTCCTGTTGCCTGCCCTGATATTTTACCAAAACGCCAGTCCACCATGACTGAGCCCGGGTCTTCTGAAGATCAGAATAGTGATGCAGCTCCTGCAGTCTTGCAATTGTACGTAGACTAACAAACCCCCATTTCTGGCTTCTACTGACAAACAGAAAGTTCTCCTCCGAGGTCCAGATCACCTCATAAGATCCTCGAAGGCGCACGGCCTATTACGCCTCCCGCAAGTCCATCCAAACCCAGGCTGCGTTCTCCATCAAGAGGGATTCGCATTCCCCAATCTCCTCATCGCCCTAGTATAGATGCTTTCTGGAGTCAAGAAGTCATCAACGACTGGAATGACCAATATTCACCAAAGAAGACCCCAAACACCTCGAGGAGGCGTAAGCTATTCTCTGTCAGCGAAGATAATGAAGCAGAATCGCCGTCTCCCGGATCTCCTCGTAGAAGTCCTAGTAAAGGCCCTAATATAGACAAACGAGCAGCAAAGCAACGGAAAGCGTTCAATGAGAAGAAATACGAGCTCGCTACTTCATTCCTAAATGAGCTTGATCAGACTATCAATGACGGCAAAGTCTCCGCACTGGCCTCTTCCGCCGGAGGCATTCATATCATCTGGAGCAAGAAACTGAACTCCACAGCCGGGAGAGCAAATTGGAGAAGAGAAGCGTTCAAGCCGAAGAACACAGATGGTACTGTGATCACAACAAGCTACCGTCACCATGCATCAATCGAGCTTGCTGAGAAGGTTATTGATGATGAAGGTTTGCACGTTTTAATCCGGCCGACAAGAAAAACTACTAATTGAACACATAGATCGTCTCATTAACGTAATCGCTCACGAGTACTGTCACCTTGCAAACTTCATGATCTCAGGGGTCAAGAACAACCCTCATGGCAAAGAATTCAAAGCATGGTACCGCCCCCGTTCGATCTCCCTTTCTCATTGTCTAAGCCCTCCACCATCCCCAATCCATCCAGCCTAATTCTCTCTCCCCACATCAGGGCCCGTAAATGCACCGCCGCGTTCTCCCACCGCAACATCCATGTCACAATCAAACACAGCTACACCATCGCCTACAAATACATCTGGGCCTGCACGTCTTGCGGCATGGAATTCAAGCGCCATTCAAAGTCTATCGACCCCTCCCGCCATTCCTGTGGCTCGTGCAAGAATAAGCTGGTGCAGGTGCAGCCGGCGCCGAGAGCGGCCAATGACGGCAAGATGGGCGGCTTGTCGGAGTACCAGAAATTCATGAAGGTCAACTTTGCTAGGTTAAAGAGGGAGAATGAGGGACTGGGTCAGAAGGAGGTGATGGCGGTGGTGGGGAGGAAGTTTAGGGAGATGAAAGCTGAGAAGGGCGAAGAGCGAAGTAGCAGTGCGGAAGCTGTGGTCATTGAGGACTCCGAGGAGGACGAGGGGTCGAGAGGAGGAGATGAAGAGGTGGTGGACGATGTGGCGAGGAAGTTGGATTTTTTGAATCTGAGTTGACTCGCGAATGTTGCTGAAATGTGTTAGAGTCCAAACGCAAAAGGAAATACAATTAAATCGTCGCAAAAGTATTATCGTCTAGAACCAAGGATTCTCTCGCTTTTAAATCATCTCATACCCCGAGAGAATGTAATGACAGGCCCCAACTCCAGTCCAATAACCCTAACCCTAACCCCCCCGTAGTCCCTCCTCCCCAAAGTAACCCCCCAACAATAACAACATCCCCAAAGTAACCCCCAAACAATAACAACAACTCTACAAGAACCTAGCGACTCAAGACCCCAGAACCTTTTTTTTTTATCAAAATCCCTCTTCATTCGCTGCTCGTACAGTACTGTAAGTGTGTTGGTCACTCGCGCTGCCACCTACCGATGCCTAGTTCTACATAAACCCGCTGCCTGCGCTGCCTAGAAATCTCCAGGATCTTTGATATAAAAAAAACCGCCCGAAATCCGGCATATACATATGCGCTATGGCGAAACGTCTGCATTGACTCGTGTGTTTTCTTGGCTTTTGAATTTCGAAATTTGCATTCCTCTTTTTTATTTTTGGAGGGGAACAGAGAAGATTAGAGAAAGTGGGAAGTTATGGCAACGGCGGGTCTTAGGCATACGGAGCTTTTTGGGGGGGCGATTACGGCGGGGATTCCGGGGGGGTTTGCTGATGTTAGGTGAGTTGGATTTTTTTGGGGGGGGTTTTGGAGGTGGGGTTGGGATTTCTGTCTGGGGAGTGGGGTTTGGGTTAGAGAGGAGGTGGGTGTTTCTGTGATGGGGTTTATTCGTGTTTTTTAAAAGAGGATGCTGTCGTTGGTGTCTCATTGCGTCAATCGTCTTTCCACATTTCTTGTCATCCCTCCCCCCCCCTCCCCCCCGGTTCCCACCCCACATCCCTTCCTTTTCCCCTCGCCTTTTTCTCTAACCTCCCGTCATCCCCCCAAACATCCAACACCCCCCCCTAACCCCCCCGTCCCCCCCAACAGCACAATCCGCCAAGTCCCCGACAACCAAGAAGCCTACCTCTCCACCACCGGCCTCACCTCCCTCCTCTTCGACCTCGCCGAGCGCGTGCACCCGGACCCAGACACCGACGCCGAAGCCCTAAGGTTCCACCTCGCGGATATTGTTGCTGAAGGGGATGAGTGTACGGTGCTTGAGAGTGCGGAGGTGCGGTTGGGCAATTTTCCGTACGTGTGAGCTTTTCCTGTTGGGGGGTTTGGCTGAGCTGAGCGGGGTTGGGATGGTTGGTGGTTTGTGTGTGCTAATAGAATACTGTTTTGAGGTGCAGCTCCGGAACTCCTGCACTGACACTGCATGCTACAACGACACCCCCTGGCCCAACCGCCCAGCCTACTTCTACCATCCTGTTGACCCTTATCCGGCTGGTGCCGCAATCTACCGATATCGTCATCACGGTCAATATCCCGCATGTTCCCGGTGAGAGTTTAGCGCCAGTTCGATCTACGCCTGCCGGCAACGCCATGAACGAAGATGGAGGGAGGGATGGAGGGGAGGACGGATATGGGAGGTTAGTAGAAGCGGGGAGGAGGATGAGAGATGAGGTAGTGGAGTCGGTGTGTGTGAGGAATTGGGGGCTTTTTGGGGTAGGGGCTTCAGAGGGGGAGGATTTTGAGGGGAGGATTGTGGGGGGGGGTTAGTGTGGGTGAAGGCGGAGAGGTTTGGGAGATTTGGTCTTGGGGGGGTTGCTCGGAAGTTAGGGGAAGAATGTGGGGGTTGGGATAGACTGTGGGCAACTTGAGATGGATAAATACACAGAATAGATATAGACTGATCTCATAGCCAAAATAGTCTTCAAGCTTCAGGATCGAGTCTTCGATATGGCTAAAATTATGTGAAAGCCCTTTCTCGGGTGCAACGGGTCCCTCGATTCGCGGAACGCAGCTGCTTCGGGTAACAAAGTCTTGAGACCAAATCTACTTCAGAAAATCTGCGCTCGGGTATTTTGAGGTGCTGATCAGCGGCTGTCATCACAGATCCTGCGTCATCATGATTTCTACTCTGAGCGGTAAACGTAATCTTTCTTGTGCGGTTGACAAGGGTTCTGATACCTCGCCTAGCGATTCCGTGTCGTCGCGATCAATGATAAAGATCGACGGTAACTTGCGGCGAAGATACTTTGGAGGTCCCTACAGTGATTGAGACGGGCATTGTTGAGGGTCTGAAACCTGGCGTTGGAGAGTTGTCTTTGTGATGTGCGCTGCGAAGCTGCCGGGTAGACCTGGAATAGGATCTATGTGTTCCTTATAGAACGTATCACTGGTTCATAGCGTCCTCGACCTCCATTGGCGCAGGCTGCTGCGCTGAAGCTGCATCTGCTATTGTCTCCCTGGTGCCATTGTCTGTCCTCAAGCCCACGGCAGCTTCGGCTTCCTTCTGCGTATATGGTTCGTCACGTAAAGAGCGTACTCTGTGACGAGTTAGAAAGCTTATAAAGGTGCTACACTCTGATAAACGGAACAAAGGGGGGGGTGTAACCTTCTTTTGTGATTCTTTCCCCGCCTATGCTGTACCAAGCTGTTCTCGCCCTCGAACCACTTGGCGCACTCCACACAGTAGAATTGCCCTAGGCCAGGCAGGTCCTCGGCTGGCTTGATGGTTTTGTGCTGGGCAAGGTGTTTTGGGGAGCGGAGGTCGTTATGAATCTGGTCAAGGTCCCTTTGTCTGTTAGCAATGATATAGTCCTCTCCTCCAAGCAGAGCTAGTACCTGGTCCTACGCTTAGTCTTGCTTCGCCGTATTGACCCCATGGCTTCGTGGTTGTTGTCTTAATTGAACTATTCCTCCAACTGACACAATCACCTCTACGAACGTCTTCTTTGTGCGATTCAAAATGCACCGAGCTATGCTTTGTTGAGCTACTGGGATATTGCGATCTGGGTACAGTTGCAAGTGACCTGGGGCTGAGGCTGGAAGGCTGTGAGAAATCACACCCGGAGGTTGCCACTTTAGCGAGCTACTCGTAGCCAGCCCTCTCAGACCACCCCTAGTCCAATCCAAGGGCGGCTTCGTCTCCAAAATTACCTACGGATGTACTTTCTATGATGCTCTATCATGCCGATGCTTACTTGCATCTTATGATTGTCAAAAGTTCCTGATTCGTCCTTCCCAGCAGATGCTTCCTAACATGTCTATCTTGTCTAATATGCAGGAACGTCACATGTGTTGTTTCATCCGACATGCCATCCCGTCCAACTCATATGTTCGTATTTCAAAGCATTCATAGAATTATACCATTCCGTCCAACTTATACAGCCGTATATGGGGCCGCTCAGATGTGCCGTGTCGGGAACTTGTTTTGTTACAGGTCCCAATCTTTTCCTCCCCACATTCTTGAAAAAGGGGTGAATTGCTTCCGTGTTGATATAGTCTTTAGAAGTTCTCTAAGATCCCATCGGCCATCCCATGAACCGCAAAGATCTGTCCCCAGCACGGTGTTGCATGGGGCCAGAATTTCTCACCGTTTCAGCCATGGGGGTTTTCCACAAACGATATTGTTTCAACACCAGGCACTGATACTTCCGCATCTCTTTCGACTGGGTTCGAGATGCAAAGTTATGGGGCCATGGGCAGCCAGGTGCTCTTGAACTCGGCAACATGCACTCTTTTTCGAAAGCTTTCGAATATTCTCTCGCATCGTGCAGCAATCCCATGTTCACACCATTCGACTTGAGACAATAAGTTGACACTGAGTCGAGGGAAGGCAGAACCTGGATCACCCCGTCAGCGGAAAGATAGCTATAAAATAGGAACCTTTTCCGCATCCATCGGGCATCATCTGTGTGGATCAATCAAAGGCACCTCAAGAACAAAAATCAATCGTCTTACTGCCCTGCGTTCACTTCTTCAGAAATCGACGAACTCCTTTTTAACTGGCTTTGCAGGAACGCCTCTTACCTCGCCATTAGTCATTCAACATGCATTACCATTTAATTCTCATTGGTCTCCTCCTCCCTACAGGCCTCATTGCTAGGCCTGTGCCGGTCCCCCAGATGGATAATCCGTTCGGCTGGGCCGTCCTTCCCGGCGATAGTACCTCAGTACCAAGTGTATCTTCTTCGGGAAATACTGGAATCTCATCATCAGGGAGCTCAAGTAACATTCCAGGTCCGGCTCCAGCTCTAGGGGGTTCATCTTCCTCGTCAAGCGGCAATCAAGCTGCACCGGGTGGCAACCAAGCAGCGGGTAGTTCCTCTTCGTCGTCACAAGGTCCCAACCCCTTTAGTTCATCCTCATCCTCTTCACGCGGCAGTGTGAGCTCAGGTCCTGGCATGTCAGATTTAAATAGTCTATCATCGGGTGTAAACTCTCCAGGTACTCCATCACAGGGTTCTCCAGGAGGCCCTTCAGGCGGATCCTCATCTACAGCATCCTCTGGCGGAAGTTCAACCGGCTCCAATGGTTCTGTAACTGGGGGTGGAGCGGCCGGGAGCAGTGGTGCTGGTAGTGGAGCGGCCGGGGGAAGTAGTGCTGGTAGTGGAGCGACCGGGGGGAGTGGTGCTGGTAGTGGAGCGGCCGGGGGGAGTGGTGCTGGTAGTGGAGCGGCCGGGGGGGGTGGTGGTGGTAGTGGAGCAGCCGGGGGTGGAGGCGGTGGTGGTGGTGGTGGTGGTGGTGATTTCGAGGAGGGACGTATATGAAGAGACACAAATGTTGAGCAGAGTTTGCCACGAACAGCCTTATTTCTCTCACTGAAAGGCGGTTGAGAGGACAGTATTTAATCGGCATCCAGATAGTAAAATTGTCTTCAGCTCAGTTTGCTTCGTTGAACGACGATGTAGCATGTATATTTCAACTGGAGGACAGAGAACTTTGACGAATGGTTCGGGTGCAAGACATGATATGATTCAAACTACATGTAGTAGCTTTTACCTTCTTGATGCGTGGCTGGATTCACCAGATAGCCTCTTCCGCTGAACGATTCTACTCTTAGTCCATCTCCGTAGAAAGGAAGGTTTCTCAAGTATTTACCCGTGGAGGCGAAAGTCAGTAAACTACAACCCACCAACAGCTAGGTCGACTACCAGGATAGAAACAATCTGGGTTTAGTTGAAGCTTGATAAATTGCATCTATTCCTGTTTCTAATTCACCATGTTACACATGCTTTGTCGTTGAACCCAAGCTATTGATTGTATTCTTCCGTTAACGGGACTGAACCTCTATTTGTGAATGGTGAAGAAAAGTGACTAAAAAGTCGCTACCGAAATCACGGCTGTTGTTTACTAACCTTTGCTTCCCCCAAAGTGATTGTGAGGGATTAGAGGTATTCTATCTAGATTAATTGCAACTCCAAAGGCATCAAATTCTTTGTCTGTCAGTCATCTCAAGGTTTGAACTTGTTGGCGATAGGAGGTGAGGCCGGGGATGTCGGATCATTCTTCTGCCGTATTGACGGCCGAGGTTCGTTTTGACAGTTGTTGCCCATCCACTAAATCAACGGCGGTGGATATGAGAGGAAATAGTGTTATTTTGGAATGAAAGAAGAGCTTCCATCAATTACAACCTTCGTGATAGATATGATTCCTAGAGCTGAGGCTTGTATTATGATTGACCAAATTGTGTGAAACTACTTTGCTCTAGAAATCCCATCCTGAAGTTTTGCTTTTGTTGCCGTGGTGCCAGCGGAACTGAGTTCCACTCCCTCGGCTTGCAGATAACGGGCTTTCATTTCCTCCACCAACCACCAAACTTTCTTCCTTCAGGTTCACACCGACCTCCGTACATACAGATAGCCACAGAGGCTGGTTGTAAGGATAGGAGCTTCAATATGATTTCCACGAGGCAGTTTGCCCGCGTGGGCAAGGTGGTAAGCTCATCCGTTCCCCCGCATGACAGGTTTGCTCGCTGGCGGCGCGCTTTGCTTGCCTCTGGTGTAGCAACAGGTTGACTCAGGATGGATTGCATTTACTTACTTTGATTTTGATAGGTACCTAGCTTCCGAGTCGTACGTCTCCCGTGCAACATCCCTTCGTCCAGATCTATTCGGCCAAGCAGCTGGCAGCTTCAGGATTTTCACAATCGGTAGCATGCTGACTTCCATTTCCAATAGCTCCCGAGGCCTCGGGCAATGGCCACAGTTTCAGATTCACCGCTAGACAAGAAGGTTGAGATGACCAATTGGGAGAAGGTCCGTATCAGCATATGACGTTTGGCCTGTCTCTTGGGTCAAATACTTCAGAATACTAGAGTTTTGCTAATGCATAAGCTTAGGGTCACTACATCAACTACAAGTATGTTGTTTCCACAGCCAGAGGGTCTTGATTCCTTTATCAAAACGGTCGAATCCTTTGCACGTCTAGACCCAACGCCGTTTGTTGCCGAGGGAGATACTTACCAAGATGTTGCTTGTAGGAAGATGTCCGAGAACCTTGCCATTGTTCGATCCCGCCTTAACAGACCTTTGACATATGCTGAAAAAATCCTATATTCCCATCTTGATGATCCTCATGGTCAGGACATCGAGCGGGGCAAGTCATACCTGAAACTAAGGCCTGACCGTGTCGCCTGCCAAGATGCCACAGCTCAGATGGCTATTTTACAATTCATGTCCGCAAATATGCCTTCTGTCGCAACACCCACAACGGTCCACTGTGACCATCTGATTGAGGCTCAACTTGGAGGTGACAAAGATCTTGCAAGGGCCCAGGATATCAACAAAGAAGTCTACGATTTTCTGTCAACGTCGTGTGCGAAATACAATATCGGATTTTGGAGACCTGGTTCAGGGATCATTCACCAAATTGTGCTTGAAAACTATGCTTTCCCTGGAGGTCTCATGATTGGCACTGACTCGCACACGCCAAACGCTGGCGGACTTGGCATGGCTGCAATTGGTGTTGGAGGTGCTGATGCAGTGGACGTTATGGCTAACCTGCCATGGGAGCTCAAGGCTCCCAAGGTCATTGGCGTTAAACTTACTGGAAAAATGTCTGGCTGGACTGCTCCCAAAGATATTATCCTCAAGGTCGCTGGTATCTTGACCGTAAAGGGAGGCACAGGGGCCATCGTGGAGTACCACGGTCCTGGTGTTAATTCTATTTCATCTACTGGCATGGGTACCATCTGCAATATGGGTGCCGAAATCGGTGCTACAACTTCTCTCTTCCCATTCAATAACAGCATGTATGACTACCTAGCAGCGACGAAGCGCAAAGCAATTGGAGATTTCGCTAGAACATATGCTGCTGAATTGAAAGAAGATGAGGGTGCAGAATATGACGAGCTCATCGAGTTGAACCTCTCTGAGCTGGAACCTCATATCAACGGACCTTTCACTCCTGATCTGGCTACTCCTATTTCCAAATTCAAAGACGCAGTTAAGGCCAACAAATGGCCGGAAGAGTTGAAAGTCGGCTTGATTGGTTCTTGCACGAATTCTTCGTATGAAGACATGTCTCGTGCCTCATCGATTGCTCAGGACGCACTGGACCACGGCTTGAAGGCCAAGTCGCTGTTCACCGTCACCCCAGGATCCGAACAGATTCGTGCTACAATTGAGCGTGACGGTCAGCTAGAGACTCTCGAGCAGTTCGGTGGAATGGTCCTGGCAAATGCCTGTGGTCCTTGTATTGGCCAGTGGGATCGAAAAGACGTCAAGAAGGGCGAGGCAAACTCTATTCTCTCATCCTACAACCGTAACTTCACCGGCCGAAACGATGCGAACCCTGCAACTCACTCGTTCGTCACTTCGCCAGATCTTGTTGTGGCATTGACTCTTGCCGGCACGCTAAACTTTAACCCTCTTACAGATACACTAAAAGACAAGGACGGAAATGACTTCAAGCTCTCTGTACCTTCGGGAGATGGCCTGCCCAGGAATGGCTATGACCCTGGCCGGGACACATATCAGGCACCACCTGAAGTTCGATCTGAGGTCGCCGTTGCTGTGTCTCCCACCAGTGACCGACTTCAGATTCTTGCAGGTTTCAAGGCCTGGGACGGCAAAGATGCCACGAATATTCCTATCTTGATCAAGTGTAAAGGAAAGACGACAACTGATCACATTTCCAGTACGAAATCATCTCCACCCCGTACTAGAAGGTGCTAACAAACCTCGTAGTGGCTGGGCCCTGGCTAAAGTACCGTGGCCATCTCGACAACATCTCCAACAACATGTTGATCGGTGCCATCAACGCCGCCAACGGTGAAGCCAACAAAGTTAAGAACACTTTCACGGGAGAGTTTGGCCCCGTTCCCGCAACCGCACGAGACTACAAGAAGAGAGGCGTTCCATGGGTCGTTGTCGGCGACTGGAACTACGGCGAAGGAAGCTCAAGAGAACACGCCGCGCTTGAGCCCAGACATCTCGGCAGTCTCGCAATCATCACACGAAGTTTCGCACGTATAGTAAGCTTCCCCTCTACCGCCGACCCTTCATATCAGCAAACTAATTGAATCCCCCTATCCAGCACGAAACCAACCTCAAAAAACAAGGCATGCTCCCTCTCACCTTCACCGACCCTGCCGACTACGACAAGATCAACCCGGACGACAAGGTTGATGTCATGTGCACGGAAATCGCGGTCGGCAAACCTATGACTTTGAGAGTGCACCCCAAGGACGGTAAGCCGTGGGAGACAAAGCTCGCGCATACGTACAATGAGGCACAGATTGAGTGGTTCAAGGATGGGAGCGCCTTGAACACGATGGCCAAGCATCACGCGGAGTAGAGAATCGTGCGTGTGGGTTTAAGCAAGGCGGGGAGGTTGTGATTGAGTGGGGCGGGATGCTATTGGGCCGCGGTATGATTGGAATACGGTGAGAGGGGAGGCGGTACAGATTGCGAGGACGAGTCGATTGTAAGGTACATTGATAGGAGGTAGCAGTCTGTATGTCTTTTTGCTTGGTTTCACAAGCAATCTTTTGTATCTACGTATTTGATGTTTGATGTTTGAGCGTGCGAAATCCCTAAGCATAAACCCGTTCTTTACCCCTCTGACACTCTGACTCTGCGACGGATGCTTAGAACCTCTGATGACAACTCTTTCCTGTGCTGGCTAGCTGGCGACCGCCTGAGCAGTCCTTAGTAGACAAGCACATCGAGAGAAATTAACGTTCAAAAACGCTAATCCTCGCACCGAAAAACATCACCAACTACGTCCCCTCTCTCACTTTTTTGGCTCTTCCCCCCCCCTCTGTCTTCACAGCCATCCCAACCAACCAACCATTAATGATAAGCCCCATTCCCAGCGTGGCCAAAGTAATTCCTCTCTCCCCCCTTCCGATCCCTCTATCTTCATCCCACTCTGGATCTACCCCTTGCACCCCGTATAGATAGATACCTTTTGGCTCGTTTTGCTTGAGTCGGGGGTTTTTGAGGGGGGGATCTAGTGGTTTGGTTGGGTTGATGGGGGGGGGGGGTGTTGCGTGTTGGCATGTTGGGGGTGGGTGAGAGGGGTGTTGCGTGTTGCGTGCTTGTATGGAATGGGTTTTTTGGGGGGGGATCTAGTGGTTGGGTTGGGTTGATGGGGGTGAGAGGGGAGGAGACGGGGGGGCGGTTTGACGGGGATGGGGGGGGAGGATCGGGATTATGATGGGAGCGGATGGTGGTAGGGATGCGGATGCAAAATGAGAGGGTTGGGGGCTGGCAGGGAAAGGGAAAGGGAAAGGGGGCCCCTCGAGGAGAGACGAGATGGGGGATGGGGAGTGTTTTTTTACGCGAGGGGAGGGGCTGTGGAGGTGTACTGTAAGGACTGAAAAGGTTGATGGGATTGTCTTGGTCGTATGCTGAGGAAATGGCTGGGATAAGGTAGGTTTGGTGGGTTTGGTTTGGATGCGTACGGTTTTGGGGTTTTGAGGTTTTGGAGGTGGGGGGTTGGTTTGTGGGGTGTGGAGTGTGGGGGGAGGGAGTTGTTGGTTGGGGAATACTTGGAGAGGTGAGTATGTAGGTGGGTGGTGGTTAGGTAGGTGTCGGTCGTTTAGACGGTCCGTCACTCTCATTTCTGTTCCATACTGTGCATACATACATAACGAAAATGTTTACTTTTACCAGAGAGTACTTTCTTAGATCGGGTAGACCGATTCAATTTTTTCAATCGCTTGATATGTCTGACACAGGCGCAGGATCGATCGTTCTTTCTCCAGAGTTTGCGTTTGTGAAAGATGATCCAGGGGTAATTCTCGTTTGGTCAAGATAATTCTACAAACAAAAGCATGTTTGAAAACATGAGGGCCGCGGATTTTCAGTTTAAACTTTTCCAAAGTGGCTCTCTTGTTTTCCTGGGGGGAGGTTCTGGTCGTTTGGTCGTCGTGAGGTTTGTTTGCTGCGTTAACGATTATTGGGGGTTGCGACCTTGTCTCATTAAAGCTTTTTATGAAACATTTGATTGATGTGAAAAGAATTGTTGCTTTCTGTATTTGGCCGGTGCGGTGAGGATTGTGCAATATTCATTCTCTAGAAAGGGGTGTTGGTTTGAGGGTGCGTGCTTTTGCACGCGAATTCCTTCAAGAAGAATCCAAGGATCTCCAAACGGGTGTCAGCATCGATACATCCCATCCGGTAAGAAACCTACCAATCGACTCCTCCCGGTTTGTCCTGCAAGACCCCATCACCATCTGAATCTGCATCCAGTGAACCTTCACCCCGCTGCCCATGCAGGAGCCCAGTGCATGCACGCTGCATGCATAGAAACTGCACATGCATCTAGATCCGATGGTCCCTATCTCCAGATAAGGGTCGATGCGTGATACAGCCGATCTTACAATCATGTTTGCAAATCTCCCTCATGGAAAACTCGAGTTTTGAGCATTCTTGTGTGCTCCCTTCAAGGCGTTCTAGGATCAGGAAGAGAAAGGCTCTACAATGAACGAGATGGCGCTCAAGCTGGCCGTGCGGTATTTGGACCCGGAATCTGTGACAGACTGGACTGGAGAACGTAGCGCAGTCCACTGTCCCCGCAACCAAGATCAGGAAGACATGAGGCGCCTCGGAAAGGTGCAAGTGTACAAGCGCAATTTCCGCTTCCTGGCAACGCTGGGCTTCGCTATGGTCTTCTCTAGCACCTGGGAGTTTGTCCTGGTAGCCACGTCTTCCGGGCTGATCAACGGCGGCTTTGGGGGATTGGTATGGGAGTATGTCTGGACGTTTGCGGGATACTCCACCATTGTTGTTTCCTTGGCTGAGATGTCCTCGATGGCGCCGACGGCCGGGGGGCAGTATCATTGTATGTTCGTCGAGGCCTCGAGTCCTGTGCGTAACAAGACTGAGAAATTCGTTGATAGGGGTGTCTGAATTCGCGCCTCCACGATATCAAAAGTTCCTCAGCTATGCCGCCGGATGGACAAGCACCCTTTCCTGGCAGCCTGCGCTGGCGGGCGGACTCTACCCTGTGGCTGTTATGGTGCAAACGCTCACACAGTATCATAAGGCAGACTTTGTTCTGCTGAACTGGCAAGCCTCGCTCTTGATGATTGCTCTCGGGTTCCTCACCGTCCCGTTCAACACCGTATGGAGGCGAGCCCTCCCAGCATTTGAAACCCTAGCTTTGGTCTTGCACATTGCCGGTTTTTTCGCCATCATGATTCCCCTTTGGGTTCTCGCGCCCAAGAACTCCGCCAGTGACGTTTTCGAACAAATTACCAACAGCGGCGGCTGGAGCAACACCGGTCTGTCCCTGCTAGTGGGCCAAGTCTCAATCTTCTACTGTATGGCCGGAGCAGACTCGGCGGTCCACTTGTCCGAAGAAGTCGCCGACGCCTCACTCACAGTGCCCCGGTCCATGGTCTGGGGCTTTGCGTTGAACGGTCTCATGGGCTTCGTCATGCTCATCACCGCCTTGTTCTGCATCGGTGACCTCGCGTCCGCGACCGCCGCTCCAGAACCCTTTGTCGCCATATTCCTGCATGGCACCGGCTCCACCACCGGCGCCACCGCCCTGACCATCATTCTCTTCGTCCTGCTGATCTTGGGCAACAACACCTGCACCACGACCGAATCCCGTCAGATGTGGGCTTTTGCCCGAGACCGCGGGCTGCCCTTTTCCACCTGGCTTTCGAGAATTCATCCGAAATGGAACGTGCCGCTTAATTGCATCATCGTCACCATCGCGATTAATATCATCTTCTGCCTCATCAACCTCGGCTCCACCCTCGCCTTCAACATCATCATCGGCCTCCAAAACACTGGCTTTCTCGCAACCTACATCCTTTCCATCTCCTGCCTTGTCTCCCGTCGCCTCCGCACTGAACCCCTTCCTCCCGCGCGTTGGAGTCTCGGCCGTTTTGGTCTGGCCATCAATGTATTTGCCCTCGCGTACGCGAGCTTCTTGATTATTTTCTGCTTTTTCCCCGTACAGGTGCCGGTGACGGCAATGACGGTGAATTGGACGCCAGCAATTTTTGCGGGGGTGGTGGTGGTGTGTTTGGGTTTTTATTGGGGGATAGGGAGGAGGGTGTATAAGGGGCCAGTGGTGTTTGTGGAGGGGAAGAGGAGGGATGGGGAAGTGCAGGGGGTGTGAGCAAGAGGTTCGGGATCGATATGTTGAAATGTGAATGTGGATCATAAGTAGAACTCTGTTTCATGTATATTTTCTTGCACAGGCTTGGGCCTGAAAGCTTGGTTCTAGGGAGATGATGTAGAGATGAAATGCACGATCAAGTATAGAAAGCCATAGGAGCAGAAGCAGAAGGAGGCACATTATAAACAACTACCTTGGATCGAAGATAAGTTGCACAAGATTTCCAACATGGGCTGTTAAAAAATCCGAGAAACGAATCGCTCTTGCATAAGCAAGTATGTTGCTGGTTATGCTGCTCAGAAGATGCGTGATAGATTCGTGATGGCTTTGCTTTGCTGTTTCGCTTCCCTTTTGGAGGGTGTTTCTTAGGAATGAGTCTTGTGATGGATCGAGTCTCCGGCAATTTGTACCAGAATACGGGGTCTTATGAACCTCCTCGCATCGGAGATACCTCAAACATAGGTATGCCATATGGGGGAAGTGTGAAAGCCCGCTGCGAAGATATCAGGATCTATTAACAGCAATACCTGACGAGCTGGTATTGATTCCTACAAACCTACAACCCTCATGCCAATCATAAGTTTATTTCCACCTCCATCAGCACTATATTTAATAACGGCGGTCAACACTTGCGTGTACAGTCCCACAAAGACCGAGCAGGAACTTCGAACAGAAGAAGCATGTCGGTGACGCCGCCTAACCAAGCGGTGGAGGCACATTGATTGCCGGTCGTTCATGCATCAGCCATGCGACGTGCTCATCGTTACACGGCGAGGCCCAAGGCTCGTCTGAGCCTTCCTCTGCACATCAAGCCGACATGGATTCCGGTGTCGTCAGATACATTTCGATAGGGACGGTGTGACCATCCCTTATGTAACCTTGATCAATTCACGGCGGAGACTATTCCCTTGTTCTTCTTCCCAAGGTACTTCCGTTACCGTGAAATCCCCCCCAAAAACGGTTGTCGCGACGTGAGAATGGCAGATCTCGCGGCAGGAGTCTTTCAATCGGTTCCAAAAATCTTCCAGTACCGCTGGCCGGGCACTGATATTTTCGAACGATTTGACGTCGAAAACCGTGCGACCGGAGAAGTCGTAATAACAGTTGAGGCAGGCGACGAAGAGACCGCGAACCCTGCCGTTCAAGCAGCCCAGGAAGCGTTTGGAACCCACTGGAGATGGAAGACTCGTACGGAGCGCTCAGCCTTCCTTGACACGGCGGCTGATGAGCTACAGAAGCACTCGCAGGAACTTACCGTCTTGCTCTGTCTGGAAAATGGCAAACCGTGGCAAGGCGCCCTCCGCCGATGTGAGGTTCCTGGTCATGGTTTTCCGGTACTTTGCTTCCATTGCGGACAAACTAGAGACTGAGTTCTTCGACCAGGTCAGCATGTACTCTGCAACAATCTACAAGCCGCACGGCGTCCGTGCTGGATCCTTCCATCCAATCGGCCTCCGGTCCATGCAGGTAGAAATTGGTCCCTGCGCCGACTATAGCTCTAGCTATTCTAGAAATCAGAGGGAAAAACGCTATCCTCGTGTCTGAGGATGCTGGTATTGACCGTGCAGTCCGTGATGCCTTGGATAGCACTTCTTCCAACAAAGGTGATAAGTGAGAAAGAAAGGTGCTACGCTAGCTGCACAAGGACCTCTTCCATCCTCTCCCCCCGTGGCAAAAAGTTTCTTCATCCTATTTGGTCTCCCTCACAGACACCAAAACCCCCAATGACCATTCAAGACGCAATATTCAATCCTGTCGTTGCAGCTGTCATTCCCTTCAGCACCGAAGAGGCGGTTCGCATTGCCAACTCTTCCCGCTAACCGGGCTCTTTGCAGACGTACACTCTCGAGGCTCAAAGCGCACGATAAGTGTGGCACGGATGCTAGAGGTCGGCGTGTTTCTTTTTTAAAACCCTATTACCCTAGGGATTCGGGGCACTCCTTTTTGGGGGTGTGAAGGAGAAGGAAACACTGGACCGGGATATCGCGGGAATGTAGCCGAGCAACAAAACAGATCCCACCATGCAAAGGAGTTGTTGATATATTTGGGTTTTGAAGCGGATAGAGGTAGATGAATTCTTCTTTCTTAAAAATGGTAGCCTTCAGAGTCGTCTAATTTCTTCAACAGCTGGTCCTATACGAATTAATTGAGCTTAAATCTTCGTCTCTACTGTACTTCTGGCTAATGGAGCTATACACAGCTATCATACTCGCATGCGTTCCCGAAATTGGGAGCCTCACGATCATACTTACAGCTCAACACTACAATTGCTAATTGTATTGACGACAGCCTGTCATCTTCGCGTGGACAAATCTCATGGGATGTATAAGGTAGTCTAGCTGTGTACCTTACAGCTATGGTATAATGTGCTCGGATAGTGACATCAAATGCTGTCATCCAAACATTATATAGGTAGCATCTTTCAAACAGTACTCTAGCACTCTAGCACACTCCAGCACTAAGATGTGTGGATGTGTTTTGATCCGATGATCGGTTGGGCATGATAGCGACGATGAATCGGTTGTGGATGACTGCGTTATGACCGCATTGTTCTTCTGCCAATACCAGCGAAAAGTGTTAAGGTAGAAAGTAGTCAGGTCTCATACCTTAGCAGACCAAGGTAGAATAGTAGATTTTAACGGTTTAAGATCAATCCACTAACATGAACAGTTGACCTCGTAGAATTACCGTTTGATTACGAGTGTAAGCGTTTTTTTACGGTTTGTTCACAGTTGTTTTGACTGCTTGACGTGTTCCGCTGCTGGGTCGATCTCAAACCGTAAAAAGCTTTGGTGTTAGTCCGCTGAGGTATACCGGGTGTTACTGCCATGGACCATTCGATGGATGACATCACCGCGGAGCTGTGCGTGAAGGAACTCCGTATTCCGCATTGTCCAGGAGGTCCACACATGCACTGCACAGCCACCGCCACCGACACACTATATTCTCCGTGTGGCTCGAGCGTTCCAGACCTTTGAGCGTCACTCGAAGATAGATCTGCAACGCAGCAATTTCTATTCACGGCATCAATTAATTAAGGTACACAGGATTCCTGCCATCGCCCTTGCTCACCCGGCATAAAGCGTCTTGCTATCTACTGTGGTATTGTGGTATTGTTCTGGCTTCCGAGAACGACATCCGCAAGGTACTATATGCAAGCAAAGCACAAGCGGAGGTCGTTGACCCAGCTTCCCACCCTTCCGCGCACAGCGTTCTTCTCATTTCTCATGTGCGGGATCTTACCTACGGATGACTCCGAGAGATCATCGCACAAGATCTACGGAGTACCTCCTGTAAGCCAAGCGGTGAAAAGTTCAATAAGAATTCACCGTTCAGGCGGCACTCTCAACGGCCCAGCTGTAGGGTCGTGGCATGACTCGGCACTTTTATCAAGAAACATCTGCTACTACCACCTACTTTGGTGCTGTGGGTGGTAGGTGATGAGAACTGTCAATTGATTGCCAAGTCAGCCACATCCCGGACCCTGCTCCGTACATTATGCACCATGCCAGTTCATCGGTCAGGTCAGGGCGCCGTCAGTGCAGGGATATGTATTATTGATTACGGGATGCAGTCATTGTTATTGGCGAATCTAGAAGGCATTTCAACGCGTCAACGGGTCAACGTGTGGATGAAACGGAGGTGGGAAAACTATGCCGTGCCGCCAAATCGCTTGACTGGAGAGACTGACAAGCCACAGCTAGAGGCGAGGGGGTCGGAGACACATCCGCCAGTCGTCATCAATAATTGATTGATATTAAATTATGACAGCGAATGGTTCCGAGGGCCATGCGTGTGACATGTTGTTTGTGGCTGGTGGTTGGACAACGTGCGTTTGGATCATAGAAAAAGATTCGGATGTGACGTAAGGTAAGGTTGGAGTCATGACTATGACGACATTCGACATTGGTTTCTATGGAATAAATAATTCTATTGTGCCACGTTGGCGGTAGACACCGAGCCCTCGGGGTATATCATGATAGGCTGAGAAGTGTGGCTGAGCACAGGTAGGTTGGTAAGGTAGAGAGAGGTACATGGTACACTGTGTTCTCGGCTATTAGGCCACGGATGCCGTGGCAAAAAGAAGAGATGGTTGAATGTTCGTTCGTATCGTGTCTGTAACGTATCATTGCCCGTAGACACGTGTATCGTCCCCAGGTCAACGCCAAAGCGAAAAAGTCCAAACCGAAGAGCAAAAAGTCCATCAACGTTTTCCCGGGGTATATATATGGATGGCAGTCTGAGGCAATCGAGGCGACCACTAGCAGTTCGCTCCGTCAAGAAATACGTTGACGTGATAATCGTAAAAACAAAGCTGGGTATCATAGAACAAAAGAAATGTGCGCAGCCGGGAGATGGAGCCTAGAATAAAAGTCTCATCTCCAAATTGGACGTTGTGAAATCGGCAGAGCTGGGCTTTTCCAGCTTCGGCGTTGCTTCTGAATCAATCGTGAAAAATTCGACGGCCATGTCCTGGCCTTCCGGTAGCTCTCGGACAACTTCGTCATCAACCATGACCCTAAGACCTTTGGGGTTGATCCGAAGAGTACGAGTGATCGTACTTGGATCGACCTGGCATTTGATGGCGATATTAGTGATGAGGTCTTGCAACGTCCGCTCCATGAGATAGACGGCTCGGTAGTAATCGTGGTCTGCTGAGCTTCCAGAGACCTTGACCAGAACGTAAAAGCACGCAACAGGTTTGATTACCCGCTCCGGAGGGGCTCTGTAAGATGGATCAACCCCAAGCGCCTCGATCCAGTCCGGTAAAGAGGCATCAGTTGGACGGTGAACTTTGACGGCCGAACCTGAAAAACCTGAAGTGACGTTGGCGATTGAGGTATCGAAACGTGCACCCGGGAGATTGCCAAAGCTGTCCCAATCGCCAGGAATTGGTCGAGTGCGATCAAGGTGAGTGGGGTACTGAAAACCAGAATGCTCGGCGGACCGTGGCTGTGACGGAACAGATTTGGAGCTTGGCGAAGGGGAGACGATGCAGGAGTTGGTTGGAGTCGTCTCCACGCTTACTCTTTGGTCACAAGACGACTTGCGGCTAGCAGGCTCGATTTTCGTGAGGTCCGAGGGCTGCCCGGGCAGTGCGACTGGATATAAGTCCGGATCGTCTTGTTCATAGCCTCTCAGATAGAGTACGCTGACGGGTCTGGTGGATGTAAACATATCCTGCATCGTCGCGAGCTTATAGTGAAGGTCTTCCTCGCCCGTGGGCCGACCCGGTGAGCCCTGTGAAGAAATTGACCACGTTCTTTTGTGCTTCTGGACCTTTCCGGGTCGATGGCTACCGCTCTTGGTAGCCATGGCGCCGCTTCGTTTTCGCTTACTAAAATCTTTGATCCCCGACTCGACCTGGGCGATTTGCTGTTTGAGCTTGTCAATGGTCTTCTTGATGTGAGCTACATCATTTGAGAGCTTCCGCTCTGCCCCGTGATCCCTAAAGAGTTTTACCTTGCAGAAGCAAACCTCGACTGTAGATCCTGGTGGTGAGTCTGGCGTACCAGCAGAGACAATCTCAGTCTTGGCGCAAAGACGAACCGGTATGCCTTTCACACCTTTAGAGTGACTGAAATCGGTCGAGAGGAAGTTGAAGCGAACAGCAACCGTGCACTCTGCTGTGGTCGAGCCTTGAGTAGGGCTCCAAGTCACAGAAAAACAATCAAAAGAAGCACGTTCGATTTCCACTCGCGGCCGTTTCGTCTCCTCGTCGCCGCCTTGATTGGGATCGACGTATTCGACTGCTTGGAGTTTTCCGGCTCTCTGATGGGCTTCAGCTAATCCTCTACCTTCCTTCCAGAGTTGCCAACACGCCGAAGGACGCTGTCTCTGCTGCTCATCCTCAAAAGAAATGCGGACAACAGTTCGGTATTTGATCGGACCAGTTGAAGGGCGCATACCCAGACTATCGACTATAGTCATCGAATATGCTTGCCCTTTATTAAGATAAGTTACTGGGATCTCGTCCGAGTGGCGGATCATCGCTGTCGGCGCATTGAGTGTTACTTGATAGCGGAACCTACATCGAAACATTAGCAACCACAAACATAATTCAATGGGACAAAGTTACTTCTCTGTCGAAGCAATGGACGGCGCTGGCATGGTCGTGTCGAAAATTCTGGCTGGAAATACCGGGATCTCCCTTTGCGGCTCTGTTTGCATGCTCATCTCTTGTTTGGGCGAGCCATTGTTTTCAGCGTCCATTGCGTCGAAGCCCGAGTCTTGATGAATAAATGAGCTAGGTGCGTAGGACTGCTGCGGATTGAAACTAGTCGTGGTTTGGAAAGAGTGCACGTCGAGTAGGTGAGGATGAAAGCCGTGCATATCGATCGCTGAGTGGATATTGCCTTCGAGAGTTGGCATGGAAAGAGGCGTCCCTAAATGGAAACCCATTCCCGGGGTGTGTAAATCACCGGCTTGATTGTGGTAAATGGTACTCGTCCCTCCCGGAGTTGGCGTATAGTAACCTGAGGGCTGGTTCGCAAACGAGGGAAAGTGGAAAGAGGTGGTGTCGAGCAGAGAAGGAGTGAACCTCCACTGATCATTGGCTTCTCCAGTACTCAACAACCCATCTTTGCTATCTTCGTGCTCAACCATTCTTCTAGAGACAAGTATCCGGGTCAGCTTAGTTTAGTTTTCGGTCTGGTAAGCGTAGCGCGAGTTTGCCCATAACGACGTGTACGACGCGACTTTTGGAATTGTCTGGAAAAGGATATTTTGAATTGAGAGACACTACAAAAAGAAGTCCGCCGTACCTCTGATCCATGGCTGGGTCTGATAAAGCGCCCGTGTTACTGCGGGTGGACGTTGCGGAGGTCGTTGGCACCGTCCCAGGCCCTACGCCGGGAAACTTTTGTTTGAAGGAAGCATAGAGCTCGTCGGCGGGTTTTTGAGTGCTCTTCCTAGTTGCCAGATGGGCCAGTCAGTAGAGCGCACAGAAAGCAAGCAGTGATCAACGTATTCACGTATGTTGACTTGAATGGCAGGATACTCACCGATTGCGAAACATTGGATATATATCCGTACCACGTGCAGGCGACCAGAGCCCAAGTCCAACGGCATGTATAAGACTTTTTATAGAACTATGAAGATCTATAGCTCGAAGGGAACAACAAGATGGAGACTGCGGTCAACAGGATATAGTGCTTGGGGGGGGTGCAAGCGCATTTACGATGAAATAATAAATAATGCCACAAGAAATTAGAGCCAGACCATTGCCAAGTCAAGTAGCGCTGTTTTCCGAGGCGACCAGGCCATACCGACCTTACCTTACCTTACCGTACCGTTCTCCATTCATTACCCTTAGGCACATCCGTCATTCCCAGGTTCCACACAGTTTTTCGGCTTTTCCGTTTTTCCTTTTCGCGTAAGGTATCGTATCCTGAGAGGGGGCCAGGGTGTTGGCTTTAGCTCAAACAGCGAACATACTACGTAGCACCTTAGGCGGGCGCCACACTTGGGCTTGTCTGGCCGGCGACTGGCGGTGCAACTTGCAGTAGCGCCGTGTACTACTCCGTACATGTACTACGGCAGCAAGGGGGGGTGTGATCGGACAAGGGGGAGGGGATGACGCTCGGGATTCGGTAACAACAGGCATTCATCAAAAGGCATGTGCCGTGTCCCGTGACGGATTGACCAAACTAAGGTATCTACCTTACCTTACGCTCTACCTATCAACTTCCTGACCCGGTGCGCACCACCAAAGGGCGCTTGAAAGCGTGTTCCCGTCCGATCGAAGCCCAATCGAGCCTCCCCTGCCGGCGTCCGATAAAAGCATACATGATACATACGTAAAAAAAGGCTTGTCTCCATCATCGGGGCAGCCGCTCCTCGAGTGATCGATCAGCCACACCCAGAAACGCTGATCCCCCAAGTCCCAAATAGAGTCTCAGGCCATCTCTCGTTCCGGATGATTTGCAACATCCACCTCCCACTGCGTTGGAAGATCAACATGCGGTAAAGATGTCACCATGCACGTAGGGCGATCCAAGAGGGAAAGGTGGATCTCTTACTCTAAACCGCAATTGTAATTATAGATGGATCCCACAATACGTAGACCCGCTGTTCAGCGTCTCTCTCTCTGTTCATCCGAGTTCCTGAACGAGGTAATGGAACTATCCAAAGAGGAAATTATTTGTGGAACCAATGAACACAAGCGAGATGAGATGGTCGGGAAGGATGACTTCACTGACTCTCGATCTTCTGACAGCCGTTCCACGGTTCCCACATGGGGAAGCTTCAACGTGATAAGAGGAGATACCAACCGTGAAAGGCTGGACAAAGTAGCAGCGCATCCTGAAACAGCCAATCGAATATAAGAGATTGTAAATCATACTCAAAGACAACCAATCAGACATGGTTGCGGAACTTTCCACTTCGATAATTGGTACATCGGTGTCTAAACATAGAAATCAGGGGGTGAATTGGAATTTGCGTGCATCCCCGCTCGTAATCTCGTGCAGGTGTTAGGGAAATTGCGTATGAGCCACACTTTCTGCATCAGCCACCGCTATTTTAACTCCCGTACACAGCCACGTATTTCTGTGGCGAGTGAGTACGCGGCAGTCGGGAAACTTTTCTGGAGGGTCTGAGCGATCATAGGTCCGCTCCTAGGAACTCCATGGCCTCATGGAAGATCCCAAGGTCTTTGATACGGGCTAGAATAAAGGATCATCATCTTGCTAACAGCAATTGCGTGTTCTCGCTTACGCTAGCACTTGAGGCAGTACGGAGTATGGAAGTAGACAGTAAGATCATGTCATGCTGCATGTGACTCCGATGGGAGATTCTTCACCGAGCCTCGCTTGAGCCGGGAATCCCGATATGTCTGAAATACTTTCGGTATCATCAGTACTTACTGGCTTCTCAATGAACGACTCTTTACTCACCATCAATGAGAACTCGTGTTGGAGAAAGAGCCCAGAAAAAGTAATTTTGGCATCTAGCAAGCAAACTAGATTATATAGAGTAGCTTTTAGACCATATTCTAAAGTCAACGGTCATATCGTATCTGATCAACATCTGTTGTCAACGAGTATATATGTACAGTGTGGGATGGAACAGAAATAATACAGGGCAGAGACCATGACAGCTAGTACTATCAGAGAAAACAATGGCACAAGAGAAACGTGACATCTCATAAAGACCTATTTTGCCTTGCAGATTTAGGAAAGCTTTTGGTTCAACTAAAGATGCTTCACGGGCCAGTACAGTAAACACATACACAGAAGCAAATTGAGAGATACCTATAGGGCCAGCGTAAAAGGATAGATGGATACAAAGGTCGATAAAATACAGATCCCCAGTCAACAGATGAAATGAGCGAAGCCTGAGGCGCCATCTTCTTAGAGATATCACGGATCCCACCTCATAACGCGCTGGACGTCTCGGAATGGGTGATTATTCAAGAAATGTCGCGTTCAAATATTAAGTATCTGATCATACATATGATATCATTACCGTGTGACAGGTTGGCAAACATAGCGATTCCGATAACTGTTGCAGCTCGTCGTGGTCATCGAGGACGCCTCGACTATTCTTATGCGGAAGAAGGTGG
>JAABUT010000491.1_pt1 | contig 62251 bp, 54 predicted proteins | sample 5559281 | NCBI WGS metagenome assembly JAABUT01 (sample SAMN10711880, study PRJNA513359) | rock metagenome | isolation source: Antarctica rocks | place: Antarctica: Victoria Land, Ricker Hills nord | collected 2016-01-04 | reverse complement strand
GTGTCGCTGCGACCGCGCACCGACGACGACCTTGATCTCCTGTTCGAGATCGCCGCTGACCTGGACACCTGGGAAGAGCGGAATCCGCAGGCGCCGCGCCCTTTGACGAGGGACCGCTTCGATGCTCGGCTCGCGCGCACTGCCGACAATGACGGCCCCGAGGCCGCCATGTCTCTCGTGATCGCCGTCGACGGCGCCGCTGTGGGCAGCGCGTCGCTATTCGACTTCGACCTGTTTGCCCGTCACGCCGAGGCGGGAATCAGTCGGGAACGGAACGCCCGGGGTCGCGGCATCGGCACAGCGGCCATCGTCCAGCTCGTCGAGTTCGGATTCGTGCGTCACAACCTCCGCCGGATTCACCTTCAGGCGATCGCGTCGAACATCGCCGCGATCCGCGCGTATGAGAAGGCGGGTTTCGTGATCGAGGGTCGGCAGCGCCAGCACGCATGGGTCCGAGGCACGTACGAGGACATCGTGCGCATGGGGATCCTTTGCTCGGAGCAAACCTCTTCGGCCTGACCCGCGTCCATCGGGCGACGCCCGCTTCTGCCGCTGAGCGCTCGCCCCGTGGGTCACCGCTCGGCCATAAGCGTCGCTGTGGAGCGCGTCGCTGGCGCCGTTCTGCTCCCACCACGTTCCCAGCGCCTGACCTGACGTCCCGCCATTTGAGGCGGACACCGCACTCGCAAGGCCGCCCAGGACAACGGCGGTGGGGCTTTGCAGGACCTCCGGCTCGTCGCGTGGATTGGCGACGTGAGTAACGACCGATGCTGGCGTTGCAGCAGGTCCTCGCCGAGCCACTCCATAGCAGTCGTGGTCTCGCGCCGCAGGGCGTCTGCCGGAGACACGCCCAGCGTGACGAAAAGCGCTAGTGCTGGTCCTGCGCGTGGTGCTGGCCAGTACGGGCCGGGGCCTGGCGTGACGCTTGCTGGCACCTCAAGGGATCCTGGAGCCTGGATGCCCCACCACCCAATAATAAGGTGGCGACGCACTCGCGCACTGCCGCCTGGCGCCGCGCACCTGTCCCCTTGGGCGCCCCGGCAGCGGCTAGGCCGATCCGGTCCAGCGGCGGCGGAATTCTCGGCCGGTGATCACGCCTGGCACACTCTTGGTATGGCGACGCAGACAACCGGCGAGGTTCGGACATGGGCCAAACAACAGGGGATCGCGGTCAGTGACCGGGGGCGCTTGCCGGCATCCCTGCTGGAGGCGTACAGGACGGCCAGCTCGGAGCAGGCCGCTTCCAGCACACAGAACAAAAAAGAGGCAAAGACCCGTCCGTCCAAGAACACCTCACCGTCCTCGCCCGGCCGGCGCAGGAGGAAGGACGCCGCGTCCGCGAAGGCGCCGACCGGCGCCCCCGGCTCTGGCGACCAGGACTTGTTCGGCGACCAGCAGTCGGTCCTGCGCCGCCTGTCAGCGCTGGAAGGGCAAGTCGCGGACCTCCTCGGCAGGCTGGAGACCGCAGGACGGGCCTTGGACCAGGTGCACAACAGCCACTGAGAAACCGGCGCCCGCGCCATGGCGCTACCTGCCCGGACGTAGGTGACTGTCGGGCCGATGTCCCAAGTTGTGGATCCTGGTCCTGGGCGGCGGCCCCGTACTGAGGACTTCGGCTCCCGTCTGGCGCGCGGTCATCTCGGTGCGGTCGTCAGGACCTTTGCCTGTGAGCAGCGACCGCGTCCGGCGGGAGGGTTCGGCGTGACACCACGACAGCAGGGATCGCCGTGCCCACGCTCCCGACAGACCCCCCCGATTCCCAGCTCGCCCCGCTCGTACTCACCGTTGATCGCCGCCTGGACGAACTGGACCTGTTGGACCTGCGTGAGCTGCGTCTGCGCGTGGCGCTTCAGGCGCCTCCACCCGACCGCAGTCGGGCCAGTCGACGGCAAGCCCTGCTGATGATGGTGTGTCACCAGCTCGACTCCCGTGGCTGGACGATGTCCTGGAACGACCGCGGGGTTCGCGCTTCCTGTACGGCCATCATCACGTGACGCTCGGCGTGGCCAAGACCTTCGTGAGCTACCTCGAGGGGACCGACTCCGTCGACAGGCGTCGAGCCTTCTGCAACATGGTTGTCTTGAACCGTCTGGCTTCGGCGTCGGTGATGTGGCTGCCGACGTCGATCGCGCGGCGGACCAAGCCCCACTTGATCCCGCAGCTCCGGCCAGCTTGGTTGCGGCTGTGGGCGGGCCAGCCAACCGGTGGCCGGCGTGGACCATCATGCACTCGTCAAAGGCAGCAGCGATGTCTTTGCCGTCTGGGTCGAACTCCATGAACAACGCGGTTGGGTACTCCCATATGCGGGGACGGCAGCCTCCCCTGTGACGACGTCAGCATGGTGTAGGCCCTCAACCCGTCGTCGGTGCGGCGGCCCGCGATCCGGACGCGGGTCTGGGGTTCGGGGGCAAGACGCCCCGGAACCTGTGCGTAGTCGAGATCTGCACTCACCTGACAGGTCTGCAACGCCGCGCCGGCTGAGACGTGGTGTGCAAGTGCCTCGGCGTGGGTTGCGCCCGCGCAGAGCCAACCACCGTGTCTCACCACCCCTCCGCGGCTGATGCCGGCGATGGAGCTCGTACAGAACTTCCTTCTCGTTCGGCGCATCACTCAGCCTAGGAACGCGACCACGTCGTCTGCGCCGAGGCGGCGCTCTGAACTTTTGCACCGGCCTGACACTTCGGGATCATCACCGACCTGGTCGCGGTGGGCGGGGCGCCTGCCGGTGGGGGTCGAGTCGTGGTTCGTCGATGCTGGGCTGGTTCTGGGCTGCGGCGGCCTCGGCGGCGAGGCGCCGGTCGGTGTTGGCTTGCGTCTTCGGGGAGATGCCGGTGTGGGCGTTGGGGCACTCGCGGATCACGCGGTACTGCAGGTCGTAGGCGGGGCTGTCCGCAGCGAGAGGCTGTTCGCCGAGCAGGCGCGGCAGGTGTTGCTGGACGTCGTAACCGGCGCGCCAGGCGCGCTCCAGGGCGACCGCGAGCGCGGGCCAGTATCGGTCGGTCACCAGGCGCGGGTCGACGGCGACCCCGACGTCGTGCCACGACCCGGCCGCCCACTCAGCGGTGATCATCGGGCGGGGCGAGCTGACCTCCGGCTCGGCGGGGCCCATTGCGGGGGCGGTGCCGACCTGCGCGGACACCCCTGTGGGTGCGGGTGCTTCGTCGAAACCCTGCTGGGGGCTGGGCGTGCTGGTGCGGGTGGGTCCGGTGCTGGTGGGGCTGGTGCTCGGTGCGGGGGTGCCGACCGGGTCCGGCTTGTTGTTGGCGGTCCAGGCCAGTGCGGCGTCGAGGACCTCCAGGCCGGTGATGCCGGGGGCGGCGTGGACGAGGGTGTCGAGGTGAGCGATGTGCGCGGGCCAGTGACCGGGGGGTAGGGCTGCGATGACTTTGGCGGCGGAACGGATCGCGTGGACGGTGCCTTCGGCGGTGTGCAGGCGGTCGGCGTAGCTGGCGACCCGGTCGGTGACCAGGTGCCGGGCCAGGGTTGAGTCGCTGGCGCGGGCGGCGGTGAGGGCCTCGCGCAAGGCGCCGGGGCCGGCGGTGGTGAGCAGGTCGGCGGGGTCCAGCCCGTCGGGTAGCGCGAGGTGGCCGGGGTTGCCGCCGCGGGCGACGAGTTGCCAGTAGGCGCGGTCGGCGGCCTTGCGCCCGGCGGCGTCGGCGTCGGTCCCGACGACGACACCGGCCGCCGGGGGCGGCTGCTGGCCGTCGACGTCGGGTGCGGCCGCGGCCGGCAGGTATGGGCGCAGCGTGTCGGCCTGGGCGTCGGTGAACGCGGTCCCGAGCGGCGCGACGCCGACCGCGTCCCCGTCGGCGGCCAGGGTGACAGCGAGGGCGTCCAACGCTCCTTCGACCAGGACGGGGGTGGCGCCGGCGGCGAGCGCCTGGGCTGCTTCGGCCAGGCCGTACAGCTGGGCGCCTTTGCTGAACACCAGGTTGTCGGCGGTGTTGAGGTACTTCGGGCCGGCCGGGGACCCGTCCGGTCCATCGACGGCGTCGGGGTGACTTCGGCCCACGAACCCGATCACCTGCAAAACCGGCACCGCGGGCGCCGCCGTACCAACCTCCCCTGCGTCGACGGGCGTGGTGGCTACTCCCCTGCTCTGCGGAGTGGTGGTGGTGTCGAGGGTGTGGATCGGCAGGATGAGGCGGTCCCGGAACCGGTCGATGAGCCGGCCGGTACGAGCCTGGGACGCGAGGCCGGCCTGGAGCAGTTCGGGGTCGGTGGCGCCGCCCGCGCGCAGGTGGTCGACCAGGTGGGTCCAGCCGGCAGGGGCGTAGCCGGGGGTGAAGCGGGCGTCGCCGATCAGGTCGGTGCCCAGGCGCTGCTGTAGGTGCTGCTGCGCCCACGACCCGCGGTAAGCGCAGCTGTAAAAGGCCAGGGCCTGCGCGTTGAGCTCGAGCAGCCGCTCGCGACAGACCAACGCCGCCGGGGTGGCAGGAGCGGCCGCTGCCGCCCGCGCCGCGGTCGCGACGTCTGTGGCCTTGCCGGCGATGTGCGGGGGCTGCCAGAGCTGTGCCTGCCCGGCGGTCTGCGCGGCGTCGGCAGCGCTCGGGAGCCAGGACGGCACCTGCTCCTGGTCGTCGACGTCCTCCAGGTCCAGGTCCAGGTCCTCAAGGTCGTTGGGGGGCTGCTGGTCGGTGAGGTTGGCCAGCCAGTGCTCGTCCTGGTCCGGCAGCGCCTCGCCGACCTCGCTCGAGTCGAACTGCGGCAGCAGCAGGTCCGCGGCGTCGGCGACCTGGTGGTCCGGGCCGTCGTCGTAGCTGTCGTCGAGTCCTTCGTAGAGGTCCTCGGGTGGGAGCAGCTCCTGCTCGTAGGGGTCCACCGGCGCCTGCTCGTAGGCGTACGGGTCGGTGTGGTTCCCGGCGCCGACGGTGGGCGCCCAGCCGGCGTCGGGCAGGTCGGCGGCCGGGTCGTCGGGTCCGTCACTGAGCATCGCGACCCGCCACACCAGGGCCGTAGCCAACTCCGACGGGCGGGGGCTGGCCGGGTTCGTGCCCGTGCCCGTGTCCGTGCCGGCGGCGGCGGGGTCGTGGCTGGTGCCGAATGGGAGCAGTCCGTGGGCGGTGGCCAGGACCTGTTCGGCGGTCCATCCCCGGTCGGTGGCTTGGGTGACGGCGGCGACCAGGGCCGGCCAGGCGGGGTCGGCGGTGACGCGGGCGGCGAGGTCGCCGCCGAGCAGGACCTCGAGGTGGCTGGTCCAGGCCGGTCGCAGGGCGGGTGGGGAGGCGGGGCTGTCGGTGCCGAGGTCGCCGGCCTGCGCGGACAGGGCGGCCGGCGCGAGGTGCCGGGACAGTCGCCACCACAGAGCGGCGGCGGGCATCTCATCGGGCAGCGGGCGCGCCTGGTGCCCCGGAGCGTCCAGCCCAGGCCCGGGGTCTGCGACCGCGGCGGTGTCGGTGTTGCGCGGGTTGCTGACCAGGCTGGTGACCAGGGCGGTGATGTCGATGCCGGCGCGGTCAGCGGCGGCGAACTTGTCCGCGACACTGGGCCAGTGCGGGTCGACGAGCAGTCGCGGTTCGACCTGCCGAGCCAGAGTGCGCCACCGGTTCGCCGCGGCGGCCGGGTCGCCCAGGGCGCCGGCGACCCTGGCGTCCAGGGCCTGCTGCGCCCGCAGGTCCGGGGCGGGCAGCCGCTGCGGGCCGGTGGCGGTCAGGTCGCTGTCGTCGACGTGGTTCGCGGCCCGCCACACCGCCAGGTCGGCGAGCAGGTCGCCGGCGCCGTCGGCGCCGAGCAGCGGGGCGGCCCAGGCGGGGGCGCTGGTGGGAGTCCAGGTGCGGGCTCGGTCGGCGACCTGCTCGGCGAGGTAGGTGGTGTAGCCGTGGCGCGCCTGCAGGTAGATCCCCCACGTGTGGTCTGTCTCCAGGCCGAGCGGAATGGCCGGCAGCCACCCGAGCGGGCCGGGGGTCGGCTGGCTCCCGGCCGGCTCCGGGCCTAGTGCCCGGGTGGACAGCGCCCGGGTGGCCCGGGTCGACAGTGCCTGGCTGGACGGTGCATGGGTGGCCGGTAGCCGGGTCGGGTCGGTGAGGTCCAGGCGCCAGTCCAGGACCGCAGCAGGGTCGGCGGCGCTACCGAGCTCGCCGTGGGCGAGCGCGCGGTGCAGCACGCGGGCGGCGGCATGCACGGCCCGCAGCTGCGGGGCAGTGGCACCGTCGGCACTCGGCTCGGGGGTCGGGTCGGGGGTCGGGTAGGGGCTGGGGTCGCTGGCGGCGTGCAGGGCCAGGCTGGCGCGCAGGGTGGTCCAGGCGGGGGCGTCGGTGAGCCCGGGCAGCACCTGTTCGGCGGCCCGGTCCAGCGCCGCGACACCGCCCTGTCCGAGCCGGGCGAGGGCGGCGACGTGCAGGCTGTCGTGGTAGCTGCTGGCGGCAGCGCCCAGCCGGACAGCGGGGTCGGCGAGACGCCGCTGGGCGGTGGTCGCCGACACCTGGGCGCCGTCGCGGTCCACGATGCGGGTGAGCAGGTCGACCGCGGTGGGGGGCAGCAGCACGTCAGGGGTCAGGACGCTGTGCTCGTCGCCGTCGCCGGCGGTGGCCAGGTACAGGTGGTTGTTGGTGCGGCCGCGGGTCATCGCGACGTAGAGCAGTTGGCGGTCCTCAGCGCCGGTCGCGACGGTGTGGCAGGTGTCGGCGGTGCTGCCCTGCGCGCCGTGCACGGTGCTGGCGTAGCCCAGCGCGACGTGCCGCCGGGCGTAGTCCGCTGGCAGGGTCAGGACCCGGCGGGTGCCGTAGTGCTGCACGATCAGCGCCCCGCCGGGCAGGACCTCCCGAACCGTCCAGCGGTCCCCGTTCTTGACCCAGTCCGTGGCCGAGATGGCCAGGCGGCGGTTGTTGCGGCGGGTCACGACGGTGTCGCCGGCGCTTGCGACGCTGCCGTCGGACAGCCGAACTTCGGGGTCGGGGCTCGTTGCGGTGCGGCTGCTCGTCCCGGTGGGGTTGAGGGTGGCGAGCCGGTCGGCGCGGGCCCGGGCGTTGAGCTCGGCGGTGACAGCCCGGGTGGGGGCGAGCATCAGGGCGTCCAGGCCGGCGCTGCGGTCGGCGGCCCAGGCGGTGTAGGCGGCGTCCACCCCGGTCGCCGGGTCACCCACGTGCACCCGGTCGTGGTCGATGTAGAAGCCGATCGCGGCCCGCTGGCCCGCCCGCAGCGCCAGGCTCGCCGTGCCTTCAGCCGGGTCGGTGAACCGCACGACCTGGGACAGGGTCAGCGCCCCAGCGGTCTCGGCGATGTCCCGCAGCACCCCACCGGCCCCAACAGCGGACAGCTGCGCGTCATCACCGACCAGGCGCAGGACGGCGCCGCGGTCGGTGAGCCACTCCGCGGCCCGGGCCAGCTCGACCGTGCCGGCCATCCCGGCCTCGTCCAGGATCACCAGGGTGCCCGGGCCGATCCGGTGCACCCACCCGGGGACCGGCCCGCGCGGCATCAGCTCCGGCCCTGAGGCGTGCGGGGCGGGGCCGGGGCCGGCCTGGGGGTCCAGGGTGTCCAGGGCGTCCAGGGCGTCCAGGGAGAAGATCAGCTTGGCCAGGGTTTCGGTGGGCACGGCGCCACCGGCAGTGTCAGTGCTGATCTCCTGGCCGAGCACGGCGGCCGCCACCGCGGACGGCGCGAGGCCTATGACGTGGCCGCCGTCACCGCGCCACGCCGCGGCGAGCACTGCCATGGCGGTGGTCTTGCCGGTCCCGGCCGGGGCCAGGGCGAGTTGGGTGAGCCGGCCGCTGCCCGCCAGCTCGCGGACCAGCGCCACCTGGCCGGGGTTGAGACTGGTGCCGCGAGCGGCCGCCTCCAACAGCGCCAGCTCGAGGGCTTCGGCGCTGATGACCCGCCCGCCGGTGCGAGCCGCGAGGATGAGCAGCGCCTGTTCGGCGGCGAGGACGGCGGGGCTGGTGAACAGCTGCGCCCCGGCGGTGGCGTAGACGCTGGTGCCGTCGGAGCGGCACAACGCCGCCGGCTCGCTGACCGGCTCGTGCACCCCGAGCGGCAGTGAGCAGGCCGGGGACAGGGCCGCGGCGACGATCCGTTCCACGGCGGCGTCGACGCGGGCCAGGGGTAGGTTCGCGGTCCGGACGGCCCGCTCGGCCTCAGCCCGGACGTGCGCCGGCTGCCAGGTCGCCCGCGACGACGCGACGGTCCGAAGGACCTGCTCGGCGGTGTCAGCGACCCAGCCCGGGGTGTCCAGAGCCCGCCAGGGGGTGTCCAGAGCCCACCGGTCAGCGCCGGTCCCGACAGGGCTCGCGCTGCCGGTGGCCGGAAGCAGCCGGTGGCGGCGGTCGCTGGCACGTGCCTGCGCAGGGACGCCTCGGCGCTGCTCGCGCCGCCCCGCGTGCTCCTGCTGCTGGTCCTGGCGGTGCCGGCCGCGCTGGTGCAGCCCTTGCAGGACACTGTCGAGCATCGCGCCCAGGGCCTGTGGTGTGCCCAGGACGCGCAGCGCGTCGCCGCGCCACACCTGCCGCTGCTCGGCGTGGGACCGCGGCTCGTGCTTGGCCTGCCGGGTTTCCAAGGTCGCCTGCTGGGCGAGTTTGAGGGCCTCGACCGGCCCGGGTGGGCGGCCGTGCCGGACCTGGAACTGCCCGGCGAGTTCACCGCGCCGGACGTCGATCATCAACCGGCGCGCGGACCAGGTCGTGAGCAACCGCGCATCTACCCCGACGATCTCCCGGACAGCTCGTTTGCCCAGCTCGCCCGGACGTTCGGTGAACTCCACCCCGAGCGTGTCGCGCAGCAAGGCTTCCAGCCGGGTGTTGTACCGCTCGGAGGCAGCGACGGTGAGTTTGTGCAACGGCCGGCCGTCCAGGGCCAACCAGCGGCCGGCGTCGGCGCCGGCCGCCGCAGTGTCGGCGACCTGGACTTTGTTGCTGACCGCGACGTGGGTGTGCAGGTTCGGGTCACCGGCCCGGCTGTCACGGTGGGTGAACGCCGCCGCGATCAGCCCGCGGGTCTCGACTTGCCGCACCGCCCCACGGCCCAGCCGGGTGTAGGCGGCGTTCGCCTCCAGCCAGGTCAGGGACTGCTCGACGGCCTGGAAGTGAGCTTGTTCGATGGCCTGCGCGACCTGTCGTGGCGCGATCGCCCACAGCGCGCTGACGCTCTTAACCGGGGTGAACGTCAGGTCGTAGCCGGCGACGGCGGTGCTCTGCTGCCGGCTGGCCCGGGCCAACAACCCCGACAACTCCCGGGCACCGGTCGGCGCCCGCCCGTACTGGGCGGTGAACATCTCCCGCCCGGCGGCGGTGCGGATCGCGGCCCGCTCGGTCTCCGGGACCGGCCAGTCCCGCGGCACCCCCGCATCGGCGTTGGCCTGCTCGAAGCGCCGGGCCAGCTCAATACGGAACGCACCCGGGCCGTTGACGACCTTGTACGGCGACCCGAGCCGGGTCGCCGCCAGCGCCACCCGGGCGCTGTGACCGCCGGCGAGGAGGTGCTTTTCGATCGCGTCGGCGTCCGGGTGCCGGCCCTCCCCGAACAGGGCCAGCATCTGCGTCTCGCTGACCTGCCGGCCAGCCAAGCGCGTCCCGCTCGCCACCTGCACCGCCGCCCGGGCGGCTGCTGCAGGTGCTGCAGGTACTGCTGCGAGTGCTTCGCGCCCCAGCGGCGACGCGGCGGTCATCGTCTCGGTCGGGGCAAGAAACTGTGACAGCCCGTCCGCCCCGTGTCCGAGCCAGACGCCGGGGCTTTCGCCCTTCTCAGAGTAGTAGTCGCTCAGGGCGTCCCGGCCGCGGTGCGTCGCGTCGCAGGCGGCCACCTGGCGGGTCAGATACGTGTAGCCGTCCCCGGCGGTGAGCTTGTGCAGCGACATCACCCGCCGACCGTGCCGCGTACCCCCGACGCAGACCCGGCCCACGATCCGCCGCTGTGACCTGTTCGTTACCAGGTTGCAAGAGGTGTGTCGGATCGGAGGTCTTCGATCTGTCGCGGTGGGTCGGGCGTTGGGTCGGGCGGTGCGGTCAAGGTCGTGGCAGTCGGGGTCGCGTGGGAGGTGCCGTGGTCGGCGGGCCGCGAGGGTGAGGCTCGGTCGACGGTCGGGTTAGTGCGTGGGGCTGGCTCTGGTGTCGGTGGTGGCGAAGTCGCTCGTGGCTGGGTCGGAGTCAGTGCCGCCGGGCGCATGTCGGATGGGTTCGTGGCCAGTCCGGGAGGGGCTGCGTGTGTCAGGGGCGCTGGGTCTGGGTGGTGGTTGAGGCCGACGGTCGCGTCGGACGGCGGGGGGGTGTGCCGGGCGTAGGCGGCGGCCGTTGGGGTCGCTGCCGCAGGTGAAGGAGTGGACCGCAGATGGCGTCGAAGGTGGCACGTAGGCAGCAGGCGATGGCCAAGGCGCGGGAGCGTCGGTCGGCCTTGGACCAGGACCGGGCGGCGCGGGACCGGCGGGTGGAGGAGGCGACGGCGCAGGTGCTGCTGCAGCTGCAGGAGCGGGCGGCGGCGCAGGAGGCCGTGCAAGCCGTCAACGCGGAGATTGGTGTGGTGCTGCGGCGGCTTCTCGATGACGAGGGGATCGCGGCGCAGGGCGTCGGGTCGCTGGTCGACCTGACCGTGACGCAGGTGCGCCGGCTGGCGCGGGCGGTGCCCAGCAGCGCGCCCTCTCCGGCCGGAGCCTGGGTCGTCGCCGACGAGGGAACAAACCGGCCAGGGGCGGGCATCTGGCGGCGGTCCCGCCCCTCGCGGGCGAGCAGCACAGGTCTGTCGGCGTGCGGGCAGCGCACTCCTCTGTTGGAGCGGTCGCTGACTGACTGTGCAGCGCGACCGGCGGGGCCGGCCTCGTCGAGCGGCCCGCGTGCTGGACCTGGCGGGAGCGAGCTTCGGGCTTGCGTGACTGCCTCGAGCTGGCTGCGAAGGCGCTGCGAGCCGGTTGTCGGTGGACCAGCGCGTGACGGCTGCTGCTCTATTGAGCGGGCGAGGGGTGCTCCCATGACGGACGACTGACTCCGGTGGTCGTGGGGCCGCGGCGGAGCGGACCCGCGCCCGCAGCGGCGGGTCGGCGGCGAGGGCGTTCAGGCGGATGACCTTGCGGACGTGGCCTCGGTGATGCACCAGCTGGTGCTGATAGGTGCGGCAGCGCGCCCGGGTCGGGGGAGCCGACCCGGGCCGACACCGGCTTGTCCGGGCTAGATGCGGTGCTCCCCGCCGGTCAGAAACCGGGAGCCACCGTTGACCAACGAAACTCGTGGAAGCGGGCTCCGTCCTCGACGATCGGTCTTCCGCTTTCGCGCAGCGCCTGGGGAACCGCACGATCCCGATGGCCAACCGGACCGCCGGCTTCATCCGGCCTCCCGGTGCGCGGCACCGTTGCTCAACGCAGTGTCGAGCTCCGCAAGTCGATGGCGCAGCGTTCGGCCAGCGAGGTCCTGGTTCGCGCGGGTACCCCTGCTACCAACGGCCACACGGTCCGGGTGGCAACGGCGGGTCAGTCGCCCCAGACATGACCACGGGACGGACAAGCAGCTCCACCCGGCGGTCGAGGGGTGGGTGCCGGTCCAGCAGGCTGCTCCACAGCGTGGGCGGGACCTGCGTGGCTCCCTGCCCCGTCATGAGCGCGCGGGCAAGCTCAGGCCCGACCCCGACCCGGCGGGCGTAGGTGTCCGCGGCGTACTCGCTCGCCCGGCTCACCGCGCCGTCGACCACAGGAGTGACCAGCAGCGCGAGCCCGACGCCGGCCAGCATCGCGGCGGGGACCCACTGCTGCCGCTGCACCAGCTGCACGAGCGCCATCCCGCCGCCCACCATCGCCAGCACACAGCTGACAAGGCCCGGCCGCCGGCTGCCGCACAGCGCCAGCGACACCCGCAGCACCAGGCGGAACGCGGCCCGTCCCGGGGCTGCCAGCCACATCGTCGCGAGGGCGTAGCGGGCGGCGCGGGTCTCGTGGTGGCCGAGCTCGTGGACCAACATGGCCATCAGCTGGTCAGCAGGTAGACGGCCTGATACGAAACTTCGCAGCGCCCCGTCGGTAACCGCGACACTGCGCCGGCCGGCCGCACAGGCATTGGTGCCTGGGGCGGGCTGGACGTACCAGTCGACCGTGCCCGCCGGCAGCCCACATCGGACCATCGCCATCATGGCGACCGGCCCCAGCAGCTGCCGCTCGGCCTGGCTCGGCGCCCGGAACCGGCACATGCGCCGGACCGCCAACCGCTCGCCCCACACCGTCAGAAGTGCAGCTCCCACGCTCAGCCAGGCCAGGAACAGCACCGAGCCGACCCAGCCGAAGCCGGACAGCACCAACGCCGCCAGCACACCGACCAGGACGGCCGGCAGCACCGCCAGGGCCCGCAGAGCCCCGAACCCGACGCGCCGGGGGCGACGCGACCAAGGGCCAGGCGGCTGATCGAGCACACGCCCCCGCACCACCACGTCCGCCGCACCTGCCGCCATGCTGACCTCCCCGAGAACCGCGGTTCTGCCGGCCCGCGCCACCGTGACACGTCCCGACGACACTTCCGCCGTCTCCGGAGTAGCACATCAACGGCTAATGTGCGAGATTTGACCTGTGGCCACACCATCGGTGGCACCCCCCAACCGCACGATCCCCGCGTGCCGAACGCCCGCCGACGCCGCGCCGCAGACTCAGACCAGCTCTCGCTGGACTCCCTGTGGGGGCCTGACCTGGATGAGGGAATCGATGACCCCCGACCCGACGACCAGTCCCTCGAGCGACCCGCCGAGCAGCGCATCGGGCGAGGTGGAGCCAACGAACTCGCTGATCGCGTCGCGGGCGTGGACGCACTGGGAGAAGTGGCGGCCGAACGAACTGGCGCAGACGGCGGAGCCGCAGGCGTTCTTCGACGAGCTGAGCCGGGAGGCGCAACGGCAGATCGAGGAGCTGGCGGCGCACCTGGCCGGCCCGGACCGGCCGGGGGAGCCGTACATAGAGCACCTGGGCCGGCTGCGGATGGCGCGGTTCGACGCGACGGCGGCCGTGATGCGGGAGCTGGTGCTGCTGCCACCGGAGCCGGGGCACCCGGACGAGGAGAGCGAGACGCCCAGCGAGGTGGGCTGGATGCTGGGGGTCGCTACGGACCCGGACGAAGGGTGGCTGCCGGTGGTGATGACGCCGGACCATCCGCGGTGGTCCGAGCTGGACGACGACCCGGGGTTGAGCAAGCCCTAGGCGCGCCGTCGCAGGCACCGCAGCGGGCACCTTCAACGCCAAGTGGTGGCGCGGCCGACGCGTGGCTTCAGAGCATCGAGGACGGCGCCCTGTTCGGCGCTTCTGCGCCCTCTGCGCCGGGGGTCGTGGCCTACCGGCTGCGGTCGCAGGCAGACCTGGCCCCGGTCGGGGAGCGCGCGAAGCTGGCCGCGAACCTCGCTGCCCTGCGGACCCTAGCCGCGGTGCAGGAGGCGGGCCGGCCGGCGACCGCCGACGAACAGGCGATCTTGGCGCGCTGGTCGGGGTGGGGGGCGCTGCCGCACACGTTCGACGCCGCACACCCCGAACACGCGGACGTCCGTACCGAGCTGCAGGCGCTGCTCGGGCAGGCCGGCTACCGAGCCGCGTCACGCACCACCCTAAACGCTCACTACACCGACGCCGCCCTGGCCCAGTCCGTCTGGGACTGCCTCGAGCAGGCCGGGTTCGCCGGCACCGCCGGCAGGGTCCTGGAACCGGGCTGCGGCGCCGGGACCTTCCTGGGCCTGGCCCCGCAGACGGCCACGCAGCTGGTCGGGGTCGAGCTGGACCCGACCAGCGCCGCGATCGCCGCGGCGCTCTACCCCCGCGCGCAGGTGCGCGCCGAGTCGTTCGGCGACACCCGGCTGCCGGCCGGATCGGTCGACCTGGTCGTCGGCAACGTCCCGTTCGGGAAAGTCGCCTTGCACGACCCGGTGCACAACCCCAACCGGCACAGCCTGCACAACCATTTCATCCTTAAGAGCCTCGCCCTGACCCGCCCCGGCGGCGTCGTCGCCGTCCTGACCTCGCACTGGACCCTGGATGCGACCAACCCCGCCGCCCGACGGGAGATCGCCACCCTCGGTCAGCTCGTCGCCGCCGTCCGACTACCCAGCACCGTGCACGAGCGCGCCGCCGGCACCCGCGTCCTGACCGACCTTCTCGTCCTGCGCCGCCACCACCCAGACGACCAGAACCGCATGAGCGACATCGGCGCCACCGGTGATGGGACCGACCAGACGGTGGGGGACGGGCCCGCGTGGGAACGGGCCCTCCCGGTCGACCTGGCCCTGTACCCCGACGTCCGCAGCACAAAGCCCGGCCGGCAGGGGCCGGCTGTCAACGAGGTGTTCCTCGCCCACCCCGAGTGGGTCCTGGGCGAGCCGACGGTCCGCAACGGTCAGTTCGGCCCGACCGTCGAGGTCCTCGACACCGCCGGACCCGCCGACGTCGCGGGCGTTCCGGCCGTCGCCGACCTGCTGCGCACCCGGCTCGGCGCGGCGCTGCAGGAGGCCGCTGCCGAGCTCCCCGGCGGGACGCTGTTCGGCCTCGGGCCCACCGCCAGCACCGGCACGCCGCTGCTGCGTGCAACAGCGCCGGTCGACCACGTCGAGGGCCACCTCGCCGTGGACCCGACTAAGCCCGGCGCGTTCACCGTCGTCGAGGACGGGGTCCTGCGACCCAAGGACGACGTCCCCGCTTCGCAGGCGAAGGAGCTGACGGCGCTGCTGGGCCTGCGGGACCTCACCATGCGCCTGCTGACCGCGGAGGCCGCCAGCACCGAGGACAGCTCCGGCCTCGCCGCCTTGCGCGGGCAGCTCAACCACGCCTACGACGGCTACGCGAAGCGGTGGGGACCGATCAACCGCGTCACCACCCGCCGCACCGGCCGGTTCGACGCCGAGACGGGCGAGCAGACTCTCGCCCGGATCCGCCCGCCGCAGGGAAAGTTCCGCGTCGACCCGCACTCCCCGGCCGTCTACGCCCTCGAGGACTACAACGCCACCACCGGCCTGGCGCGCAAGGCCCCGATCCTGCGCGGACGCGTCGTCGCGCCCCGCCCGGTCCGGCTCGGCGCCGACACCCCCGCCGATGCCCTCGCCATCTGCCTCGACACCCACGGCGAGGTCCGCCTGTCCGAGGTCGCCCGGCTGCTCGGCACCGCCGAGGTCAACGCCCGCGCCGACCTCGGCGCCCTGGTCTTCGACGAGCCCGTGCCCTACCCCGCGGCTGTCGGCGAGCAGGACCAAGACGTCGAGGTGCTGGGTACCGGCCGGCTCGTGGCGGCCGCCGAGTACCTGTCGGGCCACGTCCGCGAGAAGCTCCGCGCCGCCGAGCAGGCAGCCGAGCGGGCCGGCGGCCGTGATGGGGCGGGGCAGGGCCCGGACTGGCAGGCCAACGTGGCGGCGCTGCGCGCGGTCGTCCCGGTCGACCTCACGCCTGCTGAGATCGACGCCCGGCTCGGCGCGAGCTGGATCAGCGCGGTCGACATCGCAGCGTTCCTGCGCGAGACCCTGGACGACCCCAGCGTCCAGGTCGAGAACCCCGGCGGCTCGGTCTGGGCCGTCAAGGGCGCCCGGCACACCGTGCTCGCTAGGAGCACCTGGGGCACCACCCGAATGCCGGCTGTCGACTTGGTGCTGTCGGTGCTCGAGCAGCGCCCGATCAAGGTGACCGACGAGATCGAGGGCGGCCGGCGGGTCGTGAACCTCACCGAGACCGTCGCAGCGCAGGAGAAGGCCGCCGCGCTGGGGGAGCGCTTCAGCGAGTGGCTCTGGGAGGACCCCGACCGGTCCCAGCGGCTGTCGCGGCACTACAACGCCACATTCAACGCCATCGTCCTGCGCAGCTACGCCACCGAGGGCGCGGCCGCGCAGCTGCCTGGCCTGGCGGTCACGTTCGTCCCGCGGCCGCACCAGCGCGCCGCCGTCGCCCGGATCGTCAGCGAACCGGCGGTGTTGCTCGGCCATGTGGTCGGGGCCGGGAAGACCGCGGAGATGGTCATCGGAGCGATGGAGCTGCGCCGGCTCGGGATGGCCCGCAAACCCGCCGTGATCGTGCCGAACCACATGCTCGAGCAGTTCAGCCGCGAGTGGCTGCAGACCTACCCCCAAGCCCGGGTCCTGGCCGCCGGCACCGAGGACCTCGCCGGCGACAAGCGCCGACTGCTCATCGCGCGGGTCGCGACCGGCGACTGGGACGCGGTCATCCTCAGCCGGTCGGCATTCGAGCGGATCCCGCTCGACCCCGAGGCCAAGCGCGCCTACCTCGACCGGCAGAACGACCAGCTGCGCAACCAGATCGCCAACAGCAAGGCTGGCCCCTCAGGTCACGGCCTGACGACCAAGAAGCTCGAGGGGGCGCTCGCCCGCGCTGAGCAGCGCCTGGAGGCGCGCAACGACAGCGTTAAGGACGTCGGGGTCACCTTCGAGCAGACCGGCATCGACTACCTGTTCGTCGACGAGGCCCACGGCTACAAGAACCTCACCCTGGCCAGCAACATCCCCGGCGTCGCCGTCGAGGGCAGCCAGCGCGCGAGCGACCTGGACATGAAGCTGGACTACCTGCGCGGCAAGCACGGCCACCGGGTCGCGACCTTCGCCACCGCCACCCCGATCGCCAACTCGGTCTCCGAGGCGTACGTGATGGCCCGCTACCTGCGCCCGGACGTGCTGGACGCCGCCGGCATCACCGACTTCGACACCTGGGCCGCAACCTTCGGGGAGGTCACCACCGCCCTGGAGCTCGCCCCGGACGGCAGCAACTTCCGGATGCAGAGCCGGTTCGCGAAGTTCCGCAACGTCCCAGAGCTGCTACGCATGTGGCACCTCAGCGCCGACATCAAGACCGCCGCCGACCTCGACCTGCCCACCCCCGACCTGGTCGGCGGGGCCGCCGAGACCGTCGTCGTGCCCCCATCAGCCGAACTCGGCCAGCTGATGAAGGACCTGTCCGCCCGGGCGGAGAAGGTGCAGGGCCGGCAGGTCGACCCGGTCGAGGACAACATGCTGCGGATCGCCACCCACGGCCGGATGGGAGCGCTGGACCTGCGGCTGCTGGACCGCACCGAGGGCGAGCCCACCAAGGTCACGCTCGCGGCCGACCGGATCGCCAGCATCCACCACGCGAACGCCGGTCGCAGCTACGACGGCAGCGACCTGCCCGGCAGCCTGCAGCTGGTCTTCTGCGATCTCGGCACGCCCAGCAAAAGCCGCGAGTCATGGAACGTCTACGACGAGATGCGGGACCTGCTCGACGCTCGCGGCGTCCCACGCGACGGCGTCCGGTTCGTGCACGAGGCCAAGAACGACCAGGCCAAGGGCGAGCTGTTCGCGGCCTGCCGCACCGGCCAGGTCAGCGTCCTGATCGGCAGCACCGAGAAGATGGGCGTCGGCACCAACGTGCAGGCCCGCGCCGTCGCGCTGCACCACCTCGACTGCCCTTGGCGCCCGGCCGACCTCGCCCAGCGCGAGGGCCGCATTCTGCGCCAGGGCAACCAGAACCAGGCCGTCGAGATCATCCGGTACGTCAGCGAAGCGTCCTTTGACGCTTACCTGTGGCAGACCGTCGAGCGCAAGGCCCGGTTCATCGCCCAGGTCATGCGCGGCACCCTGGACGTCCGCGAGATCGAGGACATCGGTGACACCGCCCTGAGCTACTCCGAAGTCAAGGCCCTCGCGACCGGCGACCCCCGCATCCTAGACAAGTCCCGCGCCGACACCGACGTCGCGCGCCTAGAACGCCTCGAGCGGTCCCACAACCGCAACGGCCACACCCTCGCCAGCACCATCTGCCTCGCCGACGAGAAGCTCCCACGGCTGCAGCGCGACCTCGAGCAGATCCACGCCGCCCTCCCGCACGCCATCGACACCCGCGGCGACGCGTTCAGCATGACCATCGACGGCCGCCGGTACACCAGCCGCGGCGACGCCGCCGCCGCACTGCGCGACGCACTCACCGCCCTGCCCCTGCCAACGAGCACTGCCGGGTCCAACAGCAGCGGTCCTGTCCCGATCGGAGCCGTCGGCGGACTTACCATCGAAGCCACCACCCGTCGCCACCCCGAGATGCGCCTGTACCTGTCCCTGGCCGACGTCCCCCGCAGCGGTGGCGACGTCGAGTACAGCGAGCTACGCGCCGACCGGCCCATCGGGCTCGTCACCCGCCTGGAAAACCGCGCCGCCAACCTGCCCAAAACCCGTATCGACCTCGTTGCCGAGAGGGCGAGTCTCATCACCGAGCGCGAACGCGCCAGCAGCGCCCTGCTCGCCCCCTTCGCGCACACTGACGCCCTCCGCAACGCCCGCGCCCTCAGCCAGCGCCTCACCGAGGAACTCACCACCGGACTCGACAACCGGCCCGACACCGCCGCGCATATCGACAACATCGTGGCCGTCGGGCACACCCAACTCGTCCCCAGCACCGCGCGCGGACCGGCCGGACAACAGCCGCCAGCCCGCACCACAACCAGCGGGGCCGGCGGCGCGGCGGAGGCGTCCACGCCATCGACGACACTGGCCACCTACCCGCACGCTCGGGACAAGGAGAGCCGGCACACCCGCTGGGAGCAGCTGTGCGGGCAGCTCGACACTCGCCTGACCGAGGACGCCTACCGGCCCCACCTGGTCCTCGCACTGGACAGGATCCACGACGCCGGCCGTGATGTCGACGCGACCCTCCCGCCGCTGTTCCCATTGCCCCACGACCAGCCCGGCCGCAACCTGCACTACCGACTCATGGGCGTCGCCCACGACGCAGCCGACCCGCGCCCCGCCACCCGCCACGACTGGTCCGAACCGGCGCCCTCACAGCCCGACAGCCCCAGCCTCACCACCGGCCGCACCATCACCCCCGGCGTCAGCTGCTAATGGTCACGGCCGTTAGTTCGTCGGGGGTCATGCTGCGAGGCTTTCGTGGGCGGCGAGGCGGGCGAGGTAGTTGTTGAGGTCTTTGCGGGTGTAGCGCCAGTCGAAGGGTCGGGCGGTCTGGTTGTAGCGGTCCTGGAAGCCAAGCAGTCTGCGCTCCAGGGTGGGTAGGTCGGGGAAGTCTTGAGGCTTGACGACTTTGCGCTGCACGATCGAGAAGTACACCTCCACCTGTTGACCCAGCTTGCGTGGACGGGGAGGTGGATCAAGGTGGCGTGCGGCAACGCCTCGCTCATCCGCTGTACTGAGCCTGGATCCACCGTCCGGTGTTGAGCAGCGCACTGCTCAAGCTTCATGATTCTGCGTTGGGTGATGGGCGTGGGTGATCGCCCGGGTGCTCCGGGTTCTCCACGTGATCTTGGTCGGGCCGGGGTGGCGAGAGTCAAGGGGTGGCGGCTCTGGGGGCGCCGCGGGCTTGCTGGTCGAGTTGTTGCCATGCCTGGCGCCAGGGCCAGCAGGCGGGTAGGTGCAGGGTGACGCGGCGGGCGGAGCGGGCGAGCCGTGCGGGCACGTTGATCAGCTGAGTGCGCAGGGTCGCCAGCCGCGCGTGGGCGTGGAAGCGTGAGGCGAGGCAGCCGGCGGCGCGGGTGAGGTTGAACGCGATCGTGGCTAGCACGAGCCAGGCGGCGTTGGCGGTGAACACCCCGGACGGTAGGTGCGCCAGCGGTCCGTCTTTGAGTTCGGCGATGACCTGCTCGATGATCGCGTGGCCGCGGTGCGCGGCCTCGGCGGCCAGCATCCGCAGCGGGCTGTTGGTGAACACCGCGTGGTAGCGCCAGGCGGGCAGCAGCTCGTCCTGCTTGGCGCCGTCGCGGCTGACCGTGTTGAGCCGCCGGACGCGCCGCACGATCAGCCGGCCGGTGATGTGCTCAGCCTGGCGCCGGGAGGTGAAGGCGGTGTGGCTGATCTCGGCGGCTTCAGCGTCGCTGATCAGGCGCTGCTCAGCCTCGTCCCAGACCGCGTTGGGGTAGTGGATCGCCGTCCACGCGTCATCGGGGATCTGCTCGATCGTCCTGCGGACGCTGGGGTTCTGTCGGGCGGTCACCGCCAACCGCGCGCCGTGCCGGATCGCCGTCGGCCAGCACGTCGTGGTTGTAGAACGCTGAGTCCGCCCGCACGATCAGCAGCCCGCGCGCGCCGGCGGCCTTGGCGGTGACGAGGGCGTCGGCGAGCAGCCGGTGAGCGCAGCGGGTGCTGTTGGTGGCGCCCTTGCGCAGTCGGCAGCCCGCGATAGCCGGCGCCACCAAGGGTGTGCTGACCGTCGCGAGCAGCGCGTTGAGGCCTTTCGCGCCGCTGTAGCCGTACCCGGCGCCTTGCTTGGCGTAGCCGTAGGTCCGCTTCACGGTGTCGTCGATCTCGAGGTAGGCGAGCTGCTCGGCCTCGGCCAGTAGCGGTGTCGCGGCGCCTAGCCCAGCGAGCAGCCGGGCGGCGACGGCATCAAGCTGCTGGACGTGCCCGAAGGTGAACGCGCGCAGGAACGTGCCCAGCGTCGACGGCGCTCGGACCCCGGTGAACAGCCGGTCGGTCGCGCCGTGCCGCAGCACGTCCATGTCATCGATGGAGTCTGCCCCCACGACCGTCCCCGCGACCAGCGAGGTGACTTTCAGCGGCGCGTTCGCCGTCCCCGACCCGGTCAGGGTGAGGTGCTCAGCCAGCAGGTCGTGCAGCCCGGCGCGTCCGGCCAACCTCAGCACCGGCACCAACCCCGCGCACGACACCAAGTTCGCGTCGTCGAAAACCGCCATGGACTCGTGACAGACGCGCACCCGCGAGATGCCCTTCAGCTCGGAGAACAGGAACCTTCAGCAAGTCCCATTCTCCCTGCCTAGCAGGGCATCTCGCGCCTACGACATGCCGAGAACACCAACTACACCGGTGGATCCAGGCTGAGCGGGCACCGTTGTGGCTGGAGCCGTTGTCCACGACCCAGTAGACCCGGTGGGCGCTGGCGTAGGGCTCGGTGGTCATGACCTGCTCGACGAGCTCACTGAACGGGGCGATCCCGGTCTTGGGGGCGCACCGGCCCAGGACCTGCCCGAGGTGCACGTCCAGGGCAGCGAAGTAGGCCAGGGTCCCGCCGCGCTGGTACTCGAACTCCGGCCGGCGAGGCTGTCCCGGTCCGGGTGGCAGGTCCGGATGACGACGCCGGAGGGCTTGGAGTTGGCTCTTCTCATCGGCGCTGATCACGTACTCGTCGTCGCGGAGCCGCCGACCGTTGAAACGGCGGGCATACAGCTCCAGCACCGGCCGGCTTTGGAGCCGAAGTCGGGGTCGCGGGGGAAGATCCAGGACCGGCACTGCCACGGCTTGATTACGTCCTCGGCCAAGATCCTGCGGACCGTAGATGCTGACACCGACGCGACCACGCCCCGGCCGACGGCCTCCTGAGCGATCTCCGCGCAGGTCCAGGCGGAGATCGGAAGGCCCTGCTCCACAGGCAAAGAGCAAGCGATTGCCTTCACCTCGGCGGTTACCACAGACGGGAACACCCGCGGCCGGCCACTGCGGGGCAGGTCGTTCAGGCCCTCAAGGTGTCGGTGGCGAACCTACCCCGCCACTTGCGGACGGTGTCGACCGTGACGCCAGCTCAACCGCGATCACGGCGTTCGGGTCCTTGGCCGCAGCAGCCAGCACGATGCGGGCTCGGAGCACATCGCGCTGCTCCGACCGGGCCCTGGCGACCCGCGCTTGCAGGACCTGCCGCTCACCGCGGGTCAACCGGATCGGTTCCGCGGCAGAGGGTCCCGGTGCGTTGCAGGGACGAGGGGTTTCGGAACGGACGGCATCGGGGGAAGCAGTCATGGTTCCGTTGTCCCAGCACCCGCCGCCGTTGCCCAGCAGGTGCCTGGCGACACGCCGTCGCATGCGTACCTGATCGTTCCCAGCGTGGTCACGGGCGGCAAGATGACGACCATGGTGAAGGTTCCCGACTCAACCAAGTCATCGCTGGAATGGAAGCTCCGAGCGCGCGCCAGGGACCGCTGGCCCGACCTGCAACGCGTGAGCGTGAAGCACCGCGCCGGATTCGCCTACGTCACCGGCCACCTCTCTGACGGTGAAACCCTTCCGCTGTGTCGGCTGCGCTACCTCGGGTCCGCCAGCCGCTGGGGCTTCGCGATCTACCGCTCCAGCCACGACAACTACGAACAAAGCTTCCTCCCCACCGGCAGCCTCACCGGCACCCCCGAAGAAGCCCTCGACACCGCCTGCGGCCTCTACCTCGGCGACCCCACCGCCTGGATCACACCCCCGACGAACTAACGGACCGAACCACTAACCACAGCCAGACCCATCCAACACAGCAGCCGGCAACACCCGCGGGCGCCCCCGGCTCGCGATCGAGCCAATCGACGGGCGACGTTCACGCGGTTCTGGTGAATGTTCTCGCCCAAACGTGGCCACCAAGGGTCCCCAACTCCACCTGCACCGCTGACGACACCGATCAGCGACAGGAGCACGACCGATGGGCGAACAGTGCCAGAACGACCGCTCAGTCCAGGACTGCCAGCACAGCACGGTCCACCACGAGCACGGCACCCCCGACGGCTACGCGCAGGATCGCTGCCGATGCCCGGGCTGCACCCGCGCTAACACCGTCTGCAAGCAACAACGCCGGGTCGCTATCGCCCACGGCACCCACGCCGGCCTTGTCGATGCCGGCCCGGTCCGCGAGCACCTGCAGCGACTCCGCGACGCCGGGCACGGCATCCCGCGGATCGCGCACCTCGCCCGCGTCGGCCGGGGCACCGTCAACGCCCTCGTCTACGGCGAGCCGTCCCGTGGCCTCCCACCGTCAGCGCAGGTCCTCGCCGACACCGCCCGGCGGCTGCTCGCCGTCGACCCCGCCACCGCCGACCTCGCCGGAGGCAGCCGCATCCCCGCTACCGGCACCCGACGCCGCCTGCAGGCCCTGGCCTGCACCGGCTGGAGCACCGCGGCCCTGGCCGCGCACACGACTCTGCCCCGACGCACCCTCACCCGGCTGCAGACCGGCGCCACGCCGAACGTCACAGTGTCCACCGCTCGCACCGTCGCAGCCCTCTACGAGCGATTCCGCCTCGTCCCCCCGCCTCTAGCCACGTCCCAGCAGCGCACCACCGCGCGGCACACCGCCGCCGCCGCGCAGGCCACTGGCTGGCGCGCCCCCCACACCTGGCACAACCTCGACCTCGACCCCGGCCCTCTGCCGCACTGCGCCTCGCGCCCGTCAACTGAGGGCGACACCGACCTCCGGCCCGGGTCTGCATGCGACCGACACGACGACGACCTGGACGGCCACGACGGCGAGGGCCAAGAAGGCGAGGAGTACGAGGACTACCTTCTGAACGACCCCGACGTCGACGAAGTCGCGGTCGACCGGGCGATGCACGGCATGCAGCTGCGCCTCACGCCTGAGGAGCGCCTCGAAGCCGTAGCCCGACTCACCCGCCGCGGAGTCAGCGCCCGCGAGATCGCCGAGCGCCTGCACACCACCTCCCGCACCGTCGTGCGGCTGCGCAGCACCCTGCGCGACACCTCCGCCGCCTAGCCACCACCGACGTCCACGACCGGGCTACCACTGGGGACCCGGTGGAGGGCTTGATTATTTATGCCGGGCAGCGTCTCCTTGTCCTCGTCGGGAAGCGGCTATGGGGCAAGGCGGCCGCTAGCGTCGAGCTCGGCACGGTCGACAAGCTTATTGAGGTAGCGGGACACGCTCATCCCGCAATTCTCAGCGCGGTCCCTGACCTCGCTCCACTTCGCCTCAGGACGTATGCGCAGAGCAACCGCCGGTCGGTGCTGACAAAGCGGACCTTCGCGATGCGTGGCCCAGCTATCGGGGCATCTTGTCCCGGTCAGGTCTAGCCCCGTGATCTGGTGCCCGTCAGTTCCATAGCGCGGCGCCCATCCGGTCCGCTGCTTCCTGCGCCAACTCCGGTACGACGTGTGAGTAGGTGCCCAAGGTGAGCTGGATCTGGGAGTGGCCCAGGATCTGCATCGCGACCCGGGCGGGCACTGCCTGTTGCAGTAGCAGGGTCGCGGCGGTGTGCCGGGCGTCGTGCAGCCGTGCGTCCCGCACGCCTGCTGAGCGCAGCAGGTCCTTCCAGGCCTGCCAGTCCCGTCGGGCGTCCAGCGGCCGGCCGTTGGGCTGGCAGAACACGAACCCGCCGTCCTCCCACACGCTGCCCGCCGCGAGGCGTTGTTCGGCCTGCTGGGCGCGGTGCTGCCGCAGTGCGTCCCGCAGCGGGTCCGGCAGCTTGATCGTGCGCCGCCCCGCCTTGCTCTTGGGCGGCACCAGGACCAGGCCTTTCCCGGTCTGGCGCTGCAGGGCCCACCGCACCGTCAGCGTCCCGGCGTCGAGGTCGATCGCGTCCCACAGCAACCCCAGGGCCTCCCCCTGACGTAGGCCGAGTGCGAGAGCCACCGACCAGCGCGCACCGTTGGGCAGGTGCCGGGCGGCGTCGAGGAGCCGGCGGGCCTCGGCCTTGGTCAGCGGCTCGACCTCGTCGCGCCGAGGTGTGGGCGCGTCCACGAGCGTCGCGACGTTGCGGGCTACGCGACCCCGCTGCATCGCCACCTTCAGCGCCCGCGACAGCACACGGTGGTGCAGCAGGACCGTCGTGGGTGACAGCCCCTCCTGGTCCAGCTGACGGTAGAAGCGCTCGAGGTGCTCGGGCTGCAGACGGTCCAGGCGGTAGTGCCCCAGCTGGGTGGCTATGCGCTTGCCGCAGGTCCGGTAGCCGACCAGCGTGCTCGGACGTACCCGCCGGGCAGCGATCGTGTCCAGCCAGAGCGTCAGCCACTGCTCGACGCTGAGGGCGCGACCGTCCGCGAGCACGATCCCGTCCTCGCGTTGCTCCTCCAGCTCGTGCACCCGACGCACCACCTCGGCACGCTTGTCGGCGGCCACATGCCGCCGGTCCCGCTGACCGCCGTCCTTCAGGCCCATCGACACATAGCCGTGCCAGCGACCGTCCGTCCCCTTGCTGATGCTGCTCTCGCCCCGTGCCCGCCGGGTCACTGGGCGCTCTGGTGCTCGTACCGGAGGCCTTGCCGGTCCGGGCCGGCGGTAGGTCGGCGGCGCCCGTCAAGCGGCAGTTGAACCTCGGTCCACGACATGTGCTGTCTCCCCTTCGAGAAGGCCTTTGGCCCCAGCTGCGGGCGGCGGCGGCCGAAGCGGTGCTTGCGCTCCAGCCGCGTTGTATGGGTGCGAGCTCGACGTCTACGCCCTACCTCCGGCCGTTAGCCGGCTTCATCCTCCAGACCCGCGATCAGCTCGGAGAGCGCGGCTGCGGGGATGCGCCGGCACGTCCCGATCCGCAAGGAGCGAACCTTCCCGTCGCGCATCAACTGATAGACCTTCGACCGGCCGATGCCAAGAGCGCTCGCGGCCTCCTCCGGGGTCAGCAGCAGCTTGTCCACGTCGTCCTCCGTGCGTGAGGGCACCGACGCCTAACGGCGGGGCCTCACAAGGCAGGTGGAGTTGGAGACCTCAGGTGGCCACGAAGGAACGAGAATGTTGCTTCCAACCGATATAGCCTCGACGGCGGGCCGCGCGTGACGAGGCGGAGAACGACTGCCGGCCTCGTGCTCAGATGACGCAGGAAGCCACGGGGAGCCTCGCCGAAAAGCCTCTCGTGTGCCAAAGTGTGTGCCAGTAGCTGCCGTGCAGGGTCGTGTGCACCCGTTCGATGCAGTGCACCGCGTCGACAGAACCTGCTCTGACCCCCACCTACGCACGGCGGTGGATGTGCACGAACGCAACCCAGGGCGACTGAAAATCGCAGGGTCGGCGGTTCGATCCCGTCCCTGACCACCCTTTCCTTCCCGGTACGCCTCGAGCCCGCGGACGGGTCGAGGTTCGTGCGCCGTTCACCGTTCGTTCATCCTGCGGGGTCCTGAGCGCCTCCCGCGGTTCCTAGCGTCTTGGTCAAGCCCGGGCTCGCCGGGCACCTGACAGAGGGAGAGGACGACCTGTGACGGTCTTGCAGACCGGCAAGCTCGCCGGCATCGTCGTACTGGGCGCGGTTGCGCTCACGGCGTGTGGCAGCGGCAACAACACCACCCCCGCTGCCGGGGGCGGGGGCAGTTCCAGCAGCACCAGCAGCTCCGCCGGCCCGAGCGGTAGCAGCGGCGGCGGTGCCGACTGCGCCAAGGGCTCGCTCAGCGCCCAGGGCTCGACCTTCCAGGGCAATGCCGAGCTCCAGTGGATCAAGGACTTCTCGGCCAAGTGCTCCGGCGCGATGATCGCCTACCAGGGCACCGGGTCCGGCGCCGGCAAGACCGCGTTCGGCAACGGCACGGCCGACTTCGGCGGCACCGACTCGCTGCCCAAGCCGGCCGAGCAGGCCGCTGCGGACAAGACCTGCGGCGCGGGCAACAAGGGCATCGTCACCCCGATCGTCGCCGGCGCCGTAGTGCTGACCTACAACCTGTCGGGCGTCGACAACCTGGTCCTGACCCCCAAGACCGCGGCCGGTATCTTCCAGGGCACGATCAAGCAGTGGGATGACGCAGCCATCAAGGCCGACAACCCGTCCGCCAAGCTGCCGAGCATCCCCGTCGTACCGGTGCACCGCAGCGAGAAGTCCGGCACGACGAGCATCTTCTCCACCTGGCTCGACACGAACGACCCCAGCGACTGGAAGCTCGGCAAGGGCGAGACGCTGACCTGGCCGGGCGGCCAGTCCGCCAAGGGCTCGGACGGCACCACGACGGCGGTGTCCCAGGCCAAGGGCGGCATCACCTACACCGAGCTGTCGTTCGCGAAGCAGCGGGTGCTGCCGTACGCGGAGATCAAGAACGGCAGCGGCGCGGCGGTCATGGCCTCCGGCGACAGCGTCTCGGCGGCCTTGAAGACCGCCAAGGTGGACACCTCCGCCGGCGACGTACGGGTCAAGCCGGACTACGCGACCAAGACGGCCGCGGCCTACCCGCTGGCGGCGCCGTCCTACGTGCTGACGTGCAACAAGGGCAACAAGAACGCAGCCCTGCTCAAGGCCTACCTGACCTACGTGCTCGGCGACGGCAAGAGCGTGCTGGACAAGCTCGGGTATGCGCCGCTGCCGGACGAGATCGGCAGCAAGGCCATGACGCAGGTCGGCTCCCTGGCCTAGCGTCTGCCCGGAAAGGCGGTCCAGGGCCGCCCGAGCCCGGTGTGCCTGCCGGTCCAGCCGCTCGCGGCCGGGCCGGCAGGCGTCGTCACCGCACCAGACCCGACAGGACTCCATGACCTCGAGCGCGCTCTCCGCCGACAGCTCTCTCGTGCGTGGCCCGGGCACACGGCGGGGTGACCGGATCTTCCTCGGTCTCACCACCGGCTCGGGCGTCCTGGTGCTGGTCATCATCGTGGCGATCGCGGTGTTCCTGGTGCAGAAGGCCCTACCGGCCGTCCGCGCCGACTCCAGCAGCTTTCTGTCCACGAAGCTCTGGCAGCCCGACAACGCGCCGCCGGTGTTCGGCATCGCGGCGCTGGCCTTCGGCACGCTGCTGTCCAGCCTGATCGCCCTGCTGGTGGCCGGCCCGATCGCTATCGGCATCGCGCTCTACATCAGTGAGTACGCACCCCGGCGGCTTGCCCGCCCGGTCGGCTACCTCGTGGACCTGCTGGCTGCCGTACCCAGCGTCGTCTACGGCCTGTGGGGGCTGCTGTTCCTGGTGCCGCACTCGGAGAAGTTCCAGCAGTTCCTCGGCGACCACCTGGGCTTCCTGCCGTTTTTTGACCTGGGTCCGAGCGGCGTCGTGGGGCGCAGTGTGCTGCTCGCCTCGCTGGTCCTGTCGCTGATGATCCTGCCGATCGTGGCGGCCATCAGCCGCGAGATCTTCCTGCAGGTGCCGTCGGCGCATCGCGAGGCCGCGCTGGCCCTCGGGGCCACCAAGCTGGAGATGATCCGGTACGCCGTCCTGCCCTACAGCACGTCGGGGGTGACCGGCGCCTTGATGCTCGGGCTCGGGCGGGCGCTGGGCGAGACGATCGCCGTCGCCCTCGTCCTGTCCCTCGCGCCGACCACCAGCCTGCACATCATCGACGCGAACATCGGGGGCAACACGATCGCCGCGAACATCGCCGCCCAGTACCAGGCGGCCGAGCCCCTCGGTCAGCAGGCGCTCATCGCCTCGGGCCTGGTGCTGTTCGTCATCACCTTCGCGGTGAACGGCCTAGCCCGCTACGTCGTGGCCCGCGGCGGTCGCCGTACGGCCGCGGCATGAGCACCCTCGCCGGCCCGGTCCCCGCGCAGAGCCTGCCGTCGGCCGGGCTACGCGCCAGCAGCAGCCAGCGCCTGAACAGCACCCGCCGCCTGGGCCTGGCAGCCCTGTGCGCTCTGGCCGGCCTGCTGCTGTTCGCCGTCACCCCCCTGCAGGGGATCGCCGACTTCCTGGTGTTCACCCTGCTGCTCTACATCCTCGTGCAGACCGCGGTGTCTTTCGCCGTGGAGGGCCGGCGGTACGCCACGGACCGGCTGCTGTCGCTGTTCGTACACCTGTCGCTGCTCGCGGCGCTCATCCCGCTCGTCGTCGTGCTCGTCTACACCGTGGTCAAGGGCCTCAAGCGGCTCAACGTGGACTTCCTCACCCACAACCTCACCGGCATCGGGCCGCTGGACACCAACGGCGGCGAGTACCACGCGGTGATCGGCACGATCGAGCAGGTCCTGATGTCGATCGTCATCGCCGTACCGCTCGGGCTGCTCGTCGCGATCTACCTCACTGAGTACGGCCGCGGCCCCCTCGCCTCGGCTGTCCGGTTCGTCATCGACGTGATGACGGGCATCCCGTCGATCGTCGCCGGGCTGTTCATCTTCGCCTTTTTGGTCATCGGCCTGCACCGGGGCTACTCCGGCTTCGCCGCCGCGCTGTCCCTGGCGATCCTCATGCTGCCCGTCGTCGTGCGGTCCTCGGAGGAGATGCTCAAGCTGGTGCCCGACGAGCTGCGCGAGGCGTCGTACGCCCTGGGTGTGCCGAAGTGGGTGACGATCCTGAGAGTGGTGGCGCCCACGGCGAAGGCCGGCATCACCACCGGCGTCATGATCGCGATCGCCCGGGTGACGGGCGAGACCGCGCCGCTGCTGCTGACCTCCTTCGTCACCCCCGGTACGAACCAGAACGCCTTCTCCGGCAAACAGACCGCGATCCCGACCTTCATCTTCGACCAGGCGGGGCAGGGTCAGGCCATCACCTACGACCGGGCCTGGGCCGCGGCTCTTACCCTCATCGTGATCGTGTTGGTGCTCTACGTCGGCGCTCGCCTGCTCACCCGTAGCAACACCCTGGCCCGGAGGTAGTCAATGGCGAAGCGCATCACCGCTGAGAGCGTCGACGCGTACTACGGCACCTTCCGGGCGATCTCCGGCGTCACGCTCACCATCGAGCCCAAGAGCGTGACCGCACTGATCGGACCGTCCGGCTGCGGCAAGTCCACCTTTCTGCGGACCCTGAACCGGATGCACGAGGTGATCCCGGGGGCCCGGGTCGAGGGCAAGGTCCTGCTCGACGACGAGGACCTGTACGGCGACGGGGTGGACGCGGTCGCCGTGCGGCGCACCATCGGCATGGTCTTCCAGCGGCCGAACCCGTTCCCGACCATGTCCATCTACGACAACGTGGCAGCCGGGCTCAAGCTGAACGGCACCAAGGGCAAGGGCCGCCTGGACGAGGCGGTCGAGCGGTCGCTACGCAGCGCGAACCTGTGGAACGAGGTCAAGGACCGCCTCGGTAAGCCGGGGGCCGGGCTGTCCGGCGGGCAGCAGCAGCGGCTGTGCATCGCCCGCGCGATCGCGGTCGAGCCACAGGTCCTGCTCATGGACGAGCCGTGCTCGGCGCTGGACCCAATCTCGACGCTGGCCATCGAGGACCTCATGACCGAGCTGAAGGACCGCTACACGATCGTCATCGTCACCCACAACATGCAGCAAGCGGCGCGGGTCAGCGACGCGACCGGCTTCTTCACTATCGACGGCCCAGGGCAACCCGGTCGGCTCGTCGAGGTCGACGCCACCGAGAAGATCTTCAGCAACCCCACCGAGAAGCGCACCGAGGACTACATCACCGGACGCTTCGGCTGAGGTCCTACATTTCGAGGCCGCTCAGCTCTGGCGGGGAGCCGGGATGCCGGCCAGCAGGGAGCGGACCTCGAGCTCGCGGTAGCGGCGGTGACCGCCCAGGGTGCGGATCGAGGTCAGCTTGCCGGACTTTGCCCACCGGGTGACTGTCTTGGGGTCGACCCGGAACATGGTCGCTACTTCAGCCGGGGTCAGCAGGGCTTCGGCGTTGGGGACACGGCTGTTCATGGCACGGTCTTCCTCTCCTGGGAACTATCGAGCAGGCCGCTCGTGCGCTCTGGTCAAGATCGTCGTTCATGCCCGCTGTGTCCGGTATGGCCCACGCGGGCCATCTTAGGCCTAGTCAGGGCGCCGTGCACCATTCTCAGTTGGCCGATTCGATGGCCTGCAGGGCCTTCATGCGGGCGGTGACCCGGGCGTACGCGGCGGCGGCGCGGACACCGTCGCCCTCACTGAGGGAGGCGAGGGCAAGCGCCAGGTCGCGGGCGGATTCGTCCTGCGCGAGCTCGGCGTCGTCCAGCAGGTGCACCAGGCCGCCGTAGTCCAGCTCGACCAACGACCGGGGGTGGAACTCCTCCAACCACCGGCCGAGGTCCTCCACCCCCTCGGTCACCGAGCCGTCGTCGACGTTACGGCGCAGGACAGCCAACGCCCGAGCCACCCGGCGCCGGGCCCGCGACATAGGGGTGCGATAGACCAGCGAGCGTTCGGTACGCCGCCCGGGAGGCGCTCCGGGCGCCCGGCCCGGCTCCTGCTGGGCGCCGCTCCCGGACCGCAGGCCGGAGTCGTCGCGACTGTCCGGCCCATCCAGGGCGCCCGGCTGGCCCAGGGCGTACGTCCGCTCCTCGGCGTCGACCAGCACGAACCAGCGCAGGGGCACGTGCCAGGTGCTGCTGAGCAGGTGGCTGCGGTCGCCGCCGGTGTCCAGGCGCCAGCGGTCCAGGTCGACCTCGGCCCGCTCCACCACCGCGGCCGGGGCGAACGCCTCGGCGACGACCTCGGGCAGGTCCGACACGAACTCCGACAAGGCCTCCCAGGCCCGCACCTCGGTCTGCCACGGGCAGACCAGGGTCACCCCGTCGACCTCCAGCACGAAGGCCTGCTCGCCGACCTGGGGGACGACGGCGGGCGGACGGCCGATGAGCGCACGCACGGCTGCGTCGCGCTCGACGGCCAGGGCCTCGGCGGCGCTGCGGTGCGGCTGCTGGGCGGCCGCGTAGGACTGCCAGCGGCGGCGCGCCTCGCCCTCGAAGGCGGCCAGCGGCTCATAGACCCGCAGCTGCGCGGTCCACCCCCCTGCCTGGCCGGTCACCCGAACATGGTCGCACGATGAGGTCCGGCTCGTCGCTAGGCTCAGGACCGGCCCAGCCGACCGAGCCAAGGAGCCCCGTGGGCGTCTTCGACCGCACCGACCACCTCAAGGACGCCGGCCACGAGCAGGTCGTGTTCTGCCAGGACCCGCAGAGCGGACTCCGGGCGATCATCGCGATCTACTCGACCGCCCTCGGCCCCGCGCTCGGCGGCACCCGTTTCTACCCGTACGCCGACGAGGCCGCCGCCCTGTCCGACGTCCTCGCCCTGTCCCGGGCCATGGCGTATAAGGCGGCCTGCGCCGGCCTCGACCTCGGCGGCGGCAAGGCGGTCATCCTCGGCGACCCCGCACTGCACAAGAACGAGGTGCTGCTGCGGGCGTACGGCCGGATGGTGCAGTCCCTCGGCGGCCGGTACTTCACGGCCTGCGACGTCGGCACCTACGTGCAGGACATGGACGTGATCGCCCGCGAGTGCGACTTCGTGACCGGCCGATCACCCGAGCAGGGCGGCGCCGGGGACAGCGCCGTCCTCACCGCCTTCGGAGTTTTCCAGGCCATGCGCGCGGCGGCCGAGCACACCTGGGGATCGCCCACCCTGCATGGTCGGCGGGTCGGGGTCGAAGGCGTCGGCAAGGTCGGGCACCACCTGGTCTCGCACCTGATCCAGGACGGCGCCCAGGTTGTGGTCAGTGACGTCTCCTCGGGGGCGGTCGAGCGCGTCGTCGCCGCGCACCCGGGCGTGCAGGTGGCTTCCGTCGAGGCGCTGCGCACCCTTGACCTCGACGTCTACGCCCCGTGCGCGCTCGGCGGCGCGCTCACCGACGAGCTCGTCCCGCGCCTGCAGGCCCGGGTGGTCTGCGGCGCCGCCAACAACCAGCTCGCCCACCCTGGGGTCGAGAAGGAGCTGGCCGACCGGGGCGTGCTCTACACGCCCGACTACGTGGCCAACGCCGGCGGCGTCGTGCAGGTCGCCGACGAGGCGCTGCACCTGTCCTCAGGTGGCTTCCGGTTCGAACGGGCCAAGGCCAAGGCGGCGCAGATCTACGAGACCACCCTGGACGTCCTGCGCACCGCGGCGGCCGACGGGGTACCGCCCGCCGTGGCCGCCGACCGGTTCGCCGAGCGCCGGATGGCCGGGGTCGGCCGGCTGCGTACGGTCCTGCTGCCGGGCCGGACCTGACCGCCGTACCCGATCGTGGGCGCTCTGCCGGGCTCTGGCCGGCCCGGTACGCCGTCGGGCGCGAAACCCTGTAACCTTCTGCTTCAGGGACCTCCCGGCACGGTGCGGGCGCCCGTAGCCGGATCCAGCAGACTCCGGGGCCTGGCCCCGTCGTAACGAGGGGGTCGAGCCATGGGGCGCGGCCGTGCCAAGGCCAAGCAGACCAAGGTCGCACGCGAGCTCAAGTACAGCTCTGGCTCGCTCGACCCCGATGCGCTGAAGAAGGAGCTCGCGGCGTCGCCGCCGACCACCTCCGGCGTGCACCCGCTCGCCGACGACGACGAGGACGAGGACCCGTACGACCGCCAGGACTAAGCCATGCTGGATCGACGGTACTGATCATCTGCTGCCAAGGCGGCTGTACGGGTCAGGCCGGGTGGACGCCCTCGAGGTAGACCGACCCGTCGCCGGGCTCGACCGGACCCAGGACCCAGCAGGGGACGTGCCGGGCGGTGAGCAGGGCGAGGGTGCGGTCGACGTCGGCAGGCGGGACGACCGCGACCATGCCGACCCCCATGTTGAACGTGCGGTCCATCTCGGCATGGTCGACTCGGCCCCGTTCGGCGACCAGGGCGAAGACCGCCGGCGGCGTCCAGGTGCCGCGATCGAGCCGCGCGGACAGGTGCTGCGGCAGTACTCGGGCCAGGTTCGCCGCGAGGCCGCCCCCGGTCACGTGCGCGAAGGCACGCACGTCGGTCTCCTCGATGACCGCCAGGCAGTCCTTGGCGTAGATCCGCGTCGGGGTGAGCAGCTCCTCGCCGAGCGGACAGCCGAGCTCGTCGATGACGGCGTCGAGCCGTAGCCGCGCGCCCTGCAGCAGGACGTGGCGCACCAGGGAGAAGCCGTTGGAGTGCACGCCGGAGGAGGCCATCGCCAGGACGACGTCGCCCTCGGCCACCCGGTCCGGGCCGAGCACCTGGTCGGCCTCGACCACCCCGATCCCGGTAGCGGCGATGTCGTAGTGGTCATCGGCCATGACGCCCGGGTGCTCGGCGGTCTCGCCGCCGACGAGCGCGCAGCCGGCCAGCTCGCAGCCGGTCGCGATGCCGCCGACGATCTCCGCGACGCGCTCGGGCACGACCCGGCCGACCGCGACATAATCCTGCAGGAACAGCGGTTCGGCCCCGCACACCACGAGGTCGTCCACCACCATGCCGACCAGGTCGATGCCGACCGTGTCGTGCTTGTCCATCGCCTGCGCGATCGCCAGCTTGGTGCCCACGCCGTCCGTGCTGGAGGCCAGCAGCGGATCGCGCCACCGCTTGGTGTCGAGCCGGAACAGTCCCGCGAAGCCACCCAGGCCGCCCACGACCTCCGGCCTGGTCGCCCGCGCGACCTTGCTCCGCATCAGCTCGACTGCCCGGTCCCCGGCGTCGATGTCGACCCCGGCCTGGGCGTACGACGAACGCGCGGTGCCGCTGACGTCGTAGGTGGAGGGCGTGCGTCCGGGAGGCGTCACGGGCGGACGAGCGAGTGGACAGCGGCCACGTGCTCGACCTTGCTGCTGCCGGTCACGGTGCGCCTGATGCCCTCGAGCACATGCTTACCGATCAGGTCCTGCTCCGGGATCTCGATCGGGTACTCGCCGGTGAAGCAGGCGCGGCACAGCCGGTCCGCGGGCTGGGCGCTGGCGGCCGTCAGGCCGTCCAGGCTGACGAACGCGAGCGAGTCGGCGCCGATCGAGGTGCGGATCTCGTCCACGCTCAGGCCGCCGGCTATCAGCTCGGCCCGGCTGGCGAAGTCGATGCCGTAGAAGCAGGGGTTCATCACCGGCGGGCTGGAGATGCGCACATGCACCTCGGCGGCGCCGGCCTCGCGCAGCATCCGCACCAGGGCCCGCTGGGTGTTGCCGCGCACGATGGAGTCGTCCACGACGACCAGGCGCTTGCCCTTGATGACCTCGCGCAGCGGGTTCAGCTTGAGCCGGATCCCGAGCTGGCGGATGGTCTGCGACGGCTGGATGAAGGTCCGGCCGACGTAGGCGTTCTTCACCAGCCCCTGTCCGTAGGGGATGCCGCTCTGCTCGGCGTACCCGATCGCGGCAGGCGTGCCGGACTCCGGCACCGGGATGACGAGGTCGGCATCGACCGGCGCCTCGAAGGCGAGCGTCCGGCCGACCTGCACGCGGGTCGTGTAGACCGATTGCCCGGCGATCGTGGTGTCGGGCCGGGCCAGGTAGACGTACTCGAACAGGCAACCCTTGGGGGTGGCTTCGGCGAACCGGGTCGACCGCAGGCCGTGCTCGTCGATGGCGAGCAGTTCCCCCGGCTCGACCTCGCGGACGAAGCCGGCACCCACGATGTCCAGGGCCGCGGTCTCGCTCGCGACCACCCAGCCGCCCTCGAGCCGGCCGAGGACCAGGGGCCGGACGCCGTGCGGGTCCCTGGCGGCATACAGGGTGTGGTCGTCCATGAAGGTGAGGGAGAACGCGCCCCTCAGGGTCGGCAGTACCTGCATGGCCGCAGCCTCGGGCGACAGGTCGGGACGCGCGGCGAGCAGCGTAGTGATCAGGTCGGAGTCGGTGGTGGACCCCATGCTGGCGTCCGGGCCACCCAGCGCGGCGACCCGACGGGCGAGCTCGCTGGTGTTCGTCAGGTTGCCGTTGTGGCCGAGCGCGAGGCTGCCGCCGGTGGCGAGCATGCGGAAGGAAGGCTGCGCGTTCTCCCAAGTGCACGAGCCGGTCGTGGAGTAGCGGCAGTGGCCGATCGCGAGGTGGCCTTTCAGCGACTGGAGGATCGACTCGTCGAAGACCTGTGCAACCAGGCCGAGCTCCTTGTAGACGATGACCGCGCTGCCGTCGGACACCGCCATCCCGCAGGCCTCCTGGCCGCGGTGCTGCAGGGCGTACAGGCCGTAGTAGGTCAGCTTGGCGACGTCCTCGCCGGGGGCCCAGACGCCGAAGACACCGCACTCCTCACCGACCGGTCGCTCGGGCTGCAGGTCGTCGAGATCGCTCTGTACAGGCGCGACGGGCACGACGGTGCTCCTCAGTGCAAGGGGAGTGGGGCCGGTCCGTCAAGGGTAGCCGCGGGCCTGCCCGGCCCCACCGCGACGGCGTCTCCAGGTGCCACCGCGCGTCGCGGCGGCTGCCGCGGTTGCTGCCGCTTCCCGGCGCAGCCCACAGCGCCGGGAAGACCGGGACGGGTACGGCTGACGAACGGGTCCTCACCCGGATCCGAGCGCTGCTGGCCAAGGCGGAGTCCACCGACTACGCCGAGGAGGCCGAGGCCCTGTCGGCCAAGGCGCAGGAGCTGATGACCCGCCACAGCCTCAAGCGGCTGGTTGTGGAAGCTGCTGCGGACGACAGGGCGCCGGCATCGGCCCGGCGGCTCTGGCTCGACGCGCCCTACGCCGGTGCGAAAGCGCTGCTCGTCGACGTCGTGGCTGTGGCCAACCGGTGCTCGGCCGTGTGGTCCGAGGACCTGGGGGTGGCCACCGTGGTCGGCGACCAACGGGATCTGGCTCTGACCGAGCTCCTGGTCACGTCGCTGCTGGTACAGGCGACCCGGGCCATGGTCGACGGGGGTCAGCAGGCCGCCACCCGGCAACGTTCGTTCCGGCAGTCGTTCCTGATCGCCTATGCCACCCGCATCGGGGAACGCTTGCGCAAGGCCAGCGACACCGCGACCACGACCGAGCAGGTGTTGCGGCCGGAGCTGCTCCCGGTCCTGGCCGCCGAGAATGAGCGGGTCGAGCGGGCGAGGGACGCGATGTTCCCAACGCTGGTGTCGCGCCGTGTCGCCGTGAGCAACGCCCACGGCTGGGCCGCCGGCCGGGCCGCAGCCGACCAGGCCCGGCTCGACAACAGCCCCGAGATCGACGAGCGGGCCGCCTCGTGATCCCGGGTGCTGGTAGCAGACGTACGGTGACCCCGTCACATGGGACAGCTAGCCCGGGGGCAGCCGGACCAGCGGCAGCAGCGGCGACAGGTCCGACCGCTCGCCGCTGGCCCGTACCCGACCGTCCCGGACCGCCTCCTGCCAGCCGAGGCGGCCGGTGCACAACTGTACGAACGCCACCGGCTCGACCTCGACCGTCGCAGGCGGCGTACCCCGGGTGTGCCGGACCCCGGCGAGGCACTGCACGGCGGCGTACGGCGGGACGCGCACCTCGACGCTACGGCCCGGGTGGCGGATGGCGAGCGTCTGAGCCAGGTGCCGAGTGGCTAGTTTGAGCGCCCCACGTTCGGGGTCTTCGGCCGCACCGACCGCCTCGTCGAGCTGCCACAGCACGGCCTCCAACTCGCCCGGGACGACAGCGGAGCCGGGCACCTGGGCCAGCAGGGCTGCCACCGCCGCATCGTAAGACGGGGGGTTCGGCGGCATGCGCGCAGCGTAGGGCGGCCCTGACAGCCGGCAGGTGACGTGGGAGGGTTTGCCCGATCCCGAGGAGGCGTGTGTGTGGAAGGTCCCCGGCTCGCTGGTCGCCGCAGCTCTGATGCTGACCCTGACGGGATGCAGCGGTGGTGGCGGTAGCAGTGGTGGCGGTGTTGCCGCGTCCCGCGCTCCAACGGAGCCTGGCTCACCGTCCAGCCCGCCGTCCAGCGGGTCTAGCGAGAGCGCCGAGCCGGCCGGCTCAGCCGCGCCGAGCGGCGCTGCACAGCAGGCGCCGGTCAAGCAGGAGAGCGCCGCGATCCCCGGCAAGCTCAAGGGGACCATCGTGCTGGGGGTCAGCGCGGTGAAGGTCCGCGGCAAGCTCGCGACCGTCGACCTGACGATCACACCGACGCTGCCGGACGCCGCCGCGGACAAGTCCTTCAGCCTGTTCGAGCTCAACGGTGGGTCCACCGTGCCCCACATGACCCTCGTCGACCCGGTGGGCCTCAAGCGCTACTCCGTCGTCAAGGACGCGAACGAGATGGCCCTCGAGCCGGACGTGGTCGGGGTCCGAGCTCGGAGCGGCGCGTCCGCAAGCGGCACCTACACCTTCGCTGCCCCTGCCCCCGGCGTGACGTCGATCGACGTGTACTTCTCGGACTTCCCGCCGTTCCGCGACGTGCCGGTGACCCGCTGAGGCGGCGGACCCTGCTCGCCGCGCTGCTGCTCCTGGCCGCGGGCGCCACGCCTGCCTGGGCGGACGGTGACCCGTCGAAGGTGCCGCAGAGCAACCTTGACTCCTCCGTGACCCCGCTCCTTCTCGATCCCTCGGTCACCAGCCTGATCGGACCCGTCGAGCCGCTGGAGTCCGAGTCGACCTCGGCGGGGGTCACTACACTGACGCTGTCCTCAGACGTGCTGTTCGACTTCGGCAAGGCCACGCTGACGGCCACCGCACAGCGCAAGGTCGAACAGCTCGCCGGGAAACTCGCTGCTCCACGCGGGATGGTCACCGTGGTCGGGCACACCGACGCGATCGGGTCCCCGCCGGACAACCAGACCCTGTCCACAGCCCGGGCGGCCGCAGTGCGGGCTGCGCTGCTGCGGGTGCTCGCCAGCAAGCCGATCCAGATCGTGGCCAGCGGTGTCGGGGAGACCCAGCCGGTGGCACCGGACATGATCGGCGGCAAGGACAACCCCCCGGGCCGCGCCCTGAACCGCCGGGTGGTCCTCACCTTCCGCTGACCGGAGGCGGATGGGGTGCGTACCCAGAGGCAACGGGCACAGCCGCGGCGGGAAGTCAAGGTGCCCGGCGATCAGGTCGAGGCGACCTCGGCGGAACGGTCAGGCGTCGCGCCGGCCAGCGGGCCGAACAGGGCGGGCAGTGTCGCCTCATGCGCCGCACGAAGGGTGGCCAGCGGAACCTCCAGCACGTCCTGCACCTCCAGCGCGTCGCCATCGGTGACCCCGATGCGGGCGCACGGCAGCCCGCGGGCGCTGCACATCTCGGTGAACCGCAGCTCCTCCGAGCGGGGCACGGCGACCAGCGCGCGCCCGGCCGACTCGCTGAACAGCTGCACGAACGGTGACAGCCCGGGCGGCAGGATCACCCGGGCGCCAACTCCCCCGCAGAGCGCGGACTCCACGAGGGCCTGGGCCAGACCGCCGTCAGACAGGTCGTGCGCGCTGGACAGCATCCCGTCGCGGGAGCCCGAGACGAGCACCTCACCGAGCAGCTTCTCCCGGGCGAGGTCGACGGCCGGTGGCAGGCCGCCCAGGTGCCGGTGCTGCGACCAGGCCCACTCCGACCCGCCGAGCTCGTCGCGAGTGTCGCCGAGCAGGAGCAGCGAGTCGCCGGGCTCGACGAACCCCATCGGCGTACGCCGGGCGACGTCGTCGAACAGCCCGAGGACCCCCACGACGGGCGTCGGGTTGATCGCGACCCCAGCGGTCGAGTTGTAGAAGCTGACATTGCCGCCGGTGACCGGGGTCCCGAGCGCTGTGCAACCCTCGGCCAGCCCGCGGGTGGCCTCGGCGAACTGCCACATGACCTCGGGATCCTCGGGACTGCCGAAATTCAGGCAGTCCGTCACCGCGATGGGCACGGCCCCGGTCGCGGCCACGTTGCGGTAGGCCTCGGCGAGGGCGAGCTGCGCGCCGGCGTACGGGTCGAGGCGGGTGTAGCGACCGTTGCCGTCGGTCGCCAGGGCGATCCCGAGGCCGGTCTGCTCCGACAGCCGTACGACACCGGCGTCCTGCGGCCAGGCCAGGACGGTGTCGCCGAGCACGATCCGGTCGTACTGCTCGACCACCCAGCGCTTGCTGCACAGGTTGGGGCTGGCGACCATCCGCAGCAGCAGCTCGGCGCTCGCGTCGGGGTAGGGCGGCAGCTCGCTCGAGCGCAGCGCGTCGAGGTCGGCCGGGCGTCGCATCGGCCGGTCGTACACCGGGCCGTCGTCGGCCAACGAACCCGGGGGCACGTCCACGACGGTCTCGCCGTGCCACAGGACCCGCAGCCGGTCGCCCTCGACGACCTCGCCGATCGCGGTAGCGAGCACGCCCCACTTCTCAGCGATGGCCAGCAGGGCGCCGAGCTTCGCGGGGGTCACGATCGCGAGCATCCGCTCCTGGGACTCACTCGCCAACACCTCGTGCGGGTCCATGGACGCCTCGCGCAACGGGACGCGGTCCAGGTGCACCAGCATCCCGCTGCGGCCCATCGCCGAGGTTTCGCTCAGCGCGCACGTCAGGCCCGCGCCGCCCAGGTCCTGGATGCCCTCGACGAGGTCCGCGTCGTACATCTGCAGGCAGGCCTCGATGAGCAGCTTCTCAGTGAACGGGTCGCCGACCTGCACCGCCGGTCGGTTGACCGGCCCGTCCGCCTCGAAGGTTGCCGACGCCAGCACGGACACGCCGCCGATGCCGTCCCGGCCGGTCTTGGCGCCGAGCAGGACGACGACGTTGCCGACGCCGCGGGCTGCGGACAGCTGGATCCGGTCGGCCTTCATCACGCCGAGGCACAGCGCGTTGACGAGCGGGTTGCCCTGGTAGCTCGGGTCGAACACGACCTCGCCGCCGATGTTCGGCAGGCCCAGGCAGTTCCCGTAGCCGCCGATCCCGGCAACGATCCCGGGCAGCACCCGCAGCGTGTCGGGGTGGTCGGCATCGCCGAAGCGCAGCGGGTCCATCACCAGGATCGGCCGCGCCCCCATCGTCAAGATGTCGCGGACGATGCCGCCGATGCCGGTGGCCGCGCCCTGGTAAGGCTCGACGTAGCTCGGGTGGTTGTGGCTCTCGACCTTGAAGGTCACCGCCAGCCCCTCGCCGACGGCCACGACGCCGGCGTTCTCGCCGATGCCGACGAGCATCCGGTCGCGCGCCGACTCCGGGATGTTCCTGGGGATCTCACTGAACTGCTTGAGGTGCCGCCTGCTGCTCTTGTACGAGCAGTGCTCGCTCCACATGATCGAGTACATCGCGAGCTCGCACTCGGTGGGCCTGCGCCCGAGAACCTCGCGGATCCTCGCGTACTCGTCCGGGGCCAGTCCGAGGTCGGCGTACGGCTGCTGCTGATCGGGTGTGCTTCCTGCCAGCCCGACCGTGTCGGTCACGCGCTCACCTGGGTCTGCAGCACACTGCGAAAGAAGCCCAAGCCGTCGGTGCCGGCCGTGCCAATGAGGTCCTCCACCGCGTGCTCGGGGTGCGGCATGATCCCGACGACGTTGCCCGCGGCGTTGCGGATCCCGGCGATGTCGCGCGAGCTGCCGTTGGGATTGCCGCCGACGTACCGCGCGACCACCCGGCCCTGTGCCTCGAGCTCGTCCAGGACGGCCTCGCTGCCGACGTACCGGCCCTCACCGTTCTTGACCGGCACGACGATCTTCACGGCCGGTTCGTACGCCGTCGTCCACGCGCTGGTCGTGTCAGTGACCTGCAGCTGCTGGTCGCGGTTGACGAAGCGCAGGTGCGCGTTGCGGGTGAGAGCGCCTGGCAGCAGGTGTGACTCGCACAGCACTTGGAAGCCGTTGCAGATCCCCAGCACCGGCAGGCCGTTGCCGGCGGCCTCGACGACCGTCGCCATTACCGCCGCAAATCGCGCGATCGCCCCGCAGCGCAGGTAGTCGCCGTAGGAGAAGCCACCGGGCAGCACCACCGCGTCGACCCCGTGCAGATCTCGATCGCCGTGCCACAGCGCCACCGCCGCACCCCCAGCCAGGCGTACGGCGCGCTGCGCGTCGCGGTCGTCCAGGCTGCCGGGGAAGGTGACGACGCCGATCTGCACGGGGGTCAGACTAGTGGAGCGAAGTCCTTGCTCCACGGGCGCCGCGCACGGTGGTGGCGCTCGCAGACAGCTGGGACATGACCGTGCCCTCGGCGGCCAGCACCCGTCGTACGGCGGGGACGGAGAGCTCTTCGCGCGGCAGGGCCAGCGTCAGCTTGATCTCCACGCCGGACGGTACCGCCGCCGCGACCGTCGCGGCGCCTGGCCGTCCGGGCGAGTCAGGCCTGTCGGACGGCGAAGTCCTCGATGACCGGGTTGCTCAGCAGGGTCTCGGCCATCCGCGTTGCCTGCGCAAGCGCAATGTCGGGTGAGTCGGCGTCCAGTGCGAGCTCGACGTGCCGCCCGATGCGCAACCCGGCCGGCGCCGCGAAGCCCAGCGTCGGCAGCGCGTTCGCCACCGCCTGCCCCTGCGGATCGAGGATCTCGGGCTTGAGCATCACGTCGACGACGATCCGGTGCACGGCCACCCGCTCGACCCTACCGGCGATCCGGGCCGCCGCCCGCCCCCTCTGCCGCCGCCGCCCATGGGGGCCGCCGCCCACCCCTCTGCAGCTGCCGCTGCCGCCGCCGCCGCCGCCCATGGGCACCCGCGATCTTGACGCTTGTGCGCGCGACACGCCGCCCCAAGCGCACGAGCGTCAAGATCGCGGAAACGGCGCGGGCTCTGCCGGTCCAGGGAACGGGCAGTGCGGGCGATCTGCAGTCAGGCGGCCGAGCGCAACTGGTCCAACGTGACCGGAGGCGACAGCGACGGCGGCCGCTGCGTGTCCGGGCCGCGGCGGCCCCTCGACGTCTTGCCCTGCGCCACGACGAGCGCACGGCATACGTCCTGGACCAGCGTCGCCCTCGGCCGCAGATACCAGTCGTCGGCGCTGAAGCGCCGCACCTCCAGGCCGGCGTCGCTGAAGGCGTTGTGTCGTCGCCGGTCACGCGTGAAGGCGGGGCGGCTCGTATGGGCAACCAGGCCGTCGTACTCCAGGACGACGCCTCGGACGTGGAGATCGGCCCGGCCGAGATGCCGACCGTCGTCGTAGAGGTCGGTCTGCGCTTCGCACTCCACCCCGGCGAGCCTGAGCTCGACGCGCACCCTGGTCTCCATGGGTGACTCGCTACGGGGGTTCAGCAGTGGCAGGACGAGCCGCGCGCCCAGCACTCCGCGCAGCCCTCTGGCCCGCTCCAACGCCTGGACGAGCAACGCGGGCGTGGTCACTCCGGCTCGCAGGCACGCGTCGCCCAGCACTGCGGCCTCGTGGAGGACCTCCAGCCGGGCCGCGTCGATGATGACCCGTGCTGGCGACACCAAGAGCAGCCTGTGGTGCTCGTGGAGCTCGGCCTCCTCGACGAGCGCGCTGTGCTGGCGCAATCCCGCTTGCGGTCGCAGGTTCCGGCCTCGAGGCACGACCACGTCCACCAGGGGGTCGCGCTCAAGCACGTCCACGCCGAGCATCCAGAGGGCGGCGCGGCCCGTCACGGCGGTGTCCGGGGGCAGGGAGCGGCGTACCGCGGCGACACGGACCTCGACGGTGTCTTCGTGCTCGGACCCGACGTAGGCGTTGCGCAGGACGCGTCGCACCGCGCCCTCACGGACCAGGGCACGCGCACGCGCCGGGCTCCCAGCGCGTGCGATCAGCTCAGCGCGAGCCCAGACCTCGATCTCCATCGAGGCAGGTTGGCGCCGCGGGGCCGACAGGGCGGCGCCTCATCCACAGGTTGACGCTGTGTGCACAACCCCGTTACGGACGTACACCACCCACGTGCGCGATCTTGACGCTTCGGCGCGCTTACCGGCGTGTTACGCGCCCTAGCGTCAAGATCGCGGGACGGAGGGGACGGTGCGGTACGGGAGCGGGGCGGTACGTGAGCGGGGCGCGGGGCGGCGGGGCGGCGGGGCGGGCAGCTAGGGGGTGCGCAGGTAGCTGTCGAACGAGGAGCCGGTGAGGCGCTCGTACGCCTCGATATAGCGCGCCCGGGTCTGCTCAACCACTTCGAGCGGCAGCTCCGGGCCGGGCTCGCGCTTGTCCCACCCGGAGGTGGACAGCCAGTCGCGGACGTACTGCTTGTCGTACGACGGCTGGGCGCGGCCTGGCTGCCACGACGCGGCCGGCCAGAAGCGCGAGGAGTCCGGCGTCAGCACCTCATCGCCCAGCACGAGCTGCCCGTCCCGAAGGCCGAGCTCGACCTTGGTATCGGCGAGCAGGATCCCGGCGGCGGCGCAGACCGCCGCGCCGCGCGCGTAGACGCGCAGCGTGACGTCGCGCAGCTCCGCGGCCAACTCGCCCCCGACGAGCGCGGCCACCTCCTCGTACGTCATGGGCAGGTCGTGCTCGCCGAGCGGCGCCTTGGACGTGGGCGTGAAGATCGTCGTGCGCAGCTCGGAGCCGTCCACCAGCCCGGCCGAAAGCCGCACGCCCGACACGGCACCCGTCGCGGCGTAGTCGCTGAGCCCACCACCGGTGAGGTAGCCGCGGGCGACGCACTCGACGGGCACCATGTCCAGCCGCCGGACGAGCACCGAACGGCCGCGGAGCTGGTCGGCGTACGGCTGCAGGGCAGGCAGCGCGCGGACCACATCCGAGGTCACGACGTGGTTCGGCACGACGTCCGCGAGCTGCTCGAACCACCACAGCGACAGCGCCGTCAGCACCGCGCCCTTGTCCGGCACCGTCGTCGGCAGCACGACGTCGTACGCCGAGAGCCGATCGCTCGCGACGAGGAGCAGCTGGTCCTTGCCGACGGCGTACAGGTCGCGGACCTTGCCCGAGTGGACCAGCGGCAGGGGCAGGCTCACGTCAGGGCCGCGAGGCGGTCGAAGACCGGCGCGAGCCGGGCGAGGTAGTGCTCCGGGCGGCAGACCTCGTCCAACCGGGCCTCGTCGAGCTGCTGCCCGGCCGTAGCGGCCTGCTCGGTCAGGGCGGCCCGGAACGGCGTACCGCGCTCCCAGGTCGCCATCGCGGCCTGCTGCACGAAGGCGTACGCGTCCTCGCGGGACAGCCCGGTCTCGACCAGCTCGAGCAGCACCGTGGAGGTGTAGATCAGGCCGCCGGAGCTGTCCAGGTTGGCCCGCATCCGGTCGGCGTCGACCACGAGGCCGGTGACCAGCCGGGTCGTCAGGTGCAGCAGGTAGTCCGTCGCGATCGAGGCGTCCGGCAGCGAGACGCGCTCGGTCGAGCTGTGCGAGATATCGCGCTCGTGCCACAGGGGGATGCCCTCCATGACCGGTACGACCTGCGCCCGGACGATGCGGGCCAGTCCGGCGATGCGCTCCGAGGCGATCGGGTTCTTCTTGTGCGGCATCGCGCTCGAGCCCTTCTGGCCCTTGCCGAACGGCTCCCACAGCTCCCGCACCTCGGTCCGCTGGCCGTGCCGCACCTCGAGCGCGAACGCCTCGCAGACCGTGGCGAGCACCGCCAGCGCCGACACCCACTCGCTGATCCCGTCTCGCAGGACCACCTGCGTCGCGGCCGGCGCGGCCGTCAGGCCCAGCCGCTCCGCCACCGCGGCCTCGACGGCGGGGTCGATGTTGGAGTACGTCCCCACCGCCCCACTGATCTTGGCGACGGCGACGGCCGCACGGGCCCGACGCAGCCGGTCCCGTGAGCGCGCCACCGCAAAGGCGAGGTCGGCCATGCGGTGCCCGAACGTCGTGGGTTCAGCGTGGATGCCGTGCGTACGGCCGACCTTGAGGGTGTCCTTGTGGGCCAGCCCGAGGTCGCGCAGGGCAGCCACCAGCGCGTCGGCCTTGCCCAGCAAGATGTCGCTGGCCTCGATGAGCTGCAGCGCTAGCGCCGTGTCGAGCAGATCACTGCTGGTCATGCCGAAGTGGACGTACGCCGCCGCCCCGCGCGGCGAGGTGTTGTCCGCCCAGGCCGACAGGAACGCGATGACGTCGTGCTGGGTGACCGCCTCGATCTCCGCGACCGCCTCCGGCGTCGGCGGGGCCGCGGCGCGCACCGGCTCGACCGCGCTCGTCGGCACGGTCCCGGCCTCGGCGTGCACCTCGAGCACGAGCACCTCGACCTGGCACCACAGCTCGTACTTGTGGGCCTCGCTCCAGACCCGGCCCATCTCGGGCAGGGTGTAGCGCTCGATCACAGCAGGACTCCTCCCGGGTACGACGGGGTGGCGGGGTGAGCTCAGCGCTGGGCGGCCTTCTCGAAGTCGTCCTTGAACTGCCACAGCCGCTGCCGCAGTGCCGGGTCGCCCACGGCGAGCACCTGCACCGCGAGCACGGCAGCGTTCATGGCGTTGTCGATCCCGACCGCGGCGACGGGCACCCCGGGGGGCAGCTGGGTCAGCCCGTACAGCGCGTCCTGCCCGCTGACCGCGGCACCGGACAGCGGAACGCCGATCACCGGCAGCGTCACGTGCGCCGCGACGACGCCGGCCAGGGCCGCGGCTCCGGCCGAACCGGCGATGACGACCTCGATGCCCCGCGGCTCGAGCTGGGCCATCCAGGTGGCCAGGGCTCGCGGCGACCGGTGCGGGGACGTGCAGCTCTCGTCGTAGGCCACGCCGAAGCGGGCCAGCAGCGCGCCGGCCTGCGCCATCTGGTCCCGCTCGGCAGGACTGGACCAGATGACGGACACGCGCGCTGCTCGCTCGTCGCCCTGGTGGCTGCGGGTCACGGTGTCACTCCTGTCGCTGATGGGACTGCGATCTCACCACGGACAGCTGACAGGGCGATGTCGCTGCGTGCGAAGCCGCCCCGCAGGTGCACGGCCGCCACCCCGTCGTACGCCGCCGCGCGGGCCTGGTCGAGGGTCGCGCCCACGGCGGTTACCGAGACGACGCGGCCGCCCGCGGAGACCGGCGGGTCGCCGCGGGTACCCGCGTGCAGGATGGTCACGCCGTCGGGGAGCGCGCCGAGCTCCACGACGTCGCCCGTCACGGGGGCTCCCGGGTAACCCTCGGCAGCAACCACGACCGTGACGGCAGCGCCCTCGCGCCAGGCCGGCGGCATGGGGTCCAGGGTGCCGTGCGCGCAGGCCAGCAGCAGCCCCGCCAGCGGCGTCTCGAGCAGGGCCAGCACGACCTGCGTCTCGGGATCGCCGAAGCGACAGTTGAACTCGATGACCGCCGGCCCACGCGAGGTCATCGCCAGCCCGGCGTACAGCAGCCCGACGAAGGGCGTACCGCGCCGAGCCATCTCCTCGACCACGGGCTGCAACACGGTCGCCCGGACCTGTTCGACAGCCCCATCTGGTAGCCAGGGCAGCGGGGCGTAGGCGCCCATCCCTCCGGTGTTGGGGCCCGTGTCGCCGTCGCCGGCTCGCTTGAAGTCCTGCGCCGGCAGCAGCGGCAGGACCGTCGCGCCATCACACAGTGCGAACAGCGACACCTCCGGACCGTCCAGGAAGTCCTCGATCAGCACCCGCGCGCCGTCGCCCTGCAACGCCTCCCGAGCGAAGGCGCACGCCTGCGCCTGGTCGCCGGTGACGAGCACGCCCTTGCCGGCAGCGAGCCCGTCGGCCTTGACCACGTACGGCGGCGAGCGGCTGGCGAGGGCCGCCTCAGCCTGCTCGAACGTGGTGCAGGTATCGGCGGACGCGGTCGGCACCCCGGCGGCGGCCATCACCTGCTTGGCGAAGCTCTTGCTCCCCTCGAGCTGAGCGGCGGCGGCCGACGGACCGAAGCAGGCGACACCCGCCGCCCGTACAGCGTCCGCGGCACCCGCGACGAGCGGCCCCTCCGGACCGATCACGACGAGGTCGACCCTGTGCTCAGCGGCCAGGCCAGCGACCGCCGCCGGGTCCGCGAGGTCCAGCGGCAAATTCGTGGCCAGCCCCGCCGTACCCGGGTTGCCGGGAGCGCACAGCAACGCCGTCACGGCCGGGTCGCGGGACAGCGCGAGCACCAGTGCGTGCTCGCGCGCACCGGCGCCGACGACCAGGACCTTCATGCGCGGCACGCTACTGAGGCGGTCCGACAGCCCCGGCGGCGAGCCCAGGCAGGTCGGGCAGCCGGTCAGACGAGCGGGCGCAGCTGCAGGGTCTGCTCGCGGTCGGGGCCGACGCCGATCGAGCTGAACGGCGCACCGCTCATCTGCTCCAGCGCCCGGACGTAGCGCTGGGCGTTGGTCGGCAGGTCCTCGAACACCCGGGCCGTACCGAGCTCCTCGGTCCAGCCGTCCAGGAACTCATACACCGGCTTGGCGTGGTGGAAGTCGGTCTGGGTCATCGGCATCTCGTCCAGCCGCTTGCCCTCGACCTCGTAGGCGACGCAGACCGGGACCTGCTCCCACCCGGTGAGTACGTCGAGCTTGGTCAGCACGAAGTCGGTCACCCCGTTGACGCGCGCGGCGTAGCGGGCGATCACCGCGTCGTACCAGCCGCAGCGGCGCGGGCGACCGGTCGTCGTGCCGTACTCGTGCCCGACCTCGCGCAGCCGCTCGCCGTCGGCGTCCAGCAGCTCGGTCGGGAACGGGCCCTCGCCGACGCGGGTGGTGTAGGCCTTGATCACCCCGATGACCTTGTCGATCCGCATCGGCGGGATGCCGCTGCCGGTGCACGCTCCGCCAGCCGTCGCGCTGCTCGAGGTGACGAACGGGTAGGTGCCGTGGTCGACGTCGAGCAGCGTCGCCTGGCCGCCTTCGAGCAGCACGGTCTGGCCCGCGTCCAGCGCCCGGGAAAGCAGCAGCCCGGTGTCGGCGACCATCGGCCGGAGGCGCTCGACGTGCACCAGCAGGTCCTCGACCACGCTGTCGACCGTGACCGCTTTGCGGTTGTAGACCTTCACGAGCAGCTGGTTCTTCTGCGCCAGGGCGCCCTCGACCTTGGCCCGCAGGATCTTTTCGTCGAACAGGTCCTGCACCCGGATGCCAGTGCGGTTCATCTTGTCGGCGTACGTCGGTCCGATCCCGCGCCCCGTCGTACCGATCTTCTTGCTGCCGAGGAAGCGCTCGGCCACCCGGTCCAGCGTGCGGTTGTACGACGCGATGACGTGCGCGTCGGCGCTGACGAGCAGGCGGGAGGTGTCGACCCCGCGAGCCTCGAGGGCGTCGATCTCCTCGAACAGCACGGACAGGTCGACGACGACGCCGTTGCCGATGACCGGTGTGCAGCCGGGCGACAGGATGCCGCTGGGCAGCAGGTGCAGCGCGTAGGTCTGTTCGCCGACGACCACGGTGTGCCCCGCGTTGTTGCCGCCGTTGAACTTCACGACGAGGTCGACGAGACCGCCGAGCTGGTCGGTGGCCTTGCCCTTGCCCTCATCGCCCCACTGGGCGCCGACGAGCACGAGTGCGGGCATGGGAGCCCTCCCTGGGCAGGCGGGAAGCCCCGCGCGGTGTCGCGACCGGGGCCTCTTGCGGGGGCAGTCTAGCGACGTACGCTCGCCGGTATGGCCAAGCTCCCCGGTATCGACAGCCTGGTCGGCGGCGCGCTGTCGGCGCTGCAGTCCCAGACCGACGCGCTCGCCGCGCTGCCGGCCGCGGTGCAGGGGTTGACCGGCGCGGTCCGCGGCCTGGTCGAGGTCGCGTCCTCAGCGCGGGACACGGTGCTCGCGGTGAACCGGCTGGTGGTTCGCGTCGACGCGATCGTGGCCGAGCTCGAGGCACCACTGCTGGCGCTGGCCCCGGGCCTGCAGAAGATGGCCGCGGTGCTCGACGACCCGGTCGTCGCCGAGATCCCGCAGACCCTCGCCCAGGTGCAGCGCGACATCCTGCCGGTCCTGCGGACCCTGGCCGACACCCACGAGCGGGTCGCGTTCATCGCCGGCTCCACCGAGCGGATCATGGCCTTCGTCGACGACACCAGCCGCACCCTTTCGGGGCTCCCTGGCGCCGCGCTGCTCGGCCGCCGCCGCCCGGTCCGGCCGCTCTCCGACGGTCCGGTCCGGCCGCCCAAGCCCTGACGCCGCGACCCGCCGCAGCCCCGCCATCAAGATCTTCAGCAGATCCCCAGCACGCGGGTGCTGAGGATCTACTGCGGAGGGGCGATGCCCGACCTACCCGGCGAGGGCGGACGCCGCCGCCGGGTCGCTCTCGGTGAGGAACTGCTGCAGCCGCCGCTCCTCCGCCGTCTCGCCGATCGCGCCGGCCGCCCGGCCGAGTGCGTGCACCGAGCGCAGCACCCCCTGGTTCGGCGCATGCGACCACGGCACCGGCCCGTACCCCTTCCAGCCGTTGCGCCGCAGCGCGTCGAGCCCCCGGTGGTAGCCGGTGCGCGCGTAGGCGTAGCTCTCGATCACGGCCCCGCGCCCGTACGCCGCATCGGCGAGCGCAGCCCACGCTGCGCTGCTCGTGGGATGCGCGGCCGCGACCTGCGCCGGGTCGGTGCCGGAGCTCAGCAGCTCGCGCGGCGCTGACTCGTCGGGCAGCAGCGTCGCTGCGGGTCCACCGAACAGGTCCTTACCCTGGTAGCTCATGAGGGCATGATGCCGTCATGCCGCTGCTGCCCGTCCACGACACCCACCTGTTCGTCGAGGAACGCGGTGCCGGCTTCCCGCTGCTCGTGCTGCACGGCGGCCCAGGGCTGGACTCGCACGAGTTCGCCGACTACCTCGACCCGCTCACCGACGCCTACCGGTTGGTGTTCGTCGACCAGCGGGCGCAGGGCCGGTCCGACCGGGACGCCGACCCGGCGACCTGGACGCTGCAGCAGATGGCCAGCGACGTCAGCGGAGTCGCCGCGGCCCTGGGCGTCGAGCGGTATGCCGTGCTCGGCCACTCCTACGGGGCGATGGTGGCCCTGCAGCACGCCGCCGACGCGCCCGGCGCCGCCGCTGCCACGGTGGTCTCGGGCGGGGTCCCGTCCACGCGGTACTTCGACGCCGTCGAGCAGGCGCTCGCGAGCTTCGAGCCGGAGCACCTGCGTCAGCAGGTCGCGGACAGCTGGGCCCGCGAGGCTGGCGTCCAGACCGAGCAGGAGTGCGCGCAGCTCATGCACGACCAGAATCCCTTCCACTTCGCGGATCCGGAGGACCCGCGGATCGCCGAGTACGAGCGGCGCACCGCCGGGACGGTGTACGCCCCCGCGGTCCTTCGAGCCGCCTCACTGGAGTCCGGCGGCCTCGGGATCGAGGTCGAGGACGCACTGCACCGGGTCCACCAGCCGCTGCTGGCCTGCACCGGACGCCATGACCGGACCTGCGTCGTCGCGGCGTCCGAGCGCATCGCCGAGCTCGTGCAGGGCGCCCAGCTGCACGTGTTCGAGCGCAGCGGGCACATGACGTTCGTCGAGCAGCCGGAGGAGTACGTCGCCGTCGTACGCGCCTTCCTGGACGCAGCGTGCGGGGACGAGGCCTCGGCGTGAGGGACCTCGACGTCGTGGTGTTCGGGGCCACCGGGTTCGTCGGCCGGCTGACCGCTCAGCACCTGGCCCGGCACGCACCGATCGGCACGAGGATCGCCCTGGGTGGGCGGTCGCTGACCAGGCTGGAGTCCGTCCGCGCCGAGCTCGGGGTGGACTGGCCCCTGGTCGTGGCGGACACGGGTAACCCAGCAGCGCTTTGCGCCATGGCCGAGCGCACGACGGTCGTGGCGACGACGGTCGGGCCGTACGCCCGCTACGGGCTGCCGCTGGTGCAGGCCTGCGCGGCGGCCGGCACGCACTACGCGGACCTCGCCGGTGAGGTGCTGTTCGTCCGGGACAGCATCGACGCCCACCACGAGGCAGCGGTGGCCAGTGGCGCGCGGATCGTGCACGCGTGCGGCTTCGACTCAGTCCCGTCAGACCTCGCGGTGCTGCTGCTGCACGCGGAGGGCGGCGAGCTCGAGGCCACCACGCTGCTGCTCGCGTCCGCCCGCGGTGGCTTCAGCGGAGGCACCATCGACTCGCTGCGCAATCAGGTCGAGGTCTCCAAGGCCGACACGTCCCTCAAGCGCGTCGCCGCCGATCCTTACGCGCTCTCGCCCTCCCGCGCGGAGGAGCCCGACCTCGGCGGCGAGGGCGACTCGGTGCTGCCTCGGCGCGACGACCTGCTCGGCCGCTGGGTGGCGCCCTTCGTCATGGCCCCGTTCAACACGCGCATCGTCCGACGGAGCAACGCACTGCAGGACTGGGCGTACGGCAGGCGGTTCCGCTACACCGAGGTCATGGGCGTCGGTCCGATGCCGGTCGCTCCCGTCCTGGCCTCGGCGGTCTCGGCCGGTCTGGTCGGCCTCGGCCTCGGGATGGCGTTCCGGCCGGCGCGGCTGGTGCTCGACCGGGTGCTCCCCAAGCCCGGCGAGGGCCCGAGCGAGCAGGCCCGCGAGAACGGCCACTTCCGCACCCAGACCCATGCGCGCACGGCGGACGGGTGGCACCTGGTGGCCACGGTCGCCGCCAAGGGCGACCCCGGGTACGCCGCGACCGCAGTCATGCTCGGCCAGTCCGCGCTGTCCCTCGCGCTGGACGAGCTGCCCGGCGGCGGTGGCGTGCGCACGCCTGCAACAGCCATGGGGACGGCGCTGGTGGAGCGGCTCCGCGCCCATGGCTTCGAGCTCACCGTCACCGAGGCCTCTCGCTAGGCGGCTCGCGGACGCCTCCGGTGCGGCCAGGATCCGGGCAGGATGCGGGCGGTGGACTACGGCAGCACGCTCGCCCGGGTGCTGCTCGGCGCGACCGCGCACCCCGGCGGCGTGCCGCTCAGCCGGCACCTGCTCGACCTGCTCGAGCTGACGCCGGGCTCCCTGGTCGCCGACGTGGCCTGCGGGCGTGGCAGCACCCTGGACCTGCTCGCCGAGCGAGGCCACCTGCCGGTCGGCGTCGATCGGTCCTCCCGCCACCTGCGCGCCGTTCTGGGGGACGCGCACGCCCTGCCGCTGGCTGCGTCCTCGTACGACGCGGTGCTGTGCGAGTGCAGCGTCTCGACCTTCGCCCGGCCGGAGGTGGCGCTCGCCGAGGCGGTTCGGGTGCTGCGGCCTGGCGGGAGGTACGCCATGACGGACGTGCTCCTGGACCGGGAGCGGGCGGGTCCGGTCGTCGTGGCTGCTGTCGACCGGCTGACCGGCGCGCGGAGTGTGCAGGCGTACGCGGGCCTGCTGGAGGGTGCCGGCCTGCAACTCGTCACCGTCGAGGACCGCGGTGCGGACGCCCTGGCACTGGTCCGTCGGCTGCGGCGTCGCCTGCCCTGGTCCGCGGTGGTGCGGGCTTGCGAGCAGGCCGTACGTAGCGGCGCGCTGGGCTACTGCCTGCTCCTGGCCCGCAAGCCCTGACCCTCAGCGAGGGCCCGCACAGGCCCGAGCGCGGGCAGCAGCACACCGTCGACCACGCGCACCACATCGTCCTCGCCGATCAGCCGGCCCTGCGCGGCGACCTGCTGGTAGGCGATAGCGGGGAAGACCTGGGCGAGGGTCTGGACGTCCAGGTCGGCGCGCGCCGACCCGCGTTCGACGGCACGGGACAGGACGCGTTCGAACAGGCTGCCGTAGGGCGCGCCCAGGGCCTGCTGGGAGGCCTCGCGCAGAGCCGGGTCGTGTCGGGAGGCACTGAGCACGCTGGCCAGAACCTGGGCGTTGCGGCCCTCCCGCTGCAGGTAGGCCCGTCCGCACTCGAGCAGGTCCTCGCGCAGGTCCCCGGTGTCGGGCACCTGCGGGGCCTGGAACAGCGCTGCCGCCGCTGCGGCTACCAGGGCCGTCTTGCCGGGCCAGCGCCGGTAGATCGTGGCTTTGCTCGCACCGCACCGACGAGCGACAGCGTCCATGGTGAGCCGCTCGAAGCCCTGCTCGATAAGCAGGTCCTGGGTGGCCCGCAAGAGCTGCTCGTCGATCGCCGGGTTGACAGGTCGGCCCGGGGAGCGAGCGGCGGTCTGCATACGTCGATCATACCAGGTACTGGACAGGACGGTATCGATACTGTACGGTTTCGTGTCGGAGGCTGAAGAAGTTTCCACAATGAGAGGACCTCTGCGATGACTACGACAGTGCTGCTGGCCGGTGCTACCGGCATGCTCGGCAACCGGATCGCCGCCCACCTGCTCGATCAGAGCGACGTCGAGGTCCGGCTGCTGCTGCGGAACGCCGCACCGGCCGAAGCGGGCAAGGCCGAGGCCGTCAGCGCGCTGGTCGCGCGTGGCGCGTCGGTCGTGACCGGGGACGTCACCGAACCCGCATCGCTGGACGCGGCCACCGCGGGCGTTGACGTGGTGGTGTCCGCCCTGCAGGGCGGTCCGGAGGTCATCCTTGACGGCCAGGTGGCGCTGGCCCGGGCGGCGGCCGGCAACGGGGTGCGGCGGTTCCTGCCGTCGGACTTCGCGATCGATCTGTTCGCCGCGCCGCAGGGAGCGCCGCAGTTCGACATGCGGCGGCGCGCGGACCGCGCGATCGACGCGCTGCCCATGCAGGTCGTGCACGTGCTGAACGGGGGCTTCATGGACCTGATGCTCGACCCCGGCACGCCCGGCCTCATCGACCTGGACAAGGGCACCGCGATGCTGTGGGGCACCGGGGACGAGCCGTTCGACCTCACCACGGTCGACGACACCGCGCGCTTCACCGCCAGGGTCGCTACCGACCCCGCCGACCTGTCCGGCGTGCGCTACCTCTCCGGTGACCGGACCACCTTCAACACGATCATCGGCGAGACCGAGCGGATCACCGGGACGACGCTGACCCGCAACGTGCTGGGCAGCGCGGACGACCTGCGGCGCATCACCGCCGGCGCCGACGACCCTTGGTCGGTCGTCCCGCAGTGGTACTTCCTGTCCATGCTCACCGTCGCGCCGTTCCCGATCAACGAGAACGACCGCTACCCCGACGCCCACCCCACCGGCCTGCACGACTACCTCGTCCAGGCCCACCGCGCCCTCGCCCAGGCCTAACCGGCCGCCGAGACACCACCCCGAAAGGACGACCATGACAGACGAACCGACGAACGAACTGCACGCCGGATACGCGTACGCGCCCGGTGACTCGCCTGCCTACTGGAACTTCGGCACGTACTGGCGGCTGCTGGCCTCCAGCGACACCACGCGCGGCCGCTCGACGACGTTCGACGAGCTGTTCCCCGAGGGTGTCGTGGCGCCCCCGCACGTGCACGACGAGGCCGAGGAGGCCTTCTTCGTCCTGGAGGGCGACCTGGTCTTCACCCTCGGCGACGACGACCGGGAGATCACCGCACCACCAGGCACCTACGTCTACATCCCCCCGGGGACCCGGCACTCCTTCCGCTGCGGCTCCACCGTCGGCCGGGTCTACAACACCCTGGTCCCCGGCGGCTTCGATCACGGCATCACCGACAACGGCACGCCCGCACCCCAAGTGCAGATGCCACCCCCGGGCACGTCCGCGCTCACGGTCTGGGAGCAGATCGCACCGGGACGCCCGCCCGTTCCCGCACAAGGCCAGCAGTCCACCGATGTGTCGTCGTGGTGAGGCACGCTGTCGTCGCTCCCATCACCGCGCTTTACTGCTGTCTGCCGGGCCGATGACGGCGGCGTACGCCTAGCCCTACCCCCGCCGGTACGCGCGCTTCTGCGCGGCCAGGTCGTCCTGACGGCGAACGCGGCGGCCGCCGCAAGCGGAGGCGGTGCCGTGGCCGGTCAACGGCCGATGGCGCCGTCGATCTGTTCGCGGAGGATGTCGGCGTGGCCCGCGTGCCGCCCGGTTTCCTCGATCATGTGCACCAGGACCCACCGCATCGACGGCGACGACTGCCGCCGCGGGGCCCGGGGGGCGGCGCGCGTCAGGTCCGTACAGGCCTCGATGACCTGGTTCGCTCGCCGGACGGCCTCCCGGTAGTCGGCGAGCACACCGTCGGCCGTCTCCTCGGGGGCCAGCCGCAAGGTGGCGTTCCAGTCCTTGACGTCCTCGCCCAGGAAGTAGAACCGCTCGACGCAGGCCAGGTGCTTGATCAGCCCAAGCAGGCTCGTGCCCGAGGGCACCCCAGCGGTCCGGACCTGCGGGTCCGGCACGCCCTCCGCCTTGGCTGCGATCGCGCCGCGGAGGTAGTCGAGGAAGCCCAGCAAGGTGGCCTTCTCCTCGGCGCCGGTCGGCGGGGGTGGGGTGTCTGTCTTGTTGGGCATCGTGTCGTTCCCTTTCAGGCGTTCAACCGTGGCCCGGCGAAGGACGATTGTTCGGCGGTCTCGACGAGCAGCGGGTTGGCGTGCTCACCCCGCGCGCTGGTAGGTGCGGTAGTGCTCGTCCCAGAGCAGCTCAGCCCCGTCTGCAGGATCGGCGAAGTGCGCGTCCGTGCTTCCGGTGGCGTCAAACGCAGATTCTCCTTTCAGCGACGTTGCTGACCGGACTATCACCCTTTCGCACACAGGCGCACCATCCCATGCCGAACCCTGGAGACCGGCAAGCGTCGGGCGAACCTGGACCTGCTGCCCCTGGCCCGCGCCTATGGGGTGCCCCTCGACGACCTCGTCGGCACCCCGCACACCGGTGACCCTCGGATCCACCTGCGCCCGATCCATCGCGGCGGGATGACGTTCATCCCCCTCACCCGGCGCGCCGGTGGCGTACAGGCCTACAAGATGATCATCCCGGCGCGGCGCGAACCGGACCAGAACGATCCCCAGAGCCAGACCCACGAGGGCTACGAATGGCTCTACGTGCTCAACGGACGGCTACGCCTGATCCTCGACGACCGGGACCTGGTCCTGCCCTCCGGCCAGGCGGCCGAGTTCGACACCCACCTCCCGCACTGGCTCGGCACCGCGGACGGCGCCTCGGTGGAGCTGCTCATCCTGTTCGGCCAGCAGGGCGAACGCGCCCACGTGCGTACCCGCTCTACCTGACCTGCCGGGTCCATCTGCCGCATCCTCGGAGTGCAGGTGCGCCTGCGATGTTGGCGCGCGTCGTTGCCCACAGCCGTTGCCGCACGACCCGTGATGCTGTAGTAGCGAACACACGTTCGAGGAGGTGGGAGGTGCGACGTGATAACTGCCGATGACCTTCCGCCGTGCCCCGCGGGGCCGATCGCGGACCTGGTGGCCGCGATCGACGCGGTCCGCATCGACCAGGAGCTCGGCGGGGCGTCCGGCGACCCGCGGATCAGCGTCGCGCTACTGCGCGCGACCTCGGCACTGGACGGGCTGACACTCCGGGAGCTCGCAGCGACGGACGCCTACGGCACCTGCGCCGAGCTCGGGCACTGTTCGGCCGCGGCACTGGTGCAGGCCAGCACCGGGGGCACAGTGCACGCCGCCCGCAGCACGGTGCGGCTTGCCGCACGCCTGGACGGGGACTTGCGCCCGCTCGGGGACCTGCTCGTCGCCGGCCGGCTCAGCCGGCAGCACTGCACCGCCGTCGTGCACGGCCTGCGCGGCCTGGACAGCGACGTCATCACCCCCGCTCTGCCGGCGATCTGCCAACTGGCACTGCACACCGATCCCGAGCAGCTCGCCCGGGAGCTGCGGTCCCGGGCCGAAGCGATCAGCCCCGAGCTGGCCGCCCAGGCCCGCCGCCGACTGGACGCCCGGGTCGGGATCTCAGCCGACCAGACGCCGGACGGCATAGGTCACCTCACCGGGACCCTGCACCCGGAGACCCTCGCGCTGTTTCAGGCCGTAACCGACGCGCTTGTGCACGGCGACCGGGTCGAGGGTGACACCCGCAGCGTCAGCCGACGTCGGCACGACGCGGTGCACGATCTCCTGCGGCACGCCGCCGACTGCACCGGCCTGGACCTGCCCAGCCAGGGCGGCACCCGGGCGCAGGTAACCATCATCGCCACCGCCGGCACCGTCGCCGGGCTGGTCGGCGCTGAACCGGCCTGCCTGCTCGGCCCCGAGCACGGCCTGCTCACGCGCAACGAGCTGCTCCGGCTGCTGTGCGACGCCGATGTCAGCACCGTCCACCTCAACCCGGATCTCGAGCGGCTGGACCTGAGCCGACTCACCCGGACCGTCACCAAGGCCCAGTGGCGCGCTCTGACCGCCCGGGATCAGCAGTGCGTCGTCCGCGGCTGCCACCGCCGGCCGGCGCAGTGCCAAGCCCACCACGTCATCCACTGGGCCGACGGCGGGCGGAGCGATCTGGACAAGCACAACAACGAGACGTGCTACCGTCCGTGGTATGGCCCAACTAGCGGTGCAGCAGGCGGTTCCGCAGCGCGCATCCGTGGTGGCTGCGGTGTACGCCCGGATCAGCTCCGACCCCAACGACACCTCCCTCGGTGTCGCCCGGCAGGTCAAGGACTGCCAGGAGCTGTGCCAGCGCATGGGCTGGCGGGTCGGGGCCACGTTCATCGACAACGACGTGTCGGCGAGCTTCGGCCGGCCCCGGCCGCAGTACCAACGCATGATGCAGGCCCTGGCCGGCGGGGAGCTCGGGGCGTTGGTGGTGTGGGATGTGGACCGGTTGACCCGCACCCCCCGGGAGCTGGAAGACGTGGTGGACCTGGCGGAGCGCCAGGGGGTGGCCCTCGCCTCGGTCGGTGGCGACATTGACCTGGCGACCCCGCAGGGGCGGCTGACCGCCCGGATCAAGGGCAGCGTGGCCAAGCACGAAAGTGAGCAGCTCGCCCGCCGGGTCCGGCGCAAGATGGCTGAACGGGCCGAGGCCGGCCAGCCACACGGCCTCACCGCCTACGGGTGGCGCCGTGAGCAGGTCTACGACGGCCAGGGCCGCCGGCTGGGCTCCAAGGATGTGCTGCACCCCGAGCAGGCCGAGGTGATCCGCTGGGCGGCGGCCGCGGTGCTGTCCGGGCAGTCGTTGCGCGGGATCGTCGCGGAGCTCAACGCCCGAGGCGCACTGACGTTGAACGACAAGCCGTGGTCGACCACCACCCTGCGGCTGATTTTGCTCCGGGAGCGCAACGCCGGCCGGCGGGTCTACCAAGGCCAGGTCGTTGGCCGCGGGGACTGGCAGTCGGTCCTGGACCAGGACACCCACACCCGGGTGCTGGCGCTGCTCACCGACCCGGGCCGCCGCTCCAGCCCGGGTAACGCGGTGAAGTACCTGCTGACCGGGCTGGCCCGGTGCGGGGTGTGCGCCGGCCCGATGCGGGTGCTGCCCGCGGGTAAGGACCGCACAGCCGACACCTACATCTGTCACCACGGCTACCACACCCGCCGGTCCCGGCCCGGCCTGGACGCGCTGGTCACCGGCCTGGTCCTGGGCCGGCTGGCCCAGCCCGACGCCGCCAGCGCCCTGGCCCGCACCGACGACGGCCAAGCCCAGCAGGCCACCGATAAGGCCGCCGCCACCCGGGCCCGGCTGGACACCGCCGCGGACGCCTACGCCGACGGCAGCATCGACGGGGCCCAACTGGCCCGGATCACCGCCAAGCTCCGACCCGAACTCCAGAAGTGGCAGGAACTCGCCTGGGCGGCCAGCACCGCACCGGACCTACTCGACCTAGCCACCCCCGACATCGCCCACCGCTGGCAGGCCCTGCCGCTGGCCCGGCAACGCGCCGTCATCGACCTGCTCCTGGACATCGCCGTGCTTCCCGCGACCCGGGCCGGCGGCCACGGCGGGTTCGACCCCGACACCATCCGCATCACCTGGAAGCCGACCACCTGAGCCGGACCCGGCAGAACGTCTGGGCGCTGGCGTCCAAGCTCAACGACCACGGGATCAGGTGGCGGTCTGGCTACGGGTGGTTGTCCTGCCCGGGCCGCTGCCGGATCGCGGTCGGTCATGTCGGGGCGCCAGTCGGCCAGGGGATGACTGGTGGCTACGCCCGTTTGGCGGCTTCATCCGCCCCGACCCCCGGCCGATGTCAACACGCAGGCGCGGTCAGGTCGCCGGCATGTCTCGCCGCACTGCCGCCACGATGAGTGAGGACGCCATGAACCAACCACACCACCGGACCTGCCAGCCGGCACTGCACCTACCCGTGCTGGCGCAGCTAACCATGCGGCTCCTGCACGACGGGATCCCGCTTACCCTGCTGCTCGACCTGACCGAACCAGGCGGCCCAAACTCCACCGCACTGTTGCTGGCTGAAGGAGGCGCCGACCTCACCGGCGGGCTCTGCGCCGGCATCGACTGGTCGGACGACGCGCTGTGGACGCCACCTTGGGTGTGCACTGGACCGGTCGCGCCCAGATGTGAACCTGTCGGCGCCGCGGCGGCACATCTTGCGAGCTGACGACGTCTTCGCCCACCCGACGTCTCCCCGCGAGGCGAGGTGTTCAGCCGCTGTTGTCGGCCCGGGGATTGGCGGGGCTGAGCCGCGCGACGACGGCCAGCAGCCGGGCTGACAACTCCACGATCTCAGCTACCAGTTCGTCCCGGCGCCGCTGCAGGTGGTCGACCTCCGCTCCGTGTCTGCGCTGCCCACCGTGAACCTCCTGCGACTGCGCTGGTCTGGCCTCGGGGATGGGCGGAGCGCTCCGTGTCTGCGCTGCCCACCGTGACCCCCCCCGGTACCGATACAAGTTGGCAGCGGGGCGTGTAGCGGCCTTGCGGGGGCACTGCTCGCCCCTGTCGACTGCCGCAGTCTGATCGCCTCCGTAGGAGCCAGGGCCAGCGGGTCGAGCTCCACGCGTAAGGTCGCTCCGGTCTCGGACAGCGGACGGTCGGTCCCGGCGGGCTGACCTACCCGGCCGAGACCTGCCGCAGGAACGCGGCGAGGGTCGCGGTGTAGCGCGCCGGGTCGGCGTTCCACGCGCCCACGTGGGTGGCGCCCCGGACGCGCACCTCGCGGACCAGGTCCGGGTGTGCCCGGGCCAGGCCGTCGCTGGTGGCGATCGGCACGGTGTCGTCCGCCGTACCGTGGAACAGCAGCGTGGGCACCCGCAGCCAGCGTGCGTCGAGGTAGTCGATGCGCTTCCAGTCGATGCCGTACCGCAGACCGGCGAGGGTCTCGGCGGTCCAGGTCAGCGGCCCGGGGATGGGGGTGCTGACCACCGGCAGCCGCCGCTGCGAGGCGCCGAAGTCGACGGTCCGGCGGAAGTCGAGCATCGGGGCGTCCAGCACCAGCCCGGTCACCGGTGCGGTGTGCGCGGAGTGCTCCAGGAACGAGGCGACGATGCCGCCGCCCATCGAGAAGCCGCCAAGCACGACACGCCGGGCGCCGTGGTCCAGTGCGTAGCGGACCGCCAGGTCGAGGTCGCGCCACTCGGTGGCGCCGTACCGGTAGAAGCCGCTCGGGTCCCGCGGCGCCCCCGGGTCGTTGCGGTAGCTGACGACCAGGGCCGGCATCCCGACCTGCAGCACGGCCCCGAGGGCGCGCAGCGGCTCGGTGCGGGTGGCCCCCTTCCCGTGCACCAGCACCGCCCAGGTCGTGCCCGTCCCGGGCAGATACCACGCGGGGCACTGCCCGCCGGCGCAGGCGATCTCGACGTCCCGCACCGGCCGGCGATATGCCGACGCGGGGTCGTCGAAGACGTCCCGGCGCAGCTCGGCCCGGGTGCCGACCCCAGGCGCCGTGCCGGTGCTGAGCGTCAACGGACGGACCACCGCGCCGTCGGCCTCGGCCGCCGGCACCGCACCGAGCACGCCGGACCCGCCGGGCCACCCCAGGCCGTACTCCTCGCCGCGGCGCAACGCCGGGTCGCGCCCGTGCCCGGGCGCCTCGTGCAGGGTCACCGTCCGGGCCCCCACCCCGACCACGGTCAGGTCGTACGCCGGGGCGGAGCTCTCCACGGCCAGCCCGTCGGCGCGGATCTGGCCGGCGAAGTACCAGCCGCCGCCGCCCAGGAAGACCGCTGCGGCGACGACGACGACCAGCAGGGCGACGCGCAGCCGGCGTAGCACGGTTTCGGGGTGGCGCGACGGCCGGGGCGGGGGAATGCGGCGATCCTGCAGCACGACGGCGCTGCGCATAGCCGTCCGACCGGACCGGTCAGGGAACGCGCACCCAGACCCGGACCCGCGGCGGCCGCAGCGGCCACCGACTAGGACCCCGACACCGCACCCGGCTCGGGGCGTTACCGGGCTGGCTTCTTACGAGAGTGTCTGACCCGGGGTGAGCGATGTCGCTGGGTGGCCGTCTCCTGATCAGACCAAGATCATGCACCCGTAACGGGACCCGCATCCGCGTCGGCCCCCGCCTGGTGCTGCGGTCCCAAGTCCCCGGACCTGGTCCAGCAAGAGATCTGGGGCCACCTGTGCTGCCACTACGCGATCCGCACCCTTATGGCCGACGCCGCCCAGCACAGCGGACACGACCCAGACCGCATCAGCTTCGTCGCCGCCCTGCGCATCGCCCGCCAGTCCATCGCCCCCCGGGGCGCTTTCCCCCCCTGACGACACCACGAGCAGCAGAAGATCAACGCCTTCATCAACCAGCCGGAGCTGTTCGACAGCGGGCAGCCGAAGACCGCCCTTGAGCCGCCGCAATTCCGTGCCGCCTACCGCTGGATGTGCCCTGACCCGGCCTGCCGAGGCCACGAGCAAGGCCTCATCGACTGGGAGTTCACAGCCTTTCAGCGGCGGCTGGGCCCGGATCGGGACCAGCCGGTAGCTGCCATCCGCAAGAGGTGGTTCGCGGACATGTGCCGCCCGAGCAACGACGTCTACTTCTACGTGGGGAACCAGGCCAAGCGCCATCAGGTCTTCAGCATCCTTGGCGTGGTCTACCCGCGGAAGTAGCGGCGGTAAGGCGGCAGTCCTACAGGAGCACCTCGATGGTCAGGTCTCAGCCGTAGATCACCCCTGCGAGTAGGTCATGTCTGGCAACAGCGCGTTCTTCGACAAGCCCCAAGCCGCCGCAATCCTCAAGCACCAAGTGCTCTTCCGCCATCTGAAGGTCTTCGCCTCCAAGACCGGAAGCCAGTCGGATGGGCGGGTGTGCTTCGTAGACGGGTACGCCGGCGCAGGGACCGCCATCCGCTTGAGGCTCACCTCGTGCACCTGGCTCGGGCTTCCCGAGTGAACCGCTGAAGCACGCGTACGCGCGAGTTGCGATCAGCAGCCGGTTACCAGTCGGTCACCGCCCCCGCCGACCAGGCGCACTCCGGCACACCATCGGCGCCGACGACAACAGTCGCCATGGCGCCGGCTACCACGACCGCCCCGGGCAGCAAGGCGGCGGTGGCGGACGCCCGCGTGTGGGACTCCCTCGCGCACTGCGAGTCGGGCGGCAACTGGGCCAGCAACACCGGCAACGGCCTGTTTGGCGGCGTGCAGCTCGACCAGGGCGCATGGTTGCGCAGCGGCGGTGCGGCGTACGCACCGCTGCCCAGCGACGCCACCCGAGGCCAGCAGATCCTCGTCGCTGAGAAGGTGCGCAAGAGCCGGGGCGGGTTCTCCGCGTGGTCCTCCTGCGCCAGCAAGCTCGGCCTGCGGTGACCGAACGCCCGCGCGCCGTCCGCCGTGGAGCCAGGCCCGGGCCGTGATCGGCAAGGCCTAGCTACTTCGACCTGAAAAAGTCACCGCGCACCTGATCGGGGGGCCGGGCGACTGGGTCGCCTGGCCGCGGATCTTCGATCGCGGGTCTTTCAGTTGGCCAGGGCGCCGATCTTGACCAGGT
>JAABUT010000490.1_pt1 | contig 62338 bp, 64 predicted proteins | sample 5559281 | NCBI WGS metagenome assembly JAABUT01 (sample SAMN10711880, study PRJNA513359) | rock metagenome | isolation source: Antarctica rocks | place: Antarctica: Victoria Land, Ricker Hills nord | collected 2016-01-04 | reverse complement strand
CGGTGCTCGAGCCGAGCAAGGCGGCCGACCAGAACGCCTTCGCGGTGACCAAGACCTTCGCCGACGCCAACAAGCTCACCAAGCTCTCGGACCTGAAGGCCTACCAGGGCAAGCTGACCCTCGGCGGCCCGCCGGAGTGCGCGACCCGGCCGTTCTGCCAGCCGGGCCTGGAGAAGACCTACGGGCTCAAGTTCGACTCCGTCACCTCGCTGGACGCCGGCGGCCCGCTCAGCAAGACCGCCATCAAGCAGGGCCGCGTCACGATCGGCCTGGTCTTCTCCAGCGACGGCTCGCTCAGCGCCCGCTGAGCGAGCCCTCTGCGCCGGGCAGCAGCTCTCCCACGGGGACGCCGAGGTCGAGCACGTTGCCCGGCGGGGCGAGCGGGCAGGCCCACGCCTCGTCGTAGGCGCAGGACGGGTTGTAGAGGAAGTTGAGGTCGACGACCAGCCGGTCGCCGACCGACCCGAGGTCGGCGCCCTTGACGGTGTCGAGCAGGTAGCGCCCGCCGCCGTACGTCGTGCCGGCGGTGTCGCGGAGCGGGACCCACAGCCCGCCGCCGTAGGAGCCGAGCCACCACGCGTCCAGCGGCCCCCACGGCGTCACCAGCAGCCCGACCCGCTCGAACGGCACCACGCCGTCGGTCCCGGTCGCCACCTCGATCCGCGCGGCCGGCGCCGGTGACAGCGGCACCTCCGCGCGCCAGGCCGGGTCGTACGCCGCCACCCGCAGCCGGGCGGCCCGGTCCGGCGAGGACGGGTGCTCGGCGAACAGCGCCGCCCGGCCGGCGCTCCAGGCCGCGTGCCCCTCGGGCGGTGGCAGCGCGCATACGTCCCGGTAGAGCTGCCCCACCCGGCGGCGCCAGTCGAGCAGCGGCAGGTCGGTCCCTTGTCGGTCGCTCACTTGTCGAGGTCCCCCACGATGAAGAACAGCGAGGCGAGCACCGGCACGAGGTCGGCCAACGGCACGCCGGGCAGCAGGTGCGCAAGCACCGAGACGTTGTTGAACGACGCGGTGCGCATCGCCAGCCGCCACGGCACCTTGTCGCCGCGGGAGACCAGGTAGTAACCCATCACCCCCAGCGGGTTCTCCGTCCAGGTGTAGACCGAGCCCTCGGGCGCCTTCACCGTCTTCGGCAGGCGCACGTCGACCGGGCCGTCCGGTAGCCGCTCGAGGCAGGCCTGCACGACCTCAAGCGACACCTCGACCTGGTCGAGCAGGCAGCGGAAGCGCTCGGCGCTGTCCCCGCCGCTGCCGGTCACCACCGGAAACGCAGCCGAGCCGAAGCCGAGCTCGGCGTAGGCCAGGTAGGGGTCGTCGCGCCGCAGGTCGAGCTCGACACCGCTGGCCCGGCCGACCGGCCCGGACACCCCGTGCGAGAGCGCCAGCTCGGTGGACAGCACGCCGGTGGCCGCCGTGCGGTCCTGGAACTGCCCGGAGCGCAGCACCGCCGCCAGTGGGGCGAGCCCGCTGCGCACCGCTCCCAACGACTGCCGGCAGCGGCCGGGCCAGCCGGCCGGGATGTCCTCCTTGAGCCCCCCGACCCGGTTGAACATGTAGTGCACCCGCCCGCCCGAGACCTCCTCCATCACCTGCTGCAGTGCCTCGCGCTCGGCAGCGGCGGACGGGCCCGGAACCCCCACCGCGCGGGGCGCTGCCCCCAGGAACAGCAGCGCGCTCAGCACCCGGTTGAGCTCGGCGAGCAGGGTCCGCAGCCAGGTGGCGCGCGGCGGCACCTGCAGGCCCATGATCCGCTCGACGGCCAGCACGACGCCGAGCTCGTTGCTGAACGCCGACAGCCAGTCGTGCCGGTTGGCGAGCATCAGGACCTGCCGGTAGTCGCGCACCTCGAACAGCTTCTCGGCCCCGCGGTGCATGAACCCCACCCGCGGCTCCGCCCGCGCGATGACGTCGCCGTCGAGCGAGAGCGCCAGCTGCAGCGCGCCGTGGCCGGACGGGTGGTGCGGTCCCAGGTCGAGCACCACGTCGGTCCCGCCGGTGCTGGCCAGGCCCACGCCCACCAGCAGCTCGCGGGTCACCCCGCGATCGTCGCACCCCGGACCATCAGCAGCGGGTCGCGGATCCCCTCGGCCCGCACCAGCCACCCGAAACCGCCCAGGCCGTCCCGGTCCAGCAGCGTGGCAGCCTGTGAGGCGGCCTGCAGCGCGTCCAGGTAGCCCGCGGGGTCCGTCGACGCGCCGGCCGGCGACGGCCCGACCGGGTCGACGCCGAGGGCCAGCAGCGCCTCCCGCTGGCGGAGCAGGCGCGACCCGCTCGCGGCGGCGCAGGAGTCGAGGGCGACGTGGGCGGTCAGGTCGCAGCCGCCGTCCGGCAGCGGAGCGACCTGCCGTCCGTCCCGGTAGCCGGTGAGGGTCGGCCGCCGGTCGGACCGCAGGTGCCCGTAGTCCATGGCCACGGCGAGGCCGCGCCGAAGCCTGGACACCGCGGCCGCCCAGGCCCGGTCGCGCGGCAGCCCGACCTCCACCCGCCCGGGACCGGGCCACCAGCGCCGGGCCCAGGCCAGGTCCGCCGGTTCGGCCGGACCTCCGAGGCGCTCCGCCCCGGTCGCGTCGACCTCGACGAGGCGGCCGTCCCGCAGCACCGGCAGCGGCACGTCGTCGAGCCACTCGTTGGCCACCAGGAGTCCCGTGCACTCCGGCACCGCGGCCGCCCACCGGATCGGCGGCGCCGGACGGCCGGCGTCCGCCAGGTCGACGCCGGTCAGCCGCCAGCGCGCCGGCACGTCCCCGAGCCCGGCCAGCAGCTCGCCTCGCCCGGCGCCGACGTCCACCACGTCGAACGGGTCCGGCCGGCCGAGGGCCTCGTCGACCAGCCCGGCCAGCCGGCGGATCGCGACGGCGTACGCCGGGATCGCCACCGCGGTGCGGAAGTGGTCCCGCGGCCGGTGCCGCAGGAAGAACCCCTGCTCGCCGTACAGCGCGTCCTGCCACGCCGACTGCCAGGGGCGCAAGCTCACGCCAGCAGTGTGCCGGCGCGACGAGGGTGACCTCGGCCACACCGGGTAACCGGGCCGCCTCCGGGGCATACGCTCCACCCGCACACGTCCGGTACCCGCGAAGGACTGGAACGCCGCCATGGACAGTTCTGCCCCCCGCCTGACGGTCGGGATCGTCGGCACCGGCCGGGTCGGCGCCGTGCTCGGGGCGGCGCTCGCCCGGGCCGGCCACACCGTGACCGCCGCGTCCGCCGTCTCCGCGGCCTCGCGGGATCGGGCCGCCCGGCTGCTGCCCGGCGTGCCGCTCGTCCCCGCCGACGAGGTCCCCCGCTCGGCGGCGCTGGTCCTTCTCACGGTGCCCGACGACGCGCTGCCCGACCTGGTCGCCGGCCTCGCCTCGACCGGTGCGCTGCGCGCGGGGCAGCTCGTCGCCCACACCAGCGGCCGGCACGGGCTGGCGGTCCTCGAGCCGGCCGTACGCCGGGGGGCGCTGCCCCTCGCGCTGCACCCGGTGCTGCCGTTCGCCGGCACCGAGGTCGACCTCGCCCGGCTGGCCGGCGCGTCGTTCGGCACGACGTCGCCGGAGGCCCTGCGGCCGGTCGCCGAGGCGCTGGTCCTGGAGGTCGGCGGCGAGCCGGTCTGGGTGCCCGAGGAGCAGCGGCCGCTGTGGCACGCCGCCCTGGCGCACGGCTCCAACCACCTGGTCACCCTCGTCGCGTCGGCGGCGGACCTGCTGCGCGCCGCCGGTGTGGACGAGCCCGGACAGGTGCTCGGACCGCTGCTCGGCGCCGCCCTGGACGGGGCGCTGCGCGGCGGCGACGCGGCGGTGACCGGACCGGTGGCCCGCGGCGACGCCGGCACGGTGCGGGCCCACCTGCAGGTGCTGGGTGCCACCGCGCCGGAGGTGCTGGGCGCCTACGTCGCGATGGCGCGGCTGACCGCCGACCGCGCGCTCGCCGCCGGCCGGCTCGACCCGGCGCGCGCGGGGGCGCTGCTCGAGGTGCTGGGCACGGTGGCGTCGTGAGGGTCGCGACGACGCGCGAGGAGCTCGCCGCCGAGCGCAAGGTGCTGCCGGGCCGGGTCGCCGTCGTCATGACCATGGGCGCGCTGCACGACGGCCACGTGGCGCTGCTGCGCGCCGCCCGAGAGCGGGCCGACCGGGTGGTCGTGACGATCTTCGTCAACCCGCTGCAGTTCGGCGCGGGCGAGGACCTGGAGCGCTACCCGCGCTCGCTGGAGGCCGACCTGGCGCTGTGCGAGCGGGAGGGCGCCGACGTCGTCTTCACCCCGTCCCCCCAGGTGGTCTACCCCTCCCCTCCGCAGGTCCGGGTCAGCGCCGGCGAGCTCGGCAGCGTGCTGGAGGGGGCCGTCCGGCCCGGGCACTTCGACGGCGTCCTCACTGTCGTGCTCAAGCTGCTCAGCCTGACCCGTCCTCACGTCGCGCTGTTCGGCGAGAAGGACGCCCAGCAGCTGGCGTGCATCCGGCGCATGGTGACCGACCTCGACGTGCCGGTCGACGTCGTCGGCGTCGCGACCGTCCGGGAGCCGGACGGGCTGGCCCTGTCCAGCCGCAACCGCTACCTCTCCCCGTCGGGGCGCCGCTCGGCGCTCGCGCTGTCCCGTGCCCTGTGCCGGGCCCGCGAGACCGGCGAGCCGGCGCAGGGGCGTGCGGTGCTCGCCGCCGAGCCGGACGTGCTCGTGGACTACCTCGAGCGGGTGGACAACAGCACCTTCCGGCCCGACCCGCACGGCGACCTGCTCGTGGTCGCCGCGCGGGTGGACGGCACCCGGCTGATCGACAACCTCCCCCTGCGCGAAGGCCGTCCATGATCCGCACCATGCTCAAGTCGAAGATCCACCGCGCCACGGTGACGCAGGCCGACCTGCACTACGTCGGGTCGGTCACGATCGACGAGGAGCTCATGGATGCCGCCGACCTGCTCGCGGGCGAGCAGGTCGCCATCGTCGACGTAACCAACGGCGCCCGGCTGGAGACCTACGTCATCCCGGGCCCCCGGCGGTCCGGCGTGATCGGCATCAACGGGGCCGCGGCCCGCCTCGTGCACCCCGGCGACCTCGTCATCCTCATCGCCTACGCACAGCTGGACGACGCGGAGGCCCGCACCTTCCGCCCGCGGGTGGTCTTCGTCGACGCCGACAACCGGGCGACCGGGACCGGGGCCGACCCCGCTGAGGCCCTGCCCGGCCTGCTGCGGGGCGACGAGGTCCACGCGAACGCGCAGGGTGCCGACGGACGCGACCCTGTCCGGTGAGCACCGCGACCCGGCCGGCTGCCCCACGCCGGCTGCTCGCCGCCGAGCCGGGCTGGAGCACGGACACCGACGTCGTGGTGGTCGGGTCCGGCGTCGCCGGTCTCACGGCCGCCCTGCACGCCGCCGCCGCCGGTCGGGTCCTGCTCGTCACCAAGGTGCTCGTGGACGACGGCTCGACGCGGTGGGCCCAGGGCGGGGTCGCCGCCGCGCTGGGCCCCGACGACACCGTCGAGGAGCACACGCGCGACACGCTCGTCGCGGGCGTCGGGCTCTGCGACGAGGCTGCCGTACGGGTGCTGTGCACGGAGGGCCCGGGCCGGCTGCGGGAGCTGGTCGCGCGTGGGGCAGCGTTCGACCGCGACCAGGACGGGCGGCTCTCGCTGACCCGCGAGGGCGGCCACCACCGCAACCGGATCGTGCACGCCGGCGGTGACGCGACCGGAGCCGAGGTGCAGCGGGCGCTGGTCGCCGCGGTGCGGGCCTCGGAGCGCATCGAGGTGGTCGAGCACGCCCTGGTGCTGGACCTGCTGCAGACCGCGGACGGCCGGGCGGCCGGCGTCACGCTGCACGTGCTCGGCGAGGGCAGCTCGGACGGCGTCGGGGCGGTGCTCGCCGGAGCCGTGGTGCTCGCCACCGGGGGCATGGGGCAGGTGTTCGACAGCACCACCAACCCGCCGGTGTCGACCGGCGACGGCGTCGCTCTCGCCCTGCGGGCCGGCGCCGCCGTGGCCGACCTGGAGTTCGTGCAGTTCCACCCCACCTCTCTTTACCTTGGTCGCGCGCGCACGGGACAGCAGCCGCTGGTGTCCGAGGCGCTGCGCGGGGAGGGCGCCGTGCTCGTCGACGGGGACGGCCGCCGGGTCATCACATCCGCGGAGCACCCGCTCGCCGACCTCGCACCGCGCGACGTCGTCGCCAAGGCGATCACCCGGCGCATGCTCGAGCTGGGCACCGACCACGTCCTGCTCGACGCGACCGGCCTGGGCGCCGACCTGCTGCTGCGCCGCTTCCCGACCATCGTCGCGCGCTGCCGGGCCGCCGGCATCGACCCGGTCACCAGCCCGGTGCCGGTGGCCCCGGCGGCGCACTACGCCAGCGGCGGCGTGCGCACCGACCTGCATGGCCGCACGTCGGTGCCCGGCCTCTACGCCTGCGGGGAGGTGGCCTGCACCGGTGTGCACGGAGCCAACCGGCTGGCCAGCAACAGCCTGCTTGAGGGCCTGGTCTTCGCCGCGCGGATCGGCGCCGACCTCGATCGCCAGCTGCCGCCCCGCGGGGAGCCGGCGACGGACGCCGCGGAGCCGGTGCTGCTGCAGCCCGAGGTGCGCGCGGAGGTCGCCCGGGCCATGACGGCCGGGGCCGGCGTCCTGCGCAGCGCCGACTCCCTGGCCGCCACGGCCCGTACCCTCGTCGAGCTCGGGCGGCACACCAGCGTGGAGCCCTCGCCCGCGGCCTGGGAGGCCACCGACGTGCACACCGTCGCCACCGCCCTGGTCGCCGCCGCCTCCCGCCGCGAGGAGACCCGCGGCGCGCACTGGCGCGAGGATCACCCGGACGCCGAGCCGGCCTGGCTCGGTCACCTGGTCACCACCCTCGCCGGCACCGAGCTGGAGCCCCTGCCGACAACGGTGCAGGCCGGCCGGGCGCGGGACCCGCAGACGCTGCAGCCCCTCGGCAGCCGACCGTGAGCCCCGAGACGCTGCAGGCGCTGGCCGACGCCGGCCTGGACGCCGGGCAGGTGGTCGCCCTCGCGCGCGCGAGCGTCGAGGAGGACCTGGCGGGCGGCACCGACGTGACCAGCGAGGCCACCGTGCCCCCCGACCTGGCCGGCATGGCGTCCTTCGCCGCCCGCCGCCCGGGGGTCCTCGCGGGCGTGCCGGTCGCGATGGCGGTGCTGGACGTCGTCGGCGAGGTGGAGTTCGCCCGGGTGGGCACCGACGGGCGGCGGGTGGTGGCAGGCGAGGTGGTGCTCGAGGCGCACGGGGCGGTGCGCACCCTGCTCACCGCCGAGCGCAGCGCCCTCAACCTGCTCTGCCACCTGTCGGGCGTCGCGACGCTCACCAGGCAGTGGTCGGACGCGCTCGAGGGCACCGGCGCCCGGGTGCGCGACACCCGCAAGACGATGCCGGGCCTGCGCGCCCTGGAGAAGTACGCCGTGCGCTGCGGAGGCGGGGTCAACCACCGGATGAGCCTGTCCGACGCCGCCCTGGTCAAGGACAACCACGTCGTCGCGGCCGGCGGGGTCGCTGCCGCGTTCGACGCCGTACGTCGGGCCTTCCCCGGGCTGGACGTCGAGGTGGAGTGCGACACCCTCGAGCAGGTCCGCGAGGCGGTCGACGCCGGAGCCGATCTGGTGCTGCTCGACAACATGCCGCTGGAGGTCCTGCGGGACGCGGTCGGGCTGTGCCGGCCGCGCGGGGTTCGCACGGAGGCCTCCGGAGGTCTGGCGCTCCCGGACGCCCCTGCCGTCGGGGGGACCGGCGTCGACTATCTGTCCGTCGGCGCACTGACCCACTCCGCACCAGTGCTCGACCTCGGTGTCGACCTGCGGCTCGGCTCCCGGGAAGCGGGAGCCTGAGGTGCTGCTCACTATCGACGTCGGCAACACCAACACGGTGCTCGGGCTGTTCGACCACGACCAGCTGTTCGAGGGCTACCGGGTCAAGACCGACCCCCGGGTGACCGCCGACGAGCTGGCGCTGATGTTCCGCGGGCTGCTCGCCGCCCACCCGCCCCCGGACGGCGTCGCGGTCTGCTCCACGGTCCCCGCGGTGCTCAACGAGCTGCGGCTGATGTTCGCGCGCTACTTCGCCGACGTGCCGACCGTCGTCGTCGGACCGGGAACGAGGACCGGCGTACCGCTGCTCTACGACAACCCGCGCGAGGTCGGGCCGGACCGGGTCGTGAACAGCCTCGCTGCCCACACGCTCTACGGCGGACCGGCGATCGTCGTCGACTTCGGCACCTCGACCAACTTCGACGTCGTCTCGGCCAAGGGGGAGTTCCTCGGGGGCGCCGTTGCCCCCGGCATCGAGATCTCGGTCGACGCCCTCGCCGCCCGCGCCGCCCGCCTGTTCAAGGTCGAGCTGGTGCCGCCGCGCTCGGTGATCGGCAAGACGACCGGCGAGGCACTGCAGAGCGGCCTGCTGTACGGCTTCGCCGGCCAGGTCGACGGCATGGTGCGGCGCATCTCCGCCGAGCTGCGCGCTACCCCGACGGTGATCGCGACCGGCGGCCTGGCTCACCTGATGGTGCAGGTCTGCGAGACGCTGGACCACCACGAGCCCGACCTCACCCTGATCGGCCTGCGGCTGGTGTTCGACAAGAACGCCTGAGGGGGCCGACTGTTACAGTCGCCCGACTGCACAGGCTCGGCCGCAGGCCGGGCCAGGGTCCGGGCCGGGGTCCGGGCCCTGCCGTCGTTCCGCCCGACCCCGCCACGTCCGCCCGCTCGTCGTCGCCGTGACGGGGAGGGGAACCGACCCGTCCCGAGTCAGGGGCCGATGCCAGGAGGAGCCGTGCTCACCGCCTTCGGCCGGGCGTTCCGGACGCCCGACCTGCGCCGGAAGCTGCTGTTCACCCTGGCGATGCTCGGGCTGTACCGGCTCGGCTCGCTGGTCCCCGGCCCGGGCGTGTCCTACGTCGCGATCCAGCGCTGCCTGAAGGGCGTGGAGGGCAACTCCCTCTACGGCCTGGTCAACCTGTTCAGCGGCGGGGCGCTCCTGCAGCTCAGCGTGTTCGCGCTGGGGATCATGCCCTACATCACCAGCTCGATCATCGTGCAGCTGCTGATCGTGGTCATCCCGCGGCTGGAGACGCTCAAGGAGGAGGGGCAGTCCGGCCAGGCCAAGCTCACGCAGTACACCCGCTACCTCACGGTGGCGCTGGCGATCCTGCAGTCCACCGGCATCATCGCCCTGGCCCGGTCCAACCGGCTCTTCCCGAGCTGCAACGAGTCGATCATCCCCAACGACGGCCTGTTCACGATCCTGGTGCTGGTGCTCACCCTCACGTCCGGTACAGCGGTGATCATGTGGCTGGGGGAGCTCGTCACCGACCGCGGGGTCGGCAACGGCATGTCCGTGCTGATCTTCACCTCGATCATCTCCTCGATCCCCGCCGGCGCCCTGCGCCTGTACCGCCAGCCCAACGGCCTGTTCCTGCTGGCCGCGATCGCGCTGCTCGCCGCCGTCGTGATCACCCTGGTGGTCTTCGTCGAGCAGGCCCAGCGCCGGGTCCCGGTGCAGTACGCCAAGCGCATGATCGGACGCAGGATGTACGGCGGGACGTCGACGTACATCCCGCTGAAGGTCAACCAGGCCGGCGTCATCCCGGTCATCTTCGCGTCGTCGCTGCTCTACCTGCCGCAGCTCCTCGGCAACGTCTTCCCCAACAACCGGGCCTTCGCCGGGTTCGTCAACCGCTACCTCGTGCGGGGCGACCACCCGCTGTACCTGCTGCTCTACTTCGGGCTGATCGTCTTCTTCACCTACTTCTACGTCGCGATCACCTTCAACCCGGTCGAGGTCAGCGACAACATGAAGAAGTACGGCGGCTTCGTCCCCGGCATCCGACCGGGCCGGGCCACCGCGGAGTACCTCGACTACATCCTGTCCCGCATCACCGCCTTCGGGGCCCTCTACCTCGGTCTCGTCGCGGTGCTGCCCTACCTGCTGTTCAACCTCACCGCCGGCAACAACCAGTTCCCCTTCGGCGGCACCGCGGTCCTGATCATCGTCGGCGTGGGCCTGGAGACGGTGAAGCAGATCGAGAGCCAGCTGATGCTGCGCAACTACGAAGGCTTCCTGCGGTAGTGAGGCTCGTCCTGGTCGGGCCACCCGGAGCGGGCAAGGGGACGCAGGCCCAGTTCATCGCCGAGCACGTCGCGGCACCCAAGATCTCGACCGGGGACATCTTCCGGGCCAACGTCAGCGAGGGCACCGAGCTCGGCCTGCGCGCCAAGGAGTTCATGGACCGCGGTGACCTCGTCCCCGACGACGTCACCATCGACATGGTCCGGCTGCGGCTGCAGGAGCACGACGCCATGGCCGGCTTCCTGCTCGACGGGTTCCCGCGCACCGTCCCTCAGGCCGAGGTGCTCGACGACGTGCTGCGGGAGACAGCCAGCGCCAAGCTCGACGTCGTGCTCGAGCTCGTCGTGGACCCCGACGAGGTCGTACGCCGGCTGTCCGGCCGGCGCACCTGCCGCACGTGCAACCACATCTGGCACCTCGACTTCGACCCGCCGGAGGTCGAGGAACGGTGCGACCTCGACGGCGGCGAGCTCTACCAGCGCGACGACGACAAGCCCGAGACGATCAAGAACCGGCTGGAGGTCTACGAGGAGCAGACCGCGCCGCTGGTCAGCTTCTACGCCAGCCGGGGGCTGCTCGTCGGCATCGACGCCACCGGGCCGGTCGACGACGTCACGCTGCGCGCCATCGACGCGCTGCGACCGATGCGCGACCGGCCCCGCGGCGGCGGCCCGCGGTGAGCCGGGTGCGGCGCCCCCGGGGAGCGACCGTCAAGAGCCCCGAGCAGGTGGCCCTGATGCGCCGCGCCGGCCTGGTCGTGGCGCGGGCGCTCGAGCGGGTCTGTGCCGCCGTCGCCCCAGGGGTGAGCACCGGTGCCCTGGACCGGGTCGCCGAGCAGTCCATCCGGGCCGACGGCGCCGTCCCGTCCTTCCTCGGCTACCACGGCTTCCCGGCCTCGATCTGCGCCTCGCCCGGGGCGGCCGTCGTGCACGGCATCCCCTCCGACCAGCAGGTGCTGCGCGACGGCGAGCTGCTCAGCATCGACTGCGGGGCGATCCTGGACGGCTGGCACGGCGACGCCGCCGTCACCGTCGCCGTCGGGACGTGCGGACCGGAGCTGCTCGCCCTCTCCCAGGTCACCGAGCGGGCCATGTGGGCCGGGCTGGCGGCCGCCCTGGAGGGCGGGAGGCTCTCCGACATCGGCCACGCGGTGGAGTCGACGGTGCGACCGCACGGCTACGGGCTGCTCGAGGACTACACCGGCCACGGGATCGGCACCTCGATGCACGAGCCTCCGCACGTGCCCAACCTGGCTCCCGACGGCCCGGGGCGCGGGATGGCGCTCGTCCCCGGCGTCGTGCTGGCCGTCGAGCCGATGGCGGTCCTCGGCAGCCCGGCCGTCCGCGAGCTCGCCGACGGCTGGACAGTGGTCACCCGCGACGGCCGCCAGGCGGCGCACTGGGAGCACACCGTGGCCGTGACGGCCGACGGGCCCTGGGTGCTCACCGCACCCGACGGCGGAGCGGCCCGGCTCGGTCTGCCGCGCCGGCCCGAGGCCGCCGACCGCTGAGACCGGCCCCAGAGTCCAGGGGCCAGAGTCCAGGGGCCAGAGTCCAGGGGCCAGAGTCGAGGGGCCGGAGCGCCGCCGGGGGCCGGTTGGACCCCGACCGTCGTACGACGTAGACTTCCCCTTCGGGCTGCCGCCCGCAGCCCCGTCGTGCCCGGGGGCCGACGGCGCGGTCGCCAGCACCAGCACTGCCACGTGCAACGACACCCAGCTACGACGACGGATCGCGGAGGACATGCCGAAGAAGGACGGGGCCATCGAGATCGAGGGCCGTGTGGTCGAGCCGCTGCCCAACGCCATGTTCCGGGTCGAGCTGCAGAACGGCCACCGGGTCCTGGCGCACATCAGCGGCAAGATGCGCCAGCACTACATCCGCATCCTCCCTGAGGACCGCGTGGTCGTGGAGCTCTCGCCCTACGACCTCACGCGCGGTCGGATCGTCTACCGCTACAAGTAGCCCCCCGATCCAGCGCCCGCAGCTCGCCGCGGGCCCGAGCCAGGAAACGGAAAGCATGAAGGTCCAGCCAAGCGTCAAGCCGATCTGCGACAAGTGCAGGGTCATCCGCCGCAACGGCCGGGTGATGGTCATCTGCAGCGCGACCGCCCGGCACAAGCAGCGGCAGGGCTAGGCCCCGCACCAAGCACCCCAGCACGCAGGCACGCCAGCACGCAGCACGGCAGCAAGCCGCGCCCACCCCGCCCCCGTGGCGGGAACCCCCGGTCGGAGGCCGGGGCCCCTCCTGGGCAGGAGGGGACGGGACGCGTCAGACCTCCGCGCAACCTGAGGAGCCCGCACATGGCACGCCTGTCCGGCGTCGACCTCCCCCGCGAGAAGCGGTTGGAAGTCGCGCTCACCTACATCTACGGCATCGGCCGCACCCGGGCGCTGCAGGCGCTGGCCGAGACCGGGGTCAGCCCTGACGTCCGGGTCAAGGACCTGTCCGAGGAGGACCTGGTCAAGCTGCGCGACCACATCGACGGCAGGTACAAGGTCGAGGGCGATTTGCGCCGCGAGGTCGCGCAGGACATCCGGCGCAAGATCGAGATCGGCTGCTACCAGGGCATCCGGCACCGCCGCGGGCTCCCGGTGCACGGTCAGCGCACCCACACCAACGCGCGCACCCGCAAGGGCCCGAAGAAGACGGTCGCCGGCAAGAAGAAGGCCAAGAAGTAGCGGTCCCGGACGCCGCCTCCCGTCAGGACCGGCCCCGAGAGCGCAGACCACCTCCCTCAGCGAAAGAGTTCAGATGCCCCCGAAGAGCCGCACCGGCACCGGAGTCAAGAAGGTCCGGCGCAAGGAGAAGAAGAACGTCGCGCACGGCCAGGCCCACATCAAGTCGACGTTCAACAACACCATCGTGTCGATCACCGACCCCCAGGGCAACGTGATCAGCTGGGCCTCGGCCGGCCACGTCGGGTTCAAGGGCTCGCGCAAGTCCACCCCCTTCGCCGCGCAGATGGCGGCCGAGAACTGCGCCCGCAAGGCCCAGGAGCACGGCATGAAGAAGGTCGACGTCTTCGTGCGCGGCCCGGGCTCGGGCCGGGAGACGGCGATCCGCTCGCTGCAGGCCACCGGCCTGGAGGTCGGCTCGATCAACGACGTGACCCCCGTGCCCCACAACGGCTGCCGGCCCCCGAAGCGGCGGCGCGTCTAGTGCCCGCCGTACGCCCTGCCGTGACCGCCCGAGTGTCGACCGAGACCAGGAGCTGCTGAGACATGGCCCGCTACACGGGTGCCGACTGCCGCCGCTGCCGTCGGGAGAAGATGAAGCTGTTCCTCAAGGGCAGCAAGTGCGAGTCGCCCAAGTGCCCGATCGAGATCCGGCCCTACCCGCCGGGCGAGCACGGCCGCGGCCGCACCAAGGACTCCGAGTACCTCTTGCAGAAGCGCGAGAAGCAGAAGTGCGCGCGCATCTACGGCGTGCTCGAGAAGCAGTTCCGCGGCTACTACGAGGAGGCCAACAACCGGTCCGGCAAGACCGGCGAGAACCTGCTGGTCATCCTGGAGAGCCGGCTGGACAACGTCGTCTACCGCGCCGGCTTCGCCACCTCGCGCGACCACTCCCGCCAGGCGGTGCGGCACGGGCACGTGCTGGTCAACGGCAAGAAGGTCGACATCCCCTCCTTCCGCGTCCAGCCCAGCGACATCGTCGAGATCCGGCCCAAGAGCCGCGAGCTGACGCCCTACGTCATCGCCCGGGAGACCGCCGGTGACCGGCCGGCGCCGGCCTGGATGGAGGTCATCTCCAGCCAGATGCGGGTGCTGGTCCACAACCTGCCGGCCCGTCAGGTCATCGATACCCCGGTCCAGGAGCAGCTGATCGTCGAGCTCTACAGCAAGTAGCAGACCGCACACAAGCAGCACAGCAGGAGCCTGGCCGGGACAGACGGACGTCCCGGCCGGGTGCACGACACGCGGGCCCGTCACCCGCGTGCAGTCGCGACGTCACATAACGGTCGTTCGCGTCGAGGTCCCCGGAAGGACAACACGTGCTCATCGCTCAGCGCCCGACCCTCACCGAGGAGCCGGTCAGCGAGCACCGCTCGCGGTTCATCCTCGAGCCGCTCGAGCCGGGCTTCGGCTACACGCTCGGCAACTCGCTCCGCCGCACCCTGCTCTCCTCGATCCCCGGTGCCGCTGTCACCAGCATCCGGATCGACGGAGTCCTGCACGAGTTCACCACCGTCCCGGGGGTGAAGGAGGACGTCACCGACCTCATCCTCAACCTCAAGGAGCTCGTCGTCTCCTCCGAGAGCGACGAGCCGGTCGTCATGTACCTGCGCAAGCAGGGACCCGGGCCGGTCACCGCGGCCGACATCGCCCCGCCCGCCGGAGTGGAGATCCACAGCCCCGACCTGCACATCGCCACCCTGAACGGCAAGGGCCGGCTGGAGGTCGAGCTGACCGTCGAGCGCGGCCGCGGATACGTCTCGGCCGTGCAGAACAAGCAGGCCGGCCAGGAGATCGGCCGCATCCCGGTCGACTCGATCTACTCCCCGGTGCTCAAGGTCACCTACAAGGTCGAGGCGACCCGCGTCGAGCAGCGCACCGACTTCGACCGGCTCGTCGTCGACGTCGAGACCAAGCCGGCCATCACCCCGCGCGACGCGATCGCCTCCGCCGGCCGCACCCTGGTCGGGTTGTTCGGCCTGGCGCAGGAGCTCAACGCCGAGGCGGAGGGCATCGACATCGGCCCCTCGCCGACCGACGCCGCGCTCGCCGCCGACCTGGCGCTGCCGATCGAGGAGATGGACCTCACCGTCCGCTCCTACAACTGCCTCAAGCGCGAGGGCATCCACACCGTCGGCGAGCTGGTCAGCCGGTCCGAGGCCGACCTGCTGGACATCCGCAACTTCGGCGCCAAGTCGATCGACGAGGTCAAGGTCAAGCTGCACTCGATGGGCCTGGCCCTCAAGGACAGCCCGCCCGGGTTCGACCCGAGCCAGGTCGTCAGCACCTACGGCACCGACGAGTACGGCGCGCCGTTCTCCGAGGACGACGGTGACACCGGCTTCGCCGAGACCGAGCAGCTCTAGGCAACAGTCGTACGGCGGGGACGTCCCCGCCGTACGGCAGCAGGCAGGGCCCCGGCGACCGCCGCGGCGCCCCCACGGCCTCCGGCGACCGAAGGCCCGCACCTGAAGGAGACGACTGTGCCCACCCCCGCGAAGGGCCCGCGCATGGGCGGCAGCCCGGCGCACGAGCGCCTGATGCTCGCCAACCTCGCGGCCGCGCTGTTCGAGCACGGCCGCATCACCACGACCGAGAGCAAGGCCAAGCGGCTGCGGCCCTACGCCGAGAGGCTCGTCACCTTCGGCAAGCGCGGCGACCTGCACGCCCGCCGCCAGGTGCTCAAGGTGATCCGCGACAAGTCGGTGGTGCACACCCTGTTCGCCGAGATCGGCCCGCGCTACCAGAGCCGCCCGGGTGGCTACACCCGCATCACCAAGATCGGGCCGCGCAAGGGCGACAACGCTCCGATGGCCGTCATCGAGCTGGTCGAGGCGCTGACCGTCGCGCAGTCGGCCGTCGGTGAGGCCGAGCGGGCGCGGGGGACCCGCACCGCGCCCCGCAGGGCCCCGACCGGCGCGACCCGCGAGTCGGCCGAGGCGCTGGCTACCCAGTCGGCGACCGCGGCGTCGGTCGCCGCCCAGACGCCGATCGTCGACGCCCCGCTGGCCGACCCGGACGCCAGCGACACCACCGACTCGACCGAGGGTACCGCCGGCGCCGAGGCGGCCGCCGAGCAGCAGCTCGAGGCTGCCGAGCAGGACCTGGTCGTCGCCGAGCAGGAGGTCACGCAGGCCCGGGTCAACCTCGCCGAGGTCGAGGAGGAGGCCCAGTCCGACCAGGAGGCCCAGTCCGAGGCGGGGGGCCGGCATGGTGGCCAGGACGGGGGCGGCTCGCCGACCCGTCCCGAGGGCGAGCAGTAGCCGGTCCGTCGGACGAGCCGGCCCGGGTCCGGCTCGACCTGGCCTACGACGGGACGGACTTCGCCGGCTGGGCGCACCAGCCGGGGCACCGGACCGTCCAGGGCACGCTGGAGGCCGCCCTCGCGGTCCTGGTGCCGGCCGCTCCGCCGACTGCTGCTCCGCCGAGGGTCACCGTGGCCGGCCGCACCGACGCCGGCGTGCACGCCCGGGGCCAGGTCGCCCACGTCGACCTGCCGCCGTCGGTCGCCGCGGACGCGCTGCTACCGCGGCGGCTGAACGGCCTGCTGCCGCCCGACGTGCGGGTGCGGGGCGCCTCGGTGGCGCCGGCCGGCTTCGACGCGCGCTTCTCCGCGCTCTGGCGCCGCTACCGCTACCGCGTCGTCGACGATGCCGCCGCGGTCGACCCGCTGCGGCGCCGGGACGTGCTGACCTGGCCGCGACCGCTTGCCCTCGATGCGCTGCGGTCCGCCTGCACCCCGCTGCTCGGCGAGCACGACTTCGCGGCGTACTGCCGGCGGCGCGAGGGCGCGAGCACGGTCCGGACCCTGCTCGAGCTCGACTGGGAGCGCCGCCCGGACGCCATGCTGGTGCTGACGGTGCGCGCGGACGCGTTCTGCCACGCGATGGTGCGCTCGCTGGTCGGGGCGCTGCTGGCGGTCGGCGAGGGCCGCCGGGAGCCGGCCTGGCCCGGGTCGCTGCTGGCCCTGCGCCGACGGGCCGAACAGGTGCCGGTGGCGCCGGCGTACGCCCTGGTCCTGGAGCAGGTCGGCTACCCGCCGGCGGATCTCCTGCTGGCCCGGCAGGCGGTGACCCGCGCCCGGCGCGCCTGAGCGCTGTAGAGGTGGGCGTCGGGCAAACCCCTCGCCGCTGGCGCCCGCGGCCGCGACACTGACCGGCATGGGGTACGTCGACGTGCAGCGCCTGAGCTATGCCCTGCCGGACGGCCGGGTGCTGTTCGACGACGTCAGCTTCCGCATCGGTGACGGCGCCAGGACCGCGCTGGTCGGCGCCAACGGCACGGGCAAGACCACGCTGCTGCATCTGATCGCCGGCGACCTCGCGCCGGCCGGCGGGGCCGTCGCCCGGGTCGGCGGTGTCGGCGTGATGCGCCAGTTCATCGGCTCGATCCGCGACGACACGGACGTGCGCGGCCTGCTGCTCGCGCTGTCGCCTCCGGCCGTGCAGGCCGCGGGGCTTGCTCTGGAGCGCGCCGAGCTGGCGATGATGGAGTCCGAGGAGCAGAAGGTGCAGCTGCGCTACGCCACGGCCCTCGCCGACTGGGGCGACGCCGGCGGCTACGACGCCGAGGTCCGCTGGGACGTCTGCACGACGGCGGCGCTCGGGACCCCCTTCGAGCGCTGCCAGTACCGCGCGGTGCACACCCTGTCCGGCGGCGAGCAGAAGCGGCTCGCGCTGGAGGCGCTGCTGCGCGGGCCGGACTCGGTGCTGCTGCTCGACGAGCCGGACAACTACCTCGACGTGCCGGGTAAGCGCTGGCTCGAGGCGGCGCTCGTGGACAGCGCCAAGACGGTGCTGTTCGTCAGCCACGACCGCGAGCTGCTCTCGCGCACCGCCACCCGGGTCGTGACGCTCGAGGCGCACAGCGCCTGGGTGCACGGCGGCGCCGGCGGCGCACCGGCCTGGCCGTCGTACGCCGACGCCCGGCAGGCCCGCCGGGACCGTCTCGACCAGCTGCACCGACGCTGGGACGAGGAGCACGAGCGGCTGCGCCAGCTGGTGTTCACGCTGCGCCAGCAGGCGTCGATCAGCCCGGACATGGCCAGCCGCTACCGGGCGATGCAGACCCGGCTGGACAGGTACGAGCAGGCCGGACCGCCGCCGGAGCGGGTCGTGGACCAGAAGGTGGTGATGCGCCTGCGCGGCGGCCGCACCGGCCTGCGGGCGGTCACCTGCGAGCGGCTGGAGCTCACCGGGCTCATGCAGCCCTTCGACGCCGAGGTCTGCTACGGCGAGCGGGTCGCGGTGCTCGGCTCCAACGGCAGCGGCAAGTCGCACTTCCTCGCCCTGCTGGCCGGCCGATCCGTCCGGCACACCGGCACCGCCCGCCTCGGCGCGCGGGTCGTCGCCGGCCACTTCGCGCAGACCGCCAACCAGGGGCACCTGCGCGGCCGGGCGCTGGTCGACGTGCTGCACCGCGGCGAGGGCGGGCGCGGCGGGCTCGACCGGGCCAGGGCCATCGGGGTGCTGCGCCGCTACGAGCTGCACGGGCAGGCCGACATGTCCTTCGACGCGCTGTCCGGCGGTCAGCAGGCCCGCTTCCAGGTGCTGCTGCTCGAGCTGTCCGGCTGCACCCTGCTGCTGCTCGACGAGCCGACGGACAACCTCGACCTCGACTCGGCCGAGGCGCTCGAGGAGGGGCTGGCCGCCTTCGAGGGCACCGTCGTCGCGGTCACCCACGACCGGTGGTTCGCGCGCGGCTTCGACCGCTTCCTCGTCTTCGGCGCCGACGGCCGGGTCTACGAGGCACCGGAGCCGGTGTGGGACGAGGGTCGCGTGGCGAGGGCGCGGTGACGGCGGCCGGCGCGGTCGACGTCGTCCGGGTCGGCCCCGAGGACTGGCTGCGGTGGCGGGCGCTGCGCCTGGAGGCGCTCGCCGACACGCCCATCGGCTTCGGCGGGTGGCACGCCGACGCCCTCGTGCGGCCCGCCGCGGAGTGGCAGGCCCGGATGCGGCGGCCCGGGCTGCGGCTGCTCGCCGTGGGAGGTGGCCGGCCGGTCGCGATGGCCGGCGGGTTCCTCGCCGGGGCCGGGCCGACGGTCTTCGCCGTCTACGTCACGCCGGCCTGGCGCGGTCGCGGGGTGACGGACCGGCTCGTGGCAGCGGTGCAGGAGTGGGCCGGGCCCGTCGGGCTGCGGCTCGAGGTGCACGAGGACAACGCGCCGGCGACGGCGGCCTACCTCCGGCTGGGCTTCGCCCGCACGGGCGGGCAGCGCTGCTACGAGCTCGACCCGGCGCGGCGGCTGCTGGAGATGGAGCGGCCAGCCCCCTGACCCGGCCCTGGCCGCCCCGGTCCTGGCCCGGTTTTGCCGCCCGCGCGGCCGCTCGGGTATCGTTGCGGGCTGCCGCCGCGCGCTCCCCGTCGAGCGCGCCGTGCGCTCCGGACCGCCTACCAGCCCGATCACCGACAGACCCGATCACTGACAGACCCGATCACCGACAGAAGAGCAGGCCCGTGCCCACGTTCACCCCGAAGCCCGCGGACATCACGCGCCAGTGGCACGTGATCGACGCCGCCGACGTCGTGCTGGGCCGCCTGGCGAGCCAGACCGCCACCCTGCTGCGCGGCAAGCACAAGCCCTACTACGCCGCCCACCTGGACACCGGCGACTTCGTGGTGGTCGTCAACGCCGGCCGGGTCGCCATGACGGGCAACAAGGCAGCGCAGTCGATGGTGCACCGCCACTCCGGCTACCCCGGTGGCCTCAAGAGCACGTCGTACGCCGAGGTCCTGGCCACCCGGCCGGAGCGCATCATCGAGAAGGCCGTCAAGGGAATGCTCCCGCACAACAGCCTGGGCCGGCAGATGCTGTCCAAGCTGAAGGTCTACGCCGGTCCGACGCACCCGCACGCGGCGCAGGCGCCGGTGCCCTACGAGCTGAAGCAGGTCGTGCAGTGACCCTCCCGAGCGTGTCCGTCCCCGACCTGGCCCGCACGGTCGGCCGCCGCAAGGAGGCGATCGTCCGCGTGCGGCTGGTGGCCGGCACGGGGCAGTACCGCCTCAACGGCCGCACCCTGGAGGGCTACTTCCCCAACAAGGTGCACCAGCAGCTGATCAACTCCCCGTTCGTGGAGTGCGAGAAGGTCGAGCAGTACGACGTCGTCGCGCGGCTGCAGGGCGGCGGGATCTCCGGGCAGGCCGGAGCGCTGCGGCTGGGCATCGCCCGGGCCCTGCAGGACATCGAGCCCGATGACCGCCCGACCCTGAAGAAGGCCGGCTTCCTCACCCGCGACGCGCGGATCAAGGAGCGCAAGAAGTACGGCCTGAAGAAGGCCCGCAAGGCGCCTCAGTACTCCAAGCGCTAGCACTCCCGGCGCCAGCCGTCCCCCCCGCTGCCCTGATGCCCCGCCTGTTCGGCACCGACGGGATCCGCGGGCTCGCCAACGGCGACGTGCTGACCCCCGAGCTGGCCCTCGCGGTCGCCGCCAGCGCCGCCGGTGAGCTGCTGCGTGACAGCCGGGTCGCCGGAGAGCGGGCGACCGACCGGCCGACGGACCGGCCGACTGTGGTCATCGGCCGGGACACCCGCCCGTCGGGCCCGCTGCTGGAGGCGGCCGCCGCCGCCGGCTTCGCGGGCGCCGGGGTCGACGTGCGGCTGCTGGGGGTCGTCCCCACCCCGGCGGTGGCGCACGTGTGCGCCCGGGGCGACGCCGACCTGGGGCTGATGATCTCGGCGTCGCACAACCCGATGCCCGACAACGGCCTCAAGCTGTTCGGCCCCGGCGGCCACAAGCTGCCGGATGCGGTCGAGGACGCCGTCGAGGCCGGCCTCGGTCGCATCCGGGAGCGGCCGGTCGGGGTCGCGGTCGGCGGGGTCGGGCCGGCTCCCCGCGCGTGGCTCGAGGCCTACCTGGAGCACCTGCTCGGCACCCTCGAGGCACCGCTGGCCGGGTTGACCGTCGTCGTCGACTGCGCGCAGGGCGCCGCCTCCCTGCTGGCTCCTGAGCTCTACCGGCGAGCAGGGGCGACCGTCGTACCGATCTTCGCCGACGGCGCCGGCGAGCACATCAACGAAGGATGCGGTGCCACCCACCTCGAGCCGCTGCGCAGCGCCGTGCAGGTCCACCGGGCCGACGTCGGGATCGCCCATGACGGCGACGCCGACCGCTGCCTGGCGGTGGACGCCGACGGCGAGGTGGTGGACGGCGACAAGGTGCTCGCGGTGTGCGCCCTCGGGCTGCAGGCCCGCGGGCTGCTGCCGACGGCGACAGTCGTCGCTACCGTGATGAGCAACGAGGGTTTCGTGCAGGGCCTGCGGGCCGCCGGTCTCGAGGTGGTGCGGACCGGGGTGGGCGACCGTTACGTGTTGGAGGCGATGCGGGCCGGCGGCCACGCCCTCGGGGGTGAGCAGAGCGGGCACGTCGTCTTCCTCGACCACGCGACGACCGGCGACGGCCTGCTCACGGCGCTGCAGCTCCTCGGCCGGGTCGCCGCCTCGCGCACCTCGCTGCGCGAGCTCGCCTCGGTGGTGCAGGTCCTGCCCCAGGTGCTGCTCAACGTGCCGGCCCGGTCCGAGCGGGCCGCGGCCCCGGACGTGCTGGCCGCCGTGACCGCCGAGCAGGCCTCGCTCGGGTCGGGCGGCCGGGTGCTGCTGCGCCCGTCCGGGACCGAGCCGGTCGTCCGGGTCATGGTCGAGGCGCCGACCGGGGCGCAGGCCCGGGAGGTCGCCCACCGATTGGCCGCCGTCGTCGGCGCCTGACGCGCCGTGGTGGCCGTGCCGACGCCGGTAGGTACCCTCCGTGCCATGTGCGGCATCGTGGGGTACGTCGGCAGCCGGCCCGCGCTGGAGGTCGTCCTGGAGGGTCTGCGCCGCCTGGAGTACCGCGGCTACGACAGCGCGGGCGTGGCGGTGCTCGACCCCGGCAGCGGCCGGCTGCAGGTCGAGCGCAAGGCCGGCAAGCTGGCCAACCTGGAGAAGGAGCTGGGCGAGCGCGAGCTGCCGGGCACGCTCGGCATCGGCCACACCCGCTGGGCCACGCACGGCCCCCCCACCGACGGCAACGCCCACCCGCAGGTGGACTGCACCGGTCGGGTCGCGGTCGTGCACAACGGCACGATCGAGAACTTCGAGGCGCTGGTGGCCGGGTTGGCCGGCGGCGGGCACGAGCGGCGCAGCGAGACCGACACCGAGGTCGTCGCGCACCTGGTCGAGGACCAGCTGAGGGACGGCGCCGGCCTCGCCGACGCCGTCCGCCGTACCTGCCGGCAGCTCGAGGGCTCGTTCGTGCTCGTCGTGGCGTCCGCCGACGAGCCGGAGCTGGTCGTCGGCGCGCGCCGCAACCTGCCGCTGGTGGTGGGGCTCGGGCAGGGGGAGAACTTCCTCGGCAGCGACGTGACCGCCTTCATCGCGCACACCCGCGAGGCCCGGGTCGTCGACCAGGACCAGGTCGTCGAGCTGCGCCCCGACGCGGTGACCGTCACCGACCTGGACGGCCTGGCGGTCGAGGCGCCCGCCTTCCACGTCGACTGGGACACCGCCGCGGCGGAGAAGGGCGGCTACGAGTTCTTCATGCAGAAGGAGATCGCCGAGCAGCCGCAGGCGGTCCGCGAGACGCTCGGCGGCCGGCTGACCGCCGAGGGGCTGCTGCACCTCGACGAGCTGTCGACGACCGTCGAGGACGTACGCCGCATCGACAACGTCTTCATCGTCGGCTGCGGATCGGCGTACTACTCCGGGCTCATCGGCAAGTACGCGATCGAGCGCTGGACCCGGCTGCCCGTGCAGATCGAGACGGCCTCGGAGTTCCGCTACCGCGACCCGGTGCTGGGCCGCAGCACCCTCGTCGTCGCGGTCAGCCAGAGCGGCGAGACGGCCGACACCCTCGAGGCGGTGCGGCACGCGCGCGGCCAGAACGCGGTCGTCCTGGCCGTCACCAACACGGTCGGCTCGACCATCGCGCGCGAGTCCGACGCGGCGCTCTACACCCGCGGCGGGCCGGAGGTGGCGGTCGCCAGCACCAAGGCGACGGTCACCCAGATCACCGCCATGTACCTCGTCGGGCTCTACCTCGCCCAGGTGCTCGGCACCCGTGACGCGGACGAGGTGCGGGCGCACCTGCGCGACCTGCAGGAGATCCCGGCACTGATCGAGCAGACGCTGAGCCGGATGGGCCCGGTGCGCGAGCTGGCGGCCGAGCTCGCGACCGCCCACCGGGTGCTGTTCCTCGGCCGGCACGTCGGCTACCCGGTGGCGATGGAGGGCGCGCTGAAGTTCAAGGAGCTGTCCTACATCTCCGCCGAGGGCTTCCCGGCGGGGGAGTTCAAGCACGGCCCCATCGCGCTGGTCGAGCAGGGCACGCCCGTGATCGTCGTCGCGCCCCGACACGCCCTGCTGCCCAAGGTGGTCAACAACATCCAGGAGGTGCGGGCCCGCGGCGCCCGCACCATCGTCATCGCGACCGACGGCGACGAGAGCGCCACGCCGTACGCCGACGTCGTGCTGCGGGTGCCCGACACCAAGTCGCTGCTGTCGCCGCTGCTGACGATCCTGCCCATGCAGGTGCTGTCCGCGGAGGTGGCCCTGGTCCGCGGGCTGGACGTCGACCAGCCGCGCAACCTGGCCAAGAGCGTCACCGTCGAGTGACCTGCGGCCGGTGATCGTGGGCGTGGGCGTCGACGTGGTCGACGTACGCCGCCTCGCCCGTGCCCTGGAGCGCACCCCCCGGCTGGCCGACCGGCTGTTCACGCCGGCGGAGCGGGCGGGGCGGCGACCGGACTCGCTGGCGGCGCGGTTCGCGGCCAAGGAGGCGGTGGCCAAGGCGCTCGGTGCGCCCGGGGGTCTGCGCTGGCGGGACGCCGAGGTGGTCGTCGAGCCGGGCGGCCGGCCCCGGCTGGCCGTGCACGGCGCGGTCGCCGACGAGGCGTCCGCCCAGGGCATCACCGTGTGGCACCTGTCCCTGTCGCACGACGGCGGCGTCGCCACGGCCGTCGTCGTGGCCGAGACCCGTGACCGAGACCCCGTGACCGAGACCCCGTGACTGCCCCCTCCCCTCCGGCCGATCTTCGCCTCCGACCCGCAACGATCTTGGAACCACGCTCGACCCCACGCCGGGAGGCGAAGATCGTTTGCGCGAGGTGGCCCGGGAGCGGCGAGGGGGCGGCCGGATGAGGGGGGCGCACACCGTCGCGCAGGTCCTGGCCGCCGCGCGCGAGCTGGCCGCCACGCTGCCGGCGGGTGCGCTCATGCAGCGCGCCGCCGCCGGCCTCGCCACCGCCTGCGCCCGCCGCCTCGGCCGCGTCTACGGGGCGCGCGTCGTGCTGCTGGTCGGCGCGGGCAACAACGGCGCCGACGCCCTGTGGGCCGGCGCGCGGCTCGCCGCCCGCGGCGCACGGGTCACCGCCGTGACGCCCGGGGAGCCGGCCGGGGACGCGCTCGCCGCGCTGCGGGCTGCCGGCGGCCGGGTGGCCGGCCCGGAGGCGATCGACGGCGCCGACCTGGTCGTGGACGGCCTGGTCGGGATCGGGGGCCGGGGCGGCCTGCGACCGGCGGCAGCGGAGCTGGTGCGGCGTACGGCCGGCGCCAGGGTCGTCGCGGTCGACGTGCCGAGCGGCGTCGACGCCGACACCGGCGCGGTCGAGGGCGTGGCGGTCCGCGCCGAGCTGACCGTCACCTTCGGCACCCGCAAGCCCGGCCTGCTGGTGGGCGCCGGGCGCGACCACGCCGGCGACGTCGAGCTGGTCGAGATCGGCCTGGCGCTGCCGGCGCCGGCCCTGGAGGTGCTGACGGCGTACGACGTGGTGCGGCTGCTGCCGACGGCCGGTGAGGTGGTCGACAAGTACAGCAGGGGCGTGGTGGGGGTGGCCGCCGGCTCCCAGCAGTACACCGGTGCCGCGGTGCTCGCGACAGGGGCGGCGGTGCGGGCCGGCGCCGGGATGGTCCGCTTCGCCGGCGCCGAGCACGCCGCCGAGCAGGTGCGCAGCCGCTGGCCGGAGGCGGTCGTGAGCGCGCTGCGGGGGGCCGAGGTGGTCCGGGCCGGGCGGGTGCAGGCGTGGGTCGTGGGTCCCGGGCTTGGCACGGACGACGCGGCGGCCGACACGGTGCGGGCGCTGCTCGGCCTGGACGTGCCGGTGCTGCTCGACGCCGACGCCCTGACGGTCTGCGCCGAGCACCAGGACTGGCTGGTCCGGCGCGAGGCTCCCACGCTGCTGACGCCGCATGACCGCGAGTTCGCCCGCTTCGGCGAGGACGTGCGGCCGGACCGGGTCGGCAGCGTCCGCGCCCTCGCCGACCGGCTCGGGGTCACCGTGCTGCTCAAGGGCGACGCGACCGTCGTCGCCGAGCCGCGCGGCCGGGTCCGCGTCAACACCACCGGGTCCGCGGTGCTCGCGACCGCCGGCAGCGGCGACGTGCTGTCCGGGGCGACGGGCGCCCTGCTTGCCCAGGGTCTGGGTCCGCTGGACGCCGCCAGCGTGGCGGCGTACCTGCACGGCCTGGCCGGCACCCTGTCGGCCGCCGGCGCCAGCACCTCGGCCTCGGCACTGGTCCAGGCGTGGCCGGACGCGGTCCGGGCGGTCCGGGCTGACAGACTGGCCCGGTGAGGACGCAGGCGCGCATCGACCTGTCGGCCGTCCGTGGCAACGTCGCCGCGCTGGCGGGCCACGCCCCCGGCGCCGCGGTGATGGCCGTGGTCAAGGCCGACGGATACGGGCACGGGATGGTGCCGAGCGCCCGGGCGGCGGTCGAGGGCGGGGCCGGCTGGCTGGGGGTGGCCTTCCTCGAGGAGGCCCTCGCGCTGCGCGCCGCCGGCCTCGACGTCCCCGTCTTGGCCTGGCTGACCACGCCGGGCGAGCCGATGGCTGCCGCGGTCGCCGCCGACATCGACCTCGGCACCTACGACACGGGCCAGCTGGCGGCGGCACAGGCCGCCGCCCTGCAGGCCGGGCGGCCGGCCCGGCTGCACCTGAAGGTCGACACCGGGCTGTCCCGGGGCGGCGCCACGTCGGCCGAGTGGCCGCAGCTCTGCGAGGCGGCAGCCAAGGCGCAGGCCGACGGCTCGGTGCAGGTGGTCGGGGTGTGGAGCCACTTCGCGCACGCCGACGCCCCCGGACACCCGACCGCGGTCCGCCAGCTGGCCCTGTTCCGCGAGGCGCTGGAGGTGGCGGCCCGCCTCGGCCTGCAGCCGCAGGTGCGCCACCTGGCCAACTCCGCGGCGACGCTGACCGCCCCCGACACCCACTTCGACCTGGTCCGGCCCGGGCTCGCGGTCTACGGCCTCAGCCCGGTGCCGCAGCTCGGGCCGCCCTCGGCGTACGGCCTGAGGCCGGCGATGACGCTTGTCTCCACCGTCGCGCTCGCCAAGCGGGTGCCGGCCGGCTCGGGCGTCAGCTACGGCCACCGCTACACGACCGAGCGCGCCACCACCCTGGCCCTGGTGCCGATGGGGTACGCCGACGGCGTCCCGCGCGCCGCCACCAACCTGGCCGAGGTCCTGCTCGGGGGCCGGCGGCGGCGGATCGCCGGCACCGTGTGCATGGACCAGTTTGTCCTCGACGTCGGCGACGACCCGGTGGAGGCGGGCGAGCAGGTGCTGCTGTTCGGACCGGGCGACGCGGGGGAGCCGACCGCGCAGGACTGGGCCGAGCGGCTCGCCACGATCGACTACGAGATCGTCTCGCGGGTCGGCGCACGGGTGCCGCGCACCTACGCCGAAGGGCCGGCGTGAGCCGGTCCGGCAGCGCCGGCCTGGTCGGTGCGGTCGGCGGCCTGGTGCTGGCCGGCGCGGCCGCCGGGCTGGCGGCCGAGCGCTACGCCGTCGGCCGCAGCCGGCTGCGGCCCGACCCCGACGCCCGCGAGGCGTTCTTCGCGCTCCCGGCGGACCGGGTCCGCGAGGTCGTCGCGGACGACGGCGTGACCCTGCACGTCGAGGAGGTCGGGCCGGCCGACGCCGACCTCACCGTCGTCTTCGCGCACGGCTACACCCAGGAGATGGCGGTCTGGCACTACCAGCGCAAGGCGCTGGCCGCCGACAACCCCGGCCGGCTCGTGTTCTACGACCATCGCTCCCACGGCCGGAGCGGGCGCAGCAGCGCCGAGCACTCCACCATCGACCAGCTCGGCCGCGACCTGTCGGCGGTGCTCGGGGCGACCGGGCCGCACGGGCGGGTGGTGCTCGTCGGCCATTCGATGGGCGGCATGACCATCATGGCGCTGGCCGACCAGCAGCCGGAGCTGTTCGGCTCGCTGGTTGTCGGCGTCGCGCTGGTCTCGACCTCCACCGGGCGGCTGTTCGAGGTGACGTTCGGGCTCCCCCGCGCCCTCAGCCCGGTCACGCGGCAGGCGCTGCCATGGCTCACCCGCGGCATGCGCCGGCGCCCGGCGGCCTTCGAGCGGACCCGGCGGCTGGGCACCGACCTCGCCTTCCTGATCGCCCGCAGGGGCGCGTTCGGCGACCACGACGTCAGCCCTTCACTCGTCGAGTTCGTCGAGCAGATGACCGCGCGCACCAAGGTCGACGTGATCGCGGAGTTCTACGACACGTTCACCTCGCACGACAAGCTCAAGGCACTCGACGTGCTCCGGGCCGTCGAGGTGCTGGTGCTCATCGGCAGCGAGGACCGCGTCACCCCCGTCGCGCACAGCCACCTCATCGCCGAGGCCGTGCCCTCGGCGGAGCTGGTCGTCGTGGAGGGAGCCGGCCACATGGTGCAGCTCGAGCGCGCCCCGCTCGTGACGCTGCAGCTGCGTGCCCTGCTGCGCCGGGCCGACCGGGCCGTCTCCCGCCCGGCGTGACCGGGCCGGTGACAGGGCCGGGCCGGCTCCGGGCGGGTCCCGATCGCGCGGCGCTCGCGGTGCAGGCCGCGGCCGCGGCGGCCCGCGACCTGCCCGAGCTGGCGGCGGCGGCCCGTGCCTGCACCGCCTGCCCCGAGCTCGCCGCCACCCGGCACACCGTCGTCGTCGGTGACCTGCCGGCCGGGGCCGGGCTGCTGCTGGTCGGCGAGGCGCCCGGGGTCGACGAGGACCAGAGCGGCCGGCCCTTCGTCGGGCGCAGCGGCCGGCTGCTCGACCAGCTGCTGACCGAGGCCGGCCTGCCGCGCTCCGCGGTGGCCGTGCTGAACACCCTCAAGTGCCGGCCGCCCGGCAACCGGCTGCCCAAGCGGCTGGAGAGCGTGCGCTGCCGCGGCTGGACCGAGCGGCAGCTCGAGCTGGCCGCCCCCGCTCTGGTGGTGCCGCTGGGGCTGTCCGCGACCCGGTGGTTCCTCGGCCCGACCGCCCTCGGGCCGGTCCGCGGCCGCGTGCACGACGTCGGGGGCCGGGCCGTGCTGCCGACCTACCACCCCAGTGCGGCGATCCGCAACGGCCCGCAGGGTGAGCCGCTGCGGCTGCTGCGCGCCGACCTGCGCGCAGCGGTCGCGCTGGTGTCGGGATGAGCCCGCTGCTGGCTCTGGGCCTGCCTCCCGACGGCCGGGCCGTCCTGCGGTCGGCCGAGCAGACCCGGGCGTTCGGGGCGCGGGTCGGCGGTCTGCTCGCTGCCGGCGACCTCGTCGTGCTGTCCGGTCCCCTGGGTGCCGGCAAGACCGTGCTGGTCCAGGGCATCGGGCAGGGGCTGGGCGTTCGCGGGCGGGTCACGAGCCCGACCTTCGTCCTCGCCCGCGTGCATCCCGGGGCCCTGCCGCTGGTGCACGTCGACGCCTACCGGCTGCGCGAGAGCGCGTCCGGCCGGCTCGAGCTCGACGACCTGGACCTGGACGCCTCGCTGCCCGACAGCGTCACCGTCGTGGAGTGGGGCGAGGGGCTGGCCGAGGTGCTCAGCGAGAGCCGGCTGGACATCCGCCTGGAGCGCTCGGTCGGAACCGGGGACGGCGCGAACGACGGGGACGGGACCGACCTGCGCACGGTGACGGTCACCCCCCGCGGCCCACGCTGGGGCTGACCGCAGCACGCGGGCCGCAGCACGTGAGCGCAGCCGGGGACGGCCCGCCCTGGCGAGCGCGTGCCGGGCACGGCACACTCGCCGTACCGCATCGAGCCGCAGGAGACCGCCCGCATGTCACTGACGATCGCCAGCATCCTGGCGGAGTCCGCCGTCCGCCACGCCGACCGTCCGGCGGTGCGGCTCGGCGAGCTCACGCTGACCTACGAGCAGCTGTGGAGCCACGCCAGGCAGTACGCCGCCGTGCTGCGCGACAAGGGCGTCGGGCCCGGCGACACGGTGGCGCTGCTGCTGCCCAACACCCCGCACTTCCCGCTGGCCTACTACGGCGTGATGGCGCTCGGCGGTGTCGCGGTGCCGGTGCACGCGCTGCTCAAGGCGGAGGAGATCGAGTACGTCCTCACCGACTCTGGCGCCAAGCTGCTCGTGTGCGCGGCGCCGCTGCTCGGTGAGGGCGCGAAGGGCGCCGAGCTGGCCGGCGTACCCGTCCTCGCCGTGATGGACGGCGGCGACGCCTCGATCGACCGGCTGGACACCCTCGCGCTGGAGACGGCGCCGGTCGAGGCGGTCGTGCCGCGCGAGCCCGGCGACACCGCGGTCGTGCTCTACACCAGCGGCACCACCGGCAAGCCCAAGGGCGCCGAGATCACCCACCTCAACGTCGTGATGAACGTCGACGTCTCGGCGATGGACTCCTTCGAGATCGACGACCAGGACGTGGTGCTCGGCTGCCTGCCGCTGTTCCACACCTTCGGCCAGACCTGCTGCATGAACACCGCTTTCCGCGTCGGCGCGTGCGTGGTGCTGCTGCCGCGCTTCGACGGCGCGCGGGCGCTCGAGCTGCTCGTCCAGGACAACTGCACGATCTTCATGGGTGTCCCGACGATGTACGTCGGCCTGCTCAACGCCGCCAAGGGCAGTGACCTGCGCCCGACCCTGAAGTCCGCGCTGTCCGGCGGCGCCGCGCTGCCGGAGGCGGTGCTGGAGGAGTTCGGTGAGGTCTTCGGGACGCAGGTGCTGGAGGGCTACGGGCTCACCGAGACCTCGCCGGTCGCGACCTTCAACCAGAAGAGCTTCGAGCCCCGTCCCGGCACCGTGGGCAAGGCCATCTGGGGCGTCGAGGTGGAGATCGCCAAGGCCGAGCTGGAGGGCTCGATCGAGCTGCTGCCCACCGGCGAGCTCGGCGAGATCGTGGTCCGCGGCCACAACGTCTTCAAGGGCTACCTCAACAAGCCCGAGGAGACGGCGGCCGCGATCGTCGACGGGTGGTTCCGCACCGGCGACCTCGGCAACAAGGACGAGGAGGGCTACGTCCGCATCGTCGACCGCAAGAAGGACATGGTGCTGCGCGGCGGCTACAACGTCTACCCGCGCGATGTCGAGGAGGTCCTGCTCCGCCACCCGGCCGTCGGTCAGGTCGCGGTGATCGGCCTGCCCGACCGGCAGTACGGCGAGGAGGTCTGCGCCGTGGTGGTCAAGGACCCGGCCGGGGGCGACCTGTCCGAGGACGAGCTGCGGGCATGGGCCAAGGAGCGGCTCGCCAGCTACAAGTACCCCCGCCGGGTGTTCTTCACCGACGTGATGCCGCTCGGCCCGTCCGGCAAGGTGCTCAAGCGCGAGCTGGTCGCGTCCTACGCCGAGCAGGACGCCCCGGCGGGCTAGCCGGTCCGGCTCGTAGGCTCGGGAGGTGCTGGTCCTCGGCCTGGATACCTCCACCCCCGCGGTGTCGGTGGCGCTCGTCGAGCTCGAGACAGGCGGCCCGGACACGGCTCCGCGCTGGGGGCGGCAGGCCGACTGGCAGGTCGTCGACGCACGGGCCCACGGCGAGTTGCTGGCCAGCGGCGTACGGGCGGTGCTGGACCGGCTCGGGGCCACCCCGGCCGACCTCGGCGCGGTGGCCGTCGGCCTCGGGCCGGGCCCGTTCACGGGCCTGCGCGTGGGGATCGCCACCGCGGCGGCGACGGCGGACGCGCTGCAGGTGCCGGCGTACGGCGTCTGCTCGCTGGACGCGGTCGGTCTGTGGGAGGAGGGCGACGGCCCGCGGCTGGTGGTGACCGACGCGCGCCGTCGCGAGGTCTACTGGGCGGAGTACGCCGAGGACGACGAGCGGCTGGCGGGACCGGCGGTGAGCCGGCCGGCGGCCCTCGCGGAGGCGCTGCGGGAGACCGGTTGGACCGGACCGGTGCTCGGGGACGGCGCCCTGCTGCACCGCGACCTGCTCGTCGGCTTCGATGTGCGTGACGAGCCGCGCTACCCCGCGGCCGACGCGGTGGCGCTGCTCGCCGCCCGACGGGCGCTGGCCGGGGCACCGGGGGAGGCCCTGACCCCGCTGTACCTGCGCCGTCCGGACGCGCAGGAGCCGGCGGCGGGCAAGCGCGTGACGCCCGCGTGAGCGCTTCCCAGACGCGGGACACCGGGCCGCGGCTGGCCCGGATGCGCTGGTGGCAGGTCGAGCCGGTGCTCGCGCTGGAGCGCCGGGTCTTCCCCGAGGAGCCCTGGACCGCCGGGCTGTTCTGGTCCGAGCTCGGCCAGGTCGACACCCGGCACTACCTGGTGGCGCTCGACCGCGACGCCGTCGTGGGCTACGCCGGGCTGTGCGACCACCCGGACGAGGCCTTCGTGCAGACCCTGGCAGTCGACCCCGACCACCGCGGCTCCGGGGTGGGCACCCGGCTGCTCGAGGCGCTGCTCGCCGAGGCCGGCCGGCGCGGCCAGACCCGGGTGGCCCTGGAGGTGCGGGCCGACAACGAGGCCGCCCAGCGGCTGTACGCCCGGCACGGCTTCCGCCGCACCGGGGTGCGGCGTGGCTACTACGGCCAGGGCCGCACCGACGCCGTCGAGATGACCCGGACCGGCGACCTGCCCACGACCTAGGCTGCCGGCCGTGGGGACCGCGCCGCTGGTGCTGGGCATCGAGACGTCGTGCGACGAGACCGGCGTCGGCGTGGTGCGCGGCGGCACGCTGCTCGCCGACGAGGTCGCCAGCAGTGTCGAGGCCCACGCCCGCTTCGGCGGGGTCGTGCCGGAGGTGGCGAGCCGGGCCCACCTGGAGGCGCTCGTCCCGACGGTGCGGCGCGCGCTCGCCGTGGCGGGTGTCGCGGCCGCCGAGCTGGACGCGGTCGCCGTCACCGCCGGCCCCGGCCTTGCCGGCGCGCTGCTGGTCGGCGTCGCCGGAGCCAAGGCCTACGCGCTGGCGCTCGACACCCCGCTGTACGGCGTCAACCACCTCGCGGCCCACGTCGCGGTCGACGTGCTCGAGCACGGCGCGCTGCCCGAGCCCTGCGTGGCACTGCTGGTCAGCGGCGGCCACTCCAGCCTGCTGCTCGTCGAGGACGTCACCCGCACCATGATGCCCCTGGGGCAGACCGTCGACGACGCCGCCGGCGAGGCGTTCGACAAGGTCGCCCGGCTGCTCGGGCTGGGCTTCCCCGGCGGCCCTGTCGTGGACCGGCTCGCCGCGGACGGCGACCGCACCGCCATCGCCTTCCCGCGCGGCAAGGGCGCGGACGCGTCGTACGACGTGTCCTTCAGCGGGCTCAAGACGGCGGTGGCGCGCTGGGTGGAGGCGCGCGAGGCGGCGGGTGAGCCGGTGCCGGTCGCTGACGTCTGCGCGAGCTTCCAGGAGGCGGTCGTCGACGTGCTCACGGCGAAGGCGGTGCGGGCCTGCCGGGACCACGGCATCGGACACCTGCTGGTCGGCGGGGGTGTGGCCGCCAACAGCCGGCTGCGGGCGCTCGCGCAGGAGCGCTGCGACGCGGCCGGGCTGCGGCTGCGGGTGCCCCGACGGGCCCTGTGCACCGACAACGGCGCCATGGTGGCGGCGCTCGGGGCCCGCCTGGTCGAGGCCGGGGTCGGCCCCAGCGCGCTCACCCTGCCGGCGGACAGCGCCATGGACGTCACGCAGGTGTCGGTGACCGGCGAAACGAGGGGTGCGGCGTGATCGTGCGGATGCGCCCCCGGCCCTGACGGCGTACGGGCGCTCAAGGCGCTCCCGCACCAGCAGGTCCGGACCCCCTCGCCGCGCTGAGCCGGATCCGCACCCGCCCTGCCTTGTCCCTTTGGCACTCGCGGGGCTAGAGTGCCAAGGCGACGAGGAGCCCGACCCCCGCGACGGCGGGCTTCCCGCACACCCTTGTTCCGACCGCACCACCAGGAGGCACTGTGACCACCGCGACCAAGGTCGCCATCAAGCCGCTCGAGGACCGCATCGTCGTCCAGGCCAGCGAGGCCGAGACCACGACCGCGTCAGGCCTCGTGATCCCCGACACCGCCAAGGAGAAGCCCCAGGAGGGCACTGTCCGGGCCGTCGGCCCGGGCCGGTTCGAGGACGGCAGCCGCGTCCCGCTCGACGTCCAGGTCGGCGACAAGGTGCTGTACAGCAAGTACGGCGGCACCGAGGTCAAGTACGGCGGCGAGGAGTACCTCGTGCTCTCCGCCCGCGACGTGCTGGCCGTCATCGAGGGCTAGATCGAGGGCTAGGCACCACCACCACAAGTTCAGCCCCACTGATCGCTGTACGGCGCCCCGGCACCCGTCTCGTCGGGACCGGGGCGTCGTCATGAGAGGACCCCACGCATGGCCAAGCAACTGCTCTTCAGCGAGGACGCCCGCCGCTCGCTCGAACGCGGCGTCGACGCGCTCGCCAACGCCGTCAAGGTGACGCTCGGCCCGCGCGGCCGCAACGTCGTCCTGGCCAAGGCCTACGGCGGCCCCACCATCACCAACGACGGCGTCACCATCGCGCGCGACGTCGAGCTGCAGGACAGGTACGAGAACCTCGGCGCCCAGCTGGCCAAGGAGGTCGCGACCAAGACCAACGACGTGGCCGGCGACGGCACGACGACCGCCACCGTGCTCGGGCAGGCGATGGTCCACGAGGGGCTGCGCGGCGTCGCCGCCGGCGCCAACCCGGTGGCGCTCAAGAGCGGCATGGACGCGGCCGTCGAGGCAGTCAACGACGCGCTCCTCGAGGCCGCCACCGAGGTGCAGACCCACGCGGAGGTCGCGGCGGTCGCCGCCATCTCCGCGCAGGACGCGCAGGTCGGCGAGCTCGTCGCCGAGGCGATGGACAAGGTCGGCAAGGACGGCGTCATCACCGTCGAGGAGAGCAACACGACCGGCCTCGAGCTCGAGCTGACCGAGGGCATGCAGTTCGACAAGGGCTACATCTCGCCGTACTTCGTCACCGACGCCGAGCGCATGGAGTCGGTCCTCGAGGAGGCGCGCGTCCTCATCGTCAACGGCAAGGTGTCGGCGATCGCCGAGCTGCTGCCGCTGCTCGAGAAGGTCGTGCAGACCCAGCGGCCGCTGCTGGTCGTGGCCGAGGACGTCGACGGCGAGGCGCTGTCGACCCTCGTCGTCAACGCGATCCGCAAGACCGTCAAGGTCGTCGCCGTCAAGGCGCCCGGCTTCGGCGACCGCCGCAAGGCGATGCTGCAGGACATGGCGGTGCTCACCGGGGCCCAGGTCGTCTCGGCTGAGGTCGGCCTCAAGCTCGACCAGGTCGGGCTCGAGGTGCTCGGCACCGTCCGTCGGGTCACGGTCACCAAGGACGCGACCACGATCGTGGACGGCGCCGGCGCGGCCGAGGAGGTCTCCGGCCGGGTCGCGCAGATCAAGCAGGAGATCGAGGCGAGCGACTCCGACTGGGACAAGGAGAAGCTGCAGGAGCGGCTGGCCAAGCTGGCCGGCGGCGTGGGCGTGATCAAGGTCGGCGCCCACACCGAGACCGAGCTCAAGGAGCGCAAGCACCGCCTCGAGGACGCCATCTCGGCGACCCGCGCGGCGGTCGAGGAGGGCATCGTGCCCGGCGGCGGTGCGGCGCTCGTGCACGCGGCGTCGGTTCTGGCCGACGGCCTGGGCCGGACCGGCGACGAGCTGCTGGGCGTGCACATCGTGCGCAAGGCGCTCGACGAGCCGGCCCGCTGGATCGCCCAGAACGCCGGGCTCGAGGGTCGGGTCGCGGTCAACCGCGCCCGGGAGGCCGGCCCCGGCCAGGGGCTCAACGCCGCCACCGGCGAGTACGGCGACCTGGTCGAGCAGGGCATCGTCGACCCGGTGAAGGTCACCCGGTCGGCGGTCCGCAACGCCGCCTCGATCGCGAGCATGCTGCTCACGACCGAGACGCTCATCGTGGACAAGCCCGAGGACCAGCCGGCCGACGAGGGTCACGGCGGCCACGGCCACTCGCACTAGGCGCACCGGCATCACGACCAGGCCCGTCGCCCCTCAGGGGGCGGCGGGCCTCGTCGTGGTCCCCGCGGTTGCGCCCGGAGTCTGTGACAGCCTCGCGGCGTGGCGGTGGACGCGGTCGTCGTGGGCGGTGGCCACAACGGGCTGGTGGCCGCGACGCTGCTGGCCCGGGCCGGCTGGAGCGTCGAGGTGCACGAGCGCCGGGAGGTCGCCGGCGGCGCTGTCGGCAGTGTGACGACCGCACGCGGCTACGTGCACGACTGGGGGTCGGCGTTCTTCGGCGTGCTGCACACCTCGCCGGTGCTGCGCGAGCTGGCGCTGGACCGGCGGGTGGTCTGGGCCCACACGCCGGTCCCCGTCGCCGCCACCTGGGACACCCGCCGACCGGCCGCGCTGCTGCGTCGTACGCCGGACGCGACGGCCGCCGACCTCGGGACCGACGCGCGGGCCTGGCTCGAGCTGTGCCGGTGGTGGGACCGCCGGGGCGGCCCGCTGCTCGGCGCACTGATGTCGCCGCTGCCGCTGCCGCTGCGGTGGCTGGCCCGCTCGGGCGTGCGCGGGGCGCTGCAGGACGTCCGGACGATGCTCGAGCCGGTCGAGGCGTGGGCCGCCCAGGCGTTCGGCGCGGACGAGGCCCGCATGCTCGTGACTGCCCACGCGACCCACGCCGACGTCGCCGTCGACGCGTCCGGGTCCACCCCACCGGCGCTGCTGCTCACGATGGCCGCGCAGACGCACGGCATGCCGGTGCCGGTCGGTGGCGCGGACCGGCTGGCGGCAGCCTTCGTGCAGGCGGCGGAGGAGGCCGGGGTCGTCGTGCGCACCGGCGTGGACGTCGCCCGGGTGGTCGTGCGCCACGGCCGAGCGGTGGGCGTCGAGGCGACCGACGGCACCGGCACCGCCGTACGCCGGGCGGTGCTGGCCGACGTGGCGCCCGGCGTGCTGGCCCGCGACCTCGTCGGAGAGCAGCACCTGCCGGCGGCCTGGCTCGCCTCGCTGCGCCGGCACCGCTACGGCAGCGGCTACTTCCGGCTGGACGTCGACCTGTCCGGCCCGGCGCCCTGGCGGGACCAGCGGCTGCGGGACGCGCTGGTCGTGCACGTCACCGGTGACGTCGACGAGCTGGCGGACGCCCAGTCGGAGGTACGCCGCAGCCGTCTACCGGCGCGGCCGCAGCTCATCGTCGGCCAGCAGGACCGGGCCGACCCGTCCCGCGTGCCGCCCGGGGCGGCGTCGCTGTGGGTCGAGTGCCACTGCCCGGCTCGGCCGGTCGCGGACGCGGCGGACGAGCTGCCGGCCGACTGGCGGGCCGGGTTCGCCGAGCGGGTGCTGGACAGGCTGGCAGCCCACGCGCCCGGCCTGCTCGAGCTGGTGGTCGAGACGACGGTGACCACGCCGCTGGACCTGCAGGCACGCGACCCCAACCTGGTCGGAGGGGACGTGGCCGGCGGCTCCGCGGCACTGGACCAGCAGCTGGTGCTCCGGCCCGTCGCGGGCTGGTCGCCGTACGCCCTGCCGGTGCGCGGGCTGTGGATGTGCGGGGCCGCGTCGCACCCCGGCGGCGGTGTGCACGGGATGGTGGGCCGGGCGGCGGCGAGGGCCGTGCTGCGGACCGAGCGGCTGCGGCGGCTCACGTCCGGTGAGGGGGCCGGCTCCGGCTAGCTCCTGGGAGAGGTCAGCAGCGCGCCGATCTCGAAGTGCATGGGGTCGGTGTAGCTCCAGTCACCGCCCCAGCGGAAGCCCCACCGCTTGAAGATGGCGACGATGCGCGGGTCCATCGTGCCGCGGATGCCGCGGTAGTTGGTGGAGGCGTCCATGTCGATCGCGATGCCCCAGGTGTGCAGCGAGACCGAGCGGTCCGGGTTGCTCTCGATGAAGCGGGGGACGTAGCAGCCGTCGTAGGTGTGCAGCGAGGACGACAGTCCGGCCGCGACGACGTCCTGCAGCGCGCCGCGCAGCTGCGGCAGCATCAGGCGGTGGCAGGTGACCTGGCCGAAGATGGGGACCGAGGCCGAGGAGATGTTCCTGCTGACCCAGGCGGCGTCGGGCTGGATCGTGCCGTCCGGGAAGTAGCGGTAGGAGAAGGCGCCGAAGGCCTTGGCCGCGCGGGTGCCGGTCAGGAAGGCCACCGGGTTGGCGGCAGGGGCGGTCAGCAGGTCGACGGTGCCGGTGTCGCCGGCGATGGCCCGGACCTTGCCGGCGAGCTGGACCGCGTCGACGCCCGTGCCGGCGCCGAGCAGGACCGCGCTGCCGGGACGCAGGCCGAGTGTCTTGCCGGTCTCCTGGCCGACGATGACGTCGGTGCCGGGGATGCCGGTCGTGGCGAGGGCACCGAGCCGCAGCGACCCCGCGGGACCTGCCTTCACCTGGCCGCCCAGAGGCAGCTTCATCGCGGCGGCCAGCTTGTGGCTGGCGACGACCTCGCCGCGGGCGAGGGCGTTCCACACCGGGTCCGACTCGGCGGTGCCCTTGGCGGCGAAGGCGCGGAAGACGGACGGGTCGACGGCGGCCGCGCGCACCTGCTTGCCGCCTACCAGGACGGTGCCGGCGCCGAAGACGACGGCACCACCGGGCGGGACGAGGGCGGCGATGCGGCCGACCGCGGCGGGCGCCAGGGAGCCGGTGACGAGTACGTCGGGGTGCACGAGGGCGCCGAGGGGGCGCACCTTGGCCGCGACGCCAGGGCGGGCGAGCACGGCGGCCGGGTTGGGCGGTGCGGTGGCGGGCGGGTCAACCGGGGTGGTAGGCGGGGCGGTGGGGACGCCCGTCGTGGGCGGCGGGACGAGCACGGGAGCGGCGGCGGCGGGGGGCGCGGCGCCGGGCGGGGCGGGGGGTGTCGTCGAGCGCCCGCAGCCGCTGAGCGCCAGCACGCCGACGAGCACCGTCGCCAGCGGAGCTGCCACAATAAGGCGGGAGGGTGGCGCGACAGGCACTGGGGACGGCTCCCGATCGGGTCGGCGGGCGGTCGGGACGGCGGGTCTGGCCCGGACAGTCTCGCCAGTTGCAACGCGCGAGAGGGCCCGAGGTGACGGCCCCGCAGAGTACGCGACCCGGTCAGACCGCGACTGCGGATGTCCGGACTCCGCAGCGGTGCGGCTCGCCCGCGGCCACGATGTGCTCGCGCTCGTGCTCGGACAAGCCTCCCCACACGCCGTACGGCTCGTGCGCCGTGAGGGCGTGCTCGCGGCACGTCGACGCCACTGGGCAGGTGCCGCACACCGCCTTCGCCGCCGCCTCCCGGTTGGCCCGGGACGGGCCGCGCTCGCCCTCCGGGTGGAAGAACAGGTCGGTGTCCAACCCGCGGCAGGCGCCGCGTAGCTGCCAGTCCCAGAGGTCGGACTGCGGGCCCGGCAGTCGCCGGATGTCGGTCATGGGGGTGTCCGTTCGAGGGGTGGGGTCGGCGTCCTGGCAACAGGTCCGTCGAGAGCGCGGGCCTGATCGTCATACCGCGCCAGGAGTTGTTCAACCCTGTCCGAACCGGCTGTCGCCGTCCCGGCTTGTGCCCGCTGTCGACAGCGCGCATCCTGGCGAGGTGACGCAGGACGTGGCACCCGTGCAGGCTGACGCCGGCATGCAGGGCGCGCTCGCGACGCCGCTCCGGTTGTCCGTGGCCGCGGTCGCCCACCTGCTCGGGGTGGCGCCGGCGACGCTGCGGACGTGGGCGCGGCGCTACGGGCTCGGCCCGAGCGAGCACGCTCCCGGTGCGCACCGCCGGTACGGGCCGGAGGACCTCGCCCGCTTGCAGACCATGCGCCGGCTCACCCTGCAGGGCGCCGTCCCGGGCGACGCTGCCAAGGCCGCACTGGCGGCCCCGGCCGTAGCGGTCGGACCGCTGCCCGACCGGTACGGCCGGCTGTCCGAGCCCGGTCCGGCGGCGCCCGACCGGGACCGGCCGGGCGCTCGTTCCGGGGGTCCGGGCGGCCGGGTTCTGGCGCTGCCGGGTGCCGACGCGGTCGTCGTCGGGCTCGGCCGGGCGGCGATGGCCCTCGACCCGGCCACGGTGTCGGCCATGGTGCGGGCCGAGCTCGAGCGGCGCGGCGTGGTCTGGACGTGGGAGCGCGTCCTGCGGCCGGTCCTGGTGGCGGTAGGCGACCGTTGGGCCCGGACCGGGCAGGGAATCGAGGTGGAGCACCTGCTCAGCGACTGCATCACCAAGGTGCTGCGCGAGCGCACCAGGCCCGGCTCGGAGCCGCTCGGCCGCCGGCCCGTCCTGCTCGCCTGCGGACCGGACGAGCAGCACGCGCTGCCACTGCACGCGCTGTCGGCAGGACTGGCCGAGCGCGATGTGCAGACCTGCACGCTCGGGGCCGCCGTGCCGCGCGACGCCATCGCCGCCGCGGTCCGGCGCACCGGACCTGCGCTGCTGTTCCTGTGGAGCCAGCAGGCCGCGAGCGCCCAATCCGGCGTCCTGGCCGCGCTGCCCTCGACCCGGCCGCCGACCGCCGTCGTGGTCGGCGGACCGGGCTGGGCCGAGAGTTCGCTGCCCGACCGGGTGACGGTGGCGCAGGACCTCACGCATGCGCTCGGGCTCGTCGACCAGGCCCTCGGCGCCTGAGCGTCCGGGCAGCGGTACGACGGTACGGTGCGCGCCGTGGACGCCGACCGCAGCCTGGCCAGCCTGCTCGCCAGCGGCGAGCACGCCGCCTTCCATGGCAAGCCCGCCGCCGCCGTCGGCGTCCTCGAGCAGGCCGTCGTCCTGGCCCAGTCACAGGGCCGCTCGGCCGAGGTCGCCGCCGCGGCCTGGCTGCTCGGGGTCGCTCTCGCGGCCGGCGGCCGATACGGCGCCGGTCTGACCGTCCTGACCCCGCTGGTCGACGCCGGGCAGGCGCCGGACTGCCCACCGGAGCGACGCCTGTTCGCCTCGCTCGCCGGCGCCACGATCGCCAGCGTGCACCGCCAGCTCGGGCGGCACGCCGTCGCCCGCGAGGCCGACCTGGCGGCCCTGTCCCTCTCGGACGGCAGTGGTGAGGCAGCCTTCGACGCCCAGCTCGGACTCGCCTCCGACGCGGTGGGGCTCGAGGACCCGGACGAGGCGGGGGTGCGACTGGCGGCCGCGGAGGCGCTGGTGCCGTCCCGCTCCGACGAGTGGTGGCGTCAGCGGGTGCGCTGCGGCTGGGTGCAGGCCGAGGTGGCGCTGCTCGACGCCCGCGCCGACGACGCCGTCGGGCCGGCAGCCGCGGCCGTCGAACGGGCCGAGCAGGCTCGGGCGCCTCGCCACGTCGCCAAGGGGCTGCTCATCCAGGGGATCGCGGAGGTCAGCGCCGGCCACGACGCCGGCGGGCAGACGCTGCGGCGGGCGGCGACCCTCGCCGAGTCGCTCGGGACGCTGCCGCTGGTCTGGCCGGCGCGCGCGCTGCTCGGGGCCCTCGAGGACGACCCGGCCGAGAGCGACCGCAGTCTCGCGGCCGCCCGCTCCGCGGTGCTGGCCATCGCCGGCGAGCTGCCGCCGGGGGTGCGCGCGCAGTGGCTCGCCCGTCCGGACGTCAGCGCCCTGCTGGAGGGCTGACAGTCGGTAGTTGGCTGCCGGCAGTCAGCTGCTCCATGCCTGCGCTGTTTCGCCCTCACGTCAGCGGCCCCGCCTGCCGATGGGACCCGTGGAGCAGGCGCGCACCCCGTCGCGCCTGCCGTTCAGACGGCGGAGGCGGTCGTGCAGCAGCGGACGGCGACCGCCCTCGGCGTCGACGGCGCCGTGCTCGTGGGCAGCCTCGCCGCCCGGCTCGCAGAGGCGCCGTCGGACGGCCCTTTCCCCCTGGACACGGCCCCCCTGGGCACGGCGCTGGGCATGCTGGTGCGGGGGCTGCAGCTGCGCTCCGCGGTCCTGCGCACGCGGGGACCGGAAGGGACGAGCCTGTCCGCCGGGACCCTGGTCGCCAGCTCAGGTGCCCTGCTCGCCGTGGCCGGCGAGGTGGTGCACGCCGTGCCGCCGATGTCCCGCCAGCAGCGTCACCCCGACCTCGGGCCGAGCGTCGAGCTGCCGGTGCGGGCGGCCGGCCGTGAGGTCGCCACCCTGACCGTCGTCGGCGCCCGCCCCTCCCAGCTGCCGACCCTGCGCGCGGCTGCTGCCGTCATCGGGCTGGCGCTGTCGGTCGCGCCCGGCCCGCTGGCGATGAGCCTGCTGGACGCGGCCGAGGACGAGGCGGCCGCGCTGGCCGACACCCTGCACGACGGACCGGCGCAGGCCCTGCTCGCCGCCCGGTACGCCGTCGACGCCGTCGTCCGCGGCGCCGACCCCGCCTTCGCGCGAGATGCGGTGCAGGTCGCCGTCGTCGGGCTGCGCCGAGCCCTGTGGCACCTGCGTCCGCGGGGGTCCGAGGACCTGCCGGGCGCCCTCGCCGATCTTGCCTCCCGCTCCGCCGAGCAGTACGCCGCGCAGCCAGGAACCGAGCCAGGAACCGAGCCCGGCACCGAGCCCGACCTGCAGGTCGACGCGTCGCTGGCCGGCTGCCTCGCGCCGCAGGCCGCCGCTGCGGCGTACCGCCTGGTGCAGGCGCTGCTGGCAGGTGCCGACGGTGGGAGCGCCCGCGTCCGGCTGTACCGCGACGGGCTGACCGGCGTACTCCTGGTGACCGGGTGCGGCGCGCTGCCGCGTGCCGCGTCCTGGTCGGCGCGGGCGTGCGCCCTCGGCGGCCGGCTCACCGTGTCGGCGCAGGAGGTCCGGCTGGTGCTGCCCGCCGGGTCGCCCGCCGCCCTCGCTCCCCGCGTCCCTCGACCCTCCGGAACGAAGGCGAACCCGTGACAACCGTGCTGATCTGCGACGACCACCGCATCGTGCGGGAGGGGCTGCGGACGTTCGTGTCCGGCATCCCCGGCGTCGACCGGGTCGAGACCGCCGCCAGCGGTGAGGAGGTGCTCGCCCGCTACCCGCACGAGCACCCCGACCTGGTCCTCATGGACGTGCGGATGCCCGGCCTCGGCGGGTTGGAGGCCACCCGCCGGCTGGTCGCGACCTATCCGACGGCCCGGGTGCTGATGCTGACCGCGGCCGACGACCGCGAGCAGGTGGCGGCCGCCGTGTCGCACGGCGCGCGGGGCTACCTGCTCAAGGACGTCAGCCACGAGGAGCTGTGCGCCGCTGTCGCGCACGCGCTCGCCGGCGCCGACCTGGTCGAGCCCTCGCTGCGCCGCGCGTTGGCCGGCCGGGAGAGCGTGCGTACGGCGCCGCCGCGCACGCAGCTGACCGAGCGGGAGCTGCAGGTGCTGACGGGGATGACCCAGGGCAAGAGCAACAACCAGATCGGGCGCGACCTGTACCTGTCCGAGGACACCGTCAAGACCCATGCGAGGCGGCTGTTCCGCAAGCTGGGCGTCAACGACCGCGCGCAGGCGGTCGCCCTCGGCTTCCGACGCGGGCTCGTGAGCTAGCCGCGGTGCCGGACGATGACGGCTGAGGCGATGACGGCTGCGGCCTGCGGTGCTGCGCTAATGCCCGCGCCCGGCTGGGGCGCACGGACGGCTCGTCGGGTTCGGCCGACGACGTCGCGCAGGAGGTGTGCCTCGCCGTGGTGACCGCCCTGCCGAGGTACGTCGGAAGCCGGCGTCCGTTCCTTGCCTTCGTCTACGGGATCGCCGGCCAAAAGGTCGCGGACGCCCAGCGCGCGAGCTGTCGCGACCGGCTCGAGCCGCGCGATGTCCTGCCCGAGTCCCCGGACCTGCGGTCCGGCCCGGAGGAGCACGCCGTCGCACGTGACGAGGCCGCCCGCGCCCGGGGGCTGCTGGAGCAGCTGCCGCCGGCCCACCGGGAGCTGCTGCTGCTGCGCGTCGTCGCCGGCGTGTCCGCCGACGAGGCCGGTGCCGCCCTCGGGATGACAGCCGGTGCGGTCCGGGTGGCCCAGCACCGCGCTCTCGGGCGGCTGCGTGAGCTGGCGGCCTGGGCTCAGCCGTCCAGGGCGGCGTCGGCGAACCCGCGGGCGTAGTCCCAGCTGACGTAGTCGGAGGGGTCGGGGGAGAACGCCGGCTCGTGGACCCGGGTCGTCCCCAGGTCGAGCAGGTGGCGCAGGTTGCCCCGCAGCAGGTCCCAGCCGAAGAAGTGCGGCTCGCGGCACTCCTCGCAGTCGACGACGAGGCCGCGAACGCCTCGCGGCGACAGCAGCGTCTCGAAGACCTCGAGGTCCTCGAGGTCTTCGAGCACGTCCTCCCGTTCGGCCGGCGAGAGGGGCGGCAGGGCGTCCTCGTCCTCGTCGTCCAGCGCCGCCAGCTCCCGCGCGGGGTCGTCCGGGTCGCCGGAGAAGGGGTCGACAGGGTCCGGGGGCGGGCTCACCCCGACCACGATAGGCGGAACGGCGGGCCTCGCGGGCGACTAGTGTGGCCGTTTTCCCTCGCGTTCCCTCGGGCTGGCCGACCGACCCGGAAGGTCTCATGACCGATCTCGACGACGCCTTCGCACCGCTCGGGCTCACCTTCGACGACGTGCTGCTCCTGCCGGGCGAGAGCGACGTCGTGCCGAGCGAGGCCGACACGGCGACCCGGCTCTCCAAGCGGGTCAGCCTGCGCATCCCACTGCTGTCCAGCGCCATGGACACCGTGACCGAGGCCCGCATGGCGATCGCGATGGCGCGCCAGGGCGGGATCGGCGTACTGCACCGGAACCTGTCGGTGGAGGACCAGGCCGCGCAGGTCGACCTGGTCAAGCGCTCCGAATCCGGCATGGTGACCAACCCGGTGACCTGCTCGCCCGACGACACCCTCGCCGACGTCGACCGGCTGTGCGGCCGCTACCGGATCTCCGGCCTGCCGGTCGTGGACGCGGGCGGTGTCCTCGTCGGCATCGTGACCAACCGGGACACGCGGTTCGAGACCGACCAGAGCCGGCTGGTGCGCGAGGTCATGACCTCGATGCCGCTGGTCACTGCGCGCGAGGGCGTCTCGGGGGAGGAGGCGCTGCGGCTGCTGCAGACCCACAAGGTCGAGAAGCTGCCCCTGGTCGACGGCGCCGACCGGCTGCGCGGGCTCATCACGGTGAAGGACTTCGTCAAGCGCGACCAGTACCCCCTCGCGACCAAGGACGCCGACGGCCGGCTCGTCGTCGCGGCCGCCGTCGGCTTCCACGGCGACGCGTGGAAGCGCGCGATGGCGCTGGTCGAGGCGGGCGTCGACGTGCTCGTGGTCGACGTGGCCAACGGCCACAGCCGGGGCGTGCTCGAGATGGTGTCGCGCATCAAGGCCGAGAGCAGCGCCGCACACGTCGACGTCATCGGCGGCAACACCGCGACCCGCGCCGCGGCCCAGGCCCTGGTGGATGCCGGCGCCGACGGCGTCAAGGTCGGCGTCGGACCGGGCTCGATCTGCACCACCCGCGTCGTCGCGGGCGTCGGCGCGCCGCAGGTGACGGCAATCCACGAGGCGGCCAAGGCGTGCCGCCCGGCCGGCGTGCCGGTCGTCGGCGACGGTGGCCTGCAGTACTCCGGCGACATCGCCAAGGCCCTCGTCGCCGGCGCCGACGCGGTCATGCTGGGCTCGCTGCTGGCCGGCGTGGACGAGAGTCCGGGCGAGCTCATCTTCATCAACGGCAAGCAGTTCAAGACCTACCGCGGCATGGGCTCGCTCGGGGCGATGCAGTCCCGGGGCGGCAACCGCTCGTTCTCCAAGGACCGCTACTCCCAGGCCGACATCACCGCCGACGAGATGCTCGTGCCGGAGGGCATCGAGGGCCAGGTGCCCTACCGCGGGCCGCTCGCGTCGGTCGCCCACCAGCTCGTCGGGGGGCTGCGCCAGTCGCTCTACTACGTCGGGGCGTCGAGCATCCCCGAGCTGCAGGAGCGCGGCCGCTTCGTGCGCATCACCGCGGCCGGGCTCAAGGAGTCGCACCCGCACGACATCCAGATGACCGTCGAGGCGCCGAACTACAGCGGCCTCTGACGTGGCCGACATCGAGATCGGCATCGGCAAGTCGGGACGCCGAGCCTACGGCCTGGACGACATCGCGATCGTGCCGTCGCGGCGCACCCGCGACCCCGAGGACGTCAGCACGGCCTGGGAGATCGACGCCTACCGCTTCGAGCTCCCGCTGGTGGCCTCGGCGATGGACGGAGTGGTCTCGCCGCGCACGGCGGTGGAGATCGGCCGGCTCGGTGGGCTGGCCGTGCTCAACCTCGAGGGCCTGTGGACGCGGTACGACGACCCCGAGCCGCTGCTCGAGCAGATCGCGGAGCTGCCGACCGCCGACGCCACCGCTCGGCTGCAGGAGCTGTACGCCAAGCCGATCGAGCCTGACCTCATCTCGGCCCGGATCAAGCAGGTGCGTGACGCCGGCGTGGTCGTCGCCGCGTCGCTGACCCCGCAGCGGACCGTGCAGCACGCCCAGACCGTCCTCGACTCCGGCGTGGACATCTTCGTCATCCAGGGCACTGTCGTGTCGGCCGAGCACGTCTCGACGCGGACCGAGCCGCTCAACCTCAAGCGCTTCATCGCCGACCTCGACGTCCCGGTGCTCGTCGGCGGCTGTGCGACCTACCAGTCCGCCCTGCACCTGATGCGCACCGGCGCCGCCGGCGTGCTCGTGGGAGTGGGGCCCGGTGCGGCCAACACCACCAGGGGTGTGCTCGGTCTCGGCGTACCCATGGCGACGTCGATCGCCGACGCGGCCGGCGCCCGGCGCGACTACCTCGACGAGTCCGGCGGCCGCTACGTGCACGTCATCGCCGACGGGGGGATGCGTACCGGCGGCGACGTCGCGAAGGCGATCGCGTGCGGCGCCGACGCGGTGATGATGGGCAGCCCGCTGGCGCGGGCGAGCGACGCACCGGGGCGCGGCTGGCACTGGGGCCACGGCTCCTCACACCCCGAGCTGCCGCGCGGCACCCGGGTGCGGGTGGAGCCGGTCGGCACGCTCGAGGAGGTGCTCACCGGCCCGGCCCGCACCGACGACGGCACCACCAACCTGTTCGGCGGCCTGCGACGGGCGATGGCGATGACCGGCTACTCCTCGCTCAAGGAGTTCCAGAAGGTCGAGGTCATGGTGGCGCCGGCGGTGCAGACCGAGGGCAAGGCGCTGCAGCGGGCCCAGGCCGTCGGCATGGGCGCCCGCTGACGCAACTGCGGCCGGTCCTTGCGGTGCGGACCCGTTCGTGGCACAACTCCTCCAGCAGCTCGCTCCGGTGCACCGGGCGGGTCGCGCACGCGGACGGCCGGGGGTCGGGGGGCCACCGGCCGTGCCCGGCCGCGGGCGCCGGACCGGTTCCGCCGGCCCGGCGCCCGCGGTCCCCCTGACCCCGGCCTGGCGGGGACGGGGAGCGCGGAGGAGACTGCGCGCATGGCGACTGCGACATGGCACGGCAAGGTCATCGCGGACAGTGACGACACCGTCGTCGTCGAGGGAAACCACTACTTCCCCCGCTCCTCGGTAGCGGACGGTGTCCTCGGCGAGTCGGCCCAGACGAGCGTGTGCCCGTGGAAGGGGACGGCGAGCTACCACTCGGTGCAGGTCGACGGCGAGGTCAACGCGGACGCGGCCTGGTACTACCCCGAGCCCAAGGAGGCGGCGGCGCAGGTCCGCGACCACGTCGCGTTCTGGAAGGGCGTCGAGGTCACGTCGTAGCGCCCGGGCACGTCGTTGGCGTCCTAGACTCCGGGCGGTGACCGTCCCCGCCGACGCCGACACCGTTCTCGTCGTCGACTTCGGCGCGCAGTACGCCCAGCTGATCGCGCGGCGCGTGCGGGAGTGCCACGTCTACTCCGAGATCGTGCCCCACACCATCAGCCCTGACGAGCTGCGGGCGCGGGCTCCCCGCGCCGTGATCCTGTCCGGCGGCCCCTCGTCGGTCTACGCCGAGGGCGCACCGCAGGTGCCGGCCGGCTTCTTCGAGACCGGCGTCCCGACGTTCGGCATCTGCTACGGCTTCCAGGCGATGGCAGCCACACTCGGCGGCACCGTCGCGCGCACCGGCACCGCGGAGTACGGCGGGACCGCGCTCGCGGTGGCCGACCCTGGCGTCCTGCTCGCCGGGCTGCCCGAGCAGCAGAGCGTGTGGATGTCGCACGGCGACGCCGTCACGGCCGCACCCCCCGGCTTCCGGGTGACCTCCTCGACGCAGGCCACCCCGGTGGCGTCGTTCGAGGACACCCACCGGGGCCTTTACGGCGTGCAGTTCCACCCGGAGGTGCTGCACAGCGAGCACGGGCAGGCCGTGCTCAGCCGCTTCCTGCGGGAGGCCGGCTGCCGGCCGACCTGGACGATGGTGAACATCGTCGAGGAGCAGGTCGAGCGGATCCGGGCGCAGGTCGGTGGCAAGCGGGTCGTGTGCGGCCTGTCCGGCGGGGTCGACTCGGCGGTCGCCGCCGCCCTCGTGCAGCGGGCCGTCGGCGACCAGCTCACCTGCGTGTTCGTCGACCACGGGCTGCTGCGCAAGGGCGAGGCGGAGCAGGTGGAGAAGGACTTCGTGGCCTCCACCGGCGTACAGCTGCGGGTCGCCGACGCCAGTGAGCGCTTCCTGGACGCGCTCGCCGGTGTGAGCGACCCCGAGGCCAAGCGCAAGGCCATCGGGCGCGAGTTCATCCGGGTCTTCGAGCAGGAGGCCCGGGGCGTCGTCGAGGACTCCGACGAGCCGGTCGAGTTCCTCGTGCAGGGCACGCTCTATCCCGACGTGGTCGAGTCCGGCGGCGGCGAGGGCGCGGCCAACATCAAGAGCCACCACAACGTCGGTGGCCTGCCGGAGGACCTGCAGTTCGCACTCGTCGAGCCGCTGCGCACGCTGTTCAAGGACGAGGTACGCCGGGTCGGCCTGGAGCTCGGGCTGCCCGAGGGCATCGTCTGGCGCCAGCCGTTCCCCGGCCCGGGTCTGGCCATCCGGATCGTCGGCGAGGTGACCCGCGAACGCCTGGACCTGCTGCGCGAGGCCGACGCCATCGCCCGCGCCGAGCTGTCCGCGGCCGGTCTGGACCGCGACATCTGGCAGTGCCCGGTCGTGCTGCTCGCCGACGTCCGCTCGGTCGGGGTGCAGGGCGACGGGCGCACCTACGGCCACCCCGTCGTGCTGCGCCCGGTCTCCTCCGAGGACGCCATGACCGCCGACTGGTCCCGGGTGCCGTACGACGTCCTCGCCCGCATCTCGACCCGCATCACCAACGAGGTGCCCGGGGTCAACCGGGTCGTCCTCGACGTGACCAGCAAGCCCCCCGGCACCATCGAGTGGGAGTAAGACGGCAACCCTTGACCTGCGGTTTCGGAATGATCGTTTGCGAGTAACGTCCTCGGGACTCCTTCCTGGCCCCGTCAGGGACGCGTGGGCCTGGTTCGCCACTTGGTGGCGCTTGTGCGCTTCTGGAGGCATAGGTGTATCAAGATGCGATGGGTGACCTGAGCCAGAGTGTCTTCTGTATTGCGCGCGTCAGTGCGGGGGGTGCTCGCCTCCTCGGCACCGGGTTTGCCCTAGGGGGCGACAAGATTGCTACGGCTGCACATGTTGTTGAGGGGGACGACAGCAACCTTGTGCTCGTCATTCCGAAGATGACAAGCCTGAACGACTACCAGGACACCGATGATCAGCAGATTCAGCACACGCCAGTCCGAATCCACGGTGTCGATCCGATCCGAGACCTATGCGTTCTCCGGGTGATGGACGGTCATGTGCAGATGGGCTATGACATTGGCGGGAGCGATGACCTCATGCCAGGGTCGCCGGTGAGCGTGTTCGGATTTCCGCACACAGACCAAGGTCGCTTTGTACTGACTCGACACACCGCCTTCGTAGGCGCTCGGATTCTGGTTGGCAGTCCATCCGGCGTCTCCTCCAAGCAGGTAGTCGTGAATATGCAGGCCCGACCGGGACAGTCCGGGGCGCCGGTATTTTGCCAGGACCAACCGCGCTTGTCCGCAGTCATCGTCGGGGCCTTCGCGCCGCGCGGTGCGGGAGAAATCAGACTGGGGGGGATCGACCCGCAGACTTTGCATCAAACGACCCATGCGGTCTCGGCTGAGTATCTGGCGAAGATGTTATGAGCGAAGTGAGCACGCTCTTCGACGAGCCAACCGACTGGCTCGCGCAACTGCCGTCTTACCAACGAGACCTCATCGACATGATGCTGGCTGGAGGTAATACGGAGGAAGCCGCGACGGTTCATTGGTTGACTGCCAATACCCTTAACCTTGCGCCATTTGGTGGTGAGGCGCGCGGGCGTTCTCTCTTCGTACAGAAGTTTAACGAAGAGATCCATGCCTTCGTCTGCTCAGATGACAGGTATGGCAAGGAGCGGTCCGAGGTTCTAAAACAGTTCAGCATGGGTCAAACTTCGAGCGTAACGGGAATTTCACTGGCTCTCGCAGGCCCGCTGAGTGCCGCCGGTCCATTCCTAGCCCCAGCGGTCGCATTGACGCTCGTCACCATTGGAAAACTGGGCCTTAATGCCTGGTGTGCAGCGATACGGGAGCGGGACGGCGAGACCACGAGGAACGATTAGCCAGATGGTCGGTGTTCCTCGAACCACGGAGAACTCCCCTACGTGAGGGGGTCGCCTTCTTAATCCCGGCATCGGGCCACCTTGAAATCGGTGGCCTCTACGAGCCTGAGTGAGTCGGAGACAGTGACGCTAGGCCCTGATCCGAACGTTCAACAACTGTGAAGGAGTACTCATGGGGAATCCCGGTTGACTACTACCCGCGCGGTGGAGTGGGAGTAGGCCACCAACTCCGCTGCGAGAGATCGTCGGATATCGACGCCTCTCTGCACGACCGGCGCCTTCTTGGGTGTCGGGTTCGCTCGTCCGGCGGCGCGATGAGTCCTACATTGCGCTGCATGGAGCGAGGGGCCCGACCCGCGAGCACTTGGTCCGACGAGTACCGAGAGATGATCGAGTTCTACTACTGGGAGCCGCAGCATCTTGGGCGAATGAAGAAGCCGCTCAGCCGCGTCAACTCGGCAGACGCGGCGTGGCAACGCGTGTCGGGTCTGGAAGTCGCGACGAACCACATCCTGAACCTCTACTTCGCCATCGTGACGCTGCAGGTGATCAACGGGGATGAGGCATGGGCGACGGGTGATACCTACCGCTGTGTTGCAGGGCGCGAGTTGGAGGAGGTCGTACGGGCCTACGACGGCTTCACTCAGCCGGACCTTCTGTTTCGGGGGCTCTCCAACGACTGCGCCATCGAACTCAAGACGAAGGGCAAGACCAGCATTAGCCAGGTCCAGAAGTACGCAACTCTGCAGGCGCTCACCCGGCCCGAGAAACCGCTGACCCTGGTGCTCCTTACACCGCACGGTGACCCATCATCCGCCTTCCAAGAGGCGCTTCCTGATCTGGACGCCGTCCACCAGGAGCTGACGCATCGGCCTCCGCTGTCCATCTCTGCCGGCTCGCCCAGCGAGTCGACGTACCGCAACGTGCTCGCGGCGCTCGAGGTCCGCCTGCGCTCCTACGACGACCTCCATACGTCCGTTCGTCAGGCCCTACTTGCCGAGGACAACTCCATCGCCAGGCGCGTGCACCAGGGCGTCCTTTCCTGGCTCACCGGAAGAGGCCTCTGCAACCCCGGAGCGCTCGCTCAGGAGTAGACCCATGTTGCCCTCGTCACCAGATGGATCTGCGCTGAGGGTCAGGCGGAGAGGCGGCGGAGGCGCTCGCGTTCGCGGGTCGCGGCCGGGAAGGCGCCCACCTGCAGCAGCCCCGGCTCGACGCCACCGCGGGGAACGGTCAGGGCGGTCCCGTTGTCCAGCCGCTCCCACGGCTCGTCATCGAGCGGCTGCGAGGAGATCACCAGCGCGTCGGCGGACCGGCGCACCCGGAGGTCGAAGTAGCCGGGCAGCTCCTCCGGCGGTCCCGCGACGTAAGGGCCGCCGGCACCGGACGGGCTGCCGTGACAGCAGACGGCGGTGAGCGCGCCGTCGGCGAGCAGCATCGCGTTGAGGCTGGACGGTGTCAGGTCGCGGCAGATGTCGGCGACCGTGCGCCGCAGCCCCTGCTCCAGCCCGGCGGCGAGCACCCGCTCGCGCAGCACGTGCAGGTAGCGCTCGCTGTCGGTCTCGCCGACCAGCTCGGCGTCGGCACCGAGCAGCGGCAGGAGCCCGTCGACCGGCCGGATCGCGCCGTTGTGGGCGAACGCCCAACCGCCGGCCACGAACGGATGGGTGTTGCGCGGGGTCACCGCGAGCCCCGCGGTCGCCCAGCGCAGGTGCAGGAAGCCGGCGTCGCTGCGCACCTCGGCCATCGCGGCCGCGTACTCCTGGCTGCGCCAGGCGGCCTCCCGCGACCGCAGCGTCCGCAGCCGGCCGTCCTCGTCGTACCAGGCCATCCCCCAGCCGTCGGCGTGCTTGCGCGACAGGGCGGCGAGCTCAGCCAGCGCGTCCGCGGCCAGCAGCTCGGCGAGGGTGCGCGGCTCGGCGCTGGACCACCCGAGCAGCCGGCACATCCGAGGTCCTCCCTTGGCCCAGGCGTCGACCGTAGCCCCGGCCGCTAGCGTCGCCGGCATGCCCCGCGTCCTGGTCGTCGAGCCCGAGAGCGGCTGCCCCGTCGACCGGTTCGGCGGCTGGCTGGCCGACGCCGGCGTCGAGCTGCGGACCTGCCGGCCGTACGACGGGGACGCCGTCCCCGGCGGGCTCGAGGACGACGGGCTGATCGTGCTCGGCGGTCACATGGGCGCGTACGACGACGCCGAGCATCCCTGGCTCGGGCCGGTCCGGGACCTGCTCGCCCGCTCCGTGGGCGAGGACGCCCCGGTGCTCGGCATCTGCCTCGGCGCGCAGCTGCTCGTGGCGGCCTGTGGCGGCCGGGTGGAGGTCGGCGTCGGCGGCATCGAGGCCGGTGTCGTCGACGTGCGCTGGCGGCCCGAGGCGGCGTCCGACCCGCTGGTCGCCGGACTGCCCTCGCCGTTCCCGGGGCCGAACATGCACCTGGACGCCGTCGTCGAGTTGCCGACGGACGCGGTCTGGCTGGGCGAGACCGCGGCCTATCCCCATCAGGTCTTCCGGGTCGGGGCGTCGGCCTGGGGCGTGCAGTTCCACCCGGAGGTGTCGCTGTCGACGTACCGCACCTGGGCGGGGCACCACGAGAAGGACTGGCCGCGCTGGGGGATCGACGGCGCGGCCGTCGTCGGCGAGCTGGCGCGCGCCGACGCGGACGTCGCCGGAGCCGGCCGGGCACTGGCCGTCAGCTTCGCCGGCCGGCTCGGCTAGAACCAGGCGTCGGCCATGTCCAGCGTGGTCGGGTCCAGGCTCTCCAGCAGGTCCAGCTGCGGCCCGACCTTGGGCAGCTCCCAGCGGAAGAAGTAGCGGCCGGCCTGGCGCTTTCCGTCGTAGAAGTCACCCTCCTTGCCGTCGGCGGCGAGCAGCTGCTCCAGCCACACCCAGGCCACGACGACATGCCCGACGGCCTCCAGGTAGACCGTCGCGTTGGCCAGCGTGCGCTCGACGTCGCCCGCGCTCCACAGCGTGCGTGTCACCTCCCCGACCCGGTCGACGACCCGACGCAGCTGCGCCCCGAGCACGGCGAGCTCCTCTCCGGCCTTCCCCGCCCGCTCGACCGTCTCGCCCATGACGTCGGTGAGCAGGCGCAGCCCCGCGCCGCCCTGCATGACGACCTTGCGCCCCAGCAGGTCCAGTGCCTGGATGCCGTGCGTCCCCTCGTGGATCGGGTTGAGCCGGTTGTCGCGGTAGAACTGCTCGACGTCGTACTCCCTGGTGTAGCCGTAGCCGCCGTGCACCTGGATCGCCAGGCTGTTGGCCTCCAGGCACCACTGCGACGGCCAGCTCTTGGCGATCGGCGTGAGCACGTCCAGCAGCAGCACGGCGCGGGCGCGGTCCTGCTCGGTCGGGGCGGTCCGCTGCTCGTCCACCAGCCGGGCGCAATAGAGGTTGAGCGCCAGCGCGCCCTCGACATAGGCCTTCTGCGCCAGCAGCATTCGGCGCACGTCGGGGTGCGTCACGATCGGCACCTGCGGCGTGGCCGGGTCCTTGGCGGCGACCGGACGGCCCTGCGGCCGGCCGCGGGCGTAGTCGAGCGCGTGCAGGTATCCGGTGTAGCCCAGCGCGGTCGCGCCCAGGCCGACGCCGATGCGGGCCTCGTTCATCATCACGAACATGTAGGCCAGGCCGCGGTGCGCCTCTCCGACGAGGTAGCCGACCGCGCCTGCCTGCCCACCCGGCCGGTGCGCGCCCTCTCCGAAGTTGAGCAGCGTGTTCGTGGTACCGCGAAAGCCCATCTTGTGGTTGAGCCCGGCCAGCACCACGTCGTTGCGCTCACCGAGGGTGCCGTCTGCCCGCACCAGGGTCTTCGGTACGACGAACAGCGACAGCCCCTTCGCGCCGCCCGGACCGCCAGGGACCTTCGCGAGCACGAGGTGCACGATGTTCTCGCCGAGCTCGTGCTCACCCGCCGAGATCCACATCTTGTTGCCGAACAGGCGGAACGTGCCGTCGGGCTGCTCCTCCGCCCGGGTCGTGACGTCCGACAGCGACGAGCCGGCCTGCGGCTCGGACAGGCACATGGTGCCGAAGAAGCGGCCCTCGAGCATCGGCCGGACGTAGGTGTCGACCTGCTCGGGGGTGCCGTGCGCCAGCAGCAGGTTGGCGTTGGCGATGGTCAGGAACGGGTACGACGCGGTGCCGACGTTGGCGCCCTGGAACCAAGCGAAGCAGGCCTGCGCCAGCACGACCGGCAGCTGCATGCCGCCGAGCTCGTGGTCGTGGCTGCCCGCGAGCAGGCCGGCCTCGGCGAACACGTCCAGCGCCTGCTGCACCTCCGGCACCAGGTGCACCCGCTCGCCGTCGAACGTCGGCTCCTGCGCGTCGTTGATCTTGTTGTGCGTGGCGAAGTGGCGGGTCGCGATCTGCTCGCTGAGCTCGAGCACCGCGTCGAAGGTCTCCCGCGAGTGCTCGGCGTAGCGCGGCCGGGCGGTCAGCGCCTCGACGTCCAGCCACTCGTGGAGCAGGAACGCCAGGTCGCGCCGCGACAGGATGAGCGAGGGCATGAGCGGGCCTCCCGGGAGCAGGCGACCAGCCTAGGCACCGGGCATGGAGGCCGGCGTGAGCAGGCCCAGTCGGCCCTGCTCGAGGTCGAGCAGGAAGCGCTTGCGTTCCATCCCGCCGCCGTAGCCGGTCAGCCGGCCGGTGCTGCCCACGACCCGGTGGCACGGGACGACGATCCCGACCGGGTTGCGGCCGTTGGCCAGCCCGACGGCGCGGCTGGCGGCGGGACTGCCGATCTCGGCGGCCAGCCGGCCGTAGGACCAGGTCGTCCCGTAGGGGATGGTGCACAGCGCGGCCCAGACCCGCTGCTGGAACGGCGTCCCCACCAGCGCGAGCGGGACGTCGAAGGCGGTCAGCTCGCCGCGGAAGTAGGCCTCCAGCTGCTCCCGCAGGCCAGGCAGCACGGCGTCGTCCAGCTCGCCCTGGCGGGCGTCGGCGGGCAGGTGGCGCTGCTCGTCCATGTAGAGGCCGGCCAGCGCCTGCCCCTCGGCGACGAGCGTGAGCGGCCCGACCGGGCTGTCGACCACGGTGTGGGTCCTCACGGCGTACCTCCGGTGGCGGGGGTGGGCAGGGTGTTGACGGCGTGGTCGCCGACGGCCCACAGGTGCTGGACGGCGTAGGCGCGCCAGGGGCGCCAGCGCTCGGCGTGTGCGAGCAGGCCGGCACCGGCCGGCAGCCCGAGCGCGCGGGCGCAGCCGACCACGCCGAGGTCGGTGGGCAGGAAGGCGTCCGGGTCGCCGAGTGCGCGCATCGCGACGGTCTCGACGGTCCACGGCCCGATCCCTGGCAGCGCAAGCAGCGCGGCCCGGGCCCGGTCGCGGTCCACGCCCGGGTCGAGGTCGACCGCGCCGCTGGCCAGCGCGCGCGCCAGCCCGACCAGGGTGGTACGACGCGAGCGCGGCATGGCGAGCACTGCCGGGTCGACCTCGGCCACGGCGGCCGGTGTGGGGAACAGCGAGGTGAGCCCGCCGCCGGGGTCCTCGACCGGCTCGCCGGCAGCGGCCACCAGCCGGCCGGTGTGGGTGCGGGCAGCCGCCGTGCTGACCTGCTGACCGAGCACGGCCCGCAGCGCCAGCTCCTGCTCGTCCACGGTGCGCGGGACCCGCCGCCCCGGCGCCTTGGCCACCAGCGGCGCGAGCGCGTCGTCCTCGGCGAGCAGGGCGTCGACGGCGACCGGGTCGGCGTCGAGGTCGAGCAGCCGACGGCAGCGGGCGATCGCCACGGACAGGTCGCGCAGGTCCGTCAGCGACAGGCGGCACAGCATGTGGTCCGGCGTCGGGGTCAGCGCGACCACGCCCGACCCGTGCGGCAGCCGGAGCGTGCGCCGGTAGGCGCCGTTGCGCCACTCCTCCACACCCGGCACGGCGGTCGCGACCAGGTGGCCGAACAGGTTGTCCGGCCACAGCGGCGCGCGGAACGGCAGGCGCAGCACCAGCGTCCCGGGCGTCGTCGGCGCCGCCCGTCTGGCCCGCGACCGCAGCTCCCCGGGAGTCGTCGCGAACACCTCCCGCACCGTGTCGTTGAACTGCCGCACGCTGCCGAACCCGGCCGCGAGCGCCACGTCGGCCAGCGGAAGGCCGGTCGTCTCGACCAGCAGCCGAGCCGTCTGCGCCCGCTGGGCCCGGGCCAGCCCGAGCGGACCCGCACCGAGCTCGGCGCGGAGCGAGCGCTCGAGCTGACGGCGGCTGTAGCCGAGCCGGGCGGCCAGTCCCGGCCCCCCCTCGCGGTCCACGACGCCGTCGGCGATCAGGCGTACGGCGCGGGCGACCAGGTCCGAGCGGGCGTCCCACTCGGGGGAGCCGGGCGACGCGTCCGGCCGGCAGCGCTTGCAGGCCCGGAAGCCGGCCGCCTGCGCGGACGCGGCGCTGGGGTGGAACAGCACGTTGCGGGCCTTGGGCGGGACGGCGGGGCAGCTCGGCCGGCAGTAGATGCCGGTGGTCACGACGGCGGTGATGAACCAGCCGTCGAACCTGGCGTCCTTGGCCCGCACGGCCCGCAGGCAGCGCTCCCTGTCCTGATGCATGGACCCAGCATGACGGCCGGTACGGAGCCTGTCTGGCGGGATTGCGGCAGGACCGTCGGGCGGCGTTACGGTGCCCACCCCGCCCCGAGGAGAGCGACCCGTGACCCAGGTCCAGACCGTCCGCGGCCCCGTGGAAAGCGCCGAGCTCGGCCGGACCTACATGCACGAGCACGTGTTCGTGCTGACAGCCGACGTGCAGCAGAACTACCCGGGCGAGTGGGGCGACGAGGACACCCGCGTCGACGACGCCGTGCACAAGCTCAGCGCGCTGGCCGCCTCCGGCGTACGCACGATCGTGGACCCGACCGTCGTCGGGCTGGGGCGCTACCTGCCCCGGATCGTGCGCGTCGCCGAGCAGGTGTCCGACCTCAACATCGTCGTCGCCACCGGCTGCTACACCTACGACGACGTGCCGTTCTTCTTCCACCACCGCGGCCCGGCGCTGGAGGCGGCGCTGGGCCGTCCGGTGCCCGACCCGATGGTGGAGATGTTCGTCGGCGACATCACCGAGGGCATCACCGGCACGGGGGTGAAGGCCGGGATGCTCAAGTGCGCGATCGACCGACCCGGCCTGACGAGGGGGGTGGAGCGGGTCATGCGCGCGGTCGCGAAGGCCCACCGGCAGACCGGCACGCCCATCACCGTGCACACCCACCCGGGGAGCCGGACGGGGCTGGACGTGGCCCGGGTGCTGGACGACGAGGGCGTGGACCGGCGCCGGGTCGTGCTCGCCCACAGCGGCGACACGACCGACGCCGACCACCTGCAGGAGCTGGCCGAGGCCGGCTTCGTGCTCGGGATGGACCGCTTCGGGCTCAACCTCGGGACCACGTTCGAGGCGCGGGCCGACATCGTGGTGCAGATGTGCCGGCGCGGCTTCGCGGAGCGCTTGGTGCTCGCCCACGACGTGTCCTGCTACTTCGACTGGCTGGCGCCCGGGGTGATGGACTTCCTGCCGCAGTGGCACTACCTGCACATCGAGCAGGACGTGCTCCCCTACCTGCGCGTGCACGGTGTCACCGAGCAGCAGATCACCACCATGCTCGTCGACGTTCCCAGGACGGTCCTCGAGAACGTCCCGGCCGCCTGATGGTCGCCCCGTTCGACCGCGCCGGGGTCGTCCGCGGCGCCGACGGGGTGCAGCGCTACACCGGGCTGCCCCCGTCGCTCGTGGCGGTGCTGCGGGCCGCCGTCGACCGCTGGCCGGATGCCGAGGCCGTGGTCGAGGTCGGCGGACAGCGGCTCACCTACAGCGCGCTGTGGGAGCGGGCCGGCCGGGTCGCCGGCGGACTCCGGGCGGCGGGGGTGCGCCGCGGCGACCGGGTCGCCGTGCGGCTGCCGAACGGCGTGCCCTGGGTGCTGGCCTTCCTCGGCACGCTGCTCGCCGGCGGGGTAGCGGTGCCGGTCAACACCCGCTTCGTCGCGGCGGAGACGGCCCACGTCCTGACCGACAGCGGAGCGGCCGTGGTGCTGGACACGGCAGAGCTGCCCGACGGGCCGGCGTACGCCGATCTCGACCTGGCCGAGCCGGACCTGGCCGCGCTGTTCTACACCTCGGGGACCACCGGGGCGCCGAAGGGCGCCCGCACCACCCACGGCAACCTGCTGGCCATCGTGGAGTCGACCCGGCGGATCCGGCTGCTCGACGACGAGGCGGTCGGGGAGCGCAACCTGGTCTCGGTGCCGCTGTTCCACGTCACCGGCTGCAACAGCCAGTTCCTGTCGATGCTGCACGTCGGCGGCTGCGCGGTGCTCCTGCCGGCGTTCTCCACCGGCGCGTTCCTGGACGCGCTCGAAACCGAGCGCATCACGATGTCGACGTCGGTGCCGGCGATCTACTGGCTGGCGCTGCAGGACCCGTCGTTCGGCCGGCGGGACCTGTCCCGGCTCGACCTGGTCTCCTACGGCGGCGCGCCGATGGCACCGGAGCTGGTGGCCCGGCTGGCCGCGGCGCTGCCGAATGCCCGGCTGGGCAACGGCTACGGCCTGTCGGAGGCGGGCTCCGTGGTGACCTACCTGCCGCACGAGTGGGCGCTGCGGCGGCCCGAGTCGGTCGGCTTCCCGATCCCGGTCGACGACGTGCGGGTCGAGGCCGGCGAGCTGCTGGTCCGAGGGCAGAACGTCGTCGACGGCTACTGGGGGCAGCCCGAGCAGAGCGCGCAGGTGTTCGCGGAGGGCTGGCTGCGCACGGGCGACCTGGCGGCGGTGGACGAGGAGGGCTTGGTGACCGTGCTCGACCGGGCCAAGGACATGGTCTGCCGCGGCGGTGAGAACGTCTACTCCATCGAGGTCGAGAGCGCGCTCTCGGAGCACCCGCAGGTCGGCGAGGTGGCGGTCGTCGGCGTGCCCGACGAGGTGATGGGAGAGCGGGTCGGAGCCGTCGTGGTGCCGGCGGGTGCGGGGTTCGACGCGGCCGCGGTGCTGGCCCACGCCCGGGGGCGGCTGGCCGACTTCAAGGTGCCGGAGTGGCTCGCGGTGCGCACCGAGCCGCTGCCCCGCAACGCCGGCGGCAAGGTGCTCAAGCCGGCCCTGCGGACGGCGACCGGCTGGGAGCGGGTCCCTCGGCGCTGACCCGGTCGGCGCTGACCCGGTCCGTCGGGAGCCGGTCCGCCCGCAGCTGGGAGCGGCGCAGCTTGCCGGCGTCGTCGCGCAGCGGCCCGTCGACCAGCTCGACCGACCGCGGCACCTTGTAGCGCGCCAGCCGCCCGCCGACGTGCGCGAGCAGCTCGGCCGGCTCGACCGGCGCGGTCGCGTCGACCAGCGCGTGCACGCGCTCGCCCAGGTCGTCGTCGGGCAGGCCCACCACCGCGCTGGACCGGACGGCGGGATGGCTGTCGAGCGCCGCCTCGACCTCGGCCGGGTAGACGTTGGCGCCACCGGACAGGATGCAGTCGGTCCGGCGGTCGACCAGGTAGAGGTAGCCGTCCTCGTCGAGCCACCCGAGGTCGCCGAGGGAGTCCCACCCCTCGCGCCGGCGCGGCTCGGCGCCGACGTAGCGGTAGGTCGAGCCGGTGCCGCCCGCCGGCAGCAGGAACACCTCGCCGACCTGCCCCGCCGACAGGTCCCGGCCGTCCTCGTCGAGCACCCGCACCCGGGAGCCGAGCGCGGGGCGGCCCACCGAGCCGGGGTGCGCGAGCCACTCGTGGCCGTCGAGCACGGTGACGCCGTTGCCCTCCGTGCCGGCGTACAGCTCCCATACCCGGCCGGGCCCCAGCCAGCCGATCCAGGCCCGCTTCAGCTCGGGCGGGCAGGGCGCGCCCAGGTGCAGCAGCACCCGCAACGAGCCCACGTCGTACGCCGTCCGGACCTCCGCCGGGAGCCGCCAGATGCGGTGCAGCATGGTGGGGACGGCCATCGTCCAGGTGACCTCGTGCTCCTGCACCGAGCGCAGCCAGTCCTCGGCGTCGAAGCGCTCGCGAACCACCAGGGCGTGCCCGCAGAACAGGCCGCGGAAGGCGTAGAGGAACGGCCCGTTGTGGTACAGCGGGCCGGCCACCAGCTGCACCCCGTCCCGGTGCAGGTAGGGCACGGCCGGCACGTCCGGGTCGAAGCGGCCGGCGGTGGTCGCCACGATCAGCTTGGGCCGTCCGGTCGAGCCGCCCGACGTCGGCGCCTTCCACTCCGGGCTCACCGCCTCCGGCAGCTCGCCGGTGTCGGCGTCCGGCTTGCCGGCGTCGGGCAGAGTGCGGCGGCCGGGGACGCTGCCGTCGGGCACACCGACCACCAGGGCCGGCTGGGCGAGCGCCAGCACCGCGTCGCGCTCGGCCGCGGGCAGGCGGGCCGACAGCGGCTGCGGCGTCGCGCCGAGCTTCCACGCGGCGACGCAGGACTCGACGAAGCCGGCCGAGTTGGGCAGGGCGACCGTCACCATGTCGCCCGCCCGCACGCCGAGCCGGGCGTAGGCGCGGGCCAGCCCGTTGGTGCGGAGGTCGAGCTCGGACCGGGTGAGCGCGGTCGTGCTGTCCCGCACGGCGAGCCGGCCGGGATCGCGGCGGGCGAGCTCGGTCACCACGCGGGAGATCGACAGCTCCGCCACCCCGCGAGCCTCGCACGCCCCGGCCGGCGGCTTCCACGCTCCGGCCCAGTTCGCCGAGGGCCCTGGTGCCGGCACCGCCCACGTCTTCGAGTCCGTCGACGGCGGCCAGACCTTCAAGGACATCTCGGGCAACCTGCCCGACGTCCCGGTCAACGACATCGACGTCGTCGGCGGCCACGATCGTGCTCGGAACCGATCTTGGCGTGGTCGCCGCCGAGCGCAAGGCGGCGGGCACCCCGCTGCGGTGGAGCACGCTGGGCCGCAACCTGCCGGCCGTGACGGTCATGGACGTCTCGACCGGTCCGGACGGCGTGCTGAACGCCGCCACGCACAGCCGTGGCATCTGGGCTACCGCATCCGCTAGCAGCCGTCCGGCCCGACGGCCCCCGCCTCCGCCCGAGGCGGGGGCCGTCGTGCGTGGGCCGGTCAGGCCGGGCTCGCGACGGCGGACCACGCGGGCGTGGTCCGTACCGCTCCGTCGGCGGCGACCACCAGGGCCGCGCACTCCGCCGAGCCGGCCGGCCAGGCGAGCGCCCCCTGCTCCATGGCGAGCTGCGCCATGGCGAGCGCGGCCGTCGCCGACACGTCCGCGTCGACCAGGCTGGGGCCCACGACGGTGACGCTGAGCAGCGCCGTCACCGGCTGTCCGGTGTGCGGGTCGAGGACGTGTGCGCCGCGCTCGTTGGTGCCCGAGGTGGCGACGGCCAGCTCGCCGCCCTCGACCACTGCCAGCAGCCGGCCGGCGCGGCGGGGGTCGGCCACCCCCGTGCGCCAGGGTCGCTCAGCCGGCCGGCCCCGGCTGAGCACGTCGCCCCCGCCGTTGATGCTGTGCACGACGCAGCCGCGCTCGACGAGCAGGTCGCTGGCCCGCTGCAGCGCCCAGCCCTTGACTAGCCCGGAGGGGTCCAGAGCCCCGCTCGGCCTGGCGTTGAACCAGCCTCCGGTGCGAACCCGGGCCCCCTCGCACGCGTCCAGCACCTCGGCCACCTCGGCCGGGCACTGCGCGACGGTCAGCTCTCCCCGGTCGAGCCGGCTCACCGCGCTGTCCGTCCGGTAGGTGCTGAACACCTCGTCGGCCCGGTGCAGCAGGGCCAGGGCGGCCCGCAGGTCGTCGTCCCGCACGGGACCGCGCAGGTCCAGGCTCACCACGGTGCCCATGACGTGCTCGACGTGGACCCGCCGCGCGGGCCGCCGGTCAGCCACCGGCGGCGTCGAGCGCCGACTGCAGCGAGGCCTTGTAGCCCTCACTGGTGTAGGTGGCGCCCGAGACGTTGTCGATCTGGGCGCTTCCGGCCGCCAGCGCGGCGCGCCGCAGCTCGGGGAGCGCGAAGCCGTTGATCTCTACGTCCCTTGCGTTGCCCTGCGGCGCCTGCAGCACCGTCACCGACGTCACCAGGCCGGCGCGGACGACGGCCCGCACCTGCACGGGGCCGTAGCGGGTGCGGGCAACGCCGCCGGTGAGCGTCCGGCTCGCCGGACCGCTGCGCGGGCTGGGGGTTGCGGTCGGCCCTGACCCGGACCCCGACACGGATCCGGCACCAGGGGCGCCTGTCGTGCCCGAGCCGCCGCGGTCCGCCACCACGGCCGGCGTGGTGGGCGGCGGGGACGTCTTGTAGCCCAGCAGCAGGACCAGCCCGGCGACGGTCGACAGGAGGGCGAGGACGGCGCGCCTCACGAAGGAGCCTCCTCGAGGTCGAAGCGCTCGGCGTGCACCTGGCCCGCGGGCACGCCGGCCGCCTTGAGCGCGGCGGTGGTCGCGGCCATGAACGGCTCGGGGCCGCAGAGGAAGACGTCGTGCGCGACCAGGTCGGGCACCAGCGAGCGCAGCCGGCCGGCAGTCAGGTCGGCCCGGCCACCGCGGCGCCCGACGAGCGGGACGAAGCGCGCCCCACGGGCCTGTGCCACCCGCTCCAGCTCCGCCCGCAGCACCAGGCCCTGCTCCGTGCGGGCCCGCTGCAGCAGGGTCAGCTCGCCCGGGCCGGCGGGCAGCGTCTCGAACAGCGCGCGCATCGGGCTGATGCCGATCCCGGCGCCGATCAGCAGCACCTTGCGGCGGTGCCGCCGGCGGTCGGTCAGGGCGCCGTACGGCCCCTCGATGCTGACGCGGGTGCCCGGCCGCAGGGCGGCAGCGGCGGCGCTGGCGTCCCCGAGCGCCTTGAGGGTGAAGCGCAGCATCCTCGGGTGCGGCGGTGCGCTGAGCGAGTAGGGATGCGACTGCCACCAGCCGTCGCGGGTCAGGAAGCGCAGCCGGAAGAAGTGGCCGGACTCCGCGCCGAGCCGGTCCAGCCCGCGGCCCTCGAGCAGCACAGAGACGACCCCCGGGGCCTCCCGGTGGACCCTGGCGACCCGGACGCGGTGCCGCAGCAGGCTGCGCAGCGGCACCATGAACCGGTACCAGGCAAGACTGCCGAAGACCACGGCGTACGCCGAGGACCACAGCACCCGCGCGGGCCGGTCGTCGAGCAGCTGCGAGCCGGTGGCTAGTGCCGCGTCAGGCAACCTTCGCCCTCTTGATGGTCTCGGCCTTACTGACGATTTCTCGTAGCCGTGGGTGGGTCGCGGCGTGCCGGTTCCGCCAGGCGATGTAGCGGCGGATCATGCTGG